>Ga0134128_10000496_pt1 | contig 55037 bp, 53 predicted proteins | sample KB31754_FD_96462 | JGI IMG/M metagenome (GOLD analysis project Ga0134128, IMG submission 96462) | Terrestrial soil microbial communities with excess Nitrogen fertilizer from Kellogg Biological Station, Michigan, USA - KB3-175-4 | ecosystem: Environmental > Terrestrial > Soil > Unclassified ... | reverse complement strand
TATGTTTGCATCCAGGGAGCCCGAATGGGAGAGCCTCTGAATACTGATTTGCCGCTGATCCGCCTGAATCCTGCCGATAATGTCGCCGTCGCGCGGGAAAGGATCGACTCTTCTCGAACGCCGGAGATAGAAGGCCTTCATCCCCAGGACGAGATTCCCCGGGGACATAAGATGGCCCTCGTCCCCATCGCTCAAGGCGAGCCTGTTACGAAGTACGGGCAGACTATCGGCTTTGCGACCGCGGACATTTCTCCCGGTCAGCATGTCCACACGCACAATCTCTCCGTCAGCGAATTCGCCCGTGACTATGCCATCGGCGTGGACGCTGTGGCTCCCATGATGATCCCGGAAGCCAAGCGAGCTAGCTTTCCGGGTTATGCACGCCCTGACGGGCGCGTGGGTACCCGGAACTATATCGCGGTCCTGTCATCCGTGAACTGCTCGGCGACGGTGTGCAAGGCAATCGCTCAGCATTTCTCGACGCCCGCCGTAATGGATCGCTTTCCGGGCGTGGATGGCGTGATCGCGCTCACGCATGACGGTGGCTGTGCGCTCAACACCAGAGCGGAAGGGTACAGCTATCTCACTCGAACCATCGCGGGCTATGCTACACATCCGAACGTCGGCGGCGTGCTGATAGTTGGATTGGGCTGCGAGACCAATCAGATTCCTGCTCTTTTGGAACGTGAAAAGCTGGCCGAATCCGACCGGCTTCGGACGATGACCATTCAGGCAACCGGCGGCACCCGACTTACGATTGAAGCGGGTGTACGCGAGGTCGAAGCGATGATGCCTGCCGTAGGCGCAGTTGGGCGGACCCTGCAACCGGTCGCACACCTGACCCTGGCACTTGAATGCGGAGGATCGGATGCTTTCTCCGGCATCTCCGCCAATCCAGGCCTTGGATTCGCCGCCGACCTTCTGGTGCGGCAGGGCGCCGCCGTGATCCTCTCAGAAACGCCCGAAATCTTTGGGGCTGAACATCTGCTGACCCGGCGTGCGGCAACACCCGAGGTGGCTCGCAAATTGCTGGAACGTATTGAATGGTGGCGCGATTACGCTCGCCGCAACCACGCTGAGATGGACAATAACCCCTCCTATGGCAACAAGCAGGGCGGACTTACGACCATTCTGGAGAAATCGCTGGGAGCGGTCGCGAAGGGCGGGACATCGCCACTGAATGCAGTCTACGAATATGCCGAGAAAGTTTCGGAACGCGGGCTTGTTTTTATGGACACGCCCGGCTACGACCCGGTCGCGGTGACAGGTCAGGTGGCCGGCGGAGCCAACCTGATCGCATTTACCACCGGGCGGGGTTCCGTATCAGGCTTCAAACCGGCGCCATCCCTCAAGCTCGCTAGCAATTCAGAAATGTATCACCGCATGTCGGAGGACATGGACTTGGATTGCGGCACCGTCGTCACCGGCGACGAAACCATTGAAAGTCTGGGCCTGCGTATCTTCCATCTGTTGATCGCGACTGCCTCCGGTCAGGCCACCCGCAGCGAACAACTGGGTTACGGCGACAACGAATTCGTGCCCTGGCAGGTCGGCGCGGTCATGTAACCGCTTTAGCGGCGACGACCGGTCGTCTTCGGACGCCTTTCGCAGGTATGCAACATATGTTGCACTACAATGTTTATCCCTACGCTATAGGAAAAGCTACATGATCGAAAGTTTAAGACGAGCGCGCTTCCTTGACTGGAAAAAACTTGAGATGCTACGCTTTTCGCAAGTGCTTTACGCCTGTCAACAAAAGTTGCATTGCTCCGAAACGTTGAACTAAACATTCTGCACGGTGCCGTAATACTGCTCTTCCACTACGAACAGATTTCGTTTGGCGGAGAAGCAGACGCTTCCGTGCGGCACTCAGCGTACTTATTCAAGACTTGATTGGAATACCATGAATGGTTTCACGAAGTGTTTGAGCGCCGTGATCTGGATCAGCGCTGTTCAATGTGCCTCTTCCCAAGTGATCGTTTCCCGCGCAACAACGATCACCGTCGCAGAGCAAGAGCCCCTGGCGCTAAAAAAAGCCGCGGCGGATCTGGCTTCCGATATGCAGAAAGTCTTTGGCACGTCCGTGCGCATCGTTCATAACCGGGCAGATGCAGGTTCGAGCACGATTGTGATTTCCTCCAGTGCTTTTCGCTCACGGAAAGGCTCGCCGGCAAAGCAACCCGAAATCCTGCAGATCCGGACGCTGAATACCGGCTCAAAGCGGCAAGCGGTTCTTCTCACGGGTAGCGATATGCGAGGAGTAATCTATGCCGTATATCAGTTCTCACAACAGTTCCTCGGCGTCGATCCAATGTACTTCTGGACAGACATGGCACCCCGACCCAGGGAACTGGTAACCGTGCCGGCCGGTTTCTTCCTGCAGGATGGCCCGCCTACATTCACACACCGTGGATTTTTCATCAACGATGAAGATCTTCTTACCGGCTGGCGTCCTGGAGACAAAGACGGCACTGACATTGCGATGGAAATCTGGGACAAGGTGTACGAAACCATCCTGCGGCTCAAAGGAGATATGGTCATCCCGGGCTCCGACACGTTCCCAGACGAACCGCAGATGCGCCTCGCCCAGGCGCGCGGCCTCATCATCTCTCAGCATCACATTGAAGTTCTCGGTACTCCAATGGGCCGCTGGCCGGCGAGTGAGCCGTACTCCTTCACATCGCATCCGGAATTGTTTGTCTCGGCCTGGACGCACTCAGTCGAGGCGTATGCTCCCGATCAGGAAGTGATCTGGACGCTCGGCTATCGAGGCCGCAGCGACCGTCCTTTCTGGGCCGACGATCCTGCGGCCGGAACGACAGATGCAGAACATGCGGCGGTCATTCAGCGTGCCATAGCCGCTCAAATGAAGATCCTCAAAGACGAAAACCGTAACGAACCGATGATTATGAATGCTTGGCAGGAGATGGTTCCTTTACTGGAAAAGAATCTGCTGCATGTTCCCCCTGGCGCAACGCTGGTCTGGCCCGACGATGGGTGGGGGAATCTCCGCGATGGTGGAAGGATCGCAAAGGGCGAGGGCGTCTACTATCACACGGCGATGTTCAATACCATGGCCAACCAGCTCACCGAAGCGATTCCGCTTGACCGCCTTCAACACGAGCTTGGCCGCGCCGCTGCCGCTGGAGCTACGCAATACCTGATGATCAACACCAGCGATATCCGGCCGGTGGTGATGACAACGCAGGCAGCCATGGAACTCGGATGGAATGCGAAGCCATGGCTCGAAAATCCGAAGCAGTCCGATCTCTTCCTGCAGAAGTGGGCCGGCGATCACTACGGCGCGAAGGCTGCACCGAACATGGAGGAGTATTACAAAACATTTTTTCGCGCGCCCAGCCGCTTCGCGTGGCCGACCTACCCTCAGATTTCGAGCGAACCGACGCTGCCGCTCGAAGAGAACGGCTACCATACCCTGGCTCGCCTGATCCTCGTCAATCTGATCAAGGGAGCTCAACCGGCGAAAGGTGCCAATGCCTACGTCATGGGGCACACAGCGCTGTTTGAGAAGCTGGCAGCCGAGGAAGTGCCGCGCTGGGAGCAGCTTCAGACAATGGCGCAACAAGCAGCTCCACTGATTTCGCCCAGAGGAAAGGATTTGTTCCAGGCGCACGTCCTGACGCAGCTGGGCTTTGACCTCAACAGCAATGAAATGCTGCTTGAAGTCTGTAAAGCTGCGCAGGAACAGGCACCGGAAGAAGGGCTAAACCACATCGAAAAAGCAATCGCCTACATTCAAGCCGCGCTGCGATCACTTCACAGTGCCGAATTTGGGAAATGGACCGGCTTCTACAAAGGAGATATCACAGTCGACGCGCGCCAGACGCTGGCACTCGCTGAAGGCTACAGGGATCTGCTGCAAGGAAAACCTTTACCGAAAGGCCTGGCCGTTGCCGTTTATCCCAGGCGTGAAGACGACGTGCTGTCCGCCTATCAAGGAAGCCGTGTTGTCGCCACCCACTGAGGAGGTCCATTTGCCGTCTTTGTGGAGCCGCCGCGTCGAATTTCGAGTCCAGTTCACGACTTGAGCCGCGAAACGGAAGGACTTCTCTATTAACGTTTCAAATTGCGATTGAACCCTCTCATGTGGGTGCGGTGATGTGCGGCTGCGATTAACTAAAGAAGGTCTACGTGTGCCAAAATAAGCACCTTCTGACTGACATACTCAAGCGCCATGGGCTTTCAAGATTGGGTTATGTCCGATTGGTGGTAATGCATTCCACAGTGCTTGGAGCTAGCGCAGAACTCGACCAAAAAATCGGGGCCTGCCGCCACAGCCGAGCGCTGCTTCATAGCCGCCGAGTGTTAGTTTGGCCGTGGAGCAGCGCTCTTGAATTCGATTCGATACATCGCTGGTCGAAGGAGAACAGCATGATTCATAGGGCTGACGCAATGGTTTCCGCAAGAACGCGACGTTCCATCTCCCTCTCGGTTTGTCACTTCAAACTCGGTCTCACGGCCATCTTCCTGTTGCTGGTTATACGGGGCGCGCGTGGAGAATCTCCCTTCCAGTACTAGGAGGTAATAATTCCCATGCGTGATGGTGCCCGTCTGCAAACTGTGATCCTCACCCCCATCGGCCATCAAGAGCCGCTCCCCATTCTTATGCAGCGAACTCCGTATGGAGTTCCGGACAAGGCTCCGGAGACCATTCCTCCCATGCTCCAGGAACTTTCGAAAGACGGGTACATCTTCGTTTTCCAGAGCGTGCGCGGACGGTTCAAGTCAGACGGAGTATTCGCCTCTTCGTACGATATGGATCTGAACAATCCCAAAGCTGTCAACGAAACCACGGACGCTTACGACACTATCGACTGGCTGATTAAGAATGTTCCCTGTAACGGAAGAGTCGGAGTCTTCGGAGTCTCCTACCTTGGACTGACTGCCGCGCTGGCTCTGTTAGAGCCCCATCCTGCACTGAAGGCGGTCAGCGAACAGGCGTCGCCAGTGGACCAATGGATGAATGACGATCTCCACCATTTCGGCGCGTTCCGGCTCAGCTATGCTTTTGAGGGCTCCGTCCAGGTAAGAGTGGACAAAAACAAGGACACTCACTTTCAGTTTCCCGTGTACGACACGTATCAGTGGTATCTGGACGTCGTCCCCATCCACAATCTTAACGACCAATATTTGCATGGGCTCCGTGTCTGCCTGGAATTCAATGATCTCGCATCCTGACTACGATGATTTCTGGAAACGGCAAGCCTGGGTTAAACAGCTGCACAATGCGCCTGTCCCCGACCTCAATGTCGCGCGGTTCTGGGATCAGGAAGATCCGTGGGGGCCGTGGCGGATCTTTGAATCCTCCGCGAAAAACGATCCGTCCGAAACAACTTCATGGTTGCGGGACCCTGGTTCCATGGCCAGTGGCAAAAGACCGAAGGCTGTCAGCATTGGAAGCTACGACTATGGAGGGCATGACACGGCGAAAGAGTTTCGGCGCGATATCGAGGCGTCTTTCTTTCGTTATTTTCTTCACGGTGACGGGTCGCGTCCCGCCTGGAGGATGAAGACCTTCCAGTCAGGATCGAACACATGGCACACCTACGACAAATGGCCGCCGGCCGGATCGGTGGCCACGAAGTACACACGCGCGATCCCCGCGAGAAAGCGTGAGGCCAACGATCGCATTATGACGATGGCGCTGCAGGAAGGCAGGAAAAGGAAGGGGCTATCAGCACCCTCAAAGGGATCCTTGATTTTGCCGCCCGCCATAAAACCTTTGTTTCATAGCCTTATGGCGGGGACGACGGGGCTCGAACCCGCGACCTCTGCCGTGACAGGATTCCCAAAAAGCGTAACTTGTTGAAACAGCGCGTAGCGGATGGCTCCAATAGCGCTATTAGGAAGCATTGGGAAGGCATATTGCTCCCCTATCGAACCCACGTCCTCTGTCCACTCGACCTCTGTCCTAGTTCAATTTTGCTGGGCTTTTTCACGAATTTAGCATCGCACCTCTGTCTGGGCAAGGCAGAGGACGTGGTTCGATAAGGACGAGGAGATTTCACCTCAGAAGAGCGATGGCCGTGCCGAACTACCCAAGAGCGACGTGTTCATTATTGCTGTGGTGTGGGTGCCTTCCCCTCCCCCAAATCCAAAGAGGAGGTAGACCTGCGGAAAGCCTCCAGCGCGAAGCGTCAACCCTACCGCGTAGCTATGAATCCAAGGATTCCCGCCCAGGTCCCCCTTGGCCAGCGCGACTTTTCCTTGGTCGGCCTGGAACGTGAAGCCGACGGGGAGTTTTCCCAGCGATTGTTGAAAGCTCTCTTCAACCAGAAGCGTGTCAGGCGCCCGGAACCGATAATCCTGAAAACTGCTGAGCGCAGGATTCCCGTTGATGTCTGATCCCCCGAGCGTAGGTTGGAAATAAAACGGAACAACGTTGCTGCCCGGTGTCATGGAAAGGTTGGTTGAGGCTCTCAGGCCGAGACGGCCCTCCAGGCTGCGGCTTGCCACGGCAGCACAATGCGGAGGCGTTGCCTTCGCATCGATCACGCAATTGTTGGGATCGTTCGTATCCCTCGCCACCAGCAAGTTCGTGTGGTAGAGCGATATTTCTTGATAAGCATCCGCCGTCACTCGCTGGAAGGAAAATCCTGAACCAGCGGCATCAATGAATGGGCGATAGGCGAAGTTATCGTCGAAGTGGAAGAGTCCCTTCGGGGATGACGGCCGCATTCTTATTCCCGCACCCAGTTGAATGAAGCCAGGTTGATGATCGAGCCCGGGAGCGGTGGCGGGAGTATAGATCTGCTCGATCGACGGAGAGGATTGACCGGGACTGGGCCGAATGCTGATAACCCGTCCGTTGATCTCGCCGTAAGCACCCATGTTCAGGCGCTCATAGATGGGCCGGATCAGGCTGCCACCGATGATATGTTCGGTCATTCCGAAGTAGGAGCGTCCGGCCTCGATGCTGTGTGGGCCCTCACCGAAGAACGTGACTTTGTTCAAAGAAATAGATTGCTCATAGAGGCGGAAAACAGGCTGTTCGACGTAAACCGGAAGATCATTTGCAGTCACGGATTGAGTGCCAAAAACCGGCTTCGCTGCCTTCAGATGGGTGTCGACGACTGTCAGGAATACCCCGGCCCTCCATGAGGCATTGCTTGATGCAATGGCGTCGCCGCTCCACGAGGTGCTCCAATCCTCCGTGTTTTTGTGGCCCACATAAGCTAAACCAGCGCCAAAACCGTTCTGCGGCGCAATGCTTCCCACTGAAACATGCAACGGTTGTCCGGTAAACAATACTTCGAGGCAACCGAGGGCATGCTTGAAGGGACAATTCTTCTCAAATTGTCCTCGCTCGTTCGACGGGTCCTGCTTCTCTACATTCGTTACGGTACTTTGCTGGGCCGATAGAGTACTGCCCAGAAACAACAATACGAACATCAATCTACGCATGAGGCTCTCCTGGCTAGCGAGATTTCGATTTGTTTCTGGTCGTCTTCTTACGCTGCTTCGTGTCCGCTTTTTGGACCGAACGCTGCGTCTTCTTTGTTGATTTGCGTGTCTGCTTGCCGGGTGTCTGCGCCTTCTTGGTTGATTTGCGTGTCTGCTTAGCTGGAGTCTGTGACTTCTTTGTCGATTTGGTTGCAACCTTAGCCGGTGTTCGCCCCTTTTTGGCTGGCCTGCGGGCACTGTCTAACTTCCCGAATCGGTGCAGCAACTGAGTAACTTTATGGATGTAATCGCTGGCCTGGCGTTCCGTCAGCAGGTTGTTGATGTTGATATTGGTTCGAGATCGAGCAGGCACCACCAAGTTCTCAGCGTGATGGAGATGCAACAGCTGATTGCGGATCAGCCCCGATATTGGCCGTTCCGGGTCGTACGCTTCGTCTTCATCAAACTCGAGCACCTTGATCTTTGGCGCGTCTTCGATCGCCATACTTACTCTCCTCACATTTGGAAAAACACGCAGTCGTTGTCGGGACGCAAATTGTCACCGAGAAGGTCTAAAAATGTCTGAGCCGCCTTTTCACGCGGAGTGCCGGTGTCGTTGCCCGCGAGAAATTGCTTGGTCACTGTCGCCGGAATCGATGCGTGTTCGAATATCCTCTGGTTGGCTGGATCTTCGGGGCCTGGTACCACAGTTCCTCGTGCGACATACGGCGATACCAAAATTGCCGGCACACGAATCCCGAGCCGATCGAACTTGAATTCCAGCCCGGGAACCCCTGTAGCCGCCTCGGCTGCAGTAAAGCCGTCCGGCAGGCAATTCGGAGGGACCACATGGTCGTAAAGTCCTCCGTGCTCGTCGTAGACGATGAGCAATGCCGTCGTCTGCCAGAGTTCCGGAATAATTCGAATCTGGTTGTAGACGCTGGCGATAAATTTGTCTCCAGCGAGCACATGGTGATCCGGATGCTGATCGCTGGCGAGCAACTGTCCACCGCCAGGTCCAGGATGATCTGAGTAATTCGGTTCGATGAAGCTGTATGCGGGCAGGTTTCCCGATTTGCAATCGGCGGCAAATTGATCAAAAGTGGCGAAGAAACTTTGATCCTTGATCAGGTTGACGATCTCCATCGTCGAGCTGGGAGTGTCGTAGTAGTAGAGTTTGGCGCTCTGGCCACCATTCTTCAGCCGCTCGTAAATGGTCGGGATTTTGGCCCGGTCAGCATCTGTCACCAAGAACATGCTCATGTCCACGTTGCCAAATGAAGTTCCATAATGAGCGAATGCCCGGTTGCAAATTGTCGGGCCGGGAATCGACGCAAACCAGCCGTTAAATACGGCGTACTCGGTCGCCAACGTCGTAAGAACCGGGATCTTGTCTGGTCCGAAGTAGTTCATGATGGCATGCGATCCCTGCGCACCGGTGCCCTGGGTCGCGTAGCTTTTGACGAATCCTTGCATGTTCGCCACACGCCCTGGAGCAAAGGGCGCTCCACCAAAAATCTGCAAGTCGACCCCGGGGAAATGATGGTCTGGATCGTGTGCCAGCTGGCCGCGATAAACGGCGTTGGGCGCGACGGTGACGGTCTTACCATCATTGTCCGGATTTGATTCGGTCCCGGTCAAACCGGCAATTTTGGGAAATTTCTTCTTGAGCCCTCCCAGCATGTGATCGAAGGAGCGATTCTCCATCATCAGGACAACAACGTGTTTCAGGTTTGCTAAACCTTGGGACATTTTGGGCTTCTCGGCTTTCTGCGTCTTGATAGAGGCTGAGGGTGATGACACCTTTATTTTAGTGATTAATCCCATCAGATCGTTTCACAGCCCTGTGTCTGGCTCAATACGCGGGACTTAGCCCTACCTGGGTCAAGGTCAATAAGACGGCGGCTTGTCCCCCGAAATTGGAGGCCGTGGATACCAAGCATGCCGTTGCAAAAGCTCAAATTTCTGCTCGTTTCACTTCGCGGCCGCTATATCCGTTCTCAGCTGCTCCCATAGCGCGTATTCCCTCTGATAGGAATCGTCGGCCAGCGCTTGCTCCTCCGCGGTCAGCTCGCCAAGAAACCGAAATCCGTCAATGCATGCAGTGGTGATCCGATTTGGATCGATCTCGGCGCTGCGACGCAAAAGCTGGCGAAGGTCGTTCCAGTCGAAATCATGCCCGTCCTCAAACTTCCGCAGCAGCCGTTCCGGCACAAAAGAATCGCGTGCCTGCCACAGCTTCAGGACCACCAACCTTCGAATCAAGTTCTGATCAAGTGGCCGGGTGGCAAATATCCCCAGATCGTAGATGTCACGCGCCTTGTTTCGCTGGTAGCAGGCGCGGATTTTCTCCGCAAGAATCTCAGGAAGTGCGAGGCAGCGAATATTGGCGGGAGCGAATGGCAGGAAACGAAAATAGCTCTGTTCGACTTGCGGCAGAACTTCTACTCGCAAGGTTGGGGTCTCACGCCGGCTGATCTGCAGTTTGATCTCACTCAGACCGCTTTGGTTCCAGTCATGTGTATAGACCGGACTAACGCCCCAGGACTGCCCATCTTCGGTTTCGTAATATGCGCCATCCGGTATCGCGAACTGAATCCCGTGAAATGGCTCCTGGAAGACCTCCATCATCCGGAGGACAACGTCCTCGTGATCGTGTTCTTCCAGCCCCGTGAAATCCAGATCAGTGGAGAATCTGCCCTGCCCCCCAAGGTGCATTTTCCGCAGGCAAGTTCCGCCTTTAAAGGCGAGCCGGTCCACGATGCCACGCTCGGCAAACAGTTGCAGAAGGAAGGTCAGGACAATCTCCTTCTCCGCAATCATGATGTCCCGTAAACCGGACTCGGCAGCGTAACGCTGCACCTGAGCTTGCGTCAGCATTTCATCATTTGCTCCTGTTGACGATTTTCCGCTGTCCGAGCCCGGCACTCTCATGCAGTTCCGCGCGCGGCACATTGATGAAGACGCGCCACACTTGGTCATAGCCGATGGCATCCTGGACTTTTTGCTGCGGTGGTGCGCCGAGCCAGGTTTTGCGACTTTTGGCAGCGAGCTTCTCGATGCGCGCGCGCGCGGCGGGCGGGATCTCCGCCTTGACGTAATCACAGAGCCAACCGAATCGCCGCGCTAAGGTGCCTGCACCCACGCGCGCAAGATAGTCTACGGCTTTGTCCCAGTCATATCGGCGTGCTGCTGTAGCTAAAATGCTCGCTGCTTCTCCCACTCCTCCTGCGAATTCCGGATGATCGACACAATCGATCGAGGTCTTTTCGCGGTCCGACATCTTTACCTTGTAGCCCAGAACATCAATCTCAGAGAAGCCGAAGAACTTGTTCATCGTTTGCTTCACAATGTGGACACGCGCATCGTGCACCGACCGCCCGCGGCGTTCCTCGCCGGCAACGACGTAGATTACGCTGCGAACTTGGGTCGTAAGGCCATAGTGAGCCGCGGCCGTACCGAAACCGAAGTAATAGGGATCAATGATGTGACTGGCTAGGGCAAGAAGATTGCTATTGCCGAGAACATCGGGTCCCTGTTCTGGCGGAATTAAGAGATATTTCCCCCACGCCGCCCTTTCGAGCCAGCCTTTTCGTCGCAAGGACTCTATTACGTGATCGGCGGCCTTCAGTGTGGTCCCCAAAACAGAGGCAATATCCCCGCGCGTCGTCTCAGCGCGATCGGACTCCCGTAGTGCAAGCACGACTCGGCTCTCTTGGGGCCCAAGGGTGCGCGTCAGGAATGGCATGCAATAACCTCCGCCGAAACCCCCTTTGAAAGGGGGTTTTGACATAGATTATTGCATATCTAATGAAGCAACGTATGCCAAAACACCCTCCGAAAGGGGGTTTTGGCATACATTATTGCACTCTCGTAAACGCCAAATCCGGAGAAGCCCCACGATCGATTTACTAGGCTAAGGTTGGGTGCGAAGCCACGCAATATTGCTGGCTGGCCCACCGCCCTGCTCCCCGATTGCCCATTCTCGACGGAAGACCAGATCTCTCTGGCCAGTTGCATCGCCACTTGGACAATCGCGAACGTCAAGCTTTGTTTTCGATACACGTAGCATTGGCCTAGTCGGAGCCGAGGAAGTATTGTGGCCGCTTTCCGTACAGTTTCGCCAGTTCCAGCAGTTCCATGATGTCGATGCGACGTTCACCTGTTTCGCACTTCGAGAGGAAGGAATGCGAAAAGCCCAGGTGTCGGGAGACTTCCCGCTGGTTGAGCCCCGCTTCCTCCCGCGCCGCGATCAGCCTCTGAAGAATCGCATCGTACTCAGTCTGAAACGGAGCCGTCCTCGCTTTCCGTGATCTCCGAGTTTCGGCTGTTCGCGACTTGCCCACCTTTCAAGTTTCAGTAACGGCTTGCCTAATCCCCTAATAAGGGACAGACTGGAGCGGAAACTTAGGAGGTCGCGGTGACGGACGGATTCATCGAATGCCCGGAAGTAGCCGGCAAAACGATCCGGGCTCTACGTGTCTACCAGAACCACGATGAAGGCGACGAAGTCCTCATCGAATTCACCGATGGCACGTCCTTTTCCTGTTGTCTGGAGATCAAGTCCGTACTCACAGCAAGTCTTTTTCGACCCAGCACCGGTACTCCAGAGATTATTCGGAGCTATTCACCTTGAGCTGTTATTCCATTTCCGAATAACAATCTCTGCTTTTGTTATTGGACAGAGCACCGAATGGAACTTACTTTTGCGCCATGCTGACGCCAACGTCAGCGGAGGTGCAAAGTGAATCGATTCCGCCGTCTCCGCCCATTGGATAAGACTCCGATTAGGCCACCCAATCAGCCTGCCGTCAGGCTGAGAAAACTTCTCACGAAAGACACTCTTCTTCACGCCGCTCACGTGGTTGGCCCAACGCTGACCGCACTCCTGTTCATGGGCGCAAGCAGCGGGATTGCCCACGCCCAGGGAACGATGGATTTCTCCGGGGCGCAGACGCTCATGGGAACGTTCAAGACCTTCGCTATGTATGCCGGAGCTGTCATCTGCCTTGGCGGGCTCATCTTCGCGGGAATTCGTATGATGAGCGGACGGTTCCAAGACGCTATTCCTGGCCTTTTCGGTGCGCTGTTTGGTGCTGGAGTCCTGGGATGGGGCGCGGGCTGGATTGGCTCGCTCACCGGACAGTCGATGTGACGGTGGCGACCATGACCAAGCGGGGAGAGCCGTTACCGATCAACCAAGCACTGAATCGTCCGAGAGCCAAGCTCGGCCTCGACCTCACAGCATGGATGGCGATCGCATTCGTCTGCGTAACGGTTTTCCTCGTTGGGTTGCGCCTGCTGGCGATGATAGCTTTCCCCACGCTTACGATCGCCGCGTGGTTGATTGTCCGCAAACACCCAAAGATGTTTCAGCTCTGGGGCCTAAGCCTCAGCCAGAAGTCCTACTATGACCCCCGCAAATACTGAGCAAGCCAAATTCGTTCCGTGGTTCGCAAAGGCCGGAGCCGCGTGCTCGATTGTGCCAATCTCGCGCTTCGTCGGCCCGAACACGTTTGCGCTCAAAGGCCGTGGTTACGGATGCCTGTTCGCGCTCACCGGCATGGACGAAGAGGGTTTGACTGACGAGGAGCTTGACTCAAGGATGCGGTCGATTGAAGGTGCGTTGCGCGGACTTCCCGAAAGTTCGTGCCTCTATCAGTACACCCGCGTCATGTCGGGGTATGAACTGCCGCGTCAGCAGACGTACAGCAGTCCCGTTACGCAGGTTTTCGTGGACGAACGGCTGACCTTCCTTGAGAAAACCGCGGCCTTCCGGCGCATAGACCTTCACTGGTGTCTCACGTTGGAGCCGCTCAAGCTGAAAGCATTCGAAAGCAAGCCGCAGGAGAATGCCGCCGACACATCGCGGATGCTCGCAGAGCTTCAGAAATCAGCAGCGATTCTCGAAGGTCATCTCGGCAGTCTGTTAGGCCTGCGTCCGCTCGACAGGACCAGCACGTTCCAGTTCTTTTCTTACCTCTTCAACCTTGAAGAGTGGGCCTCGCAGTCGCAGCTCCGCGCCGATACTGGCGTGGATCGCCAGATTGTCAGCAATCCCGTCACATGGCATAGCGATCATGTCCGAGTCGGCAAACGCTACGTGCAGATGTTTTCACTGAAGACGACCCCGGAGGCATCCCGACCCTGCCTCTTCTCCGGACTGATGAAACTCGATTGTGACAGCGTGCTGTGCTCGACATGGCGACCCAAGTCCTCCGCCGCAGCCCGCAGTGAGATCAACGCGCAGGAGAAGTTCATTTCGTTTTTCAAAGTGGGCGTGTTGACGCGCGTAATGAGCGGACGCGATACCGCTTCGCTCGAAACAGGCGCCGGTGCGAAGGCTGCCAACAGCAGCGTCGATGACTTGAGCCTTGTCATCCGCCAGCTGGACAAGAAAGCGCAGGGTGAATACTCGCTGCGCTTGTTGCTCGCTGCCAATAGCGCGGAGCAGCTCCGCGGTACCGCTCCCGCCGTGCATCGGATCTTCGTCGATGCGCGGGCACAGGTGATCGAGGAGACCCTTGGCAATCTCTGTGCTTTCTATGCCATGTTCCCCGGCAACGAGAAGTTCAATGTCTTTCCGATGTGGCTCAGTGAAGAACACCATGCACGGCTGTCATCTGTGTTCGCGCCGCACATCGGGCACCCGCATTCCGAAGACCTCGACTTCGAATATCTCAACGTCTTCGAGACGCGCACCCGGACGCCTTTCTTTCAGGACGTGTATGTGGATGGTGTACGCGTCATGCTCATCATCGGACCTACGGGATCGGGCAAAAGCGTGATCGGCAATGCCACCGTTGCGCTGGAGCAAAAGTACGGCGGCTTCACCTACATCTTCGACGTCGGCGGCAGCTATGAGAGCGTGGTCGAGCTGTATGGAGGGCGTGTTGATCGTGTAGACAAAGACGGCCCGCACGTCGCCCCTTTCGCGCTAGAGCCAACCGAAAACAACATCAAGTTTCTGTACAGCTTTATCAAGCTCCTGCTCACGAACGGCGGCGCAGAACTGGAGCCGGAAGACGACGATGTGATCCACAAGTCCGTGCAAGATATCTATCTGCTGGACGCCGAGAACCGGCGTCTCTCCAATCTCTTTCTGCCTAAGAAGCTCGACAGGTATCTCTCAAAATGGGTTGGGAGAGGCGTCTACAGCGCCATCTTCGACAACGTAGAAGACAGCCTCTCGCTGTCTCGCGTGCAGTGTTTCGATTTCCAGGGTGTCAACAACCGGCAATATGCCGACCTTATTGAGCCGCTGATGGTGTGGCTGCTTCGGCGCATCAACGAAGTGCTCTACGACCCAGCCAATCTTGGCGTTCCTAAGCACATCCTCATCGAAGAAATCTTCAGTTCGATGAAGAATCGCCAATTGCTCGAAGGCGCTCTCGCATCCATCAAGACCGTCCGCAAGAACCTTGGCGGCGTCACCATGATTGGACAGTCGGCGGAGGATTTGGGCGAGAACGCCGACAGCATCGTGAACTCCTGCACGTCATTCCTGTTCCTGAAAGATGCCACGTTCAATCGGAAGCGGTATGCCGAGCTGTTCAAGATGAGCGAACAGCAACTCGCTCTCTTCGAGAGCTTGCAGGACCGCGAGGCGCTGTACATGCGCCGCGATGGACTCACCAAAGTCGTTCGCCTGAATCTCGATAGCCGCAGCTATGCGACGTTCTCCACCAAACCCAAGGACCGGGTGCGCCGGTCGAAGCTGATTGCCAAGTATGGACTCACCGAGGGCATTACGCGGTTTGCCCAGGGTGAGTCCGCATAACCGAAAGGACCAGAGACCATGAAACCACCCATTCTCATCTTCGTCGCCGGTGGACTTGCCTGTACCGCTATTGCTGCCTCGGCCTCTGGCCCCGGTACTCCCGACGCAAAGCATCTCCAGCCTAATGCACCGCGCACCATCACCGTGTCCGAGACGGACACGCCGCCTGTGGTCCGCGCCGGCCTTCTGCAATCGACCTTGATTCTCCTACCTGCCGAGGAAAAGGTTGCCAATGTCTTTGCGGGGGATACCGCCGATTGGGTCTTCGATGGTGGGCACATTGCGTCGCGCTTCGTCAGCATCAAGCCGAAGCTGGCGAACAGCACGACGGACGTTCATATCATCTCCGATCACGGCAACGAATACACGCTCCAGTTGCGTGAAATCTCCGGTGACGACGATCCGCACTTTGACTCCAAAATCTTCATCACGCCGGGCGACAAAGCCGCGAAAGACAGGCTCGTTGAGATGCCGGTGTTCGTCCCCGCTGCCGAACTGGACAAAGTGAAGCAGGAGGCGGCAGCAGCGCAGGCGTCTCAGGCTGCGACGCTGAAAGCGGAGAGGACACAGGAAGAGGCATACCGAAGCCAGTATCCCGGCTCCTTGCACTTTGACTACAGCTGGGACAAATCCAAGGCCAAAGAGCTTGGCTTGCAGGCGATATGGCGGGATGACAAGTTCACGTATTTACGCGGCCAGTTCCAGGAAACCCCGGCCTTGTATGAAGTGAAGGACAAGAAACCCTCCCTTATCAACTTCGATTTCTCGAATGGCCTCTATACCGTCCCGAAAGAGCTGGACAACGGCTATCTCGCCATCGGCAAGCAGAAGGTGGAGTTTCATCGCACCGAGGAAGCGAGGTAGCCATGCCGGAACCAACTCAGAAGGTCCCTGCGACCGTTCCGGAGCAGCCGGAATCGAAGCCGCCGCTGCGAAAAAGTATGCCGGTGGTGATTGCCCTGGTTGTCATCATCGGGCTTATCGGCATCGCCAATCTATCCAGCCTCTTGAGTGGCACCAAGAAGAATGCTCCGACCAGCGCCATGCCGATGCGTCCAGCAGCGCCCAATGCACAACAGGTAAATAGCTTTGAATCGCAACAGCAGTTGCAGGCGCAACTCGACGCCGAGGCACGGCAACATCAACAGGAGCTTAATGCCGCACTCCAGCAACTCCAGCAGACAGAAAGTGCGCCGGGCCCAGAGGACGCTGGCGCTCCGCCGATGACTGCCGCACAGCGCGCGGCGATCTATGGTGACAGTCCGAATGCCCCGCAACGCACTTCCAATATGTCGCAGGCACAAGCTGAAGCCAAGCAGAAAGAGCTTGCTAAAGAGAAACAGCAGCAGGACGCCATCAACAGTGACACGCTGGCGATTGACTTCGAGCACATGACATCCGCCGTTCCGGCCGCGGGGCCGACGGAGGTCGCGCAAGGCGTTGCTGCCGTCCCGGCCGGCGGCACGGCTCCTGCTAAGCCTGTCAGTACAGAAGTCCAAACAGAAAGTAAAGGTAATGCCATGGCTGGCTATGACTTCGACACCTACAATGGCCGACTCTATCGCATCTTTGAAGGCACCGTGCTTGATGGTGTCGTCACGAATCACATCGATGGCGGTTTCAGCGGCCCCATCATGGTTTCACTCACCACCGACCTATACTCCCATGACCATCAACAGCTTCTTTTGCCGCAAGGGACACGGCTGCTTGGCGACGTGCAAAGCGTAGGCAATGCCCAACAGCGCAAGATGTTCGTCACCTTCCATCGCGCCATCTGCCCGGATGGTTTCTCGCTGGAGTTTGCCAAGTACATCGGTCTGGACCAGATCGGAACCACGGGGTTTGCGACGAAGGTTGACCACGGCTACTTGCAGGCATTCGCCGCCGCCGCCGCGATCGGCGGTCTGGGAGGTCTCGCGCAGATTGGGAACAACGGAAGCGTGCTCGATCCATCGACGCAGATTCGCAACGGGATCTCGGCACAGTCGGCAGCCGAGGGTGAGCAGGTGTTGAATCACTTTCTCAACCGCCTGCCCATCATCACGCTCAAAGAAGGCTCGCGCGCCCGCGTGTACATCGGCACCGACCTTTTGATTCCGGCCTATGCGGAGCATCGCGTCGATCCAACGTTATAGAGAGGAGCATGCAATGAATGATCGTTACGGCCATTTGCTCCGCGAAGCGCGGCGGAGCGGAATGCATGGCGGTGGTTTCGCAGGTTGCCCGCCAGCTCGCAGACCTGGAGTGACAGCAATGCATCGAGTCGCCGGGATGATCGTCACAGTCGTGCTCGCTCTCCTGCTTTTTGGGACAGCTACCGGCAGAGACGCGCTTGCGTGGATTTACCTCCAGTCCACCGAGGCCATGACAAACGCAACACATCTCCACGCATTTCCCCTGGACAGGTTGGACCCGACCTGTCCGCAGTGCATGTAGTTCAACCGCAACAGCCGGAGGCTTTATGAAAGTCACACTGACCAACCGCCGCAAGTGGCTCATCGGAACAGGTGCAGCATTGCTCCTCACGGCGACGCCAAGCTTCGCCCTATTCGGGATCGGGGATATTGTCTTCGATCCAACCAGCTACGCCAGTCTCGTTCAGCAGCTCACCACTTTGCAAATGCAATACAACATGGTGAAAAACAACCTCATGCATTTCTCTTTGAAGCAGCAATGGCAGACGAGGCTTCACGCCCTGGAGAACGTCAACGTCGCCAATATGTTTGGCGAGACGGCGGGGATGAGTATCGCTCTCAATACCAACTCACCGTCCGCGTCGAGTACAGCATGGAAGGCCGCGACCATCAGCATGAATGGCAGCGCACCAACCTACCTGGTCGGCCAGTCTCTCGGCAGTGCTCGCACATCGCAACTTGCGTTGATCGAAACGATCGATGCTGTCTCGCCCGACTGCCTTACCGCTGTGGGCCAGTACCGGAGCGATCGGAGTACCAATGCCACAGCGAACAGCTCGCTTGTTTCTTCGCAGTTCGATGTCTCTGATTCGACCAACAGCGAAATCCAGCAGCTCAATCTCCTGAATGCTGCAGAGGCGCAGAAGACGGTAGAGATGCAGTCACAAAGCACGCTGCAGGCTTGCCTCGCGTCGCAGATGACGCTTGCCAACATGGAACGCCGCAACGCCCACGTCGAAGACCTCAACACCGCCGTCTTCGTGCAGCAGCAGCGTTCCGCTAACGACACCAGCGCCGCCAACGAGGGCAGCACCTGGGCGACGTACCTGCCCTGAGAGGATGCCGATGCTGAAGGTCATCAACACGAAAATCCTGCTCGCCATCCTCGCAGCGCTCACCGCGATTGGTGGGGCGCTCACTTACCAGCGGCACGAGGCGGCGAAAGCCGCCGCTGCCGCCGCTAAAACCGCGGCCATCCTTCAGCAACAGCAGAAGGAGGCCGAGGAACGCAAAGCCGAGGATGAGGCGTTCCGACAGCGGGTGGAGGCAGACAAGAAGAAACACAACTCCGCTGCCGCTCACGAAGGCAAGACCTGGCAGAAGTACATCCCCTAAACGCGACGCAGGGAGAGAACGATATGGTTTCCGTGGCTCTATTAGCGCAGGCGCTTCCGAGTGCAAGTTCTGGCGTCGATTGGCTCTATCAGTTCACGAATAATCTCACCAACCTGACGACACAGAACGGCGGAGCGCTCACGCAGCTTGGACTCACGGAACTGGCCTGCATCTCCCTTTTTGTACTCATCAGCATGGTCGTGAACTGGAACACGCAGAGCATGACGCTCCGCTTTCATGCGCAGCCCGTCCACGCGGGCGATCTGGTCAACTTCCTGGTGCGGCTCATCATCTGCTGCCTGCTCCTGAATTATTGGGTAAATCCGTTTCCCGGCGCGACCTTCGGCATCAATCATTTCTTTTCCTACATCGCGCAGGCGATGGTTGCGGCTTTCGACCAGAACTCGCTCGACAACCTGCTCCACTTGCTCAAGACCGCTGGCGATAATACCGCGATGCCGTCGCTCATGGCTCCCGTTCAGATCCTTTGTTACTTCGTCGTGCAGGGGCTACTCGGCGTCGCGTCCGCGATCCTCTTCGTGATCAACTGCAGCGCTTTCATCCTCTATGGCGTGACCGCCTTATTTGGTCCCATCTTCGTGCCATTACTGATGACGAAGACCTTCCGTGCGAAGTTTTTTCATTTCCTTGATGTGCTTATCAGCTTTGCCATGATTCGCGCCGTCGCTGCTGCCTTCATCTTCGTGTGGGGTGGTTTTATGAACGCCTTCATCCAGCAAACTTTCAATGGAAATTACTCGATAGAAATGTGGCTTGCCAACTTGATTCCATGCACTATGGTGTTCATCGCCTTCATCATCAACATGCTCTACATACCGAGCATGACGCAGGCGATCTTCGGCGGTGCAGCAGGTTCGGCCGAGAGCATCACGAGGCTCGCTACAACGGCTGCTTCAACCGTCGCCATGATGGGAGGAGCGTGAGCTATGTTCGAGTACCTACTGCGTGCAAAAGCTCTGCATCGGCTTGGAATGGGGCGGCCTTTTAAGGCTTTGTTTGTTGTGGTCCTTTTGGGGGCCATCATTGCGGGCATGATCTACGCCTTCGTCGTGTTCCACGCCATCAACGAAAGGAGCCATACTCCCCATGTCCACGCACACAGCAGTCAATGAGCAACAGATGTTGACCCCGGAGCAGGCTTTGCTCACCGACCAGATTGGCAATGAGGTGTACGCCTCTCACTATGCCGAGCGCAAAGCCTACCGCCTGATCCTCGCCTGTGGAACGGTTCTGCTTTGCGGGTCCATGTGGCTCAATTTCTCGCTGGCCCGCCGCCCGGTCGTAAACCGTTACATCCGTATCGACGAGATGGGCCGCGCACAGGCCATCCAATACAGTGATTTGAACTACAGCCCGCGTGAGGGAGAGATTCGGACATACATTACCGATTGGGCCAACTACCGCTATACGATCAGCCGCGATACCATCGCAAAGAAATATCCCCTCAACTACTACTTCCTGTCCGGCAATCTTGCCTCACAATTGATGACCGATGACAACCAGAATCACCTTGTCTCGCAGGTGGTGGGCGGCCAGATTGAGCAGAGTGATGTGGAAGTAAAGAACGTCACCATCACTTCTATGTCGCAGGAGACGATTGAGGGCACCGTCCTGGCGCGTGGGACGGCATTGCTTGCGCTGGACAAGCTGTACTCCTCAAGCCATTCGCGCCAGCCCCGCACCGAGCATTGGATGCTCAGTCTGACCTACTACCTAAATCCCAAGCAGGTCAGCGATCAGGCGAAAATCTACCCGCAATATGAATTCGTCAATCCGCTTGGGTTGACCATCACCGAGTTCCACGAGAACCGTGTCTCCGTTGACCCGATTGCGCCGGGTACTGAGGCAGCCGCAACAGATGGAGCGGTCCGGTGAGCTTCGAGCTGATACTTCCGTTCTTTCCCGATGAGTTGCGGGCGCTACTGCTGGACCCGTCTATCTCGGATCTGATGATTAACGGGACGGCGGGAGTGTTTGCCGACCGTGGCGGCGCGATCGAGCACATTGCGCTCTCCGCGCCCTACAGTAACGACCGTTTGCAGGCTGCGATTGAACGGGTCGCCCGCATCCTCGGACAAGACCTCACCAGTCAGAACCCCATCCTCAATACGCGCCTGCCGGATGGCTCCCGCGTCGCCGTCGTCGGTTCGCCATCTTCGATCAATGGACCGACGTTCACCGTGCGGAAATTCAATCGCTGGTTTACGTCCGATGAGCTGATTAAGTCGGGGAGCTTACCGGAGGAGATTCGAGACACTGTTATCGGCCTTATTGCCGGGCGCAAGAACGGCATCATCAGCGGGGGTACCGGCTCGGGGAAGACGACCTTAATGAAGGCTCTGCTTGACCATGTACCGCTGCAGGAACGGCTCATCGTCATCGAACAACCCGCAGAGTTGAAGATCACGCACCCGAACGCAGTCCGATGGGAAGCCGTTGAGGCCATTCCCGGCCAGGTTGCCGTCACTCCGAGTCAGCTTGTGGCCGCCGCTTTGAGGCATCGCCCCGATCGCATCATCATGGGCGAGATCCGCGACGAATGCGGTTATGACCTCTTGCAAGCCATGAATACGGGGCATGGTGGAACGCTGTCCACCATTCACGCAAAGAGCGCCTGGGACGCCCTGAACCGTCTATCGGATCTCGCCCTGAGTGCGAGGCCCAATCTCAATCACTCCTTTATCCGTTCAGAGACGGCGGAAGCCATCGACTTTGTGCTGTATTGCGAGCGCGATCATTTGGGCCGGCGCCGGGTACGCGAGCTTATCGCCGTGAAGGGCTACAGCCATGCGGACCAGTCCTTCGAGACAGAGGAAATCTACCGCGCTTCCTCTGCCGCAGCGGTGGCATGAGATTCGGATCGAACCGGAGTCATTATGGTGCTTCACACCCACAAGCCGGAGTTGAACCGTTTGATCGGAAGGTGTGCGTCTGATCATGATGCTCGCCACTTGCAGACAGTCGATTTCGGCGCGGCGTTGCCGTTCTTTGCGAAGACTTTGGTGGGGACGAGTGAACCTTGTTTGCCGGCCCAGTGGATCGCCAGGAAGCGAGTGACGAGGATCGTTCAGACGGGTGGCTCCAATATTTATCCCGCATTCTGCACGGTCACTGCTTCGGGGTCTACCCGACGCCCGGCGGCAGGCTCGTTCTTCTGCTTCGGCTCGCGCCGCCTCCGGTTACGGTTTCCATCTGCGATGGATCCTCCGTAAATGCAGAACTTCGGCCTTGGGAGTCGGACCCGCTCGCGAGGCTCCGCCAGGTGTGACCCGAGCAGATCGGGAATTTCAAAACGGAGACACAATCATGTACCTGAACAAAGTAATCCTCATGGGCTTCCTCGGCGGCGATGCCGTCGTTCGCACCGGCAAAAACGACAAGCAGTTCACCACCCTTTCCCTTGCCACCAAGGAGTCCCGCAAGGACAAAGAAACCGGCAAGTACGACGAGCGCACGGAATGGCACAACCTCATCGTCTTCGGGAAGCTCGCCGAGTTCGCAGGCAAGCTCAAGAAGGGCGCCCACATCCAGATCGAGGGCAAGATTCAGCACTCGGAATACAAGGGTGTGAAGACCGACACGATCCGCGTAACTTCCATTCTCAAGCTCGACCGCGCTGAGCGGGTTGCCTCTGAGGAAGATCTCGATGAGACCCTCGATGAGGACGTGGCCGCATAGGCCATCTCCACGACGCAGAAGCCCGGCGAAAGCCGGGCTTCTCTACTGCAAACACCCGCATAATTGCGCTCGCAAGGGGTGCCGCTATGATTCAAATTGCCGCCAGCTTTCTCAGACGTTGTTTTACCCCAGAAGAGACCATAGCTGTCTTGCTTCGCAGGCAGGATGACGCAGCTCCCATGCAACGAGTTGTGCGATTGGAGCAGGCTTTGGAGACCCGGTATATGGCCTGGCTCTCCTACGAGAATCAGCATGGCCGCAACAATATCTATGTCGCCGCCAATCCGCTTCGCCCTGGCAGCAGCAAACGCACCAAAGAGTGCATCGCTGCCGTCCGACATCTGTACCTCGACATTGACATGGATGGAGATGCCCGTCTCGGTGCTCTGCGGGCATCGCAGATTGTGCCGCCGCCGACCTCGATCTTGTCTACTTCAGCCGGCAAATATCAGGTGCTTTGGCGCGTCGAAGGATTCGACTTTGCCCGTCAGGAACAGACGCTCAAGCTGCTAGCTGTCGCGTTCGGTGCGGACATTGCTTGTACCGATTGCAACCGCGTCCTTCGTGTCCCCGGTTTCCTGAATCGCAAGTACGATCCGCCCTACAAAGTCACCGCCGAATATCCCGACGATTCGATATGGACTCCCGATGACTTCCAGCTTGATGCTGGCACGGTCGATGCCATGCTTCTCGACAATACTTCGGGTTCCAAAAAGCCGCCGTCGAAGCACAGCAATTCGGAGAGCGATTGGGCTTGGGTCTCGCACGAACTTGCTCACGGCAAAGACGCCGTTAAGCTGACGCGAGAGCTGGCTTCGCGCCGCTCCAACAAGCCCAATCCGCTGTACTACGCGCAGCGCACCGTCGATGTTGCTTCGGCTCGCCTGTGGTTCATCGAAGGCATCCGTTTCCATGACGTAATCACCATGCTGGAGTCCCGCCGTCGCTTCGAGATTCCCGCCATACTTTGCTCCGCTCGTGCACGCGAGATTGCGACGACAGCACAACGCATGATTGCCCAAAGAAAGACCGCCTGATTTCACCACCAAAGGAGAATGCAATGCCACTGCTAGAAGTCACTCAAACCCGCCACCTCAGCGCCTCGATTCGACTGACAGATGGGACCGCTTCCCAGGTCGATCAGTATGCGGCATTCATCCGCGCGTCCGCCGATGAGGTCATTGAACAGGCGCTCGCTTATGTCTTCGCCAAGGATCGCGATTTTCAGGAGTTCCTTCGGACTCCCGAAGCGCAGCGGATCACGCCGACATTGCGCGTGCGCAGAGTCACGACAAATGAAGCAGCGCAATCGTCCGTGAAAAAGCCGATTGCCGTTGCGTCTTCAGCATCCCAAACCCCGGCAGTTGTAGCCGGATCAAGAGCATGATCCTCCATCGACATCAGTGGTGCTACCGGAACGGTGCTGCGCACCGGGTGCATTTCGACACTCCACCCCTCAGAGGGAGCTGTTTAGTTCCCTATGGGAACTAGTGGGTTGTCGTTGAAATAGCTCCACTTGATGATTTGGGCGGAACTTATGAGTTTCCGGCCGTGAAAGCGAGAAAGAAAGGTTCGCATGGGAATGCCAGAAGCGATACGGCCCATAAAGCGCGGCATGATTCGAGGCCGCGAAAGCCGCAATCAAAACCTCAACACGAAGCTTACGGAAGCCGAGTTTCGTGCCGTCGCGGAAGCGTCAGCAGCGGAAGGTAAGACGAATGGCGAGTGGCTGCGCGATCTCGCCGTACGTCGCCTCGGGAGTGGCGCGCACGACCTTGAAATCATCGCTCTTTCAGAAATCGTCGGGGTGCGCCTGCTCTTGGTGAACGTCCTGCGCTCCCTGGCTATCGGACAGAAGGTCACTCCGGAATCGTTCGACAGATTGCTCGATGAGATCAGCGCAACGAAGTACGAACTGGCCGCCAAGCTAATAGCCGAGAGACGGAGGTAGGCATGCCGAAGACTGCTTGGGGACGTAAAGAGACGATCATTTGGCCCCGCCACATACCCGTCTATACCTACACAGCTGCGTGCGCCGTCGCAGTGCTTACTTTGCTCGCCGTTTGTGTTCGTATCCGATTGGCAACGCCATTGCAGCGCTATTGCCTTTCTGCATACGCTCGTTCGATCGCCTTCGGCACGCTGATGAAGAACCACAAAAGCACTTATCGTCTAGTGTTCGTAGGCGGCCCCCATAGCATCTCAAGGCCGGCCATGGACGAGGACGTCGCTAACGGAAAAACTGATCAGGAAAATAGTCCGCCTCTGCCCTTCGCTCTCTCCGCAGAGGCACGGGCGCTCGGCTACACACTCCTGTTCCGAGCACCGGAGCGGAGCTATGTCGATGCTCGCTTCAGCATCTATCTCCGAGATGTCGTCTTCAAAGGGACCACGCTGCTGGGATTCTTTCAGCCGCCTCTCATTGGTGGAGCGCTTCTGCTTCTAATCGCGCTCCCGGCCGCTGCTTTCAAGGACATCGAACGCCAGAAACAGTTGAAGTACGGGCGGCGCCTCAAAGGACCGGAGATGCTCACGCCGCAGCAGTTCAACAAGGCTGTGCGGGGTGACGGCGTCGGCTTCAAGACGAATGATATGAAGCCCATGCTTCGCATTCCGAGCCGCGCCGAAGCCCAACACATGCAGATCATCGGGGACACTGGAGCGGGCAAGTCGGCCCTCATGTTTCAAATTCTCCGTCAAGTACAAAGCCGCGGCGATGCAGCCATCGTTTATGACCCTGCCCGCGAGTTCGTGAAGCGGTTCTATAATCCGTCACGCGGCGACGTCATCCTGAATCCGCTCGACAAGAGATGCCCCTACTGGGGACCAGCGGACGAGTTGCGAAGCCGGTCAGAAGCAAAGGCTCTTGCGGCTTCTCTCTTCCAGCCACCGCAGGACAAGAAGGGCGAGTTCTTCATCGAATCTCCGCAGAAGATCTTCGCGTTTCTCATGGCCTACGGCCCAACGCCTGAGGAACTGGTCGAGTGGATGTCGAACCCTGAGGAGATCGACCGTAGGCTCAAAGGCACCGAGCACGCACATCTCATCGACTCGCGCGCTCATCAACAGAGAGCAGGTGTTTTGGCGTCTCTCGGCCTGGTAGCCGACAGCCTACGGCTATTGCCCAAAGCCGCAGAAAGAAACAGCTCATGGACTGCGACGGCATGGGCCGAAAAGCGCGACGGTTGGGTCTTTCTCACGTCACTCCCAGCCGAACGCGAGGCGCTCCGCCCCCTACAAAGTCTCTGGATTGATTGGCTCGTGCTGCGTCTACTAAATGAGCCAAAAGAATCGCAGCGGCGAGTATGGTTTGTCATCGACGAACTAGCCAGCCTGCAGAAGTTGCCGCAACTCCACACGGCCATCACAGAAGCCCGCAAGAGTCGGAACCCCGTTGTGCTGGGATTCCAGGGAAAGGCCCAGCTTGAATACTTGTACGGCCATCTCGCAGAAGTCATGCTCTCGCAGCCCGCGACCTCGGTTTGGCTGACGACCAAGGAGCCGAGGGCCGGCCAGTGGGTGAGCGAGTTCATCGGGAAGGTCGAGATCGAACGGCTACGTGAAACACATTTCGACGGAACGCGGGCGGGCAGGAACTTCGCCCTTGACCGCCAGGTCGAACCGCTCGTTCTTGAATCTGAAATCTCAGGGCTCGCTGACCTTCACGCGTTTATGAAGTACCAGAACTACGTCACCCGGTTTTCGTTCCCATACTTCGACATGCCAGTCATCGCCAACGGATTTGAGCCCCGCGAACGGCCGGACGACAAGTTGCCATATCAGGCCAAGCGTCCCGACACGACTGTTCCCTTTCCGGTGGAATTAAAGCAGACACCGGAACCTCCCGCTTCCGTGACCTCAGATGTTCTCTCAGGAGTCGAAGAGATCGAACCGGAGGCTGCGATCTTGCCCAATGAAGATGTTCCTAACCTCATCACGCGAGGATAAAAGTGCCATGCTCACGATATCGAAACCGCTCTCTTCCACCCAGGCACAGACCTACCATGCGATGGAGTTCACCGCCGCTGAACAGAACTACTGGAAGCAGGGCGACATGATTCAAGGAGAGTGGCGGGGCAAACTTGCTGAGAAGTTTGCGTTATCGGGAGCCGTTGGTGCGCTCGAATTCGGCCGCCTCGCCTATGGCCAACATCCCGAAACGGGAGAGCAGCTTGTTCGCCATCGGGCTGTTCACGAATATACCAACGGAGAGGGGCGTAAGGTATCTCCGGTCGAGCATCGAGCGGGATGGGATGCCACATTCTCCGCCCCAAAATCCATCTCTTTGACAGCTCTTGTCGGAGGGGATGACGAAGTTCGTGAGGCTCACCGCAGGGCCGTGGCGTTCGCTCTCAACGAGCTTGAACAATATACGCAGGCTCGTATCGGCGGGAATCATGCCCCAGAGACAACCGGGCAATTTGTCGCCGCAACCTTTGAACATGACACCGCGCGCCCAGTCGACGGATACGCAGCTCCCCAGCTTCATACGCATTCCGTGATCTTCAACATGACGGAACGTGAGGATGGGACGATGCGGGCCTTGCAGCCGCGCAGCCTTTACGAGTCCCAACAGTTCGCGACGGCCATTTATCAGTCTCACCTGACCTACCAGCTTCGAAACCTTGGCTATGATATCAAGCCGGGACGCAGCGGAACGCCGGAGATCAAGGGGTACTCGCAAGAGTATCTTGATGCCTCCAGCCCGCGGCGACAACAGATTCTCGAGGCCGTTGAGCGAAGCGGTTTCTCTGGACCGGAAGCGGCCCAGATCGCGGCCCACAATACGCGTGACGGAAAGAAGATATTGTCGCCGACCGAGATCATTGCGGCCCATCGGCAGATCGCCGCCGAATATGGCAATCAGGCAGAGATTGTGGTCGCCGCAGCTCAGGCGCGCCGCCTAGTCGGGGTCCATAAAGACTCTCTCGACGAGAGAAAGCAGCAGGCAAATTCTGCGCTGACGTTCGCCCGCGATAAAGGCTTCGAGCGGGAAGCCGTCCTCGATGAGCGGGCCATCTTTGTAGATGCGATGCGCCGCGGCATGGGTAACATAACTTACCCAGAGGTCCGAACGAATTTCGAATCGCGGGTCGTCTCTGGGGAGTTCCGGGAAGTATCTGCAAGCAAACACTCAGGGGGCCGCCGCTTTACAACTGCCGGAACGATTCAAGCGGAGAAAGAGATCATCCACTCAGTTCGAGGCGGACAAGGACAATCCCCTCAGCTCATGTCCATCCAACAAGCTATTTCTCTCACAGAGGCACACCAGCATCTAAATCCAACGCAGCGCAAAGCCGCCGAGGAGATCCTTACATCACGGGATCAAGTCCAGGGTCTTCAGGGCAGCGCAGGTTCAGGCAAGACGAGCACGTTAGCTCTCATACGAGAAGGAGCAGAACAGAAGGGCTATGCCGTAGAGGGATTTGCTCCAACTTCACGTGCCGCGCGCCAGCTTCGGGAAGCAGGGATCAACGCCGATACGCTGCAAGGATTTCTGGTGCGGATTCGGAATACCAACAACCCTCCGCTGAAGCATCTCTATATGGTCGATGAATCGTCGCTTACCTCGACAGAGCAGATGCGAGACTTCTTACGACGTGTCGGCCACGACGACAAAGTGCTGCTGATTGGGGACGTTCACCAGCATCAGGGGGTCGATGCAGGTAAGCCGTTCGAACAGCTGCAAGAAACGGGGATGCGAAGCGCGCTCCTTGATCGCATCGTCAGACAGAAAGACCCCGAACTTCTCAAAGCCGTAGAACACCTGTCCAAAGGTGAGGTTGAAATGGGTGTTCGGATGCTCCAGCAGCAAGGGAGAGTGACCGAAATCTCAAATGCCGACCAACGCTTCTCGGCAATCGCAAAATCCTATGCTGCTCAGCCTGAAAACACAATTATCGTCTCACCAGACAACGCTTCTCGCCGAGCCATCAATCAGGCGGTGCGCCACGAATTACAACAGGCCGGCGCCCTGGATAAACAGAATCAAACGCTTCGCGTGCTCGCCCCGCGTTCTGAAATGACTGGCGCAGATCGAGCTTGGGCGGCGCGCTATCAGCCAGGTGATGTCCTCCACTACCTGCGAGGCAGTAAGGAACGCGGCATTGAAGGTCGAACTTACGCACAGGTCATTGCGACCAACCCAACCGAAAACCTTCTGACAGTTCGCAAAAAAGATGGTGAGCTTGTCACTTACGACCCTTCCCGACTAAGGGGCATCTCGGCCTATCGTGAGATCGACCGCGAATTTGCAGTGGGCGACCGGGTCCAGCTCACAGCTCCGAACCGTGACCTTCAGGTCGCAAATCGCGACCTTGGCACACTGCTGAGCTTCGGCCGAAACGGGCGCATAAACCTTCGCATGGATAACGGCAAGGAGGTGTCGTTCAATCCGCAAGAAATGCGCCATTTCGACCACGGATATGCCGTCACTTCGCACAGTTCTCAAGGACTCACGTCAAACCGCGTCCTCGTCAATATGGACACGGACGCCCACCCGGGACTTATGAATGGGCGCTTTGCATACGTTTCCGTCTCGCGCGCGTCCCAGGACGCCAAAATCTTTACCAACGACGCTTCGGCACTCTCTGAAAGATTGAATCACGATGTCTCCAAGACCTCAGCAGTCGAGCTTGGAGAGACAAAACACCAGAGCACCGGCTGGGCCTCTGACCAGACGCGCGTCACAAAGAGCATACCGTCAGCCGGACTTGGCTTAGCTCTATGAGATCTCGATCTGATTTGGGCCAAGCCACACGTCAGACAAGGTACTGCCGAGCTACGCGCATCAGATCGCTGTGTAAATCAGACGCTCCACGTCCATCCTGAACGGTAGACAGTATTCCCCTCGTAGGTCATCTCCGACCACATGCTCCGCCTAGGCGTTCCGCCCATCTTGAGATCAGCCCGGAGCGGTCAAAGACGCGCTCCGAGATATATACAGCCGACTTATCGTCTGAAATCGAGCTAAGTTTCGCCGCATAATTACAGGCATTATTCTGAAAGCCTGCAGGCCGTTTCGATGAGCAATAGCTACATATACGTAAGCTTTCCGAACATGAAGTATCTGCTGTCCGGCATGGCGATCAACGTAAGAAGATGCGCTGACGTGCTCGATGGAGTACTGACTGCGTTCAATAACAAAACAGGCATTCCGGACCAGATCGTCGCCTGGAACGCAAAAGGCGGCAATGCGACGGGACCGTTGTCCTTTCCGGATCATGGGCGCTTCATAATCGAACTTACACAATCGCTGCAATCGGATGGGCAGATGTTGTGGACAGCGGTTTTGCTTGAACATGAGGAAAAGGAGAAGGCGCCGCTGGTTTTCATCCGCTTGCATTCTCCTTCGCTTGATATCCCGATGCGGCTCGAAATTCCGATGCGTGCTTTGATCAAGGGCGGTCCGTCGCTAGAGGGAACCTACTGCGTGTATCTTCACGCGCTCCTGGTGGAAGGCGGAACGGAATTTGTCTATTACGGCATTACGAAGCGCGGGTGGAATCTCCGTTTCGCAGAACACACCCGGGCAGCGGTGGCCGAAAAATCCCGCAGACTATTGCCGAGAACGCTGAATGAGCTGATAGAAGCACGCGCCGCGCAGATTTCCGGAAAGCTGGACGACAGACCGAAGCTGGCCGGAATCGTGTCATCGCTGCCGGCAGTGGGATTAACCAAGGACTCCGCGATGGATGTCGAGGAATATCTTGTCGATAAATACAGCCTCTCCTCCAAGCATCCCCGCGGGCTGAACATGATCCCTGGCGGCCGAGCGGGCATAGCTGCTTTACACCTTGTATCTGCTGAAACTGCGAACGATGCTGTTGAAACCGAAGAGCGCGAAGGCACGCTGGACAGCTATCTCAAGAGCCATCCGCAGCTGGGCATCCCTAATCCCGGCGTTGCGGAGAAGTGGAACGATCCCATCTACGCTGAAGCGGTGATTTGCGGTCGGGAGAACCGACTCAGTGCGGATCAAGTCCGTCGAATCCGTTATCTCGCTGCGGTCGGCGCCACCGCCGACCAAATAAAGGAGGAAGTGGGCGCAATTGACGAGGGGCAGATCCAGCGCGTGCTCGCCGGTCGAACATACTCACGGATTAGGTGACTGTTGTATTACTGCTGATAAGGAGGTAAGGCGGCCGCTGGTGACGCAACAGGTCGTGCTGAGCGCCAGCGTTTCGCAGCGGCGCGCAGCGCCGCAAGTTTGCGCTTATCGCGCCCTACAAGCGGCAACAATGCGTCGTCCTCTGCCGTGGCTAGTGCCTCTCGCTCAGTCATCCTCGCATCGCAAATACGCCGATAGTCAGCACGGTCCAGACTCCGCTCTGCAAAACGGGCGAGATCAACCACCGGGCCCTGAATTCCAAGATCGAGCCTTAAGACGAGCCTTGCGATACGCTGCTCAAGCGCGAGACCTGGGTGCAAAAGCTCCGCAACGCGTCCGATCATTGGAAGTACGTCACAGGTACGGCTCGTAACCGAGCGTATTGGTCCGGCAGAGCCATCAAACGCCCCTCCAAACTGGCTCATGGCCCGCTCAATCTCTTCCATTCCCATGCCGGAGATGTAGTAAAGGCAAGCCGTCGCTTTTTTCGCGCGTGCCGTGTCTTGGCCGCGGGCGGTTACATTCATTTGCAGGTTGCTCAGGATCGTCCGTGAGATGCCCTGGGCCTGCAGCTGCCCGAACCAATGTTGCGGTTCCTTATGCTTGCTGACTTTATTGACGGGAAAATTTACACCGTCCAATTCGGCGCTCGTTTGCGCAATGGCAATCAATGCCGGGTCTGTCACGTCGTCAGCGCGCAGCGCCCGAAGGCAGGCGACTGCGCGAAGCACAGTTTCCACTTCGACCGCGCTTTCGCCGGCGAGACGTCCAAGCGCGGTAAGGTGAAACCTGCCGGCTTGACTGCGTTCAACGAGTCCGTATCGCGCCAAATCGTCTAGCGCGCGCTGCAGGCCCTGCCGATCCCATCCGGCGGGGTTGCCGGTCTGCTGCATCCGGAAAACTCCGAAGCTCGATTCCAGGAAGGCGATAATTTCATCGCCAGATACTCCCTCGGTCGCGAAGCCTGCCGCAACCAAAACCCTGATAATCAGTGTGCGAGGGTCGGCAGCAAGGAACCGCGAGATCAGATCTTCGGGCTGCGCGGAAACATATCGATGCCAGTATTCGTGTTCTTCGCGGGGACTCGTGGCGATCAGATAGGAAGTTCCGCGCTCCGCGTAGCCGAGGCGCCCTGCCCGTCCCACAAGGTTTTTGTATTCCGCAACGCTGTAGGGTTTCGGGCCTTCCGCGCTCGGATGCTCAAGCCCGACAATCACGACTGCTGATGCCGGAGTATTCACGCCCATGGCAAGCGTTGTGGTTGCGACGATAACTCGCAACCGGGTGCCGCGCTTGCGGAAGTGCTCCTCAATGACTCGCCGTTCCTCTCGGTCTAAATGGGAGTTGTGGAAGGCGATGCCGTGCGCAAGCACACCGCGCAACTGGCCGGACGCCTGTGAGGGATCACCGGCAGGAAGGTCCTGCAGAGCTTCATCAGCTGCAGGGAGTCTCAGGGCCTCTGCGAGATATTGCGCCCCGTGGCGTGTCTCGCCCGTGGTTTCGCGGAATACGATCACCTGCTTGCCTTCGTTTACCAGGCGTTGAACCAGGGGAATGACCCAATCCCGATGCTTACCCTCTCCGCGGTAAGGCTGGATGTAGCGATCTTCGGCGCGATGCTGGCCTGAGTCCCCGTCAAAGTAGCTAAAGCGTCCGTCGTAGCAAATCACTCCTTCGTCAAGGGGTACGGGGCGTTGGACCTTGCGTATAAGCCTTCCCCCGAGCCATCGTTCAAGGCCATTCGTATCACCGATCACCGCGGACAGCGCGATAAGCTGAGGCTCGATACCTTCACGACGGCGCATCTTGAGGAGTGTCAGCAGAAATTCAAGGTTTGCGCCCCTCCCCGCGTCAGCGATCATCTGGACTTCATCCACGACGATGGTGCCAACCTGGTGCAGCACGTATGGATGAGTCAAGGCGATTGCTGCAAACTTCTCATAGGTGAGCAAGGCGATGTCGTATTGGCCGCGCAAGAGTGGGCCGATGTCATCGGTTTCGCCAGTGGCTTCGATTGTTCGAATCCCGAAGGGCGCGTACACACGCTGGAATTGGCGCAGTTTGTCATTTACCAACGCCTTGAGAGGCATCAGGAACAGTGCCCGCCGCCGGTCGAGTGCGCCACGCACGGCGGCCAGTTCGCCGAGCATCGTCTTACCGGAAGATGTCGGTGCCGATGCAACGAGGTGCTCGCCGCGGAGTATGCCGTAGTCATTGATCGCATCGAGCTGGAGCTGGTTAAGCGACGGTATCTCGCTCGCCCATGCCTGCACGACATCGGCGGGAAAACCGAAATCAACAAGACTTTGCACATCGGCGGTGGCGACAGGATTTGCATGTTCGGGAAAGGCCGCGCGGAAAATCGGGCCTGGTGACAAAACAGGCCAAGTGAACTCGCCTTCAAAAGTACCGCGCACTGCTGGATGCTGTTCGTGCCCATATAGCCGGGAACCGTCAACGACGCGTCTTGTGACATAGTCGAGCAAGCCGAGCACTCCGAGCCGGTCACCCTGGCGGATTTCGACTGGTCCCTGTAACGCCTCAAGCAGATGCCACGTCAGCAGGCTGTGCCCAAGGCGGATGACTTCCCAGGCCTTCTCCGTAGGCCCGGAGGCGGTCAAGATTATTCGCCCGGTACCGCTGATCTCATTCAATTTCGCATCCACCGATTGAATATCGCGCGGTCGTGCTTCGGCCTGAAGTGCCTTCGCGCCCATTCCGCCGGAGAAGCAGCAATCAAGAATGATCAAAAGTCGCCGCGCCGGGATTCGCGCGCACCACTCTCCCAACGTGGTCAGTGACAGAGTAGTGTTTGCAAGATTGAACGGCTCCGTATCGTAGGTGACCAGCTCATGGGTCTCGGTGCCATGACCCGAGAACATAATTACGATGACATCGTCTGGATCAACCGCCGCAAGATCTTCAAACTTTTCTCGAATTGTGCCGAGCGTGGCCTCTTCATCCATTAATAAGGCCGTGTCACCTCCGAGAGTATCGGTGAAGAGGGCATGCAGGGCCATCGCATCGCGGCCGGAGCACGACAGCCACTCGACACCGGGAGATGCGTAACGATCAATGCCGACGAATAAACCCCGAAATGCCATCTTCTACTCCTCGTTCTCTTTAACTTCTTCACTACTCAGCACATTTTCCGACTCGTTGCCCAGGAATTCCTTCCGCGGGCCGCACGGGTGAACACCGCAATCATCACCTAGCGCTATCAAGGAAGGAAACTGGCACTCCGGGTGACACGATTCGAATGCGGGCGGCTCGGTTATGTTGCCGACGAAGTGATAGAGCTGCGCGCCCGGATTTGGTTGCCCCAGCGGGTCGAGTGTCAGAGCAAGCATCTGCAGCACCTGCAGGCTGGCGCAGGCCATGGAGAATGCAAACACGTTCTCGCGCATCTTTAGGGGATGGTCGTTTGAGAGCCCGGAAATGTAGGTCGGATCATCGAGCAGCCCTTCCCGTTCGGCCTGCACGAGACCGGGATCGTATTGCCGCAGGCATTGCAGGCATTGCCGCCCTGCCGTTGCCGTATGCGCTTTCCAATCCGCGGCGGCCAGCTTGCCGTGCTTGTTGCATCGAACCGCAATTCCGCCGTCAATGACCGGAATCAGATGGGCGTAGGCGATCAGGTTTAGGACATAGCGGCCCCAGGGCCGGTCAACGCAGGAGAACAGCACGTCGCAATCAAGTGCGGCTCGAAAACCTTCGTCTTCAAAGACCGCATGGGGAATAGTCTCCACGTTGAAGTTATCGGCTGTCGCGCGCGCCGACAGGTGCGCCGCCTGAACGTCCACCTTGAGTAGGCCGACATCATCGCGGGTCGCGTAGCTGAGGCGGTCCAGATTGTGGATCTCAATCAGGTCGAAGTCCATGAGCATCAGGTCTTCGAATCCGCTCCGGGCGATAGCGTCGCCCACAAGGCCGCCAACGCTTCCTGAGCCGATCAGGCCGACCCGAAGACGCGCGATGTCACGTTGGGCCTCTGCGCCCCAGGCGGATACGGTTCTCACCTGCTCGGCCGTCGCAACAGGCGGAGGTGCCAACTCGTCCAGATACGTGACCTTCAAGCGGTTTCCGACAACCCGCACCGTGGCGCAGTTATGGCGTGCATGGGTGCGGGGTGCGGTTCTAACCCAGAAGCGGCCGCTCCAGCTTGCGTCACCTGCGATGGTGAGTCCCACAAACGGCTTGCGCGTAGCGCCAAAGACAGCGCCGGCATGTCCCTGCTCTGCCCGCACGTCATCCAGGCTCATGCCTTGCCAGCCGCGGCCACGCGGGTGACTGTGCATTAGTGCAAGCCCCGCTCCCGCTGCGGCGGCTTCAGTCATCGCCCGCTCAAAATAAGCGGGCTCAAAGCTGGCGTTGCCGTGCACGTTCCGCTCACCCTCCTCGGGAAGGACGAGCTTGTAGACGAGGGCGGTAGTCCTGCTGCGGCCCATGCTCGGACGCCATAGCGCGAAACAGAGGTCCTCCTGTCGGTCGCGCCGGAGAAGATGGGCGCGGGCGACACCGGCGAGATGCTCGGGTATCGCCACACTGTAGGCGGCCCGGCTCATTGGGTTTCCCACAGGCGCCAGATGTGGCCCATGTAAGTTGTGACGGTGTGTTTGCGTTGTCCCCAATCCTGGATCGGCCTTGACCAGTACTGCCAGTCTCCTCCCGCAAGGCGCTGAAACTCCGGTGACTGGTGCACGCCGCCGGCAGGATGCGGCTTGTCGTTGCTGGAATGAATCGCCTGAATATGCGGCGATACGTGTGGCCCTCCCGGAGGAATGTTCGGAAAGTCCTGCGGCACGATGAACCCAAGCCGGACTGTCTGGCCCGAGCGGCTGCCGGTTTCGACCGCGTAGTTGAAAAGCACGTGATCCGGCATGCCGGGCAATGCCTGTGCTTCGTAACCCAGCCCGCGCAAGCCTTCAATGAAGGCGGCGGGGCCGGTTAGGTCGGAGACCGGCGTCGGCCCCGTAGAGACGATCTGGAAGTTCATGCAGTCGTGCATCTTGATCTTCTCGTCGCCCTTGCCTTGAAAGCTGATCTTGTGGTCGCCCTTGATTTCCACGAGATAGTTGGTGGCGGAGTCTTTCTTGCCGAACTCCCGGATGATTTCGTTCGGTGTAAGCTCCCGCTCTGTTGTTTCGTACTCTTCGCCGTCCACAGTGAAGTGAATTTCGCGCGGGTGGTGCTCTGCCTCGCGAATCTCCTCAACGGCCTGCGCAATGTCGTGCATCGCTGTCCGCTCGTCGGCCTGGGCCGCCTGTTCGTTCTGCTGCGCGTGTTCCAGTGCAGCCTCGGCCCTGTGCAGATGGGCTTCGGCCTGTTTGAGTTCTTCCGTGTTTTCCATGTTGACCTTCTTTCTGGGCCCGTGTTTGCTGAAGTGTGAGCCTGGGAAGACTCTATCAAGCACTGCTAAGTCTGTCAAGCGCTCACTTAGCGACGCTTGACATTTCAAGCGATTTGAGTCAGAATGTTCACAGAATCAGTAACTTAAGAAGTTGGAGACTCTTGTATGCCAAAACCAGCCGGTCAAATTGGTTCAGCCGCACCAGATGACTCCCTGGGGGATCACCTCGCTCGTCTGCGCAGTGCGACGGGCTTGTCACTGCGTGAGGTGGAGGAAGCTACGAAGAAGGAAGTCTCGAACGCGTATCTGAGCCAGCTGGAGAACAACAAGATTGTGAAGCCGTCGCCAAACGTGCTCCACGCTCTTTCGGTGGTCTACGCAACGTCGTACGAGGATTTGATGAGGCGAGCTGGCTACGTATCCTCGGACGCGAGCGCGTCGGGACATCGTGCCAAGGCCGCAACCTTCGCGGTTGAGAACCTCACGACGGATGAGGAAAAGGCCCTCCTCGACTATCTAGCGTTCATCAGGAACCAAAAGAACAAATGACCCGCCCGGACGACTCCCAGCTCGATCCGGATCAGTGTGCCAATGTTCTGCGGCACGCTGATCGTCTGTTACGGGAGGCGTCTGCAATCGGCCGTTTTCCAACGCCCATCGATGACCTGATGGCAGCGGCGAAGCTGACGGTGGTCGATGATGAGGTGCTGAATGAGACCTTCCTACAGCTGTTTCTGAAGAAAGCCAAAGCGACCGTCGCCACGGTGAAATCAGCGCTGAGCAAAGTGCTCGGCCTTTTCGAGGCGAATGACCGGTTTGTCGTTATCGACAAAAACGCGCCGAAACCTCGCGTGCCCTTCATCAAATTGCACGAAGCCGGGCACGGCTCGATGCCGCACCAAAGCAAGCTCTACAAGATCATGCACGACTGCGAAAAGACGCTCGAACCGGACATCGCAGATCTGTTCGAACGCGAGGCGAACGTCTTTGCGTCTGAAGTGCTTTTCCAGGGAGACCTGTTTTCGCAGGAGGCGCACGGGCAGAGCTTCAGTATCAAGGTGCCAATGCAATTGGCGAAAAAGTACGGTGGCTCGAACTACGCTACTTTCAGGCGTTATGTGATCACCAATCCACATGCCTGCTGCGTCGTGATTTTGAACCTGCCCCTATACGACGTCGAGGGAAGTCTTTGCGCTGAAGTTCGGCGTGTGGTCGCATCAAAGTCGTTCGAACTCATCTTCGATTGTAAGGTTTTGCTTGCTACCGTTACCAATTCCCATCCACTTGGTTCAGCAGTCCCGGCGAATGGAAAGCGCATGAGTTTTCAAAGAGAAGTTGTACTTGCCGATAGAAATCAAGACGAGCGAATCTGCATGGCAGAGGCGTTTAATACCGGCAAGCAAACGCTCGTTCTGATTCGCGACACTGGCCTGAGAAAAGAGTGCAGTATCGTAGTGCCTGCCAGTTATTACCTGAGGCCGTTGAAATAGAGCCAGCTTCGGCAAGCGCGTGGTTGGAGCACTGATTCAAGCACGCGTTCTTCGCTCCTGGAGATCAAGAGACCTGCATCTATGAGAACCCTAGGGGTGCAACGAATCATCGTCATGGAGCGCTTTGAATAGGAGCGAGTCGAGAAGTTTTTGCTTTTGATCGCGAGCACATACGAACTGCGCTTCCAATCTGTCACACAAAGTCATCAACTCCTCAGCCTTGGCCGCGATTCTCCGCTGTTCTTCAAACGGTGGAAGGCCGACGACCAAGTTTAGAAGGATTGCTTGATTCAGGTTTTGCATTGTCGAACCGACAGCTGAGCCACCGAGGTATTCTCGAACAAAAGGCGAGCCAATTAAGAGCACCAGAAACGGAGCGAATAAGTTGTCCGGAAGCCGAAGAATTAGACTGCCAGTCCCGCACAACCAACCATCCTCACGCTCAGTTACCACGGCACACCGGCCCATTTCTCCTCGACGAGCCATGATGATGTTGCCAGGACGAAGCTTGAAGCCAGAGAGCCTTTCAAGGGTCGCGGATCCTACGGCCATCTTTTCGATGGGAACTATCCGCCCGTTCTTCATAGATGCTGGGTTAATGACGGGTGTTCCGCCTTTTTTGTAATCACTCTCATGCAACGAACTGCCAAAGGGGCCCGTTTGAAGCTCTAGTACGAGCTGGCTGATGCGCGCAGGTTCCCAACCCGGCTTCAGCTCAAAACTTAATTCTTGTGGGGCGGCAGGCAAACGCGGCTTTTCCTTGCGGAGACTTCCCTCGGCCACAAGACGGTGTTTTTCGAACTGGATGCTTCTGAGAAGCTCTGCGGCTGGCTGATCGCGAGGGTCTTGTTGAACAAGCTTGCCCCTCACCGCCAGTTCAAGAATGAACTGACGCACTTTCGTAATCGCTTCAGGGACATCACAGATTCGGTCGAAATTTTCGAGCAATACCTGAGGGTTCACCGTAACAGGGCCTCCGAAAGGATTACCTTCAGTTGCTCCCGCAAACTAGAAGCCTGGTTCTCTGTTTCGCTGAGGAGAGCTGCAAGCATCTTGGGATCACCATGATCTTGCGCGATGGCGTGGGGGTTCTTGATATCGAGGTTGTATCCGCGAGCCTTTATCGCCTCAGCGGGCACTTTCCAAGCATTGGGTGTTTCCACCCTCCCTCTTCGGTCTCGACCACCCCACCACTCAACGCAAGGTTTCAAGTGTTCGACACGAATTGGCTTTGTCATTGAGTAGGACTTCTGGCCGGCAGGAACAAAATGCTCAAAAAACCAAATGTCTTCTGTCGGCGTTCCCTTTTCAAAGAACAACAAATTGGTTCCCACCGTCGCATAGGGTTTGAAGACGCTGTTGGGCAGCCGCACGACTGTGTGGAGGTTGCATTCTTCCATGAGGTGCTCTTTGAGGCGCGTCTTTACGCCTTCTCCGAACAAAGTCCCGTCCGGAAGCACTACTGCAGCACGCCCGCCGGGCTTCAAGATTCGGATTATGAGAGCAAGGAACAGATCGGCCGTTTCACGCGTCTGAAAATGTTTCGGAAAATTGCTTTCAATGCCGTCCTCTTCGCGGCCGCCAAATGGCGGATTGGTCAGGACAATATCCACGCGATCTGACTGCGTGTAGCTGATGTAAGGCCTGGCAAGCGTATTGTCGTGGCGGACGAAGCTGGGATTTTCAATGCCGTGTAGAAGCATATTGGTAGTGCATAGCATGTGCGGAAGCTGCTTCTTTTCCACGGCACGTAGGCCGTCTTGCATCGACTGTTCGTCTTCAACTGTCTTCACGTAACGGTCCCGCATGTGGCGAATGGAGCATGTCAAAAATCCGCCTGTTCCACATGCGGGGTCCAGCAGGATTTCGCCAGGACGGGGGTCCATGCGTTCCGCCATGAAGGTCGTCACAGCGCGCGGGGTGTAGTATTCGCCCGCGTTGCCAGCACTCTGCAGGTCATTGAGAATCTGCTCGTAGATATCCCCGAAATGCTGCCGCTCTGCCAAATTGTTGAAGTCAACGTCTGTGATTTTGTTTACGACCTGGCGCATGAGCTGGCCGGACTTCATGTAGTTGTATGCGTCCTCAAATACATCCCGGACTACGCGGCGGCGGTCGCTCTTATCTCCAGCGACAGACAGTGCCTTTAGCTTGGGAAAGAGTTCGGTGTTGACGAAAGCGAGCAGTTCGTCACCCGTTATCCCTTCGGGATCTGTCGCCCACTTCCGCCACTGAAGTTCCTGCGGAATTGGCGAGCTGTAATCCTCCTGCATTAGTTCAAGCTGTTGGTCTTGATCGTCAATGATTTTTAGAAAAAACATCCAGCACAATTGCGAGATGCGCTGCGCGTCGCCATCGACTCCCGAGTCCTGGCGCATGATGTCTTGTATGGACTTGACAGTAGTGCGTACCGACATGGCTTATGCGTACCCCTGGTATAGCGCGGACTGAAGTTCGTGCACTGCGAACATGAAATCCGCACGTGTTCCGAATTCCTTGATGAGCTGTATCGGTGTCCCCATTTTGTCGAGCGGAGGCACCTGCAGGATGCGGGGATCATCGAGATCTATGACGCCTTGGTCCTGGTATTTCTGAAGCAATGCTTCGAGCACAGCTCGGGCCTGCGGACCATATTTCGTGAATACGTCACGCTTGCGCACATTTTCTGCGCGCTCACGCCGAGTCAGCGGCGGCTTATCGAAAGCCACATGGCATATGAGGTCGAACGGGTCGAGGTCTTTGCCGACTTCTTCTTTAAGTGGATCGAGCGAAAGTCCCTCGTTCTCCAACTCATCAAGAATGGCCTGTTTGCGGTCCGCTGAATTCCAGCGCTTTAGGAAGTCGTCGAGGCTGGCAAAGCGCTTTTTGAGCGCGCGTTTCGTGAAGTCCTTAAGGCTCTCGGTAATGAGCCTGCCATTTTCGTCGAGATACTCAACACGCTCTGCGAGGATTCTGGCCCCTACCCCATCGACATACACTTTGCGCACGGGCTTGGGGTCTGTATTGATTGAGATGTCCGGCGGCTGGTCCACGATGCTTTCGTCATCACCGGGGACGATCGCTGCATCATCGCCGGGAGGCGTGTCAGGCGGCGTCATGGGGTCATTGGCTCCCGGCTCGTAGACCTGCACGGGTTCGCCGTCAAAGGCCGGATCGGCGAAGTGGCTCGTCGCTCCTCGAAAATCAATCAGCGTGAAATAGAACTTTTTCGTGTCCTCGTGCACACGCGTGCCGCGACCGACAATCTGCTTGAATTCAGTCATCGAGCCTACGGGGCGATCGAGCACGATGAGACGGCAGGTCTGAGCATCAACACCAGTGGAAAGTAGTCGTGATGTTGTGACTATAACGGGGTATTTGGCTTCCGGGTCGATGAAGTTGCCGAGCTGCGCCTGTCCTTCGTTATCGCTGCCGGTAATGCGCATGACGTAGCGATAATTCTGATCGCAGAGATCCTTGTTCTCGTTTACCAGAGCTTGGCGCATGCGAGCTGCGTGCTCCTCATCAACGCAGAACACGATGGTTTTCTGGAATCGATCGCCACTTTCTTTCAGGAAATCAGAGACTTTCTTGGCGACGAGCTTCGTGCGATCGTCAATGACGAGCGTGCGGTCGAAGTCCTTGGTGTTGTATATCCGGTCCTCAATCTCATTACCGTCACGGTCAGTCCCTCCCCGCTCCGGCCGGTAACCATGTACATCGTGATCAATATGCACCTTTATGACCTTGTACGGTGCCAGGAAGCCGTCCTGAATGCCTTGCTTGAGCGAGTAGCTATAGACCGGCTTGCCAAAGTAGTTGATGTTGGAGACGTATTTCGTTTCTTTGGGCGTCGCCGTAAGGCCTATCTGCGTTGCGTCCGAGAAGTATTCGAGGATCTCACGCCAGGCCGCGTCTTCAGCTGCGCTGCCGCGGTGGCACTCGTCAATCACGATCAGGTCGAAAAATCCCGGCGAGAAATCACGGAACAGCTTCCGGCGTTCCTCGGGGCCGGTAATGGCTTGGTACAAGCCGAGATAGATTTCATATGCCGCGTCGATACGGCGTTTGCGGTCGACTGCCGTTGTGAGTTCCACCTCGCTGCCGTCCTCGCGCTCGATGGTTTTTGATCCGGTGCTAAGTTTGGCCATAGCAGGACCGAACGGCCGGAAATCGTTAACCATCGTCTGATCGACAAGGACATTGCGATCAGCGAGGAAAAGAATGCGCTTCTTGCGACCAGCCTTCCAGAGGCGCCAGATAATCTGGAACGCCGTGTAGGTCTTCCCGGTCCCGGTTGCCATGACAAGCAGTACCCGGTCCTGTCCCTTCGCAATCGCCTCGGTGGCCGCGTTGATGGCGTTGGTCTGGTAGTAGCGTGGCGCCTTCCCGCTTCCGTCGTCGAAATAATCCTGTAGGACTATTTCTTCCTCGTCGGGCGCCAGTTCCTTCCACTGGCAGTATTTCGCCCAAAGATCCTTGGGAGTTGGAAACTGCTCGAGGGTGATGGAAGCTTCCTTCGTATCGCTGAGTCCGGTCCGGTCGTGGAAAACAAAACCGTCTCCGTTGGAAGAAAACACAAACGGAATATTCAGCGTCATCGCATAGTCGAGTGCCTGCTGCATGCCGTCGCCGACGCTGTGGTTGTTGTCCTTGGCCTCGATGATGGCGATGGGGATGTTCGGCTTGTAATAAAGGATGTAGTCAGCACGCTTGGCCTTACCTCGGGTAACCAGCTTGCCTCTGACGATAATGCGCCCCTTTGTGAAGGCCACTTCCTCGCGAACCTGCAGCATCCCATCCCAGCCAGCGCGCTTAATAGCGGGGCCGATGAACTTGGAACAAATGTCGCGCTCGCTAAGATCCTTCTTATTCATTGGGTGGACGCAGATTGCTGATTCTCCCGGATTTATACCGCGTTCGATCTCGGAGAGTCATCGACCAAAAGAGTTTGTTGCCGCACTTTCAGGGTAACTTACCGCATTCCCGTATGCTCGCCGAATCCCCTCAGCAACAACAATTTACTGTGCGCTGACGTACGCAAATAAGGAAGACAGGCCTCGCTAAGGGGCTCTGCCCCGATCGCGCGGCGCAAGGGGCTTCCCCAATCTTCCGCGCTGGCGCTTGTGCAGACCTCCGCTGCGCTCCGTCCTTTCCGCTCCATTCCACTCCGCTCCAAGGATGGGGAGACCCCTCCCCCTGCGCCTTGCTACCCCCGCCTTCGCCAGGAGGCGTTCGGCATGTGCATGCCGCGTTTCAACGCGGAAATGCAAAAGCAAATGCCGACCAAGCAAAGGAGCCAGTCACCATGAACAGCGCAGCCACCACGACCAACAACAACCAGCCCAAGACGGCGAAAGAAGTAATCGCCGCCAACGTCAAAGCCCTCATCGAGCAGCTAGAAGCCGGGCACTCCGAAGCCCTCACCGCCTACCTCAACGCGATGAGCCGGTTTCACAACTACAGCCTTGGCAACATTCTCGAAATCGCACGGCAGAGGCCCGACGCAACCAGAGTTGCCGGGTTCTGGAAGTGGAAAGAGCTGGGCCGCTCCGTCAAGAAGGGCGAGAAGGGCATCCGCATCCTTGCCCCCATTATTGGAGTTCGCCGCAAGAAGGACGAGGAAGCCGAGAAGGACATCACCAGGCAGAACACGGCAGTGTTGGTTGGCTTTCGTGCGACGTATGTGTTCGACGTGTCGCAGACCGAAGGCGTAGACCTTCCCGAACTGCGCGAGATCAGCGGCGACGTAGGCGAGAACCGCGACCGCCTGATTGCCTTTATTGAGCGTCAGGGCATCGAGCTTGTCTTCTCTGAGCGCATCGCGCCCGCGCTGGGCATGAGCTACGGCGGACGCATTGCCATCCTGCCCGGTCAGTCGAAGGCCGAGGAGTTCAGCACCATAGTGCATGAACTGGCACACGAGATGTTGCACAAGGCCGAGCGGCGCACTGCAACCACCAAGACAGTACGCGAGACCGAGGCCGAGGCCATGGCGTTCATCATCGGCAAAGCCGTAGGGCTAGAGACGGGCACCGCGTCAGCCGACTATATCCAGCTTTACCACGGCAACGCATCCTTGCTGGCGGAATCGCTCGAAGTCATCCAGAAGACCTCCGCCGTCATTCTCGCCGCCTTGCAGCCTTCGGTTGAGGAAGCAATGACTGCCACCACCGAGCTTTCGGAGGTGGCGGCATGAAAACCGTTCTGGAGCTAATCAAGCGGGCCGGTGGATGGCATCCCGGCCTGTACCTCAAGATCGACAACCCGCCATATATGGAGCTTGTCATCGAGGCGATGGACGAGCCCGGCCCCTGCGGACTTCCGGCTGTCTCTGTCGCTCACTATGGCGAACTCAATGGCGATGCCATGCGCGATCCGGAGATGTGCTTCGAGTTGTCCAAACCGCCGCTCTGCACAGAGGTACTTTCGGCGTTCTACTACCGGAACGAATACGCCGGAATCGAGCAATGGTCACGCTTCCTTCGCGAGGGGCAGTACGCCTTTCACACCATGCTCCACCGCGAGCATGAACGCTTCGCCGTGCTGTGGGACAAGAACCTGAACGCGCAGCGATTCGTCGAAGCCTTTTCGGACAAGTGCATTCGTGGATAGTCCGCTCTCCCTTGGAGCGGAACAGCCAGCGTGTGTCCGCTCCACTTCCATTCACTCACAACCGCTCGAAAGGAGCATCACACCATGAAAACCCAGATCACCAATGCCATCGAATACCGCAATGTCTCACTCGCTCTCCTAAATGAGTCCAAAACCAATCCACGCCGCACCTTTGAGGAAACGGCCTTGAAGGAGCTTGCCGAAAGCATCCGCACTCAGGGTGTTCTTTCGCCCTTGCTGGTGCGGCCTCTTACGGAGAACGGCTTCGAGATCATCGCTGGAGCACGTCGCTACCGCGCCGCGCAGATGGCCGAAGTTCCTACCGTTCCCGTCCGCATCGTCAATCTCTCCGACGCCGAAGCACTGGAGGCGCAACTAGTAGAGAACCTCATCCGGGCCGAGATTCACCCGATGGAAGAAGCGCAGGGCTTCCGTGCGTTGCTGGATTTGGAAGAACCGAAGTACAGCATCGAACAAATCGCTGCGAAGGTTGGAAAGTCTCCCGCTTTTGTGGCTTCGAGGTTGAAATTGGCCGACCTCGCACCCGCTGCCGTGGAAGCCTTCTATGCCGATGAAATCGGCGTAGGCCATGCGCTGCTGCTGGCAAAGCTGCCCGCCGATCAGCAGGAACAGGCGCTCTCGGCTTGCTTCAAAGAGGTTTACAACGGCGGGCAGAAGCCTACGCGTGTCCTGCTGCCGATCCGCAATCTGCAATTCTGGATTGACTCAAACATCCTGCTGGTATTGAAGGACGCCCCCTTCAACAAGCGCGATGAGCAACTTGTCGGGACGGCTGGGAGTTGTGCCGAGTGCTCGAAGCGGACGGGACATAACAAGCTGCTGTTTGGCGATGACCTCGGCAGGCAGGGCGACCGCTGCACCGATCCAAGCTGCTATCAGGCAAAGATACTTGCTCACGTCGCCCAGACTGTCGCGGCCAAGCCGGAGCTTGTACAGATCAGCACGGCCTACGGTGCGCAGAAGGACGGCAGCGCCGTCTTGCCACGGAACAAGTACACAGCGATTCGGGACGACAAGCCAAAGTCGAAAGAGGAGGCAAAGCGGCCCGAGTTCAAGACCTGCAAGTTCACCACCGAGGCGATCATTGCCGACGGCGGCGAAGTTGGCACCATTCATAAGGTGTGCGCCAATCTCACCTGCCCGATCCATCATCGCAAACAGGCGACTGGCCGCAACGATGACAAATGGAAAGCCGAGCAGGAGAAGCAGCGCAGGGAGCAGGCAATTGCCAATACGGTCGGCGTTCGCGTCCTCACTGCAATCGGTTCTGCCGTCCCCGTTCGGTTGATGAAGCGTGACCTGTTGTCAGTCATCGAGAGGGTGTTGCCTCTGATGGATGAGAACCGCGTCGAGATGCTGGCGCGGCTGCATGGCATCCGGCAGAAGCGCGACGATGGAGGCGTGAAGAAGACCCTCACCGCCTTTGTTCGCCGTGCCGATGAAGGAATGCTGTCGCGGCTCTTGGTCGAGTCCAGCATCCTGTTAGCGGTCTCACGCGGCAATCCGACTGCCATACTCAGGGATGCCGCCCTCGCCTACAAGGTGGACACCGATGCCATCGCAACGAAGGTCAAGCAGGAGTTCGCTGCGAAAGAGAAAGCGAAGGAGATAGCCCAACCCAGAGCGAAAGGTTCGAAGACCGCAGCGTAGTCTTCAGAATTTTGAGAGGGGTAGCAACCGCTACCCCTCATTTCTTTGCGCGCAAAAAATCGCGGCAGAGAGAACCCGGCTGGTTTCTCTCTGCACTCTCATCCCGCCTTTCCGGCCCCCGCTCGTCGGCTGCGCGGCAGGAGTCGAGTTCCTCCTCCTGCACCTTCCCCCAGAATCACCATTGAAGAGTTGTTCTGCCCCTTGCCTTCAGCTCACCGCGATGCGAAGAGCTCGATGATTGGACGAGGATTTGCGGAAACTATTACGATGACCTGCTGAAGCGGGACAAACTGAGTCTCGACCTCTTCTGGATCAAGGACAGGAGTCTGACGGATAACTCAACACTCTGTAACAGGAGAATGGATATGACAGGAATCGAAGTATCACGGCGGAAGGCGCTCGAAGTGGGAGCTTGCGCACTGGCTGGAGCGGCGGGACTCCTGGTGACGGCAAGCGCAGGCGCGGAGACGAGTTCGAGCGCTGCAACCGAAGAAATCATCCGAAAGTGGTACCAGGCGTGGGTGCAAAAGAACTTGGATCAATTTGAGGCTCTGATGGCGGAAAACTTCACCTTTTCGAGTGCGGCCGGCGACGACCACATCAGCAGGAGCACTTTCAAGACTCGATGCTGGGATACACAGGCTCAGCTTATCGATCGATCCGATCTGGAGCGAGTGATCGCAAGCGGCAACGACGCGTTCGTGAAGTATCTTTGCCATACGAAGAACGGCAAATCATTCCGAAACGTGGAGTATTTCCGGATCAAAGATGGAAAGGTGGAGACCCTTGAGTGCTATTTCGGCGGAGCCGGCTATCCGTCAGCAGCAAGCAAGGGTATGTGAGGGCGTGTTAGCTGCCTTTTTGGTATGGGAAGGTAAGGGTCGGAAAGACCTGGCGCCGCCTCCAGGATGCAGGAGCTCATCCGGTCAATGAACTCGTTCAATTGTTAAGGCATCGCCCGCGGTCGTTGCTCATAACCTGAGGCACACGAGGGATCAAGTCACTGTCCTTGTGATTATTGCCGCGCACTTTAGCGTGTTGGAGTGCACCGACGCGGATCGGTATTAAATATCCGCTCGGCTTCGGCAAATAACGATGCCATCATCTGTATATTCAAGTCCTCATAGGCGACGAAGCTGAAGTTGTTGCCGCCGACTCGCAACTCGCCTAGTTTGCCGGCGTAAGATTGCACTAGCGGGACGCCATCCTTCGCTACGGCAAGGTAGACGCTGATGTGGTGCTTTTGAAGCGCGACCCCGATCGCAGGCCATTCAACATACTTGCCGCGCCGTGCCATATATTGAAATTTGCCATAGCCGATCATCTTAAAACGCATCCCCGGCTCACCCTCTGGCGTGCCTCGGTGAAAGTATCGTTTGAGAGCGGGTGCAGACGCTTTGATGAGTCTGTCCAGCTTTTGAAGCTGGGCCTTTCGCTCGGGATCGAAATCAAAGTATTCGGCCAGACTGTCCACATCAACTCGAAACATGTCGTCCCTTTCACATCTTCGTTCCCCTCGTTTGGACAGTGAACTCGCCGAATGCCTGTCACTGGAAAACGCGTTCTCCGCCGATGGCGCGGCCCGAACCTGGGAATTGAACTTCATCCGGGATCTGACGCGAAAGAAGACGTAACCAAGCTCGCTCTTCGCAACAACTATGCTGCCGCTCCGGCACCCGTATTATGACGCAGAAGGAGAGACCCATGTTCACCCGCGACGGCATCCTTAGATTTCATGACTGGACCCATGCCAGCATCCGTCTTTTGCTGGATCACCTATCCACAGTCCCCGAGATTGATTACGCAAAAGCACTGCCAGGCTTCGGCTTCCCCACCCTGCGCGAACAGGTGATTCACCTCCTTAACTGCGAAGGGCTTTGGATCCACGCGCTGCAGGGGCTCCCGTACGTAGATCGAAATCCTAGCGAATGTCCCACCGTTGCTGAGGCTAGAGTCTTCGAGCGGGGAATCAGTCAGCAGACTCGCGCGTATTTGTCGAGGCTGACGGACCAAGAGATTTACAGTGACACGGAACTACGGTTCTCCGATGGAGACGTCGCCATCCGCACTCCCGCCCTCATCGTTCACCATGTCCTGACCCATGCCTTTCATCACAAGGGCCAGATCGTTGCCATGTGCAGATTACTCGGTCATCCTGCACCCGACACCGATCTCAACCAATTCGAGTGAAATCAACCGTGGACTTTCCCCTTCACAGGGGGTAGACCACCGCCCCTCATTTCTTTGTCCACAAAAAACCGCCTACAGGGAAAACACGTGCCGCTTTCTTCCGACACACACTCTCTCTCCGCCTTACTCCCGCCTCACGCCAATATCTGGATGGCCCACACTAGCAAAATCGCGCTGTAGATGCTAATCAGCAGCGTTCTGATCCAGTGTGTCGCCAGAAACTTTGCCAGATAGGGACTGTCCGGCCCCCTCTCGTCACGGCTCAAGTTGCCCTGCAGCCGTCCCCAAAAGACGGCCGTCAACAGATGCGACAAGAGTTGCGCCGTTAGATTGCCCCAAATAACCCACTCGCGTGATCGGGACGGGTGATAAAAGACGAGCGTGATGGAACCCGCCAGCGCCAACCCAATCGGCGCAAACACCCAATACGGCAGCTTCTTCCAGTGGGCCAACTGAATCCGGTGAAAATCGCTCGCATTCACCAGCTTCCATGATCGGAATATATCGACCTCCAGCGCCCATATCGTACCCGTGAGATAAAACGATAGTGCCAGATTGAGCAACAGGAACGTCTGCGGATTCATTTGCCTCTCCCGTCCTTATCCGATGCCTTCCGAACCTTTTCCAGTTCCGCAAGAACCTCTTCCCAGCGTTCCGGCCAGTCGGTGTTTGTCCCGGAAGGCTTCCAGCGCGGCGTAGAACAGAGCCACCCGGGCAGCGCGAACCCTGTCCAGGAGCGCTTCCTTTCATGCTCAGCGCGACTCTTCGCTCACGCCGATCCGAGACGCCTTCGAATCGCTTCACTAATCCGCGACCGAACCGGCTTGTCGATGAAACTGGTCGATCCCTACGGGTTTTCAGCCCCATCCAAAAGGATAGAAATCGCTTGACTAAAGATTGGCATAAGGCGGTGCGCGGACACCTCCGAGAGTGGGAGCTTTCTAAGCACTCTCCGTTGTAGGGCTATTCCCAGAAGAAGTGCTGTGACTAGCGATGCGCGGATCTTCTTGTCTGGTCGAGTGGACAGCTTGGTAAGGTCGCTTTCAAGAGTTTCCAGAATCGAAGCCATGTATTCGAGTGCCGGAGGATGATCCGACGACCGAAGCAGGGTCGAGAGCAGGTCGCCTTTCTCTCCCAGAGGATCAGCCAAGACATTCTCAATCAGGCGCCGTACCAACTCGGACCCTGCATCTTGAGTTGCGTCCGCTATTCGCTTTCTTTCGAATCCGACAACAGCTTGGAATAGCCCTTCCTTTGAACCGAAGTAGCGAGAGATCAGTGCGACATCCACACCTGCATCGCTTGCGATGGAACGCAGGTTTGTCGCTTGGAATCCATCAACGGCAAATCTGAGGCGGGCTGCGGAAAGAAGCGCATCACGTGTCGCAGAGGAGCTCTTCGAACGTTTCTCATTGCTTCGCTCTGATCGCACCGGCTCCGACTTCCGGTTGATCCGGAATGTTCGTCGTGTCATAGGAACGCTAAGCACTCGGTCATTGCCACACCGTCCTCAGATCCGACGATATCGGCCAGAGACCGGCGTTGTCAACGGATGTTGACAATCTAACCTTCACCAGTGTTTACTATGTCAACGTGCGTTGACTTGGAAAATGAAGGAGATGACTATGACCAACTACATGGTGGTGAAGCAAAAGGTGGAGGACCTGAAAACATTCAAAAAAGCATTCGACGGGCTTCAGAAGAAGAGGCGTGAAGCTGGCTTGATCGACGTCGGACAGTTCCATGCCGCGGATGAGCCGAATACGGTCATCGTCATCATGCAGACCGAGGACTTGAACAAAGCACGGCAGTACTGGCATTCGGAGGTCCTTGCACACGGTCGTGAGCAGGCACATGTCGTGGGCCCAATCGAGATCAATCCAGATCATGTCTGGCTGACGGACGGGCAGGTCTGAAACTGCCCACCCGCACTCGCTTCCACAACGCGGTTTTATCGAACGGAGTCCTAAGCCAGATCTCAGGAGTGACAATGAATTCTCACACTACGTATCCAGTAGCGATCATCGGGGCGGGGCCAGTCGGCCTTTCGCTTGCGTTGGGCCTAGCACGCTGCGGAGTTCGCGTCCTCGTTCTGGAGCAGAAACCAGAGCTCGACCCCCATTCGCGCGCGACAGTCATCCATTGCAGGACCCTCGAGATCCTTAGCCAGTTGAAAGTTCTTGACCGGTTCTTAGAGCACGGTGAGCGTGTGACCCACGTTCACCTTCAGCTGCCCTCTGGTGAGAGAATCGTACACTTCGACTTCACAGAGCTCATCGATGAAACCGAGACAGCCTTCGCTCTCGCCTTATCGCAGGACAAGACGGAGCGCATTCTTCTAGATGAGGTCGTCAAGACCGGTCTCGTCGACGTTCTCATGGGCCATAAGGCACTTCATTTCGAGCTTTCGGATTCGCAGACGCAAATCGTGGCAAGCGGACCCGTCGGAGAGGCCACGTTCATTGCTGACTTCCTCATTGGTGCTGATGGTGCCCACAGCAGTGTCCGAGAGTTTCTGAAACTCAATTTGGACGGCAAGACGTATCCCTCCCGCGCACTTCTCGCGGATGTGCGTGTCGAGGCAAACCTTGACAAGAAGGGTATATGGCCAACGCTCCTGAACCACGCAGGGTTCATCGCCGCGATCCGCTTTGGCGATCGCGTATGGCGAATCATCGAGCAGTCGGTCGATCCTATGGTGAATGATGACAATACCGGTGATCACGTAGGTTCTTTGACCACCGAATTGTTCGGTGCTCCCCCTGTTGAAATTCTCTGGTGGAACACGTACCGGAAGCATGAGCGCTGCGCTCCAACGCTGAGGGTCGGACGAGTCATGCTCGTGGGGGATGCTGGACACCTCAATAGCCCCGCAGGTGGGCAAGGAATGAACGCCGGCATTCAAGACGCACACAACCTCGCTTGGAAACTCGCTATGGTCGCTAAAGGGGGTGGCGCCGACACAGAAGCTCTGCTGTCCTCGTATTCCGAGGAGAGGCTGTCTTTTGTAACTCGCTATATCCAGCCGTTCACGGACATTGCTGAGCGCTTCCAAACTGCGCCGCCATTCGCACGGAAAGCCGTGGTCGAGGTTGCCGATCTCGTTTTCGGATTCAGCAAGTCAGCGTCAACGATGACTCGAAGATTGTCGATGTTAAACCCGGAGTATAGACATTCAGGACTGATCGAAAGCCCCGAACATCCTGTTGGCTTTCGCATTCCGGACGTACTCGATGGGGAGAATGGGAGACTCTTTCCGCGCTTGCCGCAAGGCGGAATCGTATGGGCAGGTGATGGTACCGAAGCGACAAAGCTTGCCGAGTCGTTACGAGTTCCGTGTGTGCAGTGCGATGTCGCTTCACTTCGCAAGTTCTTTAACAAAGATGAATTTGTTGCACTCGTTCGTCCTGACCACATTGTGGGTTTGTCGGCTGCACCATCTGAGCTCCCCGCAATGAGGGCATCGTTTCACCGAGCTCTAGGAATCGCTTCAGATGGCGTGTGACCTATCGAAGCTGGCTTATTCCGGCTGAGATGTGAGGACACAACGCATGAGCGATCCTCAAATGAACACGCGCTGGGATCATGTTCATCAGTGCGGAACCTGTGGACACGCAATGCGCATCGAGAACATCGAGCTGAAGACCATCATCGCCGGTGTCATCACCTGTTCGCGATGCGAAGCCTCTGGTCCGATCAATGTCAAGATAATGGAAGAGAAATTGATTCCTCCGACGATCCATGCGTCACACCGGAATGGGCAATGACATCTGGTCGTGGATTTTGATCTGTTTCATCCTCCGCATGAATCCACGGACAAGTTCGCTCAGCGCCGGGGACGTGTTGTCTGCTCTAGAAACAAACAATGTATTCGTTTTGAGTTCCGCTTCTTCGAGCGGTCGCATTGTGTATCCGTCTCGGGCAATTCTCAGAGCACCCGATTTTGGGGCAATCACAACCCCGTTGGGCTCAATCAGCAGCGGAATAGTTTCCTCCGGCACCATAAAATGCTGTATTGCCGAAGGGATGGCTTTTGCGGCTTGTGCGCACCTGTGAACGAGATCGTAAAGCGGTGGGTGGCTGCTTCGCTGGAACATCATCCAGCGACGGGAACCGAGTTGCGCGAGCCTGACCGATTGAAAGTCTGCCAGTCGATCGTCGCGGGGGAAAACGACATATAGGGAAGATTCATCGATCTTTACTCCGGTGAGTTGTCCCGAGTCTGGCGGTTCGATAACGACAGCCGCGTCCAACTCTCCCGTAAGGACATCTCGCACGAGATCGCACGAAAAGCCGCTAAAGAGATTCAATCTCAGTTTTGGGAACAGAGGCAGTCTCATGGCGAGAAGCGTAGCGGTATAGAACGGATCTGCATAAGGAGATCGTCCCACGTTCAAAATCATTTCAGTGTCCTGTCCGGCGGCATGCGCCGCCTGGACCGCTCGGTCTGCATGCAGGACTGCTATTCGGGCTTCGGCGACATATGCTCTTCCTGGGTCTGTCAGGATCACGGTGTGATGATCCCTAATAAATAGAGCGACGCCTAACATCTCCTCTAATTCACCGATGTATTTCGTGACCGCCGGCTGGCTAATGTGAAGGCACTTGGCCGCGCGAGAAAAGCTCAACTCCTCGGCTACCGCAATAGCTGCCTTCATATATTTGAGGTCGTTTCCTGACATACTGCCCCCCGTTGAAACTCAACTCAACTCGGGATCAGACGGCTAGAGCCGATATTTCCTAACCGGGCGAGTACGGGGTCGAGTCACGGCTCCAAAATCGCCATCCATCTGTATCGCTTTTAGATGCGAATATTTGGGGATCGGTCACGAAGGCACCGGACCCGGACATACGGTTATTACGTTTTGGAATAACAAACTCGTGCCTTGTGATTGGACTTTATCGGGACGGCCCGTGATTGTAGTCACGAAGAGGTATCCGAAGCAGCAACACATTCAACGATGGTTCCATAAATCTTGCGGAATTGAAGAAACCACCACGTTGAGGCGCTTAGGCACATCTTCATGGAGGCGCGAGCATGATGGGAAGAGCATTGGATCAGAGCCATTCGCAGCAGCCGCATGACAAGCCTGGTGAACTGCAACGCAAGCCGGTCGTCAGCGAGCCATTCGTTCCCGAGCCGCTCCTGGATACGGATCAGGCTGCCGCAATCATGCGCATCCATCCCAAGACCCTTCAACGTTACGCCCGTCAGGGGGTCATTCGAGGTTTTCAGCTCGGATCGATGTGGCGGTTTCGAGCGAGCGATATTGATCGCTGGATCTCCGAGCAGCTCGCAAGTTGAGTTTTCCGATAGACCTCTGCCCAGCGTGGCGGTAGCCTGTAACTAAGCCATCCGTTACGCCTGAGACGGGAGAAGAAATGTCTAGGCGAACACGGTATCAAAACGGAAGCGTGCAGCGCGAGAAGCGGCGAAGTGGGCCGGATGTATGGATCTTTCGGTGGTATGAGACTGGAACTGACGGCGAAAGCAAATATCGCAAAGCTATTGTCGGAACGGTCGAAACACTGACGAATGAAGCCTCGGCCCTCAAAGCAGCTCATGCGTTGCGCATCGACGCCAACCAACAAACCCCGCAAGCAGAAGCGGGCCCGAAGACAGTTGCATCACTCGTTGCCCACTACAGGCTGAAAGAGCTTGCCGGTGACCGCAATGGACGCAAGGCGTTTTCGACGCGCGCTGCTTATGAGTACAACCTGACCAATTGGATTCTTCCCCGATGGGGAGAGCACAAGCTCGATCAGGTCAGGCCCGTCGCAGTCGAAGAGTGGCTGGACGGCATCAAGCGGGCGAGAGGAACAAAGGCCAAGATTCGAAATCTGATGAGCGCTCTCTTCACCCACGGAATGCGTTACGAATGGCTGGATCGGAACCCGATCAAGCTCGTTCGTCAGAGCGCAAAGCGTGAGCGCATCCCGGCAGTTTTGGAGCTCTGGGAACTGCAACTCCTGCTCAGCAAGCTGGCGGTCCGGGAACGGACACTGGCGTTGCTCGATGCCGGCACCGGGCTTCGCGTCAGCGAACTACTCGCGCTGCGCTGGAGAGACGTTGATTTCGACAATCTTGAACTTCAGGTGACCCGCGCGATCTGGCACCAGATTGTCGGTGACTGCAAGACCGAGGCATCTGCAAAACCAGTTCCGCTGGACAGCTATATGGCTGACGACCTGCAGCGCTGGCGGAAGCAGAGTGCCTATCCGATGGACGACGACTACATCTTTGCCAGCGAAACCATGCGCGGCAAACAACCATACTGGCCGGACAACCTCATGCGGCGGCATATCCTGCCGGTCGCACGAGCCAACGGTATTCACAAACGCATCGGCTGGCACACCTTCCGCCATAGCTTCGGCACACTGCTGAAGGCGAACGGCGAAGATGTGAAGACGGTCCAGGAGCTCTTACGACACGCCAACAGCAGAATCACGCTGGAGGTCTACACGCAGGCAGTGACCTCGCACAAGCGGGCCGCACAGAGCAAGGTGGTGAGAATGATGGTTCCGAATCTGGGTGCAAAGACGGACGAACTGCACACGAAGGCGGGGGCATGAGTGCGTATTGCACCCATATCGAACCCGCGACCTCTGTCTTTTTGGGGAATGTCATCAACCTAAGTCTTTTAGATTGATGGCGGGGACGACGGGGCTCGAACCCGCGACCTCTGCCGTGACAGGGCAGCGCTCTAACCAACTGAGCTACGTCCCCAAGTTGCATGACCAACTCGGACTGAATCCGCTGGAACTAACTTATTGCTCAGGTCCATTTCCTGAGTTCCAGGGATCCACTTGCGGCGCGGCTGGCTTCAGCCTTCGCATGCGCGGAGCTCGAAACCGGGAATCGCGACAACAGGTTGAGTTTATCAGAATTCCGAGGCGGCGTGGATAGGCTGCCGGCCGATATTCCACCTGTCTTCTAATCACTTGTTGTCCGCGTTGGGTCAGGACTCGCGTTCGGTTGGGACTACGGGGGCGATCTCTGCGCCGGCTTGATGATCATGGTCTCCTGCATCTCAATCAGGCCGGAGCCAGCGAGTTCCTTCAGTTTTTCGAGCAGGGTCTCGACTTTCTCAGGCGACTCAATGAACTCGATCTTCAAGGGAAGATGATCGGAGATCTCGACAACGCCGCTTGAATGAATATGGTGATCGGCTCCGAAACCAGCAACCCCCTTGAGGACCGTGGCTCCGGAAACGCCGTT
>Ga0134128_10000495_pt1 | contig 55055 bp, 48 predicted proteins | sample KB31754_FD_96462 | JGI IMG/M metagenome (GOLD analysis project Ga0134128, IMG submission 96462) | Terrestrial soil microbial communities with excess Nitrogen fertilizer from Kellogg Biological Station, Michigan, USA - KB3-175-4 | ecosystem: Environmental > Terrestrial > Soil > Unclassified ... | reverse complement strand
GCTGGTGTCCTACGATTACACGGTCACCTGGCTCGGCGCAATCTATCAAAGTCTCATCGAGGCCTCAATTATGGAGTCTGCTATCTACTTTACTACATGGCGATAAACTGGTTTAAATATTCCTCTCCGGCAAGCTTCTATTTCCTCGCCGGCAAAATGATTCCCCTGTTTTCCATTGCCGCAATTGTATTGTGTGCAGTGGGACTTTATATCGGCTTTTTCGTGGCTCCCACCGATTTTCAGCAGGGTGAAGCCTATCGTATCATTTTCATCCATGTTCCTGCGGCTTGGCTGTCCATGTTTCTCTACGTCATCATGGCGCTATGGTCAGGTATCGGCCTTGCATTCAATACTCGCCTTTCCGCCATGGTGGCAACGGCCATTGCCCCCACTGGCGCAATGTTCACATTTATTGCGCTTTGGACCGGCGCCTTGTGGGGCAAACCCATGTGGGGCACCTGGTGGGTGTGGGATGCGCGCCTTACCTCTGAACTGATTCTTCTGTTCCTCTATATCGGCTTCATGTCTTTGCAGGCAGCCATAGACGATCCGCGCCGCGCCGACAAAGCCGGAGCAGTGATTGCTCTGGTAGGCGTGGTGAACGTCCCCATCATCTATTTTTCCGTGAAGTGGTGGAATACATTGCATCAAGGCGCCTCCGTCAGTCTCACGCAGTCGCCGAAAATGGCCACCACCATGCTTACAGGGATGCTGATTATGTCGATTGCATGCTGGATGTATGCCATCGCAGTGATACTGATACGCACGCGCGCCATTATCCTGGAACGTGAACGTCATACCGCATGGGTAGCTCAGTTGCAGGAGACAGCGCAATGAACTGGAACAGTCTGTCTGAATTTCTGGATATGGGTGGGTACGGGTTCTACGTATGGGGGTCCTACCTCGTTACCCTGATCTGCATTGCAGGGGAAATCGTTCTGGTTTCCAACCGCAGGCGAACTTTGCTCAGGCATCTCAGTCTGATTCATCAGTCAACAAAACAAGAGAAGGGAAATGAAACCACGTCATAAAAAATTGGCAATCATCGCTTCAAGCGTGACCGCGTTGGGCGTTGCTTCGGTGCTGGTTTTAAACGCATTTCAGAGCAATCTGGTATTTTTCTTCAGCCCTACCCAGGTCGCCAATAATGAGGCGCCCGTTGGCAAGAGTTTCCGTATCGGGGGGCTCGTGGAAGAAGGCAGCGTCAAACGCCAGGCCGATGGCGTGACGGTCAATTTCCAGGTGACAGATACCGCAAAGATTATTCCAGTCGTATATACCGGCATCCTTCCCGACCTGTTCAAGGAAGGTAAAGGTGTGGTAGCCCAGGGCAAGCTGGCGTCGGATGGCGTTTTCCGGGCGGAGGAAGTGCTCGCGAAGCACGATGAAAATTATATGCCGCCAGAAGCCGCGGGCGCGCTGGATCAAGCCGACAAGGCACGCAAGACAGTGATGCAGTAGCAAACAGTTTCAGCCCAGAGCCCTTCCAGAATCGAAAGGGCTATGCCCATTCTTATTCACATTTTTCCATAGTCCATAACCCACAGCCTCAGCCATGATTCCAGAACTCGGTAACTTCGCTCTGATCCTCGCCTTGCTACTGGCACTCATACAAGGCACCCTGCCCATTATCGGCGCTGCACGCGGTATCCCTTCCTGGATCGCCCTGGCGCGGCCGGTGGTTCAGGGACAGTTTGTGTTTGTAGCCATCGCCTTCTTCTGCCTGGCCTACTCATTCGTAAACAGCGATTTTTCGGTAGTCAACGTCGCGCAGAATTCGAATTCGAAGCTGCCGCTGCAATACCGCTTTGCTGCCACCTGGGGCTCGCACGAAGGTTCCCTGCTGCTCTGGACGTTCATGCTGGCATGCTGGTCGATCGCTGTAAGCGTATTCAGCAAGCATTTGCCGAATGACATGGTGGCGCGCGTGCTGGGTGTCATGGGCTTGGTCAGCGTGGGTTTCCTGATATTCATGCTTTTTACTTCGAATCCTTTCGACCGGATGCTGCCGGCAGCGATGGAAGGAAGCGACCTCAACCCGCTGCTGCAAGACCCTGGCATGGTTTGCCATCCGCCCATGCTCTACATGGGTTATGTCGGCTTCTCCGTCGCGTTTGCATTCGCCATTTCCGCCCTGCTGAGCGGCCAGATGGACGCGACCTGGGCACGCTGGTCGCGGCCGTGGACGACAGTTGCCTGGATGTTCCTCACCATCGGCATCATGATGGGAAGCTGGTGGGCTTATTATGAACTGGGCTGGGGGGGATGGTGGTTCTGGGACCCGGTTGAAAATGCCTCTTTCATGCCCTGGCTGGTGGGGACTGCCCTGATCCACTCCCTTGCCGTGACGGAAAAGCGCGGCAGCTTCAAGAGCTGGACCGTGCTGCTGGCAATCTGCGCATTTTCCCTGAGCTTGCTCGGCACGTTCCTGGTTCGCTCAGGCGTGCTGACCTCCGTCCACGCTTTTGCAACCGATCCCACGCGGGGTATATTCATCCTGGCCTTCCTGGTGACCATCACCGGAGGCTCCCTGCTGCTTTTTGCATGGCGAGCACCGAAAATCGGATTGGGCGGCAAGTTCGAACTGGTTTCACGCGAATCCATGCTGCTCGCCAACAATCTGTTGATGATGGTTGCAGCGGGAAGCATCGTGCTGGGCACGCTCTACCCCCTGTTCATGGATGCGCTTGAACTCGGCAAGATTTCGGTCGGCCCCCCCTACTTCGAAGCGGTATTCGTCCCGTTGATGACCCCTGCCGTCTTTCTGATCGGCCTTGGCCCCCTTGCGCGCTGGAAGCAGGCAAGTCTGCCTGAACTTGCGGTACGCCTGCGCTGGGCATTCGGGGTAAGCGTAGTTACCGCTCTCGTAATGCCCTTTGTCATGGGCGAATGGAAACTAATGGTGAGCTTCAGCTTGCTGATGGCTTTCTGGGTCATTACGAGCGTGATCGTCAGCGTAGTTCATCGCCTCCGAAGCACCGGCAAGCAGGGATTGTTTGCCAAACTGGCGGCGCAGTCGCGCAGCTACTACGGCATGCATGCTGCCCACCTTGGCATCGCCTTCTTTATTATCGGCGTGGCGCTTGTGGGTGGTTATGAAACGGAAAAAGATGTGCGCATGGAAATTGGGGACACGGTCGAGGTAGGAGGCTATACCTTCCGCTTCAACGGCGTGAAAAAGGCGCCGGGTCCAAACTACATGTCCGACATCGGCAATGTCGATGTATTGCGCGACGGAAAGAAAATCAATGTGCTGGAACCCGAAAAACGAACCTATAACGCATCCGGGATGCCGATGACCGAAGCGGCAATCGATGCCGGTATTCTCCGCGATCTGTATGTTGCCCTGGGTGAACCCCTGGAAAACGGAGCATGGGTCGTGCGTGTTTATCATAAGCCCTTCGTGGACTGGATATGGTTCGGCTGTATGTTAATGGCATTCGGAGGCTTCCTTGCTGTCACTGACAGGCGTTACCGGCTGTCCTCACGCAAGCAACGTGAGACTGTCGAGGTCGAGGAAAGGAAGGCTGCTAAAGCCAGCAAGACCCCCAGGAAAGCCACCGCGCCCATGATTGCCAGGAGCAAAAAGGCATGACGCGTTTCCTGTTGCCGCTCGCTGTTTTCGTCGTACTGGTGGGTTTTCTGCTCGTCGGCCTGGGCCTCAATCCGCGTCAGGTCCCTTCTCCCCTGGTGGGGAAACCAGCTCCCGAATTCCAGTTGCAACAACTGCACGAACCGGAAAAAACGCTGACCTCGAAGGAAAACCTGGGCAAGGTATGGCTATTGAATGTGTGGGCCTCGTGGTGCGTCTCCTGCCGTCAGGAACATCCGGTATTGGTGGAACTGTCGAAGTCGGGAATTGTTCCTGTCTACGGACTCAATTACAAGGACCAGCGAGACGACGCGTTAAGATGGCTTCAACAGTTCGGTGACCCCTACGCAGTCAGCGCGGTTGATCCAGAAGGACGGACTGGCATAGAGTTCGGCGTCTACGGCGTGCCGGAGACTTATGTCATCGACAAGAATGGAGTGATCCGCTACAAGCAAATCGGTCCCGTAACAGTGGAAGCACTGCAGAATAAAATTCTGCCTCTGGTGAGAGAATTACAAGGATGAGATTGAAACTTTTATCCCGGTCGTCTTTGGCGGCTTATGACAACGGGACTTATGGCAGCGGTAAAAACGACAAGGGCAGCCGTATTGGCAGCCCCACAGGCAACCCCAGAAGCACCCGGGAAGGCATGAGGGCAAGTGAAGGCGGTTTCGCGCTGCTAAAAACGACGCTGCTGCTCTGTCTGTTGCTTCTCGCTCCGTTTGCGGGGGCAAAGGAAGCTGCTCCTGTTGCCGAAGACCCGGAAATAGAGAGACGCATGGTTGCGCTATCCGAAGACCTGCGATGCCTGGTCTGCCAGAATGAGACGATAGCCGCTTCGCGTGCCGATTTTGCCAACGACTTACGGCGCGAAATCCGCGAACAGATGCAAGCCAAGAAGAGTGACAAGGAAATTGTCGATTTTCTGGTGGCGCGCTACGGGGATTTCGTGCTTTATCGCCCACCGATGAAAAGTACCACCCTGTTCCTATGGTTCGGTCCTTTCATCCTCCTTTTGGCCGGCGCAGTCTTCCTGGTGTTTTATCTCAAGCGCCGCCGCAAACACATCGAAGAACCCGCGCTATCCGAACAACAACTCAAGCAGGCGGAAGCCCTGCTGAAGGAAGGCAAGGGGTAATAAACGCATGACTTCATTCTGGATTGTGGCCGGCATATTTATTGTCGGCGCCCTGCTGTTCGTACTGCCTACGTTATGGAGCAAGAAGGATCGCGACGCGGGCGTCGAACGGGATGCCACCAATATCGACGTTTATCGGGATCAGTTGGCGGAGCTCGATAGCGATCTGCGCAGCGACATCCTGACGCGGGAACAATACGAGCAAAGCAAGCGCGAGTTGCAGCAAAGAATGCTGCAGGATATTCCCGAAGACGGCAGTACGACGACCACGGTAATGGGTGGAAGACACAACGTGGCAACCATGACTGTCACCGCGCTCGTCCTGCCTGTCCTCGCGGTTTCCCTTTACCTGACGATAGGCAACACCAAGGCACTGTTGCCGCAGCCTGCTGTGGAACATCCATCGATGTCGGCCGAGGAAGGACAAGGAGGCCATCCCGATTTTTCCTCGGTAATGGAAAATCTCATTGCGAAGCTTGAGGATAATCCTGACAACGTCGAAGGATGGCTTATGCTTGGTCGGACCTACGCCATGATGCAGCGGTTCAACGAGGCAAAGGAAGCTTATGAAAAGGCGCTTGCCTTGACGCCTGAGGATTCTGCCATTATTACCGATTACGCCGATATTGTGGCGATGACAAATAATGGCAGCCTGGTGGGGAAACCGACGGAACTGATCAAAAAGGCATTGAGCCTGGATCCCGATAATCCCAAGGCGCTGGCGCTGGCAGGTACAGCCGAATTCGAGGAGAAGAGATACAAGGAGGCTGCCAGATATTGGGAAAAACTGGCAGCACTGATTCCGCCATCAGAGGCTGAGCTGGTGCAATCCGTTAACGACAGCATCGCAGAAGCAAAATCGCTGGCTGCAGGAAAAGGCAGCCTGGTGGCTAGGGCACCGGATCAGCCGGGTACTCAGACACCTCCTCCTGCAAACAAACAGGGATCAGCCTCGGGCGCGGGAGGCGCTACCTCCGGTACGCTTTCCGGCAAGGTAACGCTGAGCCCTGCCTTAGCGAGCAAGGCGTCTCCTGGTGATAGTCTGTATATTTTTGCCCGCGCCAAAGTGGGACCAAAGGCCCCTCTTGCGACCTTGCGGCTGCAAGTCAAGGATCTACCGGCAAACTTTTCGCTGAACGACTCCATGGCGAGATCGGGCGTGCAGTTATCCACTTTCCCCGCTGAAGTGGTAGTAGGTGCCAGAATCTCGAAATCGGGATCCCCCATGCCACAAAGCGGCGACCTGCAAGGTTTCAGCCAGGGAATGATGATCGGCGCCAGCGGGATCAGCGTCGTTATCGACCAGCAGTTGCCCTAGTAGTAGCTAGTAGTCAGCACTAACTACCCCTAGCAGCATATCTATCTCTGGAGTATGCCCCTTGGGGGTGCAAAGGTTTTGCCTTTGCGCCCCCTTCTTTCTCTGGAAACTTCCCTTGAGATGATTCCTCGATAAACAGTACGAACGTCATATCGACTGAAACCCGGTATCAAGTGACGTTCAAAGCACCATTGTTGGGCGTGGGTGGATTCCGGTTCGCTGAATTCGAGTCAGACCCGGAATGACGAGATTCATAGTATTTTCTGGCCGGATCAACAGAGTTGAAATCTCAACTACTGACGTATTGACGCCGTAGCTCATGATTCACCCAAAGGACAGCGGTAAGCAGCAGTAATGCGCCGGCCTGATGCGCTGCCGCGAGGGTTAGAGGAACAACCAGCAGCAGCGTGGAAATCCCCAGGGTTATCTGCACTGCCAGCATGATCAACAGCAGGCTGCATGCAAGACGAGCCGAGCCGGAAAGTGGCGCTGCTCTGGATTTGAGCCAGAAAATCGGAACAAGAATTGCCAGCGTCCATGCAATCAGGCGATGGTCGAATTGCACAGTGGTCATGTTATCGAAGAAATTCCGGTACCAGGGTTCCAGCATGAATAGCTCCGGCGGGATGAAGTGGCCATCCATGAGTGGAAAAGTATTGTAAGCCAGACCTGCCCGAATGCCTGCCACGAACCCTCCCGATAAAACCATTATGAATATCAGGACAAACAGCGTAGTCGAGAAATTGAGCAAACCGCGTACTCTGCCGTTTGCAAGCGTTCCGCGACCAGGATTGAGCAGATCGAGCGCTACCCAGAACATCACGGCATAGATCGCAAAAGCGAGACCCAGGTGCGCAGTCAGGCGATACTGGCTGACGTGGGGGTTATCCACCAATCCGCTCTTTACCATGTACCACCCCATCCCCCCCTGCAAGGCACCCAGCAGGAAAATTCCTGACAACTTCAGACCCAGCTCTCGATCGACTGCCTTTTTTGCCAGAAAATACAGGAATGGTATGAAAAATGCCAACCCGATGACGCGCCCCAATAAGCGATGGAAATATTCCCACCAGAAGATTGTCTTGAACTCTTCCAGGCTCATGCCAAGATTCACCTTTTTATACTGAGGCGTCTGGTGATATTTCTCGAAGAGCTCATCCCAGTCATTCTGACTGAGTGGGGGAACCGTGCCGACGAGGGGCTGCCATTCGACGATGGAAAGCCCTGAATCGGTAAGACGGGTTACGCCGCCTACAACCACCATGGCGAATACCAGAGCGCAGCAAACGAGCAACCAGATAGCGATGGGTTTTTGCACAGCAAACTCTTGCTCGGTTCTTTGTTGAATTGTTGAGGTTTGGACAAACTGCATGGCTAGGAATTTGATCTAAGGTTATAAAATATCGAGGATTATTTCGCACGCATCAACCGCTGCTTGTCGCGCTCCCACTCTTTATGCTTCTCGGATTCGCGCTTGTCATGCTGCTTCTTGCCCTTTGCAAGGCCGATTTCGAGCTTGATTTTCCCTGATTTATAATGCATATCCAGCGGAACCAGGGTGTATCCCGCCCGCTCCACTTTGCCGATAAGCCGTTTGATTTCCTCAGCATGCAACAACAGCTTGCGCGTACGAACAGGGTCGGGCTGGATATGAGTGGAAGCTGCCAGCAACGGACTGATATGACAGCCAATGAGAAACAATTCACCGTTCCGGATAATGACATATGCTTCCTTCAGCTGCGCCCGGCCCGCACGAATCGCCTTGACTTCCCATCCTTCCAGAGCCACCCCCGCTTCATATTTCTCCTCGATAAAATAATCATGAAAAGCTTTCTTATTCTGGACGATGCTCATTCAGGAACTCTCAAAACAGGTACTCGCTGCTCACAAAGAGCGCAAAGGGCGCAAGGACAAAGGGGTACGATATAAGGATAAGGGGATACGATGTTCAAGGAATCCCTGGATAAGTCCTCGAGGGAAGAAAAAGGGTGAGTTCAACGCGGGTTTCGTGTATTTTAACAGCTTTCGCCCTGAATTCGGCAGATGGACAAGCTGGAGCACTGACGCAGTTCAGGCTCCCGGCAGATTCATAGGCTGGAAGTACCCCAGCAATTAAAACAATGCATATGTATCAATTTTCCAAGTCAAAAAACGAGCAGTCCTCCATCAGGTTGAGGTTCCATGCTATCTCGCTGAAGCGCGGTAATTCGTCGCATGGCTGACATCGAAAAATCGGTTCTGATTGGTTATTCCGCAAGTCGCATGTTCGAACTGGTAGATGCGGTGGAGGATTATCCGAAATTTTTACCCTGGTGCGGGGGATCTTCCGTTGTGTATCAAAGCGAGACGGTCACCCATGCTACCATCATGATCGATTATCATCATATCAAGCACAGTTTTACGACCGAGAACGTACGCAAGCCGCCAGAACTGATCACAATGACATTATTGAACGGACCGTTTCAGAACCTCGACGGGCACTGGCGCTTCATTCCCCTGGCGGAAAATGCATGCAAGATCGAGTTTCGCCTGCACTATACGTTCTCGCACATATTTCTGGAAAAACTGGTAGGCCCCGTTTTCTTCGTCATTGCCAACAGCTTCGTGGAAGCATTCATCGAGCGCGCAGAAGAAGTTTATGGGAGTTCCTGATCGGGTATTGACGTCGGAAAGTCTATGGAAGTTCCTGGTCCGAATATTGACATTGAAGTGGTGTATGCATTGCCGGAGAAACAGATTGTACGGCAGATGAATTTGCCGGAGGGCGCCACCGCGGAACAAGCCGTAAAACTGTCCGGCATCCTCCCACAGTTTCCCGAGATCGATCTCCTGAAAAACAGGCTCGGTATATATGGCAAGCTGGTCCCCCCAACCACGGTGCTGCGCACTCGCGACCGGGTAGAAATTTATCGTCCTCTGAAGGTCGATCCCAAGGAAAACCGCAGGAAGCGTGCAAAAACCGGTGATTGTGCATCAACCCCGGAACGAAAATAAAAACCAGGCTTATAAATGGAGGGGGCCGTGAACAATTGCGGCAAGGGGTCTACGGCATGAACGGATAGGAAAGCTTCGAATCGTTCCTGCGCTTCGTCTTCGTACGGGATGATTCCCCATAGCATCCATGTTCGCTATAATGCCGCTTTGTGAAGGATCACTATCATGCGACTGGTTGAGAAAGCTCTAACCTTTGACGATGTCCTGCTGCTTCCCGCCCACTCCGTCGTTTTACCACGCAACGTCAATCTGACAACGCGACTCACACGCGAAATCTCCCTCAATATTCCTCTTGTATCAGCTGCCATGGATACCGTTACCGAGGCGCGGCTCGCGATCGCGCTCGCCCAGGAAGGCGGAATCGGCATCATACACAAGAATATGCCAGCAGAATCTCAGGCCGCCCAGGTTTCCAACGTTAAGCGCTTCGAAAGTGGCGTGGTAAAAGATCCCATTACCATTCCGCCTGACATGACTGTGCGGGAAGTGCTCAACCTGATACACAAATTCAGGATTTCAGGCTTACCGGTGGTGGAAGGTTCAAAAGTGGTGGGGATTGTGACAAACCGCGATCTTCGCTTCGAAACCAACCTGGATCAGCCGATCAGGAATATCATGACCTTGAAGGAGCGACTGGTAACGGTGAATGAAGGCGCCAGCCGCGAAGAAGCAATGGCCCTGTTGCACAAATACCGGCTGGAGCGCGTGCTCGTCGTGAATAACGACTTCGAGTTGCGCGGACTGATCACCGTGAAAGATATCATCAAGACATCCGAACACCCCAACGCCTGCAAGGATGAGCAGGGCAGGCTGCGTGTTGGCGCTGCGATAGGGGTTGGCGAAGGCAGTGAAGAGCGCGCAGAGGTGCTGGTCGATGCAGGTGTGGACGTGATTGTCGTGGACACCGCACATGGACACTCGCAGAGCGTGCTTGAACGGGTACAGTGGGTAAAGAAACGGTTCCCCAAAATCCAGGTTATTGGCGGCAATGTAGGTACTGCCGCCGCCGCCAAAGCTTTGGTGGATCATGGTGCGGACGCGGTAAAGGTGGGCATCGGTCCGGGTTCGATATGCACCACTCGCGTCGTAGCGGGAGTGGGGATACCTCAGATTACGGCCATCAAGAACGTTTCTGCGGCACTGGCGGACAGTGGCGTGCCGCTGATCTCCGATGGCGGCATCCGCTATTCCGGGGACATTGTAAAGGCGCTGGCCGCCGGGGCGAACTCAATCATGCTGGGAGGATTGTTCGCGGGTACGGAAGAATCACCGGGAGAAATAGAACTCTTCCAGGGGCGCTCATACAAGACCTACCGTGGAATGGGTTCACTTTCAGCGATGCAACAGGGTTCAAGCGACCGCTATTTCCAGCAGCCCGAGCAAGACTCCAGGAAGCTCGTGCCGGAAGGCGTGGAGGGACGCGTTCCCTTCAAGGGAAGCGTCATTGCGGTCATCCATCAGTTGATTGGCGGCGTACGCTCGGGCATGGGCTATCTAGGCTGCGAAACTATCGATGACATGCATGCCAAGGCGGAGTTTATCGAGATTACTGCCGCTGGGATTCGTGAATCACACGTTCATAACGTGCAGATTACCAAAGAGGCCCCGAACTACCATATCGATTAGCCGGAAATGACGTTGCATGACAATAACATATTGTCTCAAGCTGCCAACCTGCTGTTGCACCTACGGTCTGCCCTGCTACTTTTCTCCCCTCTTCACTTGACAGCAATATTCATTTTATTTTAGACGGATTTCCGCTCTCTGAACGCTCGGATGATCGGGTTCGGGAGCTTTGGTCATGCATCAAAAAATACTCATCCTTGACTTTGGTTCCCAATATACGCAGTTGATTGCCCGCCGCGTGCGGGAAAGCAACGTCTACTGCGAAATTCATCCTTTTGACGCCAGCCCTGAATTCATCGGGAATTTTGCTCCGGCAGGCGTTATCCTTTCCGGGGGGCCGGCCTCTGTCGCCGAGGATGAAACGCCACGTGCTCCACAAATCGTCTTTGAACTGGGAGTGCCGGTATTGGGCATCTGCTATGGCATGCAAACCATGGCAGCGCAGTTGGGGGGTTCAGTTGAAAACTCGAAGGTGCGTGAATTCGGTTACGCCGAGTTGCAGGTAAAAGACCTTGCCGGCCTGCTTCAGGATATCCATGATCGTACTGATGCATCGGGCCAGAAGCTTCTGGATGTATGGATGAGCCATGGCGACAGCGTGAACATTCTTCCTCCCGGTTTCCAGGTCATGGCAAGCAACCCTGCCACCCCCCTGGCTGCCATAGCCGATGGAGCGCGCAGTTTCTACGGGATGCAATTCCATCCGGAGGTCACTCATACCCCGCAGGGCAAAGCCATTATAGACAGGTTTGTCCATGAAATTTGCGGACTCGCTTATGACTGGAACATGCCCGACTATCTGGAGGAAGCGGTTGGCAGAATCCGTTCCGAAGTGGGGCCGGACGAGGTTATTCTGGGGCTGTCCGGCGGCGTGGATTCTTCCGTTGCAGCGGCCCTCATTCATCGTGCTATTGGCAAGCAGCTTACCTGTGTTTTCGTGGACAACGGCCTGCTGCGCCTGAATGAGGCCGAACAGGTAATGGACACCTTCAGCCAAAATCTCGGTGTAAAAGTCATTCATGTCGATGCAAGCGAAGAATTTCTAGGACATTTGCAAGGCATCACGGATCCGGAAGCGAAGCGTCGCATTATCGGACGCGAATTCGTCGAGGTATTCCAGCGGGAAGCAGCAAAAATCGCGAATGCGCGCTGGCTTGCCCAAGGCACGATTTATCCGGACGTCATCGAATCCGCCGGCGCCAAAACAAAAAAGGCAAACACGATCAAATCCCACCACAATGTCGGTGGCCTGCCGGAAACATTGCATCTGAAGCTTCTGGAGCCGTTGCGGGAATTGTTCAAGGATGAAGTACGCGAGCTTGGACTGGCGCTGGGCCTACCGCACGATATGGTCTTTCGTCACCCTTTTCCTGGGCCCGGGCTTGGAGTGCGCATTCTCGGTGAAGTCAAGCGCGAGTACGCCGAATTATTGCGGCGCGCCGATGCAATCTTCATCGAGGAACTACGCAATGCGGGCTGGTATGAAAAAACTTCTCAGGCATTTGCGGTTTTTCTGCCGGTGAAATCGGTGGGGGTCATGGGTGACGGCCGCACCTATGATTTTGCCGTAGCGCTGCGCGCCGTTCAGACAGAGGACTTTATGACAGCACGCTGGGCCGAACTTCCCTACGCTCTACTCGCGAGAATATCCAACCGCATTGTTAACGAAGTACGTGGAATAAACCGGGTGGTTTACGACATCTCCGGGAAGCCACCCGCCACCATAGAGTGGGAGTGAAAGCAGCCGGAAGAAGCCTCGATGCTTTTCCTGAATAAACTCAGGTCGGATTGGAAATTTCGGTAAGCGCATCCGCAACCGGTCCGATATCTGAAGCATCCACTGCGAAATCCCCGAGAGAGACGATTCCCACTAGTCGTTGTTCGGCGTTCACAACCGGCAGGCGGCGGATCTGGTTGTCGCTCATGATCTCGGCTGCTTCCTCTATCGAATCATCCTCATGAGCCCATATCACATCTTCGGACATGATTTCACTGACCGGAGTGCTTGGCCCCCTGCCCTCCGCGACTGCTCTGATAGCGATGTCGCGATCAGTGATGACGCCCAGCAACTGCTCTTCATCTCCCACGGGCAAAAGCCCAAAGTCGCCATCGCGCATTTCCTGGGCCGCCTCCTCGATGGTTGCGTCCGGGCTGATGGTCTGCACATCCGAACTCATCACTTCGCTTATCCTTTGCATGTCATTCTCCTCATCAACTCGCCTGCGGCGTCACGGGCGCAAATAATCAAAGCGGTTTGCGGCCGCTGATTACGCGAAGCAGAATCATCACGATGGCTATTACCAGAAGAAGGTGTATGAAGCCGCCCATCGTATAGGAACTGACCAATCCCAGTAGCCACAGGATAATCAAAACAACAGCGATTGTGTAAAGCATGATAGCCTCCTTTTCATTATCATAAAGTTAGCGGCAAGCGCACCACTCGGGTCTTGCCCGGGCTCCATGACGCTTGCTCTACTTGCCAGGGGTATAATTCCTCACGCCCGCCATTCTGAGTATTGTGCTGATGGAAAACCTCTCGCAAGAGGAACCTGTTCAGAGATTCCTAATCCTCCCCCTAATCCTCCCTCTTGGCATCCGCTATCGCAGCGGCTTGCGCAGCTTTTGCTTCTTCTAGACACACATCCTTCACATTGCCTGATAGGTCATCACATCGCTCTTTCGCCACCCGATAGTCAGCTTTCGCTTTTGCCGCCCGCACTTCGTACTGGCTTTCTCTCGATGGCCTGTACTTATCTTCCAGCTCGGCCTTTGCAACTTCTTCCCGGCCTTTGGCTTCCGCTTCGCATATATCCTCGGCATTGCCATCGAAGGAATCACAGCGCTGCTTATCCGCCTTGTATTCACGCTCGATGCGTTCCTTATCGGCCACATATACCTCATAGACGTCAGACGGCAGCCGCTGTTGCTGCGCTATCACGGCTGAACTGACCGAGAAGCCGAGTGCGACAAGAATGACATTTGATTTACGCATGATTCCCTCGCTTTGATGGTTTGACTTTGTGGTTCGGATAGAAAAATAGTCCTCTCTTCCCCACTTTTCCCTTTAACAGGAACGATGATGTGTGTCCTGCCGTTTTTCCCATTCATCGATCTGCTTCTCGGCCTCTTCCTTCGTGATCCCGTATTGTTCCTGGATATGACCGGAGAGTTGGTCCTTCCGTCCGGCGATCTGGTCGATATGATCATCGGTGAGCTTGCCCCATTGCTCTTTCACTTTACCCTTGAATTGCTTCCAGTTGCCTTCTACTTGATCCCAGTTCATTTTTGGCTCCTCCTTTAAGTCTGATCAGTTTAAAAACTCTTGAACATTCGTGCTCATTGATACCGATCTACTGACGATAATTTGCAATTCCTATCGCTTAATGCTTATTTTATTGACGACACTCTTGACACCTTCAACGCCACGCGCAACCTTGACGGCTCGATGCATCTGCGCTTTATCGTTTGCATACCCGCTGAGTTGAACTTTCCCTTCGTGCGTTTCCACCGCGATGTCAGTACTGTTCTTGATGCTGTCATCACCCGCCAGTGCAGCCTTGACCTTAGTGCTGATAATACTGTCATCTATCTTCTCGCCGACCGAGGCCTCTCCTCCCTTTAACATCATTTTGTTGTCAACGTGTTTTACCCCCTTGATATCCTTTGTAATCGCAACGGCCTTGTCAATCTGCCCCTTGCTATCCACATAGCCACTGAGCTGGACCACCCCTTTGCGCGTCTCCACCTTGATGTCCAGTCCCTTGACGTAATCGTCCGCGAGAAGCGCCGTTTTTACTTTAGTGGTAATCGCGGTATCGTCGATTTCGGTGCCTATCGTCGTTGGAGCTGTTTGAGCCTCCGACTTCGGCTCCCCGGCGGCAGATTGCTGGGCCATCAGGGCCAAGCTGACTGAAAAGCCAAGTGCGACAAGAATGACATTTGATTTACGCATGATTTCCTCGTTTTGATGGTTTTATTTTTTACCTACGCGGGCAAATAAGCCCCTTATCGGTCCACTTTTCTCTTTAATAGGAGCGATGATGCGTGTCCTGCTGTTTTTCCCATTCATTGATCTGTTTCTCGGCTTCTTCCTTCGTGATCCCGTATGATTCCTGGATCTGACCGGAGAGTTGATCCTTCCGTCCGGCGATCTGGTCGATATGATCGTCGGTGAGCTTGCCCCACTGCTCTTTCACTTTACCCTTGAATTGCTTCCAGTTGCCTTCTACTTGATCCCAGTTCATTTTTGGCTCCTTTCTGGTCTGATTCAGTTAAAAATCCTGAAATTGGCACCCGCGGTGCAGACGTTCCTGAATCCTATTCCTTGATGCTCATTTTATTGACGACATTCTTGACACCTTCAACACCACGTGCGATCTCGACAGCGCGATCCATCTGGGCTTGATCGTTCGCATGACCGCTAAGCTGAACCTCCCCCTCCTGGGTTTCTACCGCGATATCAGTACTGTTCTTGATCCTGTCATCCCCTGTCAGCGCAGCCTTGACCTTCGTAGTGATGATAGTGTCATCGATCTTTGCGCCAACCGAGGCTTCGCCCCCTTTTACCATCATTTCATTGTTAACATTTTTGACGCCTTCAATACCCTTCGCAATTGCAACCGCCTTATCAATCTGCTGCTGGCTATCCACGTATCCGCTGAGCTGAACTTCCCCTTTGCGCGTTTCCACCTTGATATCCAGTCCCTTGACGTAGTTGTCCGTCAGAAACGCGGTTTTTACTTTAGTTGTAATCGTGGCATCATCAATCTCGGTGCCAATTGTCGTTGGAGCTGTTTGAGCCTCCGACTTCGGCTCCCCAGGAGCAGGTGCTTTCTCCTCTTTCTTTCCGCAACCCGCGAGAGCAAGCGCACCGATGAGCGCAATAGTCAGAACAAGCGATTTATTTTGAATACTCATGCCGTTTTTCTCCCGAATAGATTTGAATTAAGGGTCGCCAATGACTCGCAGCTAAAGGCCAATTCATGCCCTGCTCCACACCGGCTTTGTTTCTGATCCTGCGATTCAATCATCCCGCGCTATCGCTTATAGCTCAGTGCGCTGGCGCACATAAATTGGAAAAAGTCAATTGGCCGTATTTCGAAGAGTGCCGTAAGCCTCTGGTGCAAAACGTATAGTTGCGTAAAAACCTGCTCTTGCTCGCAGCCGCCTTCCCGCTCAAGGGGAGCTGAGGAGGCTAAGGGTGGCTGAGAGTGGCTGAAGCGAAAAGCGGTCAGCAGCAAAGAAAAAGGTGAGAAACCCGGGAAGAATTTTTATTTCGATGAAGCTGCGGGTTTGAAAGAGGGGGAAATTGCAGTCAAAAGATAGCAGGAATTTGTAGAAGATGTGGTAGGCATGAATGTCAGTTTTCCAGAAACACTGCCACCCTGACAGGCGGCTGCAATTTCAGCGATTTCAGTGAAGCGCGCTTGAATGCGTTTGAATTCGATCGAAAATGCCGTCGTCCGCAAAATGGATGTTTAGGGCCTCCTTCCAGCCACCAAACATGTCATCGACGGTAAACAATTCGAGGGATGGAAATTGCATCGAATACCTGGCGGCTATCCTCTCATCACGCGGGCGATAATAGTGTCTGGCTGCTATTTCCTGTGCCTTCAGTGTGTAGAGATAATCGATGTAAGCCCTGGTCACTTCACCCGTTCCATTCCGTGCGGCAACATCACTTACTATGCTCACAGCGGGTTCGGCCAGGATAGAGAGGGAGGGGGTAACAATCTCAAACTTGTCTCCACCGTGCTCTTTGACGATCAGGTGGGCTTCATTCTCCCAAATCAGCAGCACATCCCCTCTGCCGCGTTCGACGAAAGTCGCTACTGAACTACGCGTTCCGGTTTCCAGAGTCTTTACGTTGCCAAATATTTTTTTTATGAATTCAATCGCTGTTACGTCACTTCCTCCATGCTGCTTGAGCGCATACCCCCAGGCAGCCAGGTAACTCCAGCGCGCATCCCCCGAAGTCTTTGGATTGGAAGTTACAATCTGGATATCCGGGTTCGCGAGATCATTCCAATCCCGCACCTTCTTTGGGTTGCCATTGCGCACCAGAAAGACAATGGTTGAGGTATAGGGTGACTTTTGTGGTAAGGGTTTTTGCCAGTCAGGTAACGAAAATTTACTGGCTTTTTGCAGGGCCTCCGGGTCATAGGATAGAGCAAGTGACGTGACATCAAGTCCATCTACATTCGCCCGGAGAGGTATACCCGGCTTGCTTTCTGCATGCCGGATCGTAACCTCCACACCTGTTCGCGTTTTCCAGTGCTTGATAAACGCCTTGTTGAAATCATCAAACATTTTGTGACTTGCATCGGAACTGTAGCTCGCAGACATGCTACGCAGCGCGGCAACTGCTGCGCTGAAGCTGAGCAGAATTGCCAGAACCGCAAAAACCAGCCGGAAGCGATATGAACGCATCTTTTTTCCTCCTATGTATTGATACCGGGAAATCTACCATCGGTTTATTTCAGCAGCATTGCATAGAAGAAATGAAGAAATAGAGCGGATTGCCATTCTTTTAGAAAAGCGGGAAGGAAGCCGTTTGCTGTATATCACCCTCTATCACCCTCAGCTCGGTACAGGAGCCTGTAAATAAATCGCGCTCGGGAGTCCGGACGTATAAAATTAAAACAGGCAATTGATGCAATAGGTAACGATAATTGGCGGGTAATTGCAGCGAGATGCATTCATGAATATCAGAAACTTTATCAGTTTTTCCAATGTTACCCTTGCACTGTTGCTTGCGGCGATCGGTGCGCTCGTCTTTCATTCGATGAGTATTCGTGAGGAGATCAATATCGCCGAGCGTCACCGATTCCAGGCGCTTCTGCTTGGGGATGAACTGCTTCACACCTCCAGTGACCTCACACGCATGGCGCGTACCTATGTTGTCACAGGGGACCCCGTCTACAAACGTTATTTCAACGAGATACTGGAGATTCGCGATGGCCGGCATCCGCGACCGTTGAATTATTCCCCGACATACTGGGACCTCATGATGGCGGGGAAGACTTCCGTCGTCAGGCAAGAGAGCGCTGTCCCGCTACTGGAGAGGTTTCAGCAAGGAGGCCTGAACAATGAGGAATATGCATTGCTGAAAGAATCGCTGGAACGCTCCAACAACCTGGTCAAACTTGAGCAGCGCGCCTTTGCCGTAATGGAAGGCTTATACGACGATGGTGACGGCAATTTTACCGTGCGCGGCGAACGCGATCGTGATCTGGCGATAAAGCTCCTGTTCAGTGAACACTATATTGCGGAAAAAGCCGCCATCATGAAGCCGATCCAGACATTCATTGATTTATTCAGTGAACGGATGCAAACCCAATCAAATCTCGGCCTGGCGCGGCTCGAACGCCAGATCATCTTCGAGATGGCGCTTATCTTTGTCGCCCTGGTGGCCACCATGGGCATCATTTTTTATACCCGGTTCAACATACTACGGCCGTTGGCCGATCTCGGCCGCCAAGTCGCGGGAGTCACCGGGGGCATTCTTCCCAGCCGCTATGGGCAAGCGACGAGTAATGAGGTCGCCAAGCTCGGCGAAGCATTAGCCCTGGCAGATGCGGAAAAACAGCAGCTTCTCGAGAATGAACGAATCGCCCGAAATGAAGCTGAGCGCGCAAGCCGCCTCAAGGACGAGTTTCTGGCAACCCTTTCCCATGAATTGAGAACTCCGTTAAATGCAATCCTGGGATGGTCCCAACTCATCCTGAGTGGAAACCTTAAAAAAGAGAACATCCACATGGGACTGGAAACGATCGAGCGAAATGCGCGTGCCCAGAACAAGCTGATTGAAGATCTCCTCGAGATGAGCAGCATCATCTCCGGAAAAGTCAGACTGGATATGCGTCAGCAGGATATCGCCAACCTGGTCGAGACAGCGGTCGAATCAGTAAAGCCGACAGCGCAGGCCAAAGGAGTCATTCTGCAAAAAATATTGGGCAAAAAAGTCGATTCCATCATTGGAGATTCCAACCGGCTCCAGCAGATACTCTGGAATCTGCTCTCCAATTCGATAAAATTTACGTCCAAGGGCGGAAAAATAGAAGTTACAGTAGAACAGCGGGACTTGTTCCTCGAAATCAGGATAAGCGACTCCGGGCTGGGAATCACTCCCGAATTCATGCCCTATGTCTTTGACCGCTTCCGGCAGGGAGATGCTTCGCTTACGCGGCAGTATGGCGGACTCGGTCTTGGTCTCGCCATTGTGAAGCAACTAGTGGAGCTTCACGGTGGAACGGTGCGTGCAGAAAGTCCAGGCGAGGGACAAGGATCATCCTTTATCGTCAACCTGCCGGTCGCTCCTCCTGTTCCCGAGACAAAAAGCGAACCGCTCCCGTCGCAGGAATGCATCGAACCGCAGTCGTTGTTCAAGGGATTAAAAGTACTGGTTATCGATGATGAACTGGATGCGCGTGAACTCATCAGGCGGATTTTGGCGCAGCAGGAAGCAAGCGTGATTACGGCTGCGCGTGCGGCAGATGGCCTGGAACTCTTAAAGACCGAGAAGCCGGATATTATTATCAGCGATATCAGCATGCCCGAAAAAAACGGGTATCAGTTCATCGCCGAGGTGAGAAGCCTTTCGGCAGAAAATGGGGGGACAACTCCCGCTATCGCCCTTACGGCATTCGCCCATCCGGAGGACAGGGCCAAAATGATGAGCGCAGGCTACCAGAAACACCTCCCCAAACCTGTCGATTCCGTTGCATTGATTACGGCCATCGATAACCTCGTCGGATCAAAAAAACTGACCCATACCAGCACTAGCGCTACCTGACTAACCGTATCTTCAGGCGCCGCAACAATATCACTCCGTCATCCCAGCGCCCCAAGATTCTCCTCCACGACGGATTCCCCTCCACTGCGCATCTTTCAGTTGCCCGGCTTCCGTCATATCTCATCATAGCATTGCTTCTTACGGTCCAGCCCGCGACTCTATCAACCATTCCATCAGGAAGCTGCGACATATTGCCGCATGCGACAATATGTCACATTGATTTATCGATATGAATAATAAATACTCCTCAACGTCGGTACTTAAGCGTAAATATGCCGATATCTTAAAAATACGGAAAAACACCTACCTTCAATAGATAATCAACGAGGGACCAATATGAAAAAAGCATTCAGGTATCTGCCCGCTGTTACCGCCATTGTCACCGCCATCATCTCGCTGCCCGCGATGGCGCATGTGGGTTATACGGGCCGCAATTTCGGTACTTTCGATAACACCTATAGCACAGCAACGTTGTCCGATCAGGCGGTTACAGGCAATTACGGCTGGATCGATGGGACCGACTCTGATAATGGCGATAGCCACAAACTGCGTCCCTACCGTTTTACCCTTGCTGAAGAAACGAACGTGACACTCACATTCGGACAGGCAACTTCCCAGGTGATTGACCATCTGGGCAACGTGTCGACTTCCCAACTGGGCCTGAAACCTGGCTTCTCTCTCTATGAGGGCTTGGCGCACCTAGCCCCGGTGAAGGCCGATCATGATTCTGCCGAAATATCGGTTGCCAATCGTGACCCCGGTACAGAGGGATCATTCAAAGCTTTGGGGGATTGGTCGATCGGTAACGACCCGGGCGATTTGAACGGGAGCCCCATCCCCGCAAGCCTGAGCTTCTTTAAGTATATCGGCCATGCCTATGATGGTACCGGCTTCGGCTCCGACGGTACGCCCGACGGCAGGGTTTCGCACACCTTCCTGAATCTCAAGCCCGGCGACTACTCTGTGTTCGTCGGCGGCACGGACTATTTTGCCCAGGAAGTCAGCAATCCCGATCTCTCAACGAAGTATGGCGTTACCGCAACGCTAGTGGCAGGCGTGGTCCCCGAACCTGAAGTTTATGCAATGTTGTTGGGGGGCCTTGGGTTGATGGGCGCAATGGTGCGCCGAAGAAGCATGCATTAATCTCCCCTGCCGAATGTTGCCGTCCTGATCGGGCGGCTTCCCCCCGCAATGTAGTGGCAATTATTACTAGGGTCTGTTGACGTTTCACATTGGTAGCCAGAGGATCATACAGGCCATGGTTACTACACTCTCGTTGTTTGGAAACTGGACCGCCTGGGCCGTTGTGTCAAGCAACTGATTGACTTGGTAGGAAATCTGCACAAGCAAAGTGTACAATTCAGGAGCCTTATCGACTCTATCGATACCGGTACCCCATCTGGCCGGTTCTTTTCACATCATGGCCAGCCCGGCCAAAAATGGAACGCGAGTTAACGGTCGAGCTCATCCGCGCTGGATTAGAGGTTGCCAAGCAACTTGGCAAGGGTGGCCACAGGCCCAAAATGACCGACAGCAAAAGTCACAATGACGCCTGGTAAAGCGCTAATCGTGTTATCACCTCTTACGGGGGTTCTGCACGTCTTTGATTGAGAGCTTTTTCGATTTTTTGATCCGTCTTATACTGGCTCAACGCGTACACTGCCCAAATTGTCGCAGGAATCCAGCCGATAAGCGTTATTTGCAGAAGCAAACAGATAACGCCCGTAATGGGCCGACCGATTGTGAAGAAGGTTAGCCAAGGGAGGAACAAAGCAATAATCAAACGCATACGCAGAGCCTTTCAAAGGGTTGTTGATGACTATTATTGTCCATCCTGACAAAAAGATAAATTGACCGGGCGCCTGCGCATGGATAAATGGTTGATTACGGCGCACCTGCTCAAGAGCCAGTAACTCAAGCCAGTCTAACCCTTCAAGTCAATTACACCTGCGCTCATACTATTCAACCCGCAATCAGTCTTGATTTGAAATCCAGTGTAGCGATCATTCCAGCGCATTGACCTAGGGTTATTGCCCCGGTGCACAATACGTTCCCCCGGCTTAGGCTGGGCTCCCATAACTTGTACCAGTGTCGTAGTCGTAGCCGGCAAGCCTTTCAAAATGCTGGCAGCGGCCAGAATCAACGCACCCGTGTAGACTGAAACCGTCCAGATGGTTGTCTGATGAACCTTGCGGAGCCAATCGAGCACTTCATCCTCGACCATTTGCCTGAGGGAGGTCATTTCGCCCGGCACCACCACAATGCCAGGTGACAGAGTCTCAGTTAAAGTGTATGTGGCACCGAGGAGTAAGGCGCTGCCCTCGGTCACGACCGGCCCGGCTTCTTTACCGACAAACCGTATCTCGGTATCGGGCATGCAAGACAATACCTCCCACGGGTCAACCACATCCAAGGCAGTCGCTCCAGGGTAGTAGAGGAGAAATGCAATTTGCAAGGACACCTTTCTTATCCTGATACGCCCAATCCGTCCCGCCGCGTCGCGCGCCTCCTGACTATCTTCTGCGAGGAATTTGTTCAGTCCTTCCTAGGTCTTATCCCACATCACGTCGCAGTGCTTCCGGACTGCTGCAGAGAGCAGTTCAATCAGGGGTAATGCGCGATACTTCAGGCTGACACTCTGGTCGTCCGCCTGTTCGGCGTTGTCTCGCGGCTTCTGTGCCTCGTCCGCTCTTTCCGCATCGACGGCATGCCTCAGGCGATCGAGCGCTGCAGGCACTTCATCCGCCACCATCGCACTGGGTATGGTCCCGCTATGCCCCATCATCTTCAGCAACTGTTTTGCAATGTCACCGAACATGATGATGTCAGCATGGGCGGAAGTCTTGAATGTCACCAGCATAGGGATGGAAATATCGGGGAAGTCGTTACAGGCAATATCGTCGCTTCTATCACTTCGACATCTGAACTTGAACCTGTCGCTGCCCTGGCATGGTTTTTTGTCTCCTGCTTGCTGTGGAGGCAAGCACCAGCAGGCCAAGCATGAACATAAAGATTGCTGCCGGTTCCGGCACTGCAGCGGCGAAAGCCGCTCCGAGAATCGCATGACCGTGAGTGGTGGGATGAAAATCATCCCAGAAAAGATGTCCCTCGGGGTTGCCGCATGTAATCCCCAGTAGAGTGAAACACGGATTGGTCACATCAGTGAATCCGTAATTGACCGGATTCTGTGTGACATCGTTCAATAATGCGAATGTATCGAAGCGGTGGATGCTTACCCCTGGAAGAGTTCCATCGAGACTTCCGAGCTGATTCGCCAATTCCGTATTAAACACTACCGAATAGTCGTGCGCCAGTGACGCTTCGCCATCCATCCTGGCGGAAGGGGTAAGACCGAGATCAGGCAGGTTTGGTACAAGAAAATTTCGCGCTCCCGCCGCTGCAAGCACATTCACGTAACCTCCTATGTTTCGCGCGGCCTGAACAGGAGAGTCGTGGATAAGATAATCATTGCTCCCGCCCCAAACGAAGTACAACGCGTTTGGATCTGCTGCTCCGCCTGTATTTTTCATGTAGAGATTCACCTCCTGCTGCATGCCCCGCAGGTTCAATATGCCGGTTGGATCAGCATCATTACCGATGTTGTGGTTACCCGACGTAGCACCGGCAACGGCATAGCCCTGAAAATTAGCCGTATTTACTCCGGCGGGAAAGAGGTTTTTCGCCAGATACTCTGAGGCGACGGGACCATTGGAGAAGCGGCCTCCATCATAGGACGCCTCAAGTTGTGATGGCAGGCATGGATGCAAAGGATCGCAATGCCCGCCGAGACTCTTGTAAAGACTGGTGACGGCGGAAGGATTGTCTCCCGCATCGGACAGGCTGTCCCCGAATACGATAAGACTGCTGAAAGGGGTGGCAGCACTGGCGCTTCCCGCAGACAGCAACACAACAAGCGCGACAACTGTTGTTGATATTTTCATTGTCAGTCCTCCTTCGCACAGAGATCGTTTTTTAAAGAGAGTACCAAATGTCGCCTGCGGACAGCGGGATGGTTTTCAAGGCCGACTACTCCTTGCGAATATCATCGATCCTCTTCCCCTCACCCGCTTCTCCATCTCAACCCGGGCTAATCGCGCGGGCTTATCAAATACCCGACCAGAATACCCACTGCAATCGCCAGCCCGACCGTCTGCCATGCATTCTCATGTACATATTCATCAGTAGCACGTGCGGCGACTCTGGATTTATCCACCACCACATCTTCCAAATTACGTAAATATTCCTTGGCCACACTCAGATTCTGGTTAAGCTTGTCTCGCACCGCCTGAGCCTTGCCTTCGCCCTCGTTGCTTACGAACTTCATTAATTCCTCTGTCTCAGCAATAACCGAACGGAAATCTTTGATGAGTTTTTCTTTGCTTCCCCTGGTGGTTCTACCCATTACATCCTCCTATAAAAGTAACTATATTGAATTCAAATCCAACCTTTCCTTATCTCGTGCACGAGCATAATTAATTTTTTCTTTTTTCAAAGCGAATGTCTGTCTGGCACCGCACATACGCTTGTGTAAATTGACAGGTAATCTCTTCCAAAGAATAAAGGAAAATTTTTTATCGCACCGGCGAATAGTGAGGAACACATGTCACATATTCTTACTCCCCCGCAAAGCACTCCCACGCAAAACTTTTCTCACAGGCAAAATCTTTTGTTAGCGGCTCTCCCCCAAAAGGATTATGAGCGTTTGCAACCTTCCCTTGAACTTGTCGCCCTATCACAGGGCTGGTCGGTCTATGAAAACGGGGGCGAACTGGACCTGGTATATTTCCCCACCAGCAGCGTCATCTCCCTGCTTACTGTTTCAGATAAAGGAGAGACAGTAAAAATTGCCGCTATCGGCAAGGAGGGAGTATTCGGTATTTCCATGCTCATGGGAAGAAAGATCGCGCCGACTCAGGCTCTGGTGGCAACTGCGGGCTACGCCTATCGTCTCAGTGCCGCGAGCCTGAGAAGCGAGTTTGAGTTGGGAAGCCCTCTGCGTTATCTGCTCCAGCGCTATACCCACGCGCTGACGAGCGGGTTTATCCACTCCCCCATGCCTGGGGCGCATCCGTCAGCAAGACGAGGCGCGCCAACGAAAGCGCCTCCTACCCCGGCTGCCCAGGTTTCTCCACGCATATTTACACATTCCACTCCTGACGAGCCCCCTTGTCGGCTTCCGTCTCGTTCCGCCCGCGCTCCTGGTCATTCCCCATAACCTGGGTTTGAGCAAGATTGGCGCTCCTGTGAAGGAAACTCCACCTTGCTCAACCCGCCCTACCACCTTACTACCTATGCGAGGAGTAAAGCATGGCATAAATCGACAATATTAATTCGGCGAGCAAACAGTACAAGAGTCATACCGGTGGAAGCCGGTATACAGTGACGTTCAAAGCCGCCATTAGTGGTTTGGACTGGCTTCCGGTTTGGCTGGATTCCGGATCAGGCCGGAATGGATCCAATAGTATTTTCTGGCCCGATCAAATTCAAATAACATTGCCTGGGCGTGCGAGAAAGTGAGTGAGCATTGATTTCAGCATTAAAGAAGGAGTGATTTGTCATGAGAACGACCTGTAGTTCCAAGGTACGGAGCTTGGTCCTTGCCGCCTCCCTGATTGGAAGTGTGGGCTTTCTTTCCCCTGCCTTCGGGCAGGTTTCTAATGCCTCGTACCTTATCGACCTGAACACGAAAGAATGGACCAAATTGGAAACTTTGGGGAGTTACGGTTCCATTTATTTCGGTTCCACTTCCGTATACGCCATCAATGATTCCGGACGGGTGGTCGGTACGGCTGACACAATTCCTCCTTCTGATCCTAATGATCAATTTTATATTCCTAGTTCTATTGGTTTTATTACTGGCCCAAATGGAGTCGGCATTACCGAGCTGGGCTTTAATCCCCGCGATCTCAACAATGCGGGACAGGTAGTGGGAGGTCTTCAGGTCCCTCCAGACGTGCCCCTTTTTTTCCACTCGTATATCACTGGACCGAATGGGGAGGGAAGGACTCCGATAAATTCTTTAGCTAAAGATGGGTCTGACTTCACTGTAGCTTCCGGTATCAATGATGCCGGGCAGGTAGCAGGGGGCTCATGGACGGGCGAAGGCGGTTCGAATCATGCTTTCATCACCGGCCCAAATGGTGTAGGCACGATAGATCTAGGTCTTTTCGGCGGAACTTCCAGTAGAGCCATCGACATTAATAATACTGCCCAGGTAGCGGTCGAGGCAGGGATGGCCGATTATTCGACGCACGCTTTCATCACCGGTCCGAATGGCCTTGGCATGACCGACCTCGGTACTCTTGGCGGAGCCAGCAGTTTTGTTTCCGGAATCAATGACAGCGGACAGGTAGTGGGGCGTTCTGAAACTGCCGCAGATTCCAGGCATGCTTTCATCACCGGGCCGGATGGCCACGGTATGATCGACCTTGGTACTCTCGGCGGGAGCTTCAGTGACGCGATGGGTATCAATGAGGCAGGACAGGTAGTGGGACGTTCTGAAACCGCAACAGGTTCCGAGCATGCTTTTGTCACTGGCCCGGATGGAACCGGCATGACGGATCTGAATTCATTGGTGGATCTGCCCAAAGGCGTTATCCTGGCCACCGCAACCGGGATCAATAACGTAGGTCAGGTTATTGCAATCGCCGTGGTCCCGGAACCTTCATCCTACGCCCTGATGCTCGCGGGTCTGGCTCTCGTCGGGATGGTGATTCGACGCAAGAAATTATCATCAACCCATCCTCACACTCCGGGCTAAACACTCAGAAACCCTTGCCTATGCTGGAAGTTGCAACAAGCAAATGGCAGGCCTTGAACGTCAGGTGTGAATTGCTCTTGTACAACTGGTAAAAAGTAGAAAAGTGATTTCCTCTCATCTAATGAATCCAAAGGCGACTTTGTGCGGATTCACTGGTACCGCACTCATTGGTCGAGCGTTTAGATTAGGGGATCCATATAACCTTTATGTCCGGGAGCTGCCTGATGCACTATCGCGAGAACGGCTCACCCGCACTTCTACATTGTGGGACGCCCTGTCATCGACAAGGCTGAGAGTCAGCTCACGCTGCTCGGCACCGTCTACGATAACGACCTCCTTATCCGGATCGATGGCTGCCTGATTAACAATGATCGGATAGACGGTTTCTCCATAGCGGTATTTCACCGTAAAACTGGCCCAGTCTTCCGGCAGGCAGGGGTTGAAATGAAGTTTCGCCCCTTCCCTGGTAAGACCCAACAGTGTCTCCAGCATCAGGCGGTACAACCAACCGGCGGAACCTGTGTACCACGACCACCCGCCCCGGCCCGTATGGGGAGGCACCGCATAAACATCGGCTGAGACGACATAGGGCTCGGTCTTGTAGACCGATACAGCCTGTGAGGACCGCCCGTGGTTCACTGGATTGATCATGGAGAGCAGTTCCCATGCCCGCTTATGATCCCGCAGAACTGCAAAGGCCATTGTTGCCCATATCGCCGCATGCGTATATTGTCCCCCGTTCTCCCGCACGCCCGGCACGTAGCCTTTGATATAGCCTGGATTGAGGTCGGAGTGATCGAAAGGAGGATCGAGAAGCTGAATCAGGCGAGCATCCCGCCGGACAAGTTGTTCATCTACCGCTTGCATCGCCTGCCGCTGGCGCTCGGGAGAGCCTCCATCAGATAAAACCGACCAGCTTTGCGCGATCGAGTCGATGCGGCATTCAGTATTGCTGGAAGAACCCAAGGGAGAACCATCGTCGAAATAGGCGCGGAGATACCAATTTCCATCCCAGCCATGCTGTTCGATATTCTTGCCCAGCTTGTCTGCTTCCTTCTTGCACCGTTCAGCAAAGGCCGCATCACCGTGCCGAGCGGCAAGATCGGAAAATTTAATGAGAATGTCATACAGGAAAAAAGCAAGCCAGATGCTTTCGCCCCGGCCATGGAAACCGACGAGATTCATCCCATCGTTCCAGTCCCCCGTACCCATCAAAGGAAGACCATGTTCCCCAAACCGCAACCCATGTACGATTGCACGGACACAATGATCATACAAACTGGACACCTGAGCGGAATGAGCAGGCAGATCGTAGTATGATTCCTCGTTTGAAGCGACAGGCCGGTCTTCGAGAAAAGACACTGTCTCGTTCAGCACTCCGGTATCCCCGGTCGTCACCACGTAGTGGCACACCACCAGGGGCAGCCAGAGGTAATCGTCCGAGCAGCGGCTCCTGATACCGCGTCCCACCGGCGGATGCCACCAATGCTGAACATCCCCTTCGATAAACTGGCGGGACGCAGCTCGCAACAGGTGCTCGCGCACCAGAGCGGGTTCGACGTGGACCAGCGCCATCACATCCTGCAATTGATCGCGGAATCCGAAAGCTCCCCCGGATTGGTAGTATCCGCTGCGTCCCCACAGGCGACAGGCAATTACCTGATACAGCAGCCAGCCATTGACCATCACGTTTACGGATGGATCGGGGGTTTCCACCTGCACACCCCCGAGCGTTCGATCCCAGTAACGGCGCACCTTTTCAAGTTCATCATGTGCAACCTGTAGTCCGCGCATCCTTTGGACGATCTCCAGCGCATCTTCACGGTGAAGCCCCGCGCCCAGGCGAAAAACAACCTCTCGCGTCGCGCCCGCGGGCAAATCAAAAGGAACACGGATAGCGCCGCAGGGGTCCAGTCCTGCTCCTACCCGACCCGAAAGATCCTGGGCAGCCATACCTGCAGGATTTCGCATTCTTCCATTGCGACCGATAAATTCCGTCCGGTCGCCCGTCACACTTTGCGTTCTGTCATCGACATCGAAAAACGCCACCCGGCTTGAAAACTCGTTATTGTAGGGGTTGCGCGCAAGCAGCACTCCGCTTGCCGTTTCGATTTCCGTGACCACATGCATTCGCGTCTTCTCGGGAAGATCCCCCAACACCCACTCCACGTACCCTGTTGCGGAAAGTCTCCGGGGCCGTCCGGAATCATTGCGAATCCGCAATACAACGAACTTGACCGGAACGTCACGAGCAACATAAATCCAGAGTTCGGAAAAAACGCCCTTTCCTGCATGCTCGAATACACTGTAGCCGAATCCGTGGCGGGTAACGTAGGAAGCGGCTCCAGGACTCGGAAGAGGAGCAGGCGACCAGAAATCCCCACTTTCTTCGTCCCGCAGATAGTAGGCCTCTCCACTGGAATCGCAGACCGGGTCGTTATGCCATGGAGTCAGCCGGTATTCATGGGCATTCTCACACCAGGTATAAACGTTTCCGCTTTCGGAGATAACCGTACCGAATTGCGAATTCGCCAGAATATTTGACCATGGAACTGGTGTTCTCCGATCCTGCCCAACAGCGATGACGTATTCGCGCGCGTCGGAAGCAAAACCGCCAAAACCGTTATCAAACAATAGATTCCGCTGCGGCAATGCCCCGGTTTCTTCGGAGTTGGAACGCTGCACCGGTTTCAGGGGGTGTAGCCGCAGCGGAAGGTCGGCCGGAAGGCGGTTCGCCAACTGTTCGACCAGTTTCCCATTCGTGTCGAAAATAATCACGCGCGCCACCGCCTGCATCAGGATTCGGTCTTCCGGAGCAATCTGCTCCCCACGGCGGATGAAAATACCGCCTGGCCGATCGAGCACATGGGCTTCCGCACTGCCGGCCAGAAGCCCCATGATGTGATCATGCAGTTGCTGGCGGTAACTTGAATGATCCTCGTTCCAGATGACCAGGTCGACCGCCATCCCTTTCACGCGCCAGTAGGCATGCGCCTGCACCAGTTGGCGTACCAGGTCGATATTGGCCATATCGTTGATCTGCAGCAACACAATAGGCAAGTCGCCGGAAATGGCATAACCCCATAAACCCGATTGCCCCTGTCGGTTCTTGCTCAGCAATGCCTCGTCAGCGCGCAGATAAGGACTTGCATACAGGATGGAGCCCGCCATTCGGCCAAACAGCTGTGCATCAGCTTCAGTTGCATTGAGTTGGCGCAGGACAACGAGGCTATGAGTCCAGGCGAGATCGAAAACGCGGTTTTTCAGATGCTGGTCCTGGTATTTTTCTACCAGATGCATGACCGCGTGACGTGAATCTCCCGCGCCCGTGACAATATCCACGACTGCCGATTCCCCCGGCTCGAGCATCATCCGCTTGCGGATGGCAACGACGGGGTCGAGCACTGAACCCGAACTGCCGGACAGCGGTTCCGCTTCCATCATTGCCGCCGGCGCAGACACATCGTTTCCCCGCCCAATGAATGCCATACGGTCGGTTTCGTAGGAAACCGCTTCAGGAGCAGCTCCATCCACCGTCATCAAGTGGAACATCCATGGCACCGGATCGCTTTGGGAACGAGGACGCCTGCTGCATAAAATGGCGTGCCGGTCCGTCAATATTTCCGTTTGCACGAAGAGATTGCCGAAGGCGGGTGCCTGAGCATCGGCCATCGCGGGCGCCAGCACGACCTCAGCATAAGACGTGACCTCGATTTCCCGCCGCGTCCACGCACGATTGGTGATACGAATCCGCCGTAGCTCGATATCATCCTCGGGCGATACGGTAATCTCGGTATGGGTATCGAAATCCAGGTCCCGTCGGCGGAACTCGACCCGTCCTTCAGAAAAAACCACTCCGTAACGCTTTGGCTCTTTCAGCACGGGCTGATAGGTATTCGACCAGAACTCGCCGCTTGCAACATCGCGCAAATAACAGAAAGTCCCCCAGTAGTCACAGGTTCCATCTTCCCGCCAGCGCGTAATAGCCAGGTCCTTCCAGCGGCTGCTCCCCGCTCCGCTGTTGGTCACCATGACATGATACCGGCCATTGGAGAGAAGCTGCACCTCCGGAATCGGTGTGTTGGCGGTTGAAAGCAGCCGGATCGGCATCTCCGGAAGCTCCTTGATAACCCGAACATCGGGGAGCGCGGCGATGGGGGAACGTATGACAGTGGCCTTGGGAATTCTCTCCTGCAGCAGGAGCATGGTTGCCTGGAATATGGGTTCGGAATCGAACCGCCGCTGCATGGGCCGGTCAAGCAGCAGGTATGCGAGCGAAAGAAAACTCATTCCCTGATGATGAGCCATGAATGAGCGCACGATCGCGGACGTCTCGCCCCGGCGCAGCCGCGAGGGCGTATAATCCAGCGCTTCGTAAAAGCCGAATTTTCCCATCATATCCAGGGCGGCCAGCTCCTCCAGATTACGGCAGGCGGCTTCCGGCGCAACCATCAATGCCAGAGCGGATGCATAAGGTGCAATGACCAGGTCTTCTCCCAAGCCGCGCTTGATGCCCAGGCTGGGCACACCGAACGCCCGATACTGATAGTTGAACTGAACGTCTACAGCGTTGTAGCCGGATTCCGAAATACCCCAGGGCACCCCCCGCTCCCGCCCATAGGCAATCTGCCTGTTGACAGCCGCCTTGCAGGTCTGGTCAAGAAGCGTGTTCTCAAAGGTGGGCATTACCAGCAGCGGCATGAGGTATTCGAACATCGAGCCGCTCCAGGAGAGCAGAGCGGTCTCCCCATCATAAGCTGTAAGCATCCGTCCCAGCGCAAACCAGCTTTCCTGCGGCAACTGGCCCTGTGCAATCGCGACAAAATTGGTAAACCGCGCCTCTGAGGCCAGCAGATCATAGTAGCTGGCATCCCGTCGCTGCTCACCTACGTTGTACCCGATCGCAAGCTGCCGCTGCGCGGGATTGAACAGGAAGCCATATTCCATTTTCGCCATTTCTCCTGCCTGAAAGACCAGGCGTTCGAGAACAGCCAGATGCTCACGTGCTGCTTCCCCACCCTGGTTTGCAAGTTGTCGCAAGGAGGGGATCTCCGCAGCCGCATCGGAGTTTTCCAGTGCGGCAGAGGGTATGAGGCTGCCAAGTTCAGCAAGAGCGCGCTCACATTGCCGATTTAACGCCGTTGCCCACTCAAGCGCTTCCTGTCCCGTTGAAGCACGGCGTGCTTTCTCGATTTCATGCACGGTTTCCCTGGAAAGTGCAGCCAGGCGATCCAGTTCGGCATGCAGGCTGAAAGGAGTATGCGGGGAGCTTTCCCTTGCGAGCGCCAGCACCTTCCCTAATTGGGATAAAGGAGCACTGGCAGCCTCGGAACCAGGAGTTTTCTCGAGAATCTGCAGAATATCGGCAAGAGCCGGAAATAACTCTTCGTGGACGATTGGCCTATCCGCTATTGCCATCAACGCGGCACGCAATGTCAATAAGTGGCCTGCAAGATTACCGCTGTCCACGCTCGATACGTAACGCGTCAAGGGAGTTTTTGTCTGTGTATCGTACCAATTGTAAAAATGGCCGGCATACCGTTCCAGGGCTTCCATCGACTGCAGCGTGTTTTCGGTCCTCTCGATGAGTTGCAACGGGCCAATGTAGCCAAAGTCATAGGCAGTCACATTTGCGAGTAGCGCCAATCCCATGTTGGTTGGCGATGTCCTGTGCGCGACAGTCGCCACGGGGTGCTCCTGAAAATTATCAGGCGGGAGCCAGTTATTCTCAGGACCGACGAAAGTTTCGAAGAAATACCACGTACGGCGCGAAGTCTGACGTAAAAAGTGGATTTGTCCCTTGCTTAACTCCGTGCTGCGCAGCGGAAGAGGCTGGCTTATCCACCAGGCAATAAATGGCGCTGCCGCCCACAAAAGCAGTATGGGCAAGGCTGGAATCAGCGCCACGGGAGCAGCCACTATCATTCCCGCGCCTGCTGCTACCGCGGTCGCCGGCGCTATCCACATCGACCGGAAGGAAGTGCCGAGGCCGCCCCATCTATTCGTCGAATCATATTCGCGTTCCGCAAGATGGGAAGGAGTCCATTCAAGAAGCCGGCGGTGTGTGAGGAAGAGTCGCACATGGGTGCGCAGTATCGCATCGAGGCTGAAATAAGCCTCGTACGGGAGGCAGGCCAGCCCAAACAGGTTTTGCGCGAAATGCCGTCCGGCAGTGCGTAACGTAGTGACGATGTGAGAGCGCAGAGGCGCTTCCACCTGTCTCTTCAGCAGATCGGAGGTCATGGTAATAGCACTCGGGATAACAACCGTGCCGACCACAACCAGTGTCCAGAACCATGCATTGTCGAGCGCCAGCCAACCCACCAGTAGAAGCAGCAGCAGGGCTACCGGTACAAGACTGCGCCGGAGGTTATCCGTCAGCTTCCATCTCGACAGGATGGAAAGCGGGTTTGGCTGATAACTTCCGCCGGGGCCGGGAACCCTGGCGAGCAACCAGCTCGCCAGTTGCCAATCCCCCCGTATCCACCGGTGGCGACGGCTTACATCCGCGCTGTAACGCGATGGGAATTGCTCATACAACTGTACATCGCTCAACAGGCCGGCGCGAGCGTAGCAGCCTTCCAGGAGATCATGGCTTAAAATCCTGTTCTCGGGAAAACGCCGGCAGACTGATTGCTCGAACGCATCCACGTCGTAGATCCCTTTTCCGACAAAGGAGCCTTCGTAGAATAAATCCTGGTATACGTCCGAAACAACCCGCGTATATGGATCGATGCCTGCTTCACCACCAAATAGCCATGCATACCGGGACCGGTTGGTGCTCGATAATGTCACTGCCACCCGGGGCTGCAGAATGCCGTAGCCTTCCGTTACCACAGCCTTCCCACCGGTCCTCTCGAGGCGTGGCCGGTTCAAGGGGTGCGCCATCGCTCCGACAAACTGATGGGCGATCTCCCGCGGTAATTGGGTATCGGTATCGAGGGTGATGACGTACTTGATATTGGCAAGCAAATCCGTATTGCCCACCACGATGGAAAATGCTTCCCTTCCCTCGCCACGCAGGAGCGTATTCAAGTCCGCCAGTTTTCCACGCTTGCGCTCATGACCCATCCACACTCCCTCTTGCGGATTCCAGCAGCGAGGGCGATGGAACAAAAAAAACCGTGTTTCCTGTTTCTGCGCTGACGCTTCCGAGGCGCCATTCGTACCACCGATCATGTCACCTGCAATATGGCTCCCATACTTCCGGTTGAGATCCTCGATGCCCGTGCGGGCGATTCTCAATAAGGAGTCATCTTCGGGAAGCGTTTCCTGATTCGCATCCATGAAATCAGTGAGCAAACCGAAATAGACATTCTCGTCCTGATTTGCCAGGAACCGGACTTCAATCGCTTCAACCAGGGCCGCGACTTCAGATTCCCGCGACAACATGGTTGGAACCACGACCAGCGTTTGAAATGTGGAGGGAATGCCATTGGAGAAATCCATTCGCGGCAGCAGATGAGGCTTCACCAGAAAAGGACTCGCCCAGTTGACGAGGGCCACCGCCAGCTGACTCATCGCAAACAGCGCGAGCACGCCAACAAGACCTGACAGCCATCCACTTGCACCATCCTCGAACGCTTCGACCAGCAGAGCACTCGTCAGACCCAGCGTGACTAATGCGATGCTGCTGAGATACCAGAAAAGCGGGTATTTGCGGGTTGTGCGCCAGAATTGTTCACGCAGCGACCAGTGGACCTTTATCGCTTCCTCAAGATCAGCGAGACCATCGTCCGTCAGGTAAAATCCGACATGCTCCCTAGCGTTCTCCTCGACGGTACTTGTCGCTGCCTCACGCGCCAGGCGAAGCGCTGTCCGGGCCACGTCAACTTCCGACAGAGGGCTTGCCTTGGCCAATCGCTCCACCGCATGCCGGTAGTGGTCGCGGCTGGCGAAATCCATCTCCGCATAGATTCCGCCTGGATCTTCCCGGAGGGTCTGTTCCACAACGCTGGTGGTCTCGACGAATTCGCGCCAGTCTATGGCCCCCAGCGTCCGCAAACTGTTGATACTGTTCGAGATGGAAACCTGATCGGCAGCCTGCTGCTGGTTTCCCAATTGCACCAGTTGGTCGATCGTCTGGTTTGATTCGGCCAATCGCTGCTCGATCCAGGTCAACGGAAGCGCCAGGGCCGGTCCCTGCCCCTGCAATCGGCGCACCAGTTCCGAAATGAACGGAGTTGTCATGGGGGGATTCGATCGCGCCATATCTGCAATGACGAGAACGAGACTTTTCGGGTCTTTTGCCGCCACCCGGATGATTTCATCGGCCCAGGTATCAGCGAGATTGCGGTCTGTTCGGCCCGCTGCCACATGCACGCCAACGCGTCGGAGATTTTCGATCAGCGATAGCCGTAGCATGATCGGTATCGCCCATAGTTCGCCCAGTTGCAGATTGACGACCGACTGGTAGGCGGTTACGAAGCGTTTGAGGCTCTCTGTATCCACCCTGCCGTCCCCGTGCGATATGGCTTGCAATGCTATATCGTATACACGGGGGAGATTGGCGGATGTTCCCTTGGCAAGGAGAGGTAATTCGCGGCTATAGCTTTTGGGAAGGTGACGCTTGGCAGTGCGGATCTGATCTTCGATGAGGTAAAAGTTGTCGTAGAGCCACTCCCCTGCCGGGGTGAGCAGCTTATCCGCCATGACTGCTTCGGTGAGCACACGGCAGATATTGAATAGCGTTGTCTCATTCTCATCCAGCCTCGCCAGTAGCTCATCGGTGCCGCGCGCTGACGATAACTCGTGTGAAGCCGCCAGTATGCCACCGTAAAGCTCCATCTGATCTGCACCGAACAGTTCGGACCGCAGGGGAAGTTCTTCACGCAGTGGAATATGCGGCTTTCCGATATTGCGAAGCCGCTCGGTAGCCGAGCTCAAAAGCTCAGAAACAGTACCTTTAGCGTTCAATTCGGATATTCTCCAGGCTGTGTGCGGACAGCAGCGAAATTAAAATCGCCTGCCCTTCAAATAGAAGGACTGCGCCACATGACATTCTGCTCCCGTTCGTTCTTTGGGTACCGGAATTTCATGCCCCAGACCTCCTGGAGCTGGCAGCGCTTTCCGGAACCCTCATGGTTAAAAGAAAAGCGAAAGAGCATTCTGGAAGTATTGCCTGACACCTTCTCTATCGGGTGCCTTCACCAGGGCCTGTTACCAAGCTGGGGTGGCTATATATGAAATTTTTACCGGGATTTCACAGGGGAATCGTTAGAATTTCCTAGCCCCAAGTCCTCTTGCAATTCACTCTGCATATCGGGTCGATGTATAAAGAAACCGGCTTGAACGATGCACATCTCTTTTCGATGCAGACCGCAGACGTCTTTTTGCAGATATCTTTTCAGGAGGAAAATGATAAACGGATAGCTCATCCGTAGTATGTACGCTAGCGCACAATATGGCAGCCGGTAAAATGGAATACTCCAAAACTCTACCGCACGCTTCGAGATTTCCCGGAAAGAAATGCTATCATAGATCTGAACGGGTATCTTGCAGCCGGCAAGCCTGTGAAATCCTCTTAATGCATTTGCATTTCTTTCAGCATGCCCCGGCCGCACCCGACTATCATAAGACTTTCTCTTTACTAGCGGATGCAAAGTCCTCCCACACAGTTCAACCAAAACCACCTTCTAGCCGCTCTGCCACCGGCTGAACTCGAACGCCTCAAACCCCACCTGGAACTGATTCATATGCCGCTTGGCGACGTGCTGTGCGAATCCGGCGGCCGCCTCTCTTACGTCTACTTTCCTACGTCGGCCATCATTTCTCTGCACTATATTCTGGAAAATGGTTCATCGTCAGAAGTCGCTGGCGTAGGGAATGAGGGTATGCTGGGCATTTCGTTGTTCATGGGCGGCGAGAACACTCCTACCTGGGCAACGGTTCAGACGGCTGGCCACTGTTACCGTCTCAAAGGCCCTCTCCTGCTGCAGGAGTTCAATCAGGGAGGCCCGCTCCAGCGCGTATTGCTGCGCTATACCCAGGCACTCATTACACAGATCTCCCAGACCGCGGTATGCAACCGACATCACACGATCGAACAGCAGTTGTGCCGCTGGTTGCTGCTGACGCTCGATCGATTGAACTCCCAGGAACTGGTCATGACTCAGGAACTTATCGCCAGTATGCTGGGCGTGCGCCGTGAGGGCATTACCGAGGCCGCCGGCAAGTTGCAGCAAGCCGAAATCATTCGCTACCGTCGAGGACATATTACCGTCCTCAACCGCGTGGGGCTGCAGGAACACGTCTGCGAGTGTTATGACGTCGTCAAGAAGGAGTTTGATCGCCTCTTTCGTGATGTGCGAAAGTCCTAACTGTCGGCCTTTTCTCCCCCTTCGCCCCTGAGTTCTGCATCCCCCTACCGCATTTATCTCAGTTTATTTCAGTTCCAGGCAGCAACCCAAATCCGCACTCGGTTGCAGGTACTCGCTGCAGCCCTCCCAGTGTGCGCTGACGTACCGAACCGTTGTATGGGCAGAAGTATCATGAATCTGTCTTCTTCTGCTGCAGAACTAGGAACTCGTCTTCCCATGAAAGTCCGTACCAGACAAATACTATCGGTCTCCGGCATTGCATTCCTGCTGCTTGTCATCGCATTCTTCATATGGTTCGACTGGAATATGCTGAAACCATTTATTGAACGACAGGTTACAGAGAAGACGGGCCGTGAATTCACGATTCGCGGTAATCTCGATGTAAACCTCTCGCTCAATCCCCTCATCAGTGTTGGAGGAATTTCGCTTGCCAATGCCGAGTGGGGGACCGAACAACCCATGGTTGCCGTGGATAGGGTGGCTGTGCGAATCAGCCTCTGGGACCTTCTGTCCGGCGACATCGTGCTGCCCGAGCTATCTATCACGCGGCCCCGGGTACTCCTGGAAAAAAGTATGGATGGAAAGCGAAATTGGGACCTGAAAAAAGAAGAAAAAAAGAAGATGGAGCTGCCTCAAATTGGCCAATTCACCTTGGATCAGGGAAAAGTCCTCTTCCGCGATCCGAAGACCAAGACAGATATAGCAGCCGATGTATTCACGGCTCCAGCGATGGATGCCAGAGAACTGCCCCTTCATGTGGCAGCGGAAGGTAAATTTACCGACCTGAAATTCACAGCGCGAGCGCAAGGCGGCAAGATAATGTCGCTTGCGGATAAGGCTGTTCCCTATCCGATCAAAGCAAGTGCCGAGGTCGGAACAACGCGCGCAAGTGCAGACGGAACTATCAAAGGGCTAGCCGAGATGGCGGAAGTGGACTTGAAGCTGGATTTACACGGAGAGGACTTATCTGCACTCTACCCCGTAACCGGCATCGTTATCTTCCCCTCGCCGCCATACCATATTTCAGGGAGAGTATTGCACCATAATACCGAGTGGTCCATGAAGGGATTTTCCGGGAAGGTGGGCAATAGCGATCTTGGCGGCGACATCCTGTTCGAAACGGGAGGCGAGCGACCACTCCTTCGCGGCGACGTGGTATCCAAAGTACTCGACCTGAGCGATTTGCAGGGTTTTATTGGGGCTCGACGCGGGCCGCAACCGCAGGACACCCCAGCGGAAAAACAGAAAAAGAAAGCTTCGGCAAAAGCCCAGAAAGGCCGTATTCTGCCGGATAAGGAGTTTGGAGTAGAAGGTCTTCAAGCGATGGATGCCGACGTAAAATTCAGAGGTGAATCAATCCGCAACAAGGAGTTGCCGGTGGAACATCTCGTAAGCCACCTGAAAGTAGACAATGGGCTTCTGACCCTGGCCCCTGTCAACTTTGCAGTGGCGGGTGGGAATATCATTTCGAATATCACAATCAACACGCGCCCGGAAGTGCCCAAGGGAGAAATCAAAGTTGACGTCAAGCGCCTGCAATTGCCAAAGCTCTTTCCCAAGCTCGAAATCACGAAGAATAGTGCAGGCCTGATCGGTGGCGCAATAGACATTAAAAGCCACGGCAAGTCTATCGGCGCGTTGCTGGGTTCGTCCGATGGGGACTTTGGTCTGATCATGTCCGGCGGCCAGATCAGCAAGCTGTTGCTGGAAGTGATCGGACTTGATGGGGGCCAGATCATCAAGCTCCTGTTTGCCGGAGACAAAAACGTGCCGGTAAGGTGCGGGGTAATCAACTTTGATATGAAGAAAGGCATCATGAGCAGCAAAGCTTTCGTTATTGACACCACCGATACCAAAATTGTCGGTGAAGGACAGATAAGCCTGGCTGAAGAAACGATTGACATGAAACTATCTCCCAAAGCCAAAGATGTCAGCATCCTGAGCCTTCGCACCCCTATTCACATAGAAGGCACTTTCAAGGATCCTATAATCCTTCCCGACAAGATACTGGCCATACGCGCGGGAGCAGCGGTCATACTGGGAGTTCTCGCAACACCTTTAGCAGCACTCATCCCGACCATTGAAACTGGACTGGCCAAGGATGCCAATTGCAGGGCATTGATCGCTTCAGTGGAAACGCCAGCGAAGCGCGCGGCTAGAATCAGAGATAAGAAAGACGAGGATCATCCCAAGGCGGCAAAGCCCAAATAACCCCGAACTCAGTTCTCGCACGCCTGCTTCCCCCTGCTTACCTTACCTTCGGTTCCCGCCTCAGGAGTTCACCTTCAGGTCTATGTATCCCACCGAACGGAGTAAAAATCACAACTGTAGAAAATTGACAATTTTGGCGAAATGACAAGCAATGGTAAGAAAACGCTTCAATGACCTGGTCTTGTCTGCTACTCATCAACCAGATTATCGAAAAGAACCGCAAATCGCCCAATAATTGGAGAAGACATCATGTCCGGATACGGGCTTAACCAGATCAGCGAGAGAGCCATGACCAACGGTACCGAGAAAGACGAGAAAAAAGGCAATGACATTCCAAAGCAGCATCAACCACGCCAACCCGGGCTGCAAACTGAAATGCACCCTCAACCCGATTCCAGCATGGCCGAGTATCATGGAAGCGGTAAACTGGAGTCAAAAGTTGCGATCATTACCGGGGGAGATAGTGGCATTGGACGATCCATTGCCATTGCTTTCGCAAAGGAGGGAGCAGATATTGCAATCGCATATCTCGAAGAGCATGAGGATGCTCGACATACTAAGGAAGAAATCGAGAAATGTGGAAGAAAATGCATTTTAGTAGCGGGTGATGTGGGGGACGAAAAATTCTGTGCTGAGGTAGTGGAAAAAACGCTTTCCACCTTTCATCATGTCGAGATACTCGTGAATAACTCGGCCGAGCAGCATGTTCAGGAAAGCATTCTCGATATCGATAAGGCGCAACTCGATAAAACCTTCCGCACAAACATATTTTCCATGTTCCATATGGTGAAAGCAGTGCTTCCGCACCTGAAAAAAGGAGCACGCATCATCAATACCACCTCTGTCACCGCCTACAAGGGAAGTCCCCACCTGGTTGATTACTCCGCCACCAAGGGTGCAATTGTCGCGTTTACCCGCTCCCTGTCGCTCCAGTTGATCGAACAGGGAATACACGTAAATGCGGTTGCACCCGGTCCGATATGGACTCCGCTGATACCTGCCACTTTTCCTCCGGATAAAGTCGAGGACTTTGGAAAGAACGTTCCGATGAAACGCCCGGGACAGCCTGATGAAGTCGCCCCCTGTTATGTCTTTCTGGCCTCTCAGGACTGCTCCTACATGTCCGGACAGGTGCTGCATCCAAACGGCGGCAATATTGTAAACGGCTAGAAAATAACTGCGAAACGTGGGAAGTTTCTCCTGATATGATAGGCGTCGCAGGAATAGTACTACTCAACAGAATATATAATTCCGTCTCGAGATGGAAGGAAGGAGCCGAGATGTTCAATTTAGGGTCGATGTTCAACCTGGGCCCCTCCGAGCCAGTAGTGGGCAAGGCGAGCATTCTTCTTGAATGTCCGGCTAGACAGGCATTCAAATTTATCGGTGAAAATCTCTTTTTGAACTACCCCAGGTGGTCATCGGAAGTGAAAGAACTCGAGCAAATCACCCCTGGTCCGGTCTGCCTCGGAACTATCGCACGGCAGGTGCGTGTTGACCAGGGACATCGTTCGGAATCAAAGTTCAGGATTACGATTTATGAGCCCCATCGCCGCTTGGCATTCGCGGGCATCTCCGACCCCTTTCGCTGCATCTACGAGTTGCAGGACGAGCATCATCCAGGCTCAGCCAAGCTTTTTTTTAAGTTCGAATTACTCGAGATCCAGATGATAATGCGGCCGTTTGAGCCAATGATCAGGACCGCGGTGCAGGATGGCGCGGAACGAACGGTACAAAATATAAAGCGCCTGGTGGAAAGCGAACCAGGCGCATGAGCTAACGTGTCTCCATCATTCCCGCCCGAGGAACCTGCAATGTCCCAAGATTCCATGAACACACCCATCGAGCAGATAGAAGACGACCGGCCCCTCTGGGATATCGTGCTTGGAGTCTATGGCTACCCTGCATTACTGCTGGCGCACAAGCTGAAAATATTTCCCCTGCTCGCCGACGGACCGCTGTCGCTCACCGCAATCTGCGACAAGTTGAATATCAAGGTGCGGCCCGCTGAAGCCATTTTAACCACTGCAACCGCGGCCGGTTTCTTATCCTTTCAGGATGGCCGCTACTTCCTCACGCCAATTGCGGAGCACTATCTCCTGGAAACCAGCCCGAGCTATTTCGGCTATTTCTGGGATCTGATGATAGACGACGATCAGGTACACTCCTTTGCCAGCCTGAAAAAAGCAATTCTTTCGGACAGTCCCCAGGTTTATGGAGGGTCAGGTATATATCATCAGTCTCCGGAGGAGCAGGCGGAGCAAGTACGCAGGTTTACCCGCGGCATGTACAGTTTCAGTATTACCTCGGCCCTCTACTGGCCGGGTATCCTTGATCTGTCCGACCACCGAACAATGCTCGATATCGGAGGAAGCTCAGGCGCTCATTCAATTGGCGCCGTATCAAAATGGCCGCAGTTGCAGGCCATCGTTTTTGATTTCCCGCTCGTCTGCGAGATCGCCCAGGAATTCATCGTCCGCCAGGGTCTGCAGGACCGTATCCGGACACAGGAAGGAAACATGTGGAGCGACACGTTGCCTGCAGCCGATCTTCACTTTTATTCCACTGTCTACAATGACTGGCCTCCGGAAAAATGTAATTTCCTCACCGCTAAAAGCTTCAACAGTCTTCCTTCCGGGGGCCGCATCATCATCCATGGCATGCTTTACAACGATGAAAAGACTGGACCGTTTGCAGCCGCTGCCTTCAGCATGCTGATGATGGGATGGACGGAAGGCAGATCATATTCTGGCAGGGAGCTTTCAACAATGCTGACGGAAGCGGGATTTCAGGCCATCGAAGTGCATCCGGCCTTCGGTTATTACAGTCTGGTTACAGGAGTGAAGCCCTGATATCCGCCTTTCATGCCTTGGATAAAGAGCTGAATCCCAGCTTTTTCATGGCTGGAACTATCGATTGATTCGTCTCTTCGTAGTCGGCCCACGGGTCATTACCCTTATCCAGACGTTCATGGATATTGGAGGCGGACCAGCGCGCACTGCTTTTCAGTGATGGCAGTTCTTCCCATGCCAACGGTACAGAAACGCCCAATCCGGGACGGGCGCGTACTGACCAGGCGGATACGGTGGTGGCTCCGAACCCATTGCGCAGGTAATCGATGAAGATCTTTCCCACCCGGTTACGCGGGCCGCTTTTTGCGGCGAAACGTGCCGGAATGGTTTTAGCCAGATGCTGCACGATGGCTTGGGAGAAACCTTTCACCGTATCCCAATCGCACAGCCTCCGGATCGGCACGATGATGTGCAAACCTTTGCCCCCGCTCGTTTTCAAGAAAGATTTCAACCCCAGTTCCTTGAGAAAGACATTGACGAGCTGTGCTGCCTCCTGGATGAGTGGCCATTCGACTCCGCTGCCGGGATCCAGATCGAACGTGATTCTGTCAGGCTTGCCAATGGCATTCCTGGTGGCGTTCCACGTATGGAACTCGATTACGTTCATTTGCGCTGCGGAAAGAAGGCCCTCAGCGGTTGAGATTTCTAGCAACGGAGGGTGGTCAGGGTCGAGCGATGGATCAAGCTGCTCGACCCCCGGCATGTTCTCTTTCTCCCAATGCTTCTGAAAAAAGAGTTCGCCCGATACCCCCTCGGGGGCGCGCACGAGTGAGACCGGTCGCCGTGCGAGGTGGGGCAGCATCAAAGGCGCTACCAGCGAGTAGTAGCGTATGAGATCGATCTTTGTAAACCTGGTGGAGGGATCGATGACGCGGTCCGGATTCGTCACTTTCAGGGATTTTGGCATGGTGCTTGCAGGCGCGGATTTCGCAGCAGGATGCACAGGCTTCTCGCGAACAATGACATCCGCCTTTTTGTCCGATCTCAAACCGTGGAATACCGAGTGGCGAATGTGACCACCTCGCGTCCATTCACCAAAGGAGACTTCCGCGATCAGCCGGGGTTCGACCCAGTGCGCATTTTTATCGATGCCGCTCGCTTTCACAAAAGGGCTATCCGTCGAAGCAATTCTGTCCAGCTTTGCCCTGAGGTCCTGCAGCGTCTTATCGTTGAATCCCGCGCCCACATTTCCTGCATATCTGAATTTTCTTTCTTCATCGTAATAGCCGAGCAGAAGGGAGCCAATACCCTTTCGCGTACCTTTAGGATCTGTATACCCGCCAATAACGAATTCCTGCCGGTTTTTACATTTGAGCTTTATCCAGTCCTGAGAGCGGCGCGAGACATAAACGGAGGTTTTGCGTTTGCCGATCACCCCCTCCAGTCCAAGCTGGCAAGCGGAATCAAGAATTTCTGCTGGAGAGGCATTGAAAACGTCGCTGAAGCGTATTTCATCAGAGGGGTGTGCCTCAAACAGCTTTTGCAGTAACGTGCGGCGTTCGACAAGGGAAGCGTCCCGCAAATCATATCCCTCATAAAAGGGCACATCGAAGAGGTAATAAATGATGCGCTCGGTATGCGCACTGTCGAAGGCGTTCTGCAACGACTGGAAATCGGGAATGCCATTTTCATCCAGCACTGCAATTTCACCATCAAGCCAGGACGACTTCAGTTTGAGCTTTCCCAGCGCTTTTATCAGATGCGGCAGCTTGTGAGACCAGTCATTTCCGTTCCGCGTTATGAGACGAACTTCTCCTCCCTCTATTCTGCTCAGCATCCGGTACCCGTCGAACTTGATTTCGTAAATCCACTCTTCCGGATCCACAGGAGCTTCGTCCACCAAGGTGGCGAGTTCCGGCGCCAAGGTGTGCGGAAGATCGGCTTTACGGGCATTGTGCGGCAAGGCCGTTTTCGTTCTCTTCATTGATACCGACCTGGTTTTGGCTGGTCCACTTCCCGGCATTGCAGGGGCTTCGGAAGGTTCTGGCAGATCAAGTTCAGCTACACTGTCCGGCATTTCGTCCACCACGCTGTACTCCCCCGATGAACGGATATATTCATCCTTTTCTTTTATCAACAGCCAGGGTTCCTGCTTTTTGTTTTCCTCCTTTCTCATGCGCACCAGGGCCCAGTGCCCTTTCAGCTTGAACCCGCGCAGCTCGAATTTCAGCTTGCCTGCACGATATCCCTTATGCGGATCTTCGAGCGGAAGCCATGTTCCCTTATCCCAAATAATGACTTTACCGGCACCATACTGCCCCGCCGGAATCTCGCCTTCGAAGCTGTTATAGGAAATGGGATGGTCTTCGACGTGGACCGCCATGCGTTTATCGTTAGGATCGAAACTGGGGCCTTTGGGCACTGCCCAGCTTTTCATCGTTCCCTCCAGTTCCAATCTGAAGTCGTAGTGCAGACGGGTTGCCCAGTGCTTCTGGACAACAAATGACAAAGCTTTGGAATTATCGCTGGATGCACTCCTGCCTCCGGCGCTCCCAGCGGGTTCAGGTGTGACCGAGAAATCACGTTTCGCGTGGTACGCCTTAAGTGAATCGGCATTTCTCATTCTATGGGAACCTGCCCCTACCCTGCCCGGCGCTTATGTGCGCCACGAGCAGGTGGAGACGGCGTATCGGCTGCCTTGGCCGGTTTTCTGGCAGATTTCTTGTCCCGATCTTCCTTGTGCCCGTCCTTCTTCAGGCTGCGCTGGAGCAATTCAGTGAGATCGAGTATTTGCGCGCCGCCACGCTGTAACTCGACTTCTTCCGGTTGTGCCACGGTCTGTATGTCGCCCGTTTCGACCTTCTCGTTCACGAGTTTCATGATTTCGTCCTTGAACGAATCGTGAAATTCATCCGGGTCCCATTTGCCGCTCATGTCCATCACCAGTTGCTCAGCCATTTTCAATTCTTTATCGGTAATGCCGGCCTCCCTGGTACCCTCGGCTGGAAAACTCAAATTTTCCCAACTGCGGATTTCATCCCCCCAGCGCAATAGATTAAGAACCAATGCGGGGCCGGACGGAATAAGAGCGGCAAGATGCTGCTTTGTTTGAATAATCACTCGGGCAATGCCGACGCGCTCGGTCCTGGACAGGGTCTCCCGCAAAAGTGCATAAACCTTTTCGCCTTTATTGGCGGGTGTGACGTAGTAGGGACGCTCCAGATAGATGAAGGGAATATCGGCTGCCGGCACGAACATTTCGATCGCAATCGTCTGCGTGGCCTTGGGATAAGCGGAGGTAATCTCCTCCTGGCTCAAAACTACGTAATGATCCTCCTCGTACTCGATTCCCTTGACGATATCTTCCTTATCGATCTCTTTCCCGGTCCTCTTGTTGATGCGTTTATAGCCGACAGGATCCATGCTGCGCTTGTCCAGCCAGTCGAAATTCAAACCCTGCTCTGTCGTTGCGGTATGAAGGGCCACGGGAATATGCACCAGTCCAAAACTGATGGCACCCTTCCATAAAGCCCGGGTTGAAGCAGATGCAACCATGATTGACCGGAGAAGTGAATCCCTTTTCAGGGGCAAATATCGAAATACAAATCATGCTCTTCCCTCCTCCATTTGTATGTGCGATTGCGCACCCTGGAAAATACAAGCCTTTTCCACCCTGCCACTCTGATTTGTGTTCTTTCGAACGGAACTGCTGGTCTAGGGATGAGATGATCGGTTCAAGGTGAAACTGAAACTGGATGCAAAGTCTTGATCGCAGGGTCCGAAAAAGATGTGTCGGGCACCATACCGGACTTCATGCCTTTAACGCTTTTTATGCATTTAATTTAACATAATACATAATATCGACTGGAGCACAGCTTGTTTCCAGGAGAATCGGAGGGATATGGATTACTTCAATTTGCTACAGTGGCCTGCCATGGTGATCAATATTCTTTCGGTCTGGCTCCTGACCTACCAGACCAGGCGGATGCGCCAGGCCGGTTTTCTGCTTTCTCTCCTCAGCAATGTGTTATGGATAATCTGGGGATGGCATGTCCAGGCGCTTGCGGTTCTCGGTCTCCAGTTTGCCCTGGCAGCAATCAATATCCGGGGAGTTCAAAAGACCGACTGAATGATCCATCTGGAACAAGCGCGCAGGGACATCCTGTTCGCAATTCCACCTGATTGCCCTTTTCCCTGCAATAACCCATCACACCCAGCTTTGGGCGGCCGAACTCTCCCATTGAATTCCTCGTTAATGCAAGGGTTTTTCAAGACCGTGTCCGCAATTTAGGTTATGATAACTCCGTAGTCTGCAGACCCAATTTATGCGAACTCTCTTTGCCTATTGCATGCTTTCCCCGAGGCGTACTGCATATGTCCTGGTTGCGCTTCTGGCGGCAGGCATTGCAGAAGGCTTGAGCCTCACTGTCCTCCTTCCACTCCTTTCGATCGCTGTCGGCGATTCCGCCAGTTCGGACATGGGTCGGCACATCGCCGAAGTTCTCCAGACCATCGGGATTTCTCCCACTATAGGCGCCATGCTGCTGATCATCGTGGGAGGAATGATCCTCAAAAGCCTCATATTATTGGTGGCGAACAGGCAGGTCGGTTATGCGGTCGCCCATGTAGCAACCGTCCTCCGCCTCGAACTGATCGACGCGCTGCTTGCCAGCCGCTGGCAGTATTACCTGCGCCAGCCGATGGGTTCCCTTGCCAATTCCGTCGCCACCGAAGCATACCGGGCAGCCAATGGCTTTGAGCACAGCGTCACTGTACTCGCGCTGGCCGTACAGGTTGTTGTCTACGGAACCGTGGCCATGTTTGTTTCATGGGAGGCCACACTTACCTCCATTGTGGCGGGCATCATCATGATGCAGGTGCTCCACCAGTTGATTCGTGCGACACGCAAGGCGGGAACCAGGCAGACTCATCTGCTGCGAAACCTGTTGACGTATCTTTCGGATGTGCTTGTTTCGGTAAAATCGCTTAAGGCCATGGCAAGAGACAATGTAGCCGAAGCGATCCTGCGCGACCAGACCCAGCAACTGGAAAAGGCTACCCGGCGGGAAATCATCGCGCGTGAAGCCCTGATGGCGCTGCAAGAACCTATCCTCGCCACACTGATGGCAATCGGCCTTTATCTGGCTCTGGAAGTATGGGGACTCTCGTTGCCCTCGGTGATGGTGATGGTCTTTCTTCTGACCCGGCTCCTCAGTTTGCTCAATAAGACACAGAGGAAATACCAGAATCTGATGGCGCAGGAAAGCGCCTACTGGGCCTTGCGCACCGCTGTTGCAGAAGCGCGCGCCGCAGCGGAAAGAACATCAGGCACGCGCGAACCGACGCTTGAAAAGGGCATCAGCCTGCGCCACGTCAATTTCGATTACGACACCAAGCCAATTTTTCAGGGCCTGAATCTCGAAATCCCGGTCAGGTCGTTCACCACCATAGCCGGACCGTCGGGAGTCGGCAAAAGCACCCTGCTGGATCTCCTGTGCGGCCTGGCGGAGCCCAAGTCAGGCGAAATCCTGGTGGATGGCGTGCCCATGCGTGATATCAATCCACGTTCCTGGCGTCGCATGATCGGATATGTCGCCCAGGAGAACGTTCTGCTGCATGACAGTATTCTCAATAATATTCTCGTCGGCGCACCTGAACTGACTGAGACGGATGCGGAAAGAGCACTGCGCCAGGCTGGCGCATGGGAGTTCGTCAGTGGATTGCCGGATGGCCTCTATACCATCGTCGGCGAGCGTGGCGGCCTGTTATCCGGAGGGCAGCGCCAACGTATTGCGATTGCCCGGGCGCTGGCTCACCGGCCTCTCTTTCTGGTACTGGATGAACCGACGAGTGCGCTGGATCCGGAAAGTGAACGGCTTGTCTGTGAAACACTGCGAAACCTCACACAGGAACTCACGGTTGTTGCCGTCTCCCACCAGCCAGCGCTGATCAGCGCAGCGGATGTGATTTTTGCGCTTTCCAGGGGAAAAGCGGAACGGATGCAGCCGGCGGAGGCAGTTCGTTACGCACCCACAGAGCGGGATACTTCCTCCTTGGCTCACAGGGAAGCGGCTTTCGTTTCCCGTTAAGCGATCAAGGGGTGTCTACCTGAGCCCTCGTTTCCATTCGCTCTAATCCCTTCGGCTCCGTTCGCCCTGATCCCAAGTCTGTCGAAGGATCGAAGGCGCGAGCGGTGTTCAGGACAACCCCATCCGGCAGGATCAGGACAGCGAATCGGCGATTCGGCAAAGAGGAGTTGATCAATCCTATTTTGCGAACACGAAGCAGGTTTCACCCCAATTCCTGGTGGTTTTGAATCTGACTTTCAAACCCGCTTGTTCCATCAGCGCTACCGCTTCCTGCTGCTCATCGACTGTCCCCAACTCGACGATGACGGACCTCAGTGCCGGATTCCTGAGCACATTTCCGGCGCCCCGGATGATGGCCATCTCAATGCCATCCACATCGATCTTGATGTAGTTGGGACAGGGAAATCCCCATTTTGAGCATAAGTCATCGAGTGTTACGCCGAACATGCCCTGAATATGCGCGGTGGGTTTTTTCATATTCTTCAAATCTTCTTTTCCGAACTGGGAACGATTTCCGCCGCCTATGAATTTGGGAATATAGAGTTTCGAAAAGCCTTCCTCTCCGGAAACAGCCACGCAATAGGAGGTAATATTTTTCTCGAGCTTGTTGAGGTAAATGTTTTTATTCAATAAATAATAATTGGCGCATTGGGGCTCGAACGAATATACATGGATATCCTTCCCGTATTTCTTGGCTGGATACAGGGAATACTGACCAATATTTGCGCCAAGATCGAAAAAACACGAACCCGGTTCAAAACTGTCAAGCCAGTCCAGAGTATCGGGTTCCTTGATGGAATACGTTTTTGCCCGCTGGAGCGTCCGAAAATTATCCACTGCGATACGGATAGGTTGACCCTTGACATTGACTTTAGTGTAGCCACCCTTCAATCCGTAAAGCGCTACTGCGCATCCAGACAAAATATTCATGAAAAATGAAGACATGTATGCCAACCGTAACGTTGTTAGCAGAAAGAAAACAGGTGAAAGGGCGAAGGATATCCGGTTTATGGTCCCGGAGCCCAGATATTTTTGCTGTGATTCGCCGGCGGGGATCATCAACAGGATGAGCGGCTTCGTCTACAGGTTGCTCAATTATCACTTCAGCGGAAGCGGAAAATCCATATGCGATAGTTCTGGATTCCCTCTTTCGAGGCTTCCAAGGGAATGACGAAGGGGGCCGCCGTCGAGCAAAATCGTGTCTTATTCGCGGGGCGACATCCAGTCGTTGAGAATTTCTGTCTCGTAGGAAGAACCGGCTTCCGCAAGGATCGCTGAAACTTCCCCTAGGCTCACCCCCTTTCTTGTCAGCACACTTTTTTTGAGGAACGGGAATCCAAACTCGGTAATAAGCGGCTTCCGCAGGTGAAAGGTCGACTCGACCCATTGCAGGGGCCTATCATTGTAATCAATTTGAGCAAGAACCTGTTCCAGACTGTAGAGCGCTGCAAGACGAAGGCGACGGCTGAGAAAGCGGGAAAAACCGACTTCATATCTGCGAACAATGGCCGGCTTGAATTCCAGAACCTCGATTTTCGCGAAGAAACGAAGAAATTCATCGGAGGACACAGCTTTTTTCTTGCAGTAGAGGAAATAGGACTGTAGGTGGGGATAAAAACGAAAAGAATCTGTCATTCCCACGATATCAGCCTCGCTGCCTTCGAGTCTGGCAATGATATTGTCGATGCTGAATAACGGACCAAGTACGCTGTCGTTGGCTAATAGAAGACCGCTGTGTTCGCGATATTCGGGGTATTTTTCCAGCGCCGTTTTCCACCCATAGAAATCGTATCCCTTATTCTCACGGTTTATTATTGCGATACAGCATCGAGACAATTTTTCCAGATCGCTTCCTGAAATCATGCTGCTCGAACTGATGAATACGATATCGAAGCCGGCCAGCATCAAAGCGTTGAGATAGTAATATACGTTCTCCCTGACAACGTTATCTTTGTCAAAGCTGCAAAAAAGGCAAACAGGACGATCATAACGGGGAGATATAGCCTTTTCATACAACCTCACCAGAGGCTTTTCACCCTCCTTCTCTCGTTTAAGCAGATGAAAGGATAGGTCTCGCGCATACTTCAAGTCTTTGACTACGCCCTTCACTGCCCACTTTATGGGTAAAGCGCAATTGGGTTTGCGCCGCAATTCAGACAGCTCCTCAGGTGGGACTTTCATGACCGACCCATGCATATTGCGCGTTTATCTTCTTGAGTGTACAGAACCACGCTGGATGAACCGGAGCCTAAAAAAGAAAAAAGGCAGTAGCAGCCTATTGCTTCTGATACAGCCCCACGAGTTCCGATTGCGCGATCACATGCCCCTGCATCTCCTGCTCGAGGATTGCCTTGGTGGGATGTTTCAGATCGGGAAGCATGATATCCAGCGCGTAGAGTTTATGAAAGTACCGATGCTTGCCGATAGGGGGACAAGGTCCCCCATACCCTGTGCGCTGCCAGTCATTGAGCCCGCCAAGCGTTCCAATGGGAAGATCGGCTTCCGCCACTCCCTCAGGCAAACCTTGAGCCGCAGGAGGAATGTTATATAGCACCCAGTGCACCCAGGTCAGCTTGGGAGTGGCAGGATCGGGTGCATCCGGATCATCCACAATCAAAACCAGGCTTTTCGCATTTTCCGGTATATTTTCCCAGAACAGCTCGGGTGAAGTATCATGTCCCTGACAGGTATGACGAATAGGAATCTCTCCATGGTTCGCAAAGGATGAAGATGTTATTGTCATAGACATGCGAGGTTCCTCCTTCTTTGGTTTTCTTTCCTTCTGACTCAAGAGAGTATCTGACTCAACCGCTAAATACGTTGAGGCTGCCAGCGTAGCCGTCATCGCGCCTGCGAGCAGGCAGATAAGCGTAATTTTCGGTAGGGCGCGCCGGCGCTGAAAAGCAAAATGCCACCTTATCATGATATGGAAATGAGCTTGCCCTTTTCAATGTTCAGCTTGGGGAGACGAACGGTCAGCACGCCATTCTTGTAGTCCGCTCCCGCTTTGTCTGGATCCACCTCCGCCGGCAACGGCAGGGTTCGTTGGAAAACGCCGTAGGCACGTTCCATGACATGATATTTGCTGTCATTTGTATCACGCTCAAAGCGTTTTTCCCCTCTCAGAGAAAGCATGTTGCCCTCTATGCTGATCTCAAAGTCTTTTTTTTCCATGCCAGGCACTTCTATCCGTACCACGATTTCCTTGTCCGTTTCTTCCATATCCCCTGCCAGAATACTCCAGCGAGGAAAAACTGGCGTGCTGACAGTAGAAGCCTGCCTTTTGTCTTCCTCACCCTTGCGGTGTACAAAGTGCGTAAGGGCATCGCTGCCATGGTGGACGAGTTCACGCCAGCCGTCTGAAATGTGATCCCATGTCCGACTGAGTCTCCGGCTGATATTTTCACCTGCATTCTTCACGGAATCCATCATGATCGTGCTCCTTCCGATTATGGGAAAAGCCGGCAGTGACCGGGTTGGTCGGAAACTCCGCTCGCATATTTCCAGACGCCCCTTGATCCTGCCGGTCTTTTAATGCCGTTGTCTTGCTTCCCTCTGCCGTTGATAACTTGTCAGCCGGGAAATCGCCAGCAATTCTTCCGATAGCAGTTCCAGCAAATCATCCAGTGTAAGAATGCCCATCAGGGCCCCATTCTCACTCACTACCGGCAAGCGCCGTACCGTCTTGCTGCGCATGTATTGAATCGCCTCGAATACCCCCACGCTTTCTTTCACGGTAACGAATTCCTGCTCCATGATGTCGCCCACGGTGATGACAGCAGCGTCCAACCCGGTTGCCATGATTTCCACCACCAGGTCACGATCGGTGATAATCCCAACGGGAATATTAACGCCCTCCCGCTCTTCGATAACGACCACGTCGCCGACATGGTGCTGACGCATGAGTTGGGCTGCCTTCCCAATCGTCTCATCCCGCTTCATGATTACAGTATCACGGTTACAAATTTCGCCCACAGGCATTCTGCCCTCCACTTTGATCCCACTCTCATTGCAGGGACGGTGAGGTATGTTGCAATTGGGAGCACATATCGGGTTTGTCGCAAAACGCTACCCAAAGTTTTTTCTAACGCGTCCAATGCACGCGTAATAGATACTCGTCAGGGTTATAGTGAAATTCCAGATCGCCCTGATACGCGTCGTGTATGGCTTCGCCGATGCCTCTCGCCAGGTGGATATCAGTGGTCGTCACCAGGGTTCCCCCGTCTTTTTCTTCAATGGCCATGATGCGATTGAATGGATGCTCGACCTTTTCACGCTTTTCCACATGGTGAACGATGTGCATGATCTCATTGCGATGCGCGGCATAGAACTCGCCGCTCAGGGTAACGAAGCCGGCAGGGAAATCATCCCGGATACGCTGGCAGGCAGCACACATTTCCTGGTGGGCGCCTGCGGGCGCTTCGCCCCATTGCCAGCGCCCTTCATGGAATATGGCCCCGCAACTGGGACACACAGTGGGTTCCGGCAGTTTGTGCCGCGCCCTGTAAGGATCGTGGATACGCTCCTTGAAGAGCTTGTCGTGTCGGGAAATCTGACGAAAGCCGACAAATGGAGGGTGCGTCATGGTGGAGCTCCTGTTATATGGAGCGGAACGATCAGTCTGATGACCCGAAGAGCGCTGCCCGGATTATTTCACCTCGATACGTTTGGCGGTTTTTCCTTCCTTCTTCGGTAACGTCAGTTCCAATGTGCCATTTTCATATTTTGCCTCGGCCCTGGTCTCGTCCACTTCGCTTCCCAGCGTAAAACTCCTGTAGCTCGATCCCTGATAGCATTCCCGGCAAATCACCCTCTCGCCTTCTTTTTCCTCTTTTTCCTGCTTTGTTTCGCAGCTGATGGATACGCGGTTGCCCTCTACCTGAACCTTGACATCCTCCTTTTTTACTCCAGGTATCTCTGCGCGAACCGTATAGGCGTTGTCATTTTCGGTAAGATCGATCTTGATCTGAGGGGTAGTCTCCATATCCATTGAGAATGGACGCATTCCCCAATTCTTGAACCAGTCCTCCAGAGTGTAAAACGGGTCATAGCGCATGATGTCGCCAGCAAGAGGCGAGCGACGAGCAATGTTTGCCATGGTTTTCTCCTTTTGAAATGAATGCAAATGAATGCAAATTAAATGAATGATCTTTTCTACCCTTGCTGCCTCATTTCTGCCTCACTCGACCTTGCCAGCATTACGCATTACATGCCTTGAATCTTTTGCCTGAATCTCTGCATCTCCTGCTGTCAAAAATTCCTGTCCGAATAAGGCGCTCCATCCGATTCGGAGTCCGAGTCCGACCAGTCCTGTGTTTCCCCATAACCATAACGGGCGCCACCACGCCGCTCGACCTGGTAATAACTTGCGGTAGAAATCGCCTGGTGACCTTTCCTCCGTTCCTGCCTGTATGGTCCATAAGACCCGGTTGCTGCCGGGCTGTCGGTAATCGCTTTTTCTGTATTCTCGACCGGGTTTTCGATTCTGCTCTTGTTGATCCTTGCATTGCCTCTGTCAGATGATGTGCTCAAGATTTTCCCTCTGGAACTGTTAATCGGTTGCGCGACCGCTGTGATTGAACGGCTTAGCTCTTTCTAACGGCCGAACCTTCCGATTTTTAACACCTGATCGAGGAATCGCTCTGTACGTTGCCTAACATTCGGATGACAAACTCCGGATAAGCTGTCCGCCAACCGGTAACAAGACCTGCTTATCCAGAGTAGTCATAAGGCCTCCAAAGATTAACCTGTATTCCCGTTGCTGCTATTTTTTACCCTTGCAGATTCCCGGACAATCCGCGCCGCCCCGTGTGGGATCGCAATCATCCCGGGGATCATCCACGCACGCCTGGCCTTCAGGGCAGGGGATGCCGGCAATTCCGCCGCAGGCCTGCGGCTCGGACTTCTTGCACTCCCCTTCATGTTCGACGGAAACACCGGCAGCTGCTGCAGTGCATGAGTTGCTGTAAGTTTTGCCATCACACCCGCAAACAGGCTTGAAGATTTGCGGACAAATGGTAGGCTTGGGCTTGCATTGACCTTGCGCGTCCGGCATCTTGCATTTGGCCCCAAAGTCACAATACTGGTTTGCGTCGGGACAACGTGTTCCAGCGATACCCCCGCAAACAGCTCCGCCCCCTCCACCTTCAACAGGTTTGCACTGATCGGTAAGTTCCACATTGAGGAACGTTCCCACCCTGGGATGAATGTCACGCAAGCGCTTGACGAAAGCTTTAAAGTCGCCCGGCTTCGAGCTGAAGCCTGCTTCCGCGCAGGCATTCAATCCCCCCTCTATCGGAATAGGTCCCCCTGCTCTTGGACTATAAACAGCGAAAGTGTCCACCGTCTCTTCGCTGATAGCCTTCCCCACCGTCTTTCGTACGGATTTCAGCGCCCCGCTGTCCAGCGCCCCTCCCGTACTGCCGAGGTTGATGTTTACAGCACGGTTTGCAGTATCTCCGCTTCCGCCGCCGCCTTCACCCTGGGCTGCGAAAGTCGGCGTTATACCAAGCACGGCTGCTCCGATCAAAAAAACAACAAAACCCAATTTACTCATTGCTTCCTCCATCAACAGGTAGTGTGGTTACATCCTTTGCCCTTTCCCTTTTGATGAACTATCGCACCCAGAAGCCCATCCCAGGTGCGATATCTACGTTTTGTATTTTTTATCCAGCTCACGGTCCAATCCGATAAGAGCGGCAAGAATGTCATCCCCGGATATGATTCCTCCGCCGGCGCGCCATCACACCCATTAGACCCAGTCCGGCAAGAAACAAAGCGTATTGCTCTGGTTCGGGAACTGCGGTGACTTGTAGCATGACGTCGTGCGCGTGGTAAATGACATTGAAGTTTACGCCTGAACCGAACCCATGCGTGGTGACATCCGCGAATGTGGAATTTGCCAATCGCTCATCGAAAGTCGCCACCACAAAGGTATCGCCGACGACGGGCGCATAGCCCTGATCCCATATGCCAATTTCCCCACCCAGCGTTACATCACCGGTAACGCTCAACCGGTCAAAGCTGCTCAGACTGGCGAGCTCGAAGTTGGTTACACCGCCTATGGCTTGGGTGAGATTGCCGTCGATCGTGAGATGACCGATACCATCCCCAGGATTGATTGCTCCGCTATTGGATAAACCAGGTGTTGGTGTGATAACTGTACCGTTGCCTTGTATAATCCCCGCGTTAACGAAACAATCCGCGCCTCCACAAGAAGACTGGAAGCTTGCACCGGCGCTGATATTTACCGTTCCAGCGTTATTCATGGCGTGGGTTACATTAAACACACCCGCCTGCACATTCACCGTTCCCGTGTTATTGAATCCCACACCTCCGCCAATATTGGTAAGCGTGTTGGTCTGCTTGTTGTAAGTCCCGCTGTTGTTGAAGGTCCCATTGCCCGTCATCTGATCGTTAAAG
>Ga0134128_10000494_pt1 | contig 55098 bp, 46 predicted proteins | sample KB31754_FD_96462 | JGI IMG/M metagenome (GOLD analysis project Ga0134128, IMG submission 96462) | Terrestrial soil microbial communities with excess Nitrogen fertilizer from Kellogg Biological Station, Michigan, USA - KB3-175-4 | ecosystem: Environmental > Terrestrial > Soil > Unclassified ... | reverse complement strand
GGAGGTTCTCATTTGAGTCGCTGGAGACTCGCACGGCCGCTAAAACCGGCCATTTCCGCCACGCCAAGGCCAAATCCTCCGGTTTCGGCTGGACCAAAGTTGGGTAGCAGGTCACCAAGGCCAAATCCTCCGGTTTCGGCTGGACCAAAGTTGGGTAGCAGGTCACAGGCTGGAACGCGCGCAGTGACTCTCTGCGACCGTTGGTCTTTGTCTCCAGATCGGAACACCTTATCGATGGAGCATCGTGATGATGACCTGGCAGGCCAGGTAACGGTCCTCGACAGGGCGGAATAGTGGTCAATTGGACTTCCCATCTCACTTTTTCAGCAAGTTGCTAGCGCGCATTGACCTGCCCTTCACGATCAGCGCGATGGCCCCCGAAAGCATGGATCGTGCGCATTCCAGCGTCGCGCCGCAGCCCTCCGGGACTACCTCAACCGCCATCGTTTAGAATCGTCCGATGGCTACAGGAGCACTGGACTTCCCTTTGGCCCTGCCGGCCACAGCGGCGCAAGCTCTTGCGAACCACGGCTTTGTAGTCCTGCCTGGACCGTATGGCCCCCGCGAGTGGGCGCAAGTGCCGGCTGCCTACGATGCCGCTTGCCTGCGAGCCGATGCGGCGGATGTCCACATCGGCCGCACGTCGACTCGAATCGACGATTTTGTGAATCGCGATCCAGTGTTCGACGCAGTGTATTCATGGCCGCCCGCACTCGACGCTGCCCGCCGCATCATCGGCGGCGAATTCCGCCTGAGCGCCTTTCATTCGCGGACCCTGCACCTTGGAGCCGCCGCGCAGGAAATGCACGTCGATATATCACGGACATCGGATGCTTGGCCCATGCTCGGCCTCATCATCATGGTTGACGATTTCCGCTCCGACAATGGCGCCACCCGCTTCCTACCCGGTTCGCACCGTTGGGTTGACGCAAAGCTCCCCCAAACCGAACCGGCCGTGGCCTGCGGGCCGGTCGGATCCGCGATTCTCTTCGACGCATCGACCTGGCACGGTCACGGCGCCAATTCCTCGTCCTCCAGTCGCCGTTCGCTGCAGGCCACGTTTATTCCGCGCGCCGGTCGTCCGGCAACTGACTTTGTCGGACGCATGGACCCCGCGACCCTCGCCCGGCTTGGCCCGGCGTCGCGGTATCTCGTGGGCGCGCAGTAGCGCGTCCGCAACGCCAAAGGCCCGCCTCATTCCGCCGCTTAAAGGGCGTGCACGTCCTGAACCCGCGCCTCAGCCCTTCTTGTGCTTGAAGTATTCGACCTGCGACAAACGCCTCTTGGCTTCGGCCTCGGTTTTGTAGGGTCCGCCCAGGTTCTTGTGTTTGCCTTTGGCGTCGGTCTTTTCGGAAACCACCTTGTAGCCCTCTTTGCTCTTCTTGATCATGGCTGCCTCCACATTGTTTGATGCTTCGGGCACGCCGAATCGAGTATTCTGCTCCCCTATGGCGCGCGTTCCTTTCTCCGGCCTTCTGCTCTGTATGCTCTTCGCTGGGCTCTCCGCCCAAGCGCCGCCGCCGGCGCCGCAGCCCACGCCTGCGCAGGTGCTGCGCGGCGCCTACGGACCCTACCGCGCCAACAACGATCTGCTCTATTACCACTTGAACGTGCGCGTTGATCCGGCGGCGAAAACCATCGCCGGCGACAACCTCATCCGCTTTCGCATGTTGGCCGACGGCAATCGCATTCAGATTGATCTCAATCCCGCCTTGGCGGTTGACAAGATTCTGTTCGAGGGCGCGCCGCTTCAATTCGAACGGCAGTATGGCGCCGTCTTCCTCGACTTCCCTTCCCCGCTGCGGAACGGCCACGTCTACGCGGTGGATTTCTTCTATTCCGGCGGCCCCGCCTCTACCGGCCGCTTCGGCGGCATGACCTTCGGCGCCGACTCCGCCGGACATCCCTGGATCAACACCGCCTGCGAAGGCATCGGCTCCAGCTTCTGGTGGCCCAGCAAGGACCAGTGGAAGGACGAAGTCCAAAACATGGAGATCAGCGTCGCCATTCCCGACGATCTCGTGGACGTCTCCAACGGACGCCTTCTCGGCAAGGCCCCGCTTGGCAACGGTTACACGCGCTGGGACTGGATGGTGGATTACCCCATCAACAGCTACGACGTCTCCCTCAACATCGGCAACTACCAGCACTTCTCCGATCGCCTCGGCAATTTGCCGCTCGATTTTTACGCCCTCCCCGCCGATCTCGAACGCGCCAGGACCCAGTTCGCCCAGGCTCGCACCATGCTCGAGGCCTACCAGCATTACTTCGGTCAGTACCCCTGGGAAAAGGACGGCTACAAACTCATCGAAGCGCCGTACTCAGGCATGGAGCACCAGAGCGCCGTCACCTACGGCAACCATTTCACCAACGGCTACCTCGGCCACGATTGGACCGGCGTCGGCATCAGCCCCCGCTTCGACTTCATCATCATCCACGAAAGCGCCCACGAATGGTTCGGCAATAGCATCACCGCCGCCGACAGCGCCGATGAATGGATCCATGAAGCCTGGGCGACATACCTGGAAAGCCTCTACGTCGAATACCGCTGGGGAAAAGCGGATGGCCTCAAGTACCTCGATGGTTATCAATCCCACGTGCGCAACCGCCAGCCCATCCTGGGCGTTCGCGGCATTGACGCCGAGCCGCCCCAGGACATGTACTTCAAAGGCGCGCTCATGATCAACACGCTGCGCAGCGTGATCAACAACGACAGCCGCTGGTTCAGCCTGCTGCACAACTTTTATCAGCACTTCAAATATCAAACCATTCTCACCGAGGATGTGGTCAATTACTGGAACCAGGCAACGGGCATGAACCTGACACCGATATTCGATCAGTACCTCCGCCACACCGCGCTGCCGGTGCTGCAATTGCGCTTCGACGGCGCCGCCGGCACGGTCGCGTACCGCTGGCAGGCGGATGAGGCGGGCTTCGCCATGCCGATCCGCGTCGGTGACCCGGCGCACTGGTCGCTGATCACACCCGTGACCACCGCCTGGAAAACGCTCAAGACCACCCTTGCGCCCGATCAGTTCCAGGTCCCGACCGATTTATATTTCATCAAAGTAGACCGCAACCCGGCGCAGACGTCCGCGAATTGATCACCCGTCTACTCGCATCGCAGCGCCTTGACCGGGTCCGAGCGCGTCGCCTTGCTCGCCGGTATCACGCTCGCCGCCAGCGCCACCGCGGCCAGGATCGCGGTCGCCGCGCCAAACGTCAGCGGATCAAGCACCGAGACGCCGAACAGAAAGCCCCGCAACCCCTGCGCCAGCGCCGCCGCCAGCGCCAACCCGATCCCCAGGCCCGCCGCCGTGATCCAAATGCCCTGCCGCAAAACCATGGATAGGATTTGTCCCCGCCGTGCGCCCAGCGCCACCCGCACGCCAATCTCATGCGCGCGCTGGCTTGCGTTATAGGCGACCACGCCGTATACCCCGATCAGCGCCATGAAAAGCCCCAGCAACCCGAGAATCGCCGCCAGCGTCGCGCCCAGTTCGTAGATAAACAATCCCAGCGAGTACAGCGCCTGCCGCATCGTCTCCATGCTGACAATGAGCATGCCTGGCTCCAGGGTTTCGACCTGTGCCCGCGCGTCGCGCAACAGCGCGGCGGGATCCGTGCCGTCGCGCGCCCGAATCTGCACCACCACCGGCGAATGATAGTGCTGCGCGAACGGCAGGTACATGTACGGCGTTACCGGATCGGTAATGCTATCGGTCACGCTATTGGCCGCAATGCCCACCACGGTGACCGGCGTGCGCGGATCGTCATTCAACTGAAAGACTTGCCCGAGCGCATCGCCGCCTGGCCAAAACGTCTCGGCCATCTTCTGGTTGATCACCGCCACCCTGGGGCCGCCGGCGCTGTCGCCCGGCATGATCGCCCGGCCGCGCACCAGGCGAATGCCCATCGTGGCCAAATAATCGCTGCTCACCGCGTTGTAACCGACGGACGTTTCATGCCCGGCCGTGCTCGTGTGACCTGCCATCGTGATGTTGCTGGCGTAGTTATAGTCGCCCATGGGCAAGGCGGCGGCGACACTGGCATCGGCCGCGCCGGGAAGGCTCCGCACCCGCGCCAGCAGCGCCGTCGCGAAGTTTTCGCCGCGCTCGGCGTTGTATCCGGCGGCATGCGGATCGAGCGTGAGGTTCAACACCCCGTTCGCATCGAACCCTAAGTCAACATGCTGCACCTGGCCCAAGCTGCGTACAAACAGCCCGGCCACGATCATCAACATCAGCGAGCCGGCGATCTCGGCCGCCACCAGAAACGAGCGCAAACGGGTACGCGATGCCATACCGTGGCTTCCCGCCTGCAAGGCGGTGATCGGCGGCAGCCGCGACGCCTGCCACGCCGGCATGATGCCCACCGCGATTCCGGTTCCCACCGCGGCCAAACAGGCATAGAGAACCACGTGCCAGCTCACCCCGAAACTCAGCACGATTGGCACGCCGCTTCCCAGTGGCATGGCGTTCAAGGCCGCGCACGCCGCCTCCGCCACCGCGACGCCGCCGGCGCCGCCGAGCAGCCCGAGCAGCAGGCTCTCGATCATCATCTGCCGCAGCAGCCGCCACCGCCCCGCGCCCAGCGCCGCGCGTACCGCTATTTCCCGCCGCCGCACTCCGGCGCGCGCCAGCAGCAGGCTGGCGATATTCACGCAGGCGAGCAACAGCACCAACCCCGCCAGCGTCAAAAACAGCGCCGCCACCGCCGGCAGCGGATTGTTGACCTGCGCGGATGCGCCCGGAGGCGCCGACGTGAGCTGCACCGCCCGCAGATCGCGCCACGGCGCCGCCTTCGGATGAGCGGCCGCAATCCGTAGCCCGATCACTTTCAGCAGCGGCTCGGTGCCGGCCAGACTCACCCCCGCCCGGCGCCGCCCCACCAGCAGCACGCCCGCGTTATTGGCGCGGTCGTGGAACAAATCGCCGCTGCCGCCGAGTTCGCCGGCCAAATCCCTGGTGAACGGCAGATAGCCCTGCGTGTTGAGCACCGCCAGCACGCCGTTGAACCCCTTCGGCGCCACGCCCACAATCGTCACCGGCTTCCCGTTCACGATCGCCTGCTGCCCCACCACGTCTGGACGCCCGCCGAAGCGCGATAGCCAATAACTGTAGCTCAGCACCAGTTCCGGCGGCGCCTGTTCCTCCTTGTCCGGCGGCGACGAAAAGAACCGCCCCAGCGCCGGTTTCAACTCCAGCATCGAAAAGAAATTCCCCGACACGTAGTTGACCCAAATGCTCGTGGTCGTTCCTCCCGTCCTGATGCCGTCCATTTCAAACGGCTGCAAGCCGGCAAGGTCTGAAAACACCGCCCCCGACTGCGCCCTGATGTCGCTGAAGTTGGGATAGGAAAACCCGTTGCTGAATCCGCCTTGCGTGTTCGCCGCCACCACATAGGAAAGCTGGCTGGCATGGGGCACCGGCAAGGGGCGCAGCAGGATCCAATCCACCATACTGAACACGGCGGCGTTGGCGCCGATGCCCAGCGCCAGCAGCAGCGTCGCCACCACGGTAAAGCCCGGCGATTTGCGCAGCAGCCGCAGGCCGAAACGCGCGTCCTGCACCGCATGCTCGATCCCGGCCAGGCCCGAGGTCTCGCGCGTCTGCTCGGCATATTTATCCACGCTGCCAAACTCAATGCGCGCCTGCCTGCGCGCCTCGTCCGCGGAGAGGCCGCGCGCCTCCAGCGTCGCGGCGCGCTGCTCCAGATGCGCCGCCAGCTCCTCGTTCAATTCCTTGTGACGGCGCAGGCGCATCACTCCTCCTCCGCGCCGGCCGCCAGCGCCGTGCCCATGGCCGCGGCCAGGCGGTTCCAACCGTCGGCCTCGGTGCGGAACTGCCGCCGCCCGGCGGCGGTGAGTTCGTAGAACTTGGCCCGCCGGTTGTTCTCCGACGTGCCCCAGCGGCTGCGCAGCCAGCCCCGCCGCACCAGCCGGTGCAGCGCCGGATAGAGCGCCCCTTGCTCGATCAGTAGCGCGCCGCCCGAAATCTGCTCGATGCGCAGCAGTACGCCGTAGCCGTGCAGCTCGCCCAGCGAGACCGCCTTGAGGATCAGCATATCAAGCGTGCCCGGAAGAATTTGCGCCGACGTTTCCATACCTTCTCCTAAACTACCAAGGAGAAGCGTACCGCGGCTCTCCTAAGTTGTCAAGGGGACGGGTCCCGCGCCCGCTCCGTGCTCAGTCGCAAGAAGACTGGTGCGTATCAAGTTGTTACTATCGATGAGTGGATCGGTCCAACGGATACGAAGCAGTGGCAGAGCACTTTCTCGCTCGCCGCGGGAGAGCCCCTTCTGTTGGAATTGGCGTGAAGGAAGTGCGGAACTGGGCCGCGACACTTCCGCCGGGGAGTAGCGTGATTGATTTGGGCTGCGGACCAGGCTTCCCAATTACGTCAGTACTGGTCGAAGCAGGGCTGGATGTTTTCGCAGTGGACGCAGCCCCAACCTTCGTCACGGCGTTTCAACGCAACCTGCCTGGCGTACCCATCCTTTGCGAATCCGTTTTGGAGTCGAGTTTCTTCAACCGAACCTTCGATGGAGTCTTGGCTTGGGGGCTGATGTTCCTTCTCAAGCCTGAGGAACAGCGTCGCCTGATCCAGAGATTCGCCGAAATGCTCGTGCCTGGCGGTCGCCTGCTGTTTACTTCACCCGCCAAACCCACCGTATGGATGGACGGAATGACAGATTTGGAATCCGTATCATTGGGCGCTGAGCAGTACCGGAGTCTGCTCAACGCTGCTGGCTTAACTGTCACGGACGAATACGAGGACGTAGGCGAAAACCACTATTTTGACGCCGTCAAGGGAACTACTTCCCGCTAACCGCCGGCGCGCCCGCGTGCCGGCTCCAGTCCTCCCAGGAGCCGTCATATAGCCGCGCCTTGAAGCCAAGCATCGTCGCCGCAAATCGCACCGCGTTCGCCTGCTGGCCGATATGGCAGTAAACAATCAGCGACTGGCCCGGCTTCACGCCCGCGCTGCGAAAAATGTCGGCCAGGTCGGCCTCCGATTTCACCGTGCCGTCGGCATGGGTAATGCTGGTAAACGGAATATTCACCGCGCCCGGAATGTGCCCGGCGCGCTGCCCGCCCGCATGCCGTGCGCCCGTATAAAACGGTTCCAACCTGGCATCAATAATGGTGAATCCCGGCTGATGCAAATGCGCGTTGACATAGTCGTAATCCACAACCACATCGGCCTGGGGATGCGGCGTCAACACCCCCGTCGCCTGCGCCGCGCTGCCCTTGGCGAGCGGGAAATGGGCCGCATTCCAGGCGGCCAGGCCGCCGTCGAGAATCGAAACCTGCCGGCCCAGGCCGATCAGTTCCAGCGTCGTCCAGACCCGCGCCACCGGCGCCAGTTGATGGTCGTCGCTGTAGAGCACCACGCGCGAGTTGTTGCTCACGCCCAGCGCCGCAAAGGTTTTCGCGATCTGCTCCGCCGGCGGCATCTCCAGTGATAAGCCGTTCGACTGCATCAGGTGAGTGTCCATGTAACTGAAGGGACGCGCGCCCGGGATGTGCCCGCTCTCGAAATCGTCCTGATCCATGGCCAGTATCACCAGATTGGCGTCCTTCAAGTGCGCGGCCAGCCACTCCGGTTTGACCAGCAGCTTCCCCGATTCCGGCGTCAGCCCGGCCACCAGCGCGATGACAAATGCGGCGATGAATGTGCGATACATAAATGACCTTCCTTATTCCAGGCGCAGCGTGCGCATCGGATCAACGCTGACCGCCCTGCGCACCGGACCCAGGCATGCCACCGCCGCCGCCGACAACAGCGCCAGCGCCACCAGCGCCAGTACAGCCGGATCGCGCGGCTCGACCCGAAACAAAATGCCTTGCAGCGCATTCGTCGAAACGATGGCCACGCCGCATCCCGCCGCCAGCCCAAACGCGACGGGGGTGAGGCCCTGGCGCACAATGCCGCCGATCACATCCGAACGGCGCGCGCCCAGCGTCATGCGAATGCCGATTTCCTTGGTGCGTTGCGCGACCTCCAAACCCAGAACGCCGCCAATGCCGGCCGCCGTGATGGCCAGCGCCAGCAGTGCCAGCAGCCCGAGCAGCGTGCCCGTGAGCCGCGCCGGCGCGAGCGAGTCGTCGCGCAGCGATTCCAGTGTCCGTATCTTCGCCACCGGCTGATCCGGGTCGATTTGATGCACCGCCGCGGTGAGCTGCGGGACGACCGCCGCGGGATCGCCGCGCGTCTGCACCAGCAGGCTCGACGAGTTGCTCGGGCTTTGCGCGTTCGAGGCGTACAGCTCGTCGCCCGGCGGCTTGTCCAGGCCGTAGCTCTTGACGTTATCAACGATGCCGACAATCATGGCCCAGTTCTTGCCATCGGTGCTGATGCTATGCCCAATGGCGTCGTGATGGGGCCAGTAGCGGTCCTGCATCGAGCGGTTGATGATGACTACGTCGGGCGTGTTGAGAGCGTCGTCCGGGCTGAACTGCCGCCCCGCGAGCATCGCGATGCCCATGGTCTTGAAATACCCGGGGCTGACCGAGTGGAAGTCGAACGTTGGCGCCGGCTCGTTCGGGCCCCGCTGCCGCCCTTGAATCTCGAAGGCGGCAATGCGCGGCCGCACCGCGTTCAACGGAAACGTCGAAGCCGTGGCGGCGGAGAGGACCGCGGGATTGCGCTGCACCTCTTGCAGCAGCCGCCGGTTGAATTGCACCACCTTGTCGTTCGTCGCGTAGCGCGCAAAATTCAACTGCACCAGCATCGAGACCACGTGGTCGGAGCGAAACCCGGGATTGACCTGGGTCAGGTTGTAGAAACTGCGCAGCAGCAGCCCCGCGCCGGCCAGCAGTAGAAAGGCAAACGCCACCTGCGCTCCCACCAGCAGGCCGCGGAAACGGCCGCTGCGGCCGGTCGCCGTCCGTCCGCCCACCGCCCTGAGCGGCTCCGCTAAATCCCGCCCCGACGCCAGCGCCGGCAGCGCGCCGAAAAACAATCCCGCCAGCAGCGCCAGCCCCAGCGAGAAGGCGAGCACGTCAATATTCAGCGTGATCTCCGTGGCCCGAGGCGTAAACCGCGCCGCAAAGCCGGCCAGCAGCGGCAGGGCCGCCTTCGCCATCATCACCCCCAGCCCGCAGCCGATCAGCGAGAGAAGCGCGCTCTCCGTAATCATTTGCCGCAATAGCCGCGCCCGCCCCGCGCCCAGCGCCGCGCGCACCGCCAGCTCCCGCTCCCGGCGCACGTGCCGCGTCAGGTTGAGATTGGCGACATTGGCGCAGACGATGAATAGCATCAGACCCGACGTGGCCAGCAACAGTAAAAGCGTGGGGCGCGCCGGGTTCGTCAGCGACGCCTTGACCAGGTCGGCGTGCGTGCTGAAATCGGCCGACGCCGGGTAGGCAGCCGGATAGCTCGTCCGCAGCCGCGCCGCAATCGTCTTCAGTTCCTGCTCCGATTGCGCCAGCGTGACTCCCGGCCGAAGATGTCCGAAGACGGTCATCATGCGCGCTTTGCGGTTGGCGATGAAGGCCGGCGCCGAGCGGAACGGACAGGCCGACACCGGCATATAAAGGTCGTTCTGGTCGGGATACTGCGGCATCGGCGGCAGCACGCCGATCACCGTGTGAATGCGGTCGTTCATGCGGAACGTTCTGCCCACGATCCCGGGGTCGCCGCCGAAATCCCGCTTCCAGAATTCGTAACTCAGCACCAGCACCGCCGGCGCTCCGATGGAATCGTCCGCCGCCACGAAGGTTCGCCCATACAGCGGCTTCACCCCCAGCGCGTCGAAGAAATTGTGGCTCACGACGCCGGTATTCACCCGCCGCGGATCGCCCTGCCCGAGCAGGTCGAACTGCATGTTGTGGTACTCCACCAGGTCTTCCAGCGTGTGCGTTTGCTGCCGGTAATCGTTGATGTCGTCCACCGAAAAACGCATGTCCGCCGCCCCTGCCAGCGGCGCGCCCTGGGTCAGCGTCACCAGCCGGTCGCCGCCGGGGTACGGAAGCGGACGCAGCAGCACCCCGTCCACCGCCGAAAAGATCGCCGTATTCGCGCCCAATCCGAGCGCCAGAATGAAGATCACCGCGAAGCTGTACCCTGGGCTGCGCCGCATCATGCGCCAGGCATAGCCAAGATCCTGGCGCAGAATGCGAAAATGCTCCGACGGCGCCGTGCGCACGATGCCGGCGATGGTGCTGCGCCACAATCGCGCCGCGCCGCCGGGCGTGGCGCCCGCTTCGCGCGCCTGGTGGCGAAAATCGGATTCTATCTCGCGCCCGTACTCTTGCCGGAAATCGGCCGGAAGTAAACGCAGGAAAAATTGTAAAACACGATTGCTGCGCGCAGGGGACATGGATACCTCCGTGAACTGACGATCTAGCTGGTGCGTGCCTTTAACCGAAATCGCTTCGAACGGGCGATGGCCAGCGTGGCCTCCAGCCGCTCCGTCTCGGCTTGTGCCGCGGCATGGCCGCTCTTGGTCAGGTGGTAATACCGCCGGCGTTCGTCGTCAAGCTCCGGCGCCGGCCGCGACGAGACCTCGGTCACCAGCCCCGCCTCCAGCAGCCGCCGCAGAATGCCGTAGAGCGTCCCCGCGCTCAGATTCGCCGCCCCCGCCGTCAGCCGATGAACCTCTTTCATGATCGCGTAGCCATGCTTGTCGCCATCGGCCAGCGCCAACAGCACATGAAACAGCGCCGGCGTCAGCGGCTCGGTGGAAGGAACGGAAGCGTCAAATTCTCTCTGCATCGCCTTCCACTATACCGCACCACGGTACATTGTCAAGCGCTACAGTCGAGCTCTGGACTGTTCCGCGGCCTGTGCTATAAAGACACGAGCCTCTTTGCTTTTCTTGGAACACAGCCCCGTCGCGCCGTTAAGCGGATTCATTCAGACCTTGTGGTACGCCCAGGGAACGCCTCCCGGCCACAGCCGTGAGCGCGTATTACCGTCGGGCAACGCGCAGGTGATTCTGAATTTAGCTCGCGATTTTCTGCTCGATTGCACCGAGAATGGCCCCGATCTGCGGGTGTCGCCGGCGCTCGCCGTCGGCGCTCGCTCCGTTTACGAGATCATCGACGCCACCGACCTGGCCGATTTGATCGGTGTTGTCTTCAGACCCGGCGGGTTTGCGGCGTTTGTGTCCGGCCCGGTCGATCGGTTCAGCCAACGCAACGTGGCTCTCGAAGATGTGTGGGGGGCGGACACACGCGTATTGCGCGATCGGCTCCTGGAACTGCCAAACCCTCGGGCTCGACTGCTTTGCCTCGAAAACTATCTGATCAACCGTTTTGCCACCCGCCTTGCCGAACCCAGCCGGCAGCGCGCAGCCGTCGCCTTTGCCATCCGCCAATTGGATCGCGCCCCGCTCACCGTTGCCGTGCATGAGGTGGCGCGCGCCACCGGCTGGAGCGAGCGCCGCTTCTCCCAGGTGTTTCGCGAGGCGGTCGGACTCCCGCCAAAGACTTGGTCCCGCATGCAGCGTTTTCGGCGCGCGGTGAATCGGCTCAATGCCGGTCGCGATGTGGGCTGGGCTGAGCTGGCTCTCGATTGCGGATATTACGACCAGTCCCATTTCGCTAACGAGTTCCGCGCATTTTCCGGCGTCAGCCCCACTACCTATGCGGCCAACCGAACCCGCTGGGCTAGTCATGTTGCCGTCAGATAAGATTTCCGATTCTTCCAAGACTCCAATCGGGCGTTGCGCGCATCGTGGACGGGTACGAACAATCGTGAGAGGTACAAATTGACTATGAATTCGACCATCATTCCTGCCCTCCGCTACCGCGACGCCAAAGCGGCCATTGAATGGCTGTGTAGAGTCTTTGGCTTCGAACAAAAAGCGGTTTACGCCGGCCCCGGCGCATCCATTGCCCATGCGGAATTAACCCTCGGCGGCGGCATGATCATGCTGGGTTCGCAAATGGACGACGAATACGGGCGCGGTTTCGCCTCGCCACTTGAGCTCGGCCGCGAGACCCGCACCGCCTACATCGTGGTTGCCGACATCGACGCTGTCCACGCGCGCGCCATCGAGGCCGGGGCTGAAATCCTGCGCAAGCTCCAGAACACCGACTACGGCAGCCGCGAATTCCGAGTAAAAGACCCGGAAGGCCACACCTGGAGTGTAGGCACCTACAATCCCTGGGCCCCTCCGAAATAGGGAGTGACGGAGACATCACCAGCACGTCCGTGTCCTCCTCTCCGGCATCAATGTACACTCGCCATGGGAGATGAAAATAGCTATGAAAATGCTCGCCGCATTGGCGGTCTTGGCCGCGCTTGCTTTGGCGCAAACGCCTCCGCTTCAGGTGCGAGCCTCGGCCACGGACGCGAATGCTAACGCGGCCGCAACCCTCATGAACCACCTCGCCGGCCACTGGACGATGTCGGGAACGCTGGGCGGAAAAAAGACCATCCACGATGTCGTAGCGACGTGGGTGCTCAAGCACGAATACCTTCAAATTCATGAGGTATCGCGCGAGCGAGGCGCCGATGGTGGGCCGGCTTACGAGGCGAACATCACATTGAGCTGGCACGCCAGCAGCGGCGAATTTATGTGCCTCTGGCTTGACAATACAGCCGGCGGCGGCCTGTCGCCCGATGGCATCGCGCGCGGCAGGCTATCCGGCGCATCCATTCCGCTGGTGTTCACCCTGTCGCCGCACGAGTCGCTCCACACCACGTTTGCCTATACCGCAAGCACTGATAGCTGGCGCCTGACCATTGACGATGTAACCGGCAACAAGTCCGAGCGTTTCGGCGACGTTCTGTTGACCCGTGTCACGCCGAGACCAATTTGATCCAGACAGCACGGCTTCGCCTGCGACGGCCAACGCCGGCGGACGCGCCGGCCATTTTCGATCGCTACGCTTCCGATGCGGAGGTGACCCGCTATATGAGCTGGCCGCGGCACCGCACCCTGTCCGACACCCTCGCCTTTCTGGCGTTCTGCGAGGAGGAATGGTCCCGCACCCAGTTTGGAACCTACCTCATCGAATCCCGCGAAACCAGTTGCCTGTTGGGAAGCACTGGAATCTCAATTCAGCCCGCAGGCCGTGGGATCACTGGCTACATTCTGGCGCGCGACGCGTGGGGCCGCGGGTTCGCCACCGAGGCGCTCACGGCCATGGTCGAGTTGGCGCGCGAGATTAAACTTGTTTCGCTCCACGCCTCGTGCCACGCCCAGCACCGGGCGTCCGCACACGTCCTTGAAAAGTGCGGCTTCACCCCGGATCATAATGCCGCGACGCTGGCCCATTTTCCCAACGACGCTGCCGCACCCCAGCCAATTCTCGCCTTCAAACGCCAGATCGAATAACCCCGCAATCCGCCGGTTTCCCGAATCGTCTGCCCAGCGTTCGCGAAAGCGCAGCCCGCGGCGGCAGCCGCGCAGGGGTCAATCAATTATCTATGGTCAGCTTGCCGGTGATGGCCATCAGCGCGTCATTGGCGGCGTCGTAGGCGACGACGCGCAAGCGGTAAGCTCCGGCGGTAGCCATCAGGTTGGCGGTTGCCGCGATGCCCACTCCCGGGCGCGAGATCTGCTTCAGGCTGGCGTCGGTCAGATGCAGGCTCATGATGCCGCGACGGCCGGTGACGAACTTCCCCTCCGGCGTGAACAAGGCGAAAATCAAGGTTACCCGCCCGACATGGCGCCCGTCGATGTGCCTGAGCGCGAGCGTGTTCGGGTTAAGCCGCACCTCAGCTTTGACACCCCCGGTGGCCGGTGAAGCGGCAATGACGCCGTCCAGCTTGGTTTCTCTGTCGGTGCCCAGCAATGTTCGCAAGAGCATCTGCGATGCTTCCGGGCTAAGGGGAGCCGTCTCCGCCGTGGGCGAAAAATAGCCATAACGGCCGGCAACGGCGAAATGGCCGGGTGCGGTGACAGTGACGTTCAGATGGTGAAAAGCCCCATCGGCCTTGAGACCTCTGGGGGCAAAGCTCAGCGAATAATATACATTCGGCCCGCGAACAGCGCGCTCGAACCCCGAGCGCAGGTCATTGTTGTCGTGTTGAAAATCACCGCCTGTGGATTCGGCTAATTCCCACATTGCGCTGTCCTGCATGCTGAAACCGCCCGCTTCATTCGACTGTCGCCAGAAGCTAATACCCGGATCCGCGACATAGGGATCGTTCCAGCGCGCGTTTGGGGTTGCAGGCGCGGTGATGCCTTTAGCATCGATGGCGTCGATCACCACGTTGTTACGGATGGCCTCGTCAATCAGCCCTTGCTGAATCCGCTGCAGCGGCATCTCTTGAGTGAGGAATCCCGTCGAGGTCAGCACCAGTGTGCGCCGCCCGGGCTGATGCGCCAACGTTTCGACCCCATTGCTCAACAATGCCAGCGTGTCGCGAGCCTTGCCGTCCTCGAGTCCCCAGACCTCCTCTGCTAAGTCATGCACGTAGGTCTCGCAATCGCGCGAGCACACTCCACACTTAGACTCTTGTTCAAATGCCAGCCTAGTTGCGTCGGAACCATAACCGGCATGGATGATCTCCCAGGCCTGAAAAGGCGTGATCAGCGGGCAACTGTCGCCATTGGCCAGGCGCGGGTGAATCGCAATCGTGAGCAGCGCGGAACGAAGTGCAACGGCATCCGCCGTAAAGCCAAGATTACCGAAGCCTGAGCCGGTGGCGACGCCGATGGTTTCGCCGGACGGCAGTCTGCCGGCGCAAGCCTCCTGCCCCAGAAAATCCAGCACTTTCTCGCGCGCGTAGGCAATATCGTTGGCTGACTCTGCCAGGTCATCGAAGTAGAGCAGCGTGGACCGCGGCGCGAGTCCCGACGCGTCGCAGTTTCCTGGCCCCCTACCCGGCGAAGCTTTCCCGCTCTCAGATAAAGGCTGGCTGCGCGTGACTCTTTCAAAATTGTCGATAGCCTGCGGCCGTCCATCATCCTCGATGCGAAAGTCGCCTTTCTGTAGGTCCGTGGCCGGTTGGCCCTGTGCGTTGAGAACGCGAACGTCAACTTGCACCGTGTTGGCGCTCGCACTGTAATCAGCCACCGCCGTGTAGGGTGACGAGGAGATGACGACCTCATCGGCGCCGATGCGATGCTCCGTCCGCTGGGCCGCGCCGTACACCAGGACAAGCGCGAGAAAGGAAATTACCCCGACCGCACAACGCGCGATTTTCTGCGTCTTGATGAGCTCCGGCACGCTGACTCATCATATCCTCTTTGGGATATGGGTGCGGAAGCCCCCTTATGCCGCTCGCCGCGGGGCCTCCGGTGCGATCGGCGTCGCGCTTCCCGTGGCGCGCCGGTTGCGATGTTCGTCGCGCAAGCTCGCCCATGCAATCCAGCCTACGCCGCCGCCAAAACATGCATCCGGCACCGCGATCCACCACAAGCCCTCGCGCGCCAGCACCACGCCCAATGCCACGGTCGCGATTCCCAGAAGAATCAAAATGTACCGCATTTTTATTTGGATGCGTCCGTGCCTCATTTCGTTCTTGACTCCCGCTTCGCGGTGATCCTACAATGGACACTCCATGGCACTCAGTCTGCATCGGCATTCCGCCCATCTTCATCACGCCCACCTGGCGTGCCGGCGGAGCCACGGACTGTAAGAGCCTGACAACAGTTCGCGTTTTCTGACCGGCCGCCGGGACCCACCCGGCGGCCGGTTTTGTTTTGCTTCCAGGAAAATTACTTTTATGACACTTGATTTTGACAAATGCGGCGGGCTGCTGCCCGCCATCGTTCAGGAAACCGGCACCGGCCAGGTGCTCATGCTCGGCTATATGAACGCCGAAGCCTTCGAAGCCACCCGCCGCACCGGCCTGGTCACCTTCTTCAGCCGCTCCCGCCAGGAGCTCTGGACCAAAGGCGCCACCAGCGGCAATCGCCTGCGGGTGGTGAAGCTCTCAACCGACTGCGACCGCGACACCGTCCTCGCCGAGGTCACGCTCGAAGGCACCGCCGTCTGCCACGAAGGCTACCGCAGTTGCTTCTTCCGCGCGATCGAGGTGGCGCAGTGAACCCGGCCAAACTCCGGCTCGGCATCCCCAAGGGCAGCTTGCAGGAGGCGACGGTGAATTTGTTCCGCCGCGCCGGATTCAATCTGCAGATCTCCTCGCGATCCTACTACCCCGCCATTGACGATCCCGAGATCGAATGCATGCTGATCCGCGCCCAGGAGATGGCGCGCTACGTCCAGGACGGCGTCCTCGACGCCGGCCTCACCGGCCGCGATTGGGTGCTCGAAAATCAGGCTCAGGTCTCGGTCGTCGAGGATCTGGTCTATGCCAAGCAGAGCTTCACCAAGGTGCGTTGGGTGCTGGCCGTCCCTGAGGCCAGCCCGGTGCGCCGCGTGGCCGATCTCGAAGGCAAGGTCATCGCCACCGAACTGGTCGAGGTGACCCGCCGCTACCTGGCGTCGAACGGCGTCCAGGCCCGGGTCGAGTTCAGTTGGGGCGCGACCGAAGTCAAGGCGCCCGACCTCGCCGACGCCATCGTCGAGGTGACCGAGACCGGCTCTTCCCTGCGCGCCAACCGCCTGCGCATCGTCGAAACCGTGCTCGAGTCGAACACCCAGTTGATCGCCCATCCCGCCGCCGTGGCCGACACCTTCAAGGGCGGCAAGATCGCCAGCCTGGCGCTGCTGCTGCGCGCGGCAATCGCCGCCGACGGCAACGTCGGGCTCATGCTCAACGTCGCCCGCGCCGATTTGCCCCAGGTGCTCGCCGTCCTGCCCGCACTTCAGCGGCCCACCATCGCTCCCCTCAGCGACTCCGACTGGGTGGCGGTCAACACCGTCATCGAGGAGCGCCTCGTCCGCGAACTGCTGCCCCGCCTCAAGGCGGCCCGGGCGCAAGGAATCGTCGAGTACCCGTTGAACAAGATCGTTCTGTGAGACTTCCCGCCATGCTGCAAATCATCGATTGCCGACGCAACACCGCGAACGCCGCTCTGGAAAAGATCCTCGCAAGGCCGGCGGTGGATCGGCGCCGCGCCGAACGGCGAGTCGCGCCGATTCTGGCCGACGTCAAGAAGCGCGGCGATGCCGCCGCCAACCGCTGGTCGCGCGAACTCGACGGCGTTGCCTTCACGCGCCTGACCCAGGAGCATTGCGCCGCCGCCTGGCTCCGCCTCCCGCGTGAGCTGCAGCGCGCGCTAAAAGCCGCGGCGCGCAACATCGAGCAGGTGGCCCGCTGGCAAATGCCGCGCGCGTGGACCCGGGTCGTCCAACCCGGCGTCCGCGTCGGCCAGATCGTACGCCCGCTCGCCGCGGTCGGCTGCTACGTTCCCGGAGGCCGCCACCCGCTGCCGTCGTCGGTATTAATGACGGCTATCCCGGCCCGCGTCGCCGGCGTCAAGCGCATCGTCGCCGTCTCGCCACGTCCCGCCGACGCGGTACTCGGCGCGGCTCACCTCGCCGGCGTGACCGAAATGTACCAGGTCGGCGGCGCGCAGGCCATCGCCGCCATGGCATACGGCACCGCCACGCTCGCGCGCGTCGAAAAGATCGTCGGCCCCGGCAACAGCTTCGTCACCGCCGCCAAGCACCTGGTGCGCGCCGAGTGCGCGATTGATTTCCTCGCCGGGCCCACTGAGGTTCTTGTCATTGCCGCATCGGGCGCCGATCCGGAGGCCGTCGCCGCCGACCTGCTCGCCCAAGCCGAACACGATCCCGAAGCCGCCGCCTGGCTGGTCACGCCCTCGCCCCGGCTGGCGCGCGCCGTCGGCGCCGCGCTGGCGCGGCAGTTGGCGGCAGCGCCGAATCCGGTCGCCGCCACCGACCTGCGCGCCCGCGGGGCTGCACTGGTCGTCCGCAGCCTGCGCGCGGCGGTCGAACTCTCCAACCGGATTGCGCCCGAGCACCTGACCGTTCCCGCTTCGGCTCTGGCATGGGTGACCAACGCCGGGTCGGTGTTTGTCGGCGATTGGGCTCCGCAGGCGGCGGGCGATTACGCCACCGGCACCAATCACGTGCTGCCCACTGGCGGCGATGCGCGCGCCCGCGGCGGCCTGTCGGTGCTCGACTTCGTCAAGATCATCACCGTGCAGCAGCCCACCCGCGCCGGCTTGCGCGCGCTCGCCCCTACTATTACCGCCCTCGCCGCGGCCGAGGGACTGCCCGCCCATGCGGCTTCAGTCACGGTACGCGCCAGCCGGAGGTCGCGCTGATGACGGTTCAAATCAGAAAAGCCATCCTCGCGATGGCCGCCTACAAACCGCCCATCGCCGGCCGCACCGGCCTGCGCCTCGACTTCAACGAGAACACCAGTGGCTGCTCGCCCAGCGTCCTGCGCGCCCTCGCGGGAATGGATGGCGAGACGCTTGCCCGCTACCCCGACGTGGCCGCCGCCGAGGCGGCTATCGCCGCCGCCTATGGCCACACCTCCGCCTCGGCACTGCTCACCAACGGCGTGGACGACGCCCTGCTGTTGCTGGCTCTGACCGTGCTCGAAGCCGGCACCGAAGCCATCGTCTCCGAACCCTGCTTCGCCATGTACCGCTTCTACGCCGCGCAACTCGGCGCGCGGACCGTTGCCGTTCCATTCCGCCGCAGCCCGCGCCAGTTCGTTACCGACTGCGCCGCGCTTGACCGCGCCGTAACGCCCCGCACCCGCGTCATCTTTTTAGCCAGCCCCAACAACCCCACCGGTCACCTTACCCCGGCCGCCGATTTGCTGGCACTCGCCCAGCGCTGGCCGGATATCCTCATCTGCGTGGATGAAGCCTACGCGGAATTCGTCGCTGACGATGCCACCGGTATGCTCCCTTACGTCTTGCGCCAGCCGAATCTGGTTGTCACGCGAACCTTCTCCAAGGCCTACGGCCTCGCCGGCGCGCGCCTCGGCTGTCTCTTCGCGCATCCCGAACTGCTTCCCGTCTTGCGCAAGGCGCACTCGCCCTATAACGTCAGCACGCTGGCGGCGGCGTGCGGCGCGGCCGCCGTGGCCGACTCGGCCTGGGTGCGCGCGTACCGGCGCGAAGTGATCGCCAGCCGTGGCCTGGTTGAATCCGCGCTTGACGAACTTGCCATCCCCTACTGGCGCAGCGCCGCCAATTTCGTGTTGTGCGATGCTGGAACACGGGCCCTGGAGTTGACCTCGGGGCTGCGAGCGCGCGGCGTTTTGGTGCGCGACCGGGGCGGCGACATCCGCGGCGCGGTGCGCATCACCTGCGGCCGCGTGTCGCACACTGAAGCCGCATGCGTGGCGATCAAGGAGGTTTGGCGCGGATGAAACCCGTGTTGGCGTTTGACATGGATGGCGTCCTGGTTGACGTCACCCAATCCTTCCGCCTGGCCATCGTCGCCACCGTCGCCGGCCTCGGCGGCGGCGTTGCCACCCCTGACGAGGTTCAGGCGCTGAAAAACGCCGGCGGATTTAATAACGATTGGGATCTCTCGCGCGAGCTCCTCCGCCGCCGCGGCCGCGACTTCACCCGTCCGGAAGTCATCGCGGCTTTTGACGCGCACTACCTCGGCGGCCTTCGCGACCAGGAGCGCTGGCTGCTGCCTCCGGCCACGATCGCCGCCCTGCGCGAACGCTACACGCTCTGCATCTTTACGGGCCGCCCGCGCCGCGATTCCGATTATGTGCTGCGGCGTTTCAACGTTGCCGACGCCTTCAACATCGTTCTTGCGCTCGAGGACGTGGCCGTCGGCAAGCCGGCGCCCGATGGCCTTCTCGAGCTGCGTCGCTGCTGCGCCCCCCAGCCGCTCGTCGCCTATATTGGCGATACGGTGGATGATGCCACCTCCGCCGCCGCGGCCGGAATCTCCTTCATCGGCATTCTGGCGGCGGCCCAGGCCCGCCAGGCCGAGTCCGCAGCCCTGTTTGGCGCCCGCGCCCTGGCCACCTTCGCAGACGTGGATGCCGCCTGCCGCTGGCTCCTCGCCCAACCCATGGCGCACGAGGCGGGCTTGTGAAGAAACGCCAGGCAATCATCAATCGTCACACCGCCGAGACCCGCGTTGACCTCAAACTCGTGCTCGATGGCCGGGGCCGCTATAACGTGAACACCGGTATCCGCTTCTTCGACCACATGCTCGAACTCTTCGCGCGCCACGGCGGTTTTGATCTCACCCTCCGCTGCATCGGCGACCTCGACGTGGACCAGCATCACACCGTCGAGGACGTCGGCCTCACACTGGGCCAGGGCTTTGACCAGGCGCTCGGAGCCCGCCGCGGCATCCACCGCGCAGGCTGGTTCGTGATGCCCATGGACGAATCGCTGGCCCTCGCCGCGGTGGACTTTAGCGGGCGCCCCCACGCCGTCACCACCATCGCCGCGCGCGCCCGCCTGATCGGCGACCTTCAAACCGAACTGGTGGCCGACTTTATGGATGGCCTCGCCCTTGGCGCCCGCGCCAACATTCATGTAAAAACTTTTTACGGCCGCAGCAGCCACCATCAAGTCGAAGCGGTCTTCAAGGCATTGGCGCGCGCCCTGCGCGCCGCCTGCGCGCGCGACGCCCGCCTCGCGCGTGTACTGCCCTCGACCAAGGGATTACTATGACCGGCATCATTGATTACGGCGGCGGCAACAGCGGCTCGGTCGCCAACGCGCTGGCGCGTCTCGGCGAACCCTTCCGCCTGGTAGGAACGCACTCTGAAATCGCCGCCTCGTCGCGCCTGATCCTTCCCGGCGTGGGCCACTTCGGCGCCATGCTCGCGGCGCTCGACCGCCGCGGATTGCGCGCGCCCATCCTCGCCGCCATCGCCGCCGGCGTGCCGTTCCTCGGCATCTGCGTGGGCCTGCAAGCTCTCTACGCCGGCAGCGAAGAGGACGGGAACGCGTGCGGCCTCGCCGTATGGAGCGGCACCATCCGCCGCTTCGCTTCGGGCCAGGGTTACAAAATCCCGCATGTTGGCTGGGCTGAAGTGCGCGCCGCCGCTCCCTCGCGTCTGCTCGAAGGCATCGCGCACGGCGAGCGCTTTTACTTCACTCATTCCTATTACGCTCCGCTGGGCGAGCCCACGACCGGCACCGTTCAATATCCCGTCCCATTCACCGCCGTGGCCGAGCGCGGCAACGTCGCGGCAGTCCAGTTCCACCCCGAAAAGTCGGGGGCGGCGGGCGAGCGCGTCCTGCGCAATTTTCTAAACCTCGCTGCTCCCGTGCCCGGCCTCGCCAAGCGCATCATTCCCTGCCTCGACGTGAAGGATGGCCGTGTCGTCAAGGGCGTTCAGTTTGCCGGCCTCCGTGACAGCGGCGACCCCGCCGAGCGCGCCCGCGCTTACAACGCCGCCGGAGCCGACGAACTGGTGATGCTCGATATCGCCGCCACGCTCGAGTCCCGGCCAACCCTGCTCGAAACCGTTCGCCGCGTCGCCGCCGAACTACAACTTCCCTTCTGCGTCGGCGGCGGCGTGCGCACGCTTGCCGACGCCGCCGCCCTGCTCGCGGCCGGTGCCGATAAAGTTGCGGTCAACTCTGCCGCGTTGGCCCGCCCCGAGTTGATCAACGAAATCGCCGCCGCGTTCGGCAGCCAGGCGGTCGTGGTGGCCATCGACGCGCGCGGCGGCGAGGTCCTGAGCCACGGCGGTACGCGCCCCACCGGCCGCGCCGCGGTCGAGTGGGCGCGCCAGGCGGAAGCCGCGGGCGCCGGCGAGATCCTGCTCACCAGCATGGACCGCGACGGAACCCGCAGCGGCTTCGATTGCGTCCTCACCGCCTCGGTCGCCGCCACCGCCGGCATACCCGTCATCGCCTCCGGCGGCGGTGGCGCCGCCAGCGACTTCGTCGAGGTCTTCGGACCTGGCCGCGCCGACGCAGCCCTGGCCGCCTCGATCTTCCACACCGGCACGCTGCCGATCGAACAACTCAAACGCGAGCTTGAGGCGGCGGGCATCCCCGTCCGCAGGACTTACTAACACCATGGTGATTCCCGCCATCGACTTCATGGGCGGCCGCGTCGTGCAATTGGTCGAGGGCGAGCGACTCGCACTCGAACGCGATCTGGATCAAATGCTCGAGACCTTCGCCGGCTTCCCTGTCCTCCAGGTCATTGACCTCGACGCCGCCAAAGGCGAGGGCAGTAACCGCGCCCTCGTCGAACGCTGCTGCCGCGCCGGCTTCTGCGTCCGTGTCGGCGGCGGCCTCCGCTCTGTCGCAGCCGCGCAAGCGGCGATCGCCGCCGGCGCGGAAAAAGTTATCATCGGCACCGCGGCATGGAATGACGCCGGCCCCGCCTTCGACTTTTTAGAAGAACTCCAGGCCGTCGGTCGCGATCGGATCACGATTGCGCTCGACAGCAAGGCTGGCCACGTGGCGGTGGCCGGCTGGCGCAAGCCGCTGCCCGTAACCCCATTCGAGGCTGTGGCCGCACTCGATCCTTACACCTCCGGCTATCTCTACACTCACGTTGACACCGAAGGCACGATGCAGGGTGCGCCGATAAGTCAGGCGACGGCCTTGCGCGCGCGAACCACGCGCGAGTTGACCATCGCCGGCGGCATCGCAACCATCGAGGAGATCGCCACCCTCACCGCCTTGGGCTGCCATGCCGTCCTGGGGATGGCCATCTATACCGGCCGGCTCGATCTCAAGTCCTTGATCAGGTTCGCCACCTGAGCCTTCACCTTGTCCATCGGCTGCTCGGCGTCAATCGTGCGCACCAGTCCGGCTTCCTCATAAAAATGCCGAAGCGCGTCCTCCTCGTGGCGATACGCCGCCAGCCGCACCCGGTGCACTTCGGGATTGTCGTCGGCGCGCCGTGTCACCGCCACGCCCGGCGGCGGCGGATGCAGTTTCATGTCGTAAATCGTCCCGTCAATACCGATCACGCGGTCGCCGAGGCGCCGCAATAACACCGCGTCGTGAATCTCAAAAAACACCGCCGCAGCCAGATCGCAACCGGCAAGGTGCCGCGCCTGCGGCAGCGTGCGCGGATATCCGTCAAACACCAGCGAGTCATGGGCGTGGCTTATCAGAAACGCATCCACGACCTGGTTCAGAAGCGCGTCCTCCACCAGCCCGCCGCTCGCCACGGTGGCGGCGATGGCTTTGCCGCGCTCGGTCTGCCCGCCGATTTCCGCGCGCAGCATGTCACCGGTCGAGACATGAAGAAAGCCCTGTTCGTGCAGCAGCTTGGCCTGCGTGCCCTTGCCACTCCCCGGCGGACCGATGAAAGTCAGTCGCAGCGGCACCTACTTCTTACCACGCAGGTAGCCGTCGGTCTTATTGATCCAATCCTCGCGCGGCGGCGTGAAGACATCAATGTCTTCGGTGTCCTCCAGCGCCAGCGCCGCGTGCGGCATGTGCGGCGGTATGCACAGCACTTCCCCGGCCTTGACCACGATTGTCTTGCCGTCAATCGAGAACTGCAACGCTCCGCTCATGACCCAGGTCACCTGCTCGTTATGGTGGCTGTGCAGCGGCACCTCCGCGCCTTTTTTCAGCAGAATGCGGGCCAGCATGACTTCGCTTCCGACCACAAAATGCCGCTGGATCAGCGGGTTCAGGTCTTCCAGTTCAATATCGTTCCAGCGGTTGTGAGTTAACGGATTCATGGCTTCTCCTCCGAATCGGTGAGTATAGCAGGCTATTGCCGGCAAAAGAGTGCGCTACACTCGCCAAAAGGACGGTCGCTGACGGTTTATGAAAACATTTCTTGTCGCAGCCCTGGCATTCCTGTTCATAGCCTGTTCTCATCGCGCTCCGGCGCCCGCCGCTGAGTCCAAGCCGGTCGGCGTCGACACCGCCGCCATCGATACCTCGATCAGCCCCTGCACCGATTTTTACCAGTACGCCTGCGGCCGCTGGGACGCCACCCACTCCATCCCCAACGACCAGACCACCTGGGGCAGCTTCAACGAGCTGGCGGAGAAAAACCGCGAGGTCCTGCACAAGATACTCGACGATGCGGCCACCAATACTGCGAGCAAGGACCATATCACGCAGGAAGTTGGCGACTACTATGCCGCTTGCATGAATCAGGGCGTGATTGACTCGGCCGGCATCAAGCCCATTCAATCCGAGCTCGACAACGTCAACAGCGTGTCCTCCAAGGACGAGCTCGGCGCGGAAGTGGCGCGGCTCCAGGTCAACGGCGTGGACGCGCTATTCAACTTCGGCTCCGACCAGGATTTCAAGAATGCCACCGCCGAGATCGCCGAAGCCGATCAGGGCGGCCTCGGCCTTCCCGACCGCGACTACTACCTCAAGACCGATCCCAAGTCGGTCACGTTGCGCCAGCAGTACGTCGCCCATGTGCAGAAGATGTTCGGATTGATCGGCGAGAAGCCCGCCGATGCCGCACGCGACGCGCGCACCGTCATGAGCATTGAAACCGCGCTGGCGCGCGCCTCGATGGACAACGTCGCTCGCCGGGACCCCAGTGCCGTGTACCACAAGATGTCGGTGGCGCAATTCCAGGCCCTGGCCCCCACGCTCAACTGGAAAGCCTTCTTCACCGCCGCCGGCGGGCCCTCGTTCGACACCATGAACGTGGCCGTGCCCGGGTTTTTCCGCGCCTTGAACGCCGAGCTGCAATCGGTGCCGCTCAACGATTGGAAAGCCTACCTGCGCTGGCACTTGGTTCACGCCGCCGCCCCGGCCTTATCCCAGCCTTTTGTCGACGCCAACTTTGAGTTCTTCGGCACCCAGCTCACCGGCCAGAAGCAAATCTCGCCCCGCTGGCGCAGGTGCGTCAATTCGACCGATGGTCACCTCGGCGAGGCGCTGGGCCAGATCTACGTCAAAGATAATTTCACTCCCCAGGCCAAGGCCACCATGGAGACCATGGTCCGCAACCTCGAGTCCTCGCTCGGCCGCGATATCCAGAGCCTCGATTGGATGACGCCCGCCACCAAGCAGGCGGCCGCGGTCAAGCTCGCCGCCATCGCCAATCAGATCGGCTATCCCGACAAGTGGCGCGACTACAGCTCCATCGTCATCACCCGCGACAACTACTACACCGACCTGCGCCGCGCCAACGCCTTCGAATGGCACCGCCAGTTGAACAAGATCGGCAAGCCCATTGATCGCACCGAATGGCAAATGACGCCGCCCACCGTGAACGCCTACTACACCCCGCTCTTCAATGAGATTTTCTTCCCCGCCGGCATTTTGCAGCCGCCCTTTTACAACCAACACCGCGACCTTGCCACCAACTATGGCGGCGCCGGAGTGGTGATCGGTCACGAGCTCACCCACGGTTTCGACGACCAGGGACGCCAGTTCGACGCCCAGGGCAATCTGCGCGACTGGTGGACGCCGGCCGACGCCAAGGCATTCCAGCAGCGTGCCGCCTGCATCATCAACGAGTACAGCGACTTCAGCCCCATCAGCGGCGTCAAGCTCAACGGCAAGCTCACCCTGGGCGAAAACACCGCCGACAACGGCGGCGCCCGCGTGGCTTACATGGCCATGGAATCGGCGCTCAGCGGCACGCCCGACGACCTCATCGACGGCTATAACCGCGCCCAGCGCTTCTTCCTCGGCTTCGCCCAGGTGTTCTGTGAGAACATCCGGCCGGAAATGTCCCGCCTGCTGGCCACCGTCGACCCGCACTCGCCCGGACGTTTCCGCGTCGACGGCGTCGTCACCAACATGCCCGAGTTCGCCGCCGCCTTCAAATGCGGCCCCACGACGCCGATGGCGCCAAAACCGCAATCGTGCCGCGTCTGGTAATGCTACTGGTTGTGTCCGAGTGTGATCTTGTAATCGGGCCAGCAGTCCAGCGGGTCGGGAGCGTCGAAGAACGTGAAGCCGCCCCGGCCGCCGCCCCGCCCGGCGAGCGCTGCGTTTAGGCCCGACGGCGCGAACTTCGGATCCAGCAACTTCGCAATTCGGTCGCTCGATGCTTCCAGATGCGCGCGCGTGGCCCGGTCCTGCGCCTTGGGCGTCGCTGTCCGGATCTCCGCCTCCAGCGTTTTCAACTCGGCCCGCATCAAGGCTTGCGGTTCCATCATCGCGCCGCCCTCTTCGGCCAGCTTCACGCCGAGCACTTCGATATAGCTGTCCTGCAGATTGCGGCGATATGGGTCAATTGAAACAGTTGGTTGCGCAAGCTCGCTCCAAATCCCGCGCCGCAGGTCGGCCAGGAAATCGACTGGCGCATAGGCCTTGGCGCCGTCCTCGGCCTGCAGTTCGATCATGCGCTCGAGGCGCGCGTCTTGCAGCAGGCGGTTGAGAACGGCGAGTTGGCTGGTGCGAATCAACTCCAGCGTCCCCGTCGGCTCAAACATACGCGTGATCCTGGGTTGAATGAGAAAGGTCGGCGTTGCAAACGCATTGGCATTAAGAAAAGCCACCGCCGCCGCCTGGTGCGCCCGCGGCTCGGGCGTGAACTGCACCCCGGTCTGGTCGTTATGTTTGTCCTGCGAGTCCACCCCGCCCACGACGACGGCGACGTGCCCCATTTCCAGCACCCATTGCCCCAGAATGCGGCTGTAGACTTCATGTAAGCGGTCGTAGGGCTGGCCCGGTTTGGCGGTGGCCGCCGGCACCAGCAGGTTCATCACCCGCTGCAAGTTCTTCAGTCCCATGCCGGTCGAGTAGACCGCGTCCTGATCGCCGACCGCTTCAGTGTTCTCGCCCGGATCGGCGGCGTCGGAGTGATCGGTCGAGAAACGCAGCCAGGGCGTTGCATCCTGCTCGCGCGACCAGCGGTCGAGCGTGGCCTTTTCCGCATCCGGCGTGGTCGCGCCTGGAATCGGCGCATAGCCCCAATGCGTCGCCCACTTGTCGTACGGGCCGACCTTGGGGATCAAGTCTTCCGGCGGAATCTTGTCGCTGGGCTGCGCCACATAGTTAAAGCGCGAATAATCCATCAGCGTGGCCACATGCCCCATCGTGTGCAGCCATTGCGGGTCGCGCAGCTTCGTGACGTCGTAGAGCGCGCTCGATTTCATGTTGTGCTGGAACCCGAGGGTGTGGCCGACTTCGTGCGTAATGACGTATTCGAGTAACCGCCCGGTGAGTTCGTCCGGCAGCGGAAGCTGCGCCGCCCGCGGATCGAGCGGGCCAACCTGAATGAAATACCAATCCGAGGCCAGATTCAGCACATTCTGGTAAAGCTGTATCTGCGCGTTGAGAATTTCCCCGGTGCGGGGATCGTGGATGTTCGGCCCCACCGCGTTCTCCGTGGTCGAGGGCAGCCACCGCACCATCGAGTTGCGCATATCCTGCGGACTCCACGTCGGGTCCTCCGCCGGCGTCGGCGCATCCTTGGCGATAATGGCATGGCTGAACCCGGCCGCTTCGAAGGCGGGCTGCCACGCCTCGATGGCGCGCTTGACCCATGGCCGCCACTTCATCGGCGTCGCCGGATCAATGTAATAGACGATCGGCTTCACCGGGTCGGAGATCGCCGCGCTCGGATCCTTTTTCACCAGCCGCCACCGCGTGATGTAGGTGCGCAGCGGCGCCTTGGGCTCGTCGCGGCCGAAATCCTGTTGCGTCAAATTGAAGTAGCCGACGCGGTCGTCAAACAGGCGCGGCATCATTTTGTCTTCCGGCAGTTTGATCATGCTGTAATGCATGAGCACGGTTTCGCTGGCGCTGCTGGGTCCCCGGCCGCCACGGCCCGCCGCCGGCGCTGCTCCGGCCCCGCCTGGTGTGGCGGGAGGGTTGGTGAACGTCTGGGTGGCTTCAATTTCGATGTTCAGCGGAAAGTCCTGGCTACCCTCGACGAACGAGCGCGACGCGTCGAATCCGCGCGCGCCGAGGCGGCTGCGCGGGCTGAACTCCTGCACCTCGGTGCTGTACAGCCGTGTCACGTCAATCACCGCTTCCTGATTCTTGCCCCACGCCTCCACCGGAAAAGCCATGATGATGCTGCTGTTGTTCGAAGCCGCGACCGCGGACGCGATTGGCAGTGAGGGGTCCGCCACCATCCCATAGTTAATGCCGCGCAGCAGAATCGTGTCGTCGTGGCGCTCCCAGCGAACCACATGCTCGTCAGCCTGGTCGCCGCCGTAGCCCGCGCCCATGGTCGTCTTGGCTATGAGGCTGACCAAGAGAAAGTCCTTGTCGAGCTGCGCGGTGGGAATGGCGAAGTAGATATGCTCCGCATCGGTGGCCCGATCCTTCTCGCGGTAAATGGTAAAAATACCGTTCTGGGTTTTCGCCGCCGCGGTAATCACCTGATCGAACGGACGCGGGCCCCGGTTCGCAGCGCCGCGTCCCGCCGCCTGCGCTCCCCGACCAGCCGGCGGCGCGGCCGGAGGTGCCTCATCCTGCGCCGCCATCAGCCCCGCCGTTGCCAACACCAGTAATCCACAAATTAAGCTTCGTCGCATACGAATCAGTTCCTATTCCGGTTTTTGAAATAACCCTGCCGCCATCGGCTCATTCAGCATACTCGTATCTCGGGTCAGCGGCGAGCCTTTCTGGCCCACGGGCCCGCTGACGTACCGGTAAGGCAGCAACAGGCCGCCCACCTTGCGATAGTCCGATATCTCCTCGATACCTCCGGGATACTCTTCGTGGAACACCAGCCAGGTGTGGGTGTCGACATATTGCGTGAATGCGTCGCCGGTCGGAAGCGTGAATTGCACCTTGTAATAGTCATGTCCGTCAAGACGGCCGCTACCGGTCACAATCGCCTTCGCCTCGGGGTCGGCCATGAGGTCGATGAAGTTAATGGCCTGATCGATGATCTGATTGGCGGCCGCGCCGGAAAGTACCGTCGCCGCGGCCTGACCCGGCGCCCGCTGCCACGCGGTGGTGCCGTCAAACGCCTGCACCAGTTTTCCGGCCGGTAGGTTGACCTCGATCCGGATGCGCTTCGGCGCCGTCGCCAGCCACACCTCGAGCCCGGCACTCTGTCCCGGAGCCAGTTGAATATGACCGGTGAAATGTAGCGTGCGAACGGCGGCGAAATGCGCCGCGCCGCCGCGCGCCGCCAGATTCTTAGCGATGACTTGCGCCGCCGTCATGCCGCTCGCGCCTTGCGTCCGGGCGCTCAGCAGCATGGAAAAAAACAGGAATGCGAAAACCATGCGCCATCATATCCGATCACAAGGCGGCGGTCAGCGATAGCGTCTTGGTCTCCACCTGGGCCGGCGCGCCGAGGGCGCGCGCCCCGGACGCGATCGCGTCGCCCTTCATGACCACGCTTTGCGGCGCGAGCCACGCTCCCGCGCCCAGGCTCGCGCCATAGAGCATCACGGCGCCATCGCCGGCGCTGGCGCCCGCGCCAATATCGATATAACCCAGCCGCAGCACGCGATCTTCAAACGTATGAGCCTGAAAATGACAAGCCACTGTCGCGCCATCGCCCAGGCGCAGCATATCGGGATCGACAATCTGCGAAAAACCCGGACCCAACGCCACCCCTCGGCCGATCGTCGCCCCGGCTGCGCGCAACGCGCAATTCAAGAGCAGCGTACCCTCCAGCACCCGCAGCCAGGGTGCGGCCCATTCCGCCCAGGCAACATAGAGCCAGTCCCAGCGCCCGCACCAGCAACTCCAAAATGCATGTTCCCGAGGACGCACCCGCCCCAGCAGCGCCCACTTGGCGCCTATGGTCGCTGCGCACCCTGCAACGGCGGCGGTCAGTGTAAGCGCCGGTGCGTACAGCACGGCCGCTCCCAGCGAACGGCCGTCGAGTGCCTGCCACCACACGGCGGCGAGCGCGATCGGCAACGTCGGCAGAGCCAAGCGGAGCAACTCCCAGAACATACGCGTGGCGTAAAGCGCCATGCTTGGCTCGTGCGTCAGCCGCCGATCCACAACCCGCGCCTGCCGCGGCAGTTCCAGCGCCGGACGCCCGAACCACGCCGTGTTAGCCCGCACTTCTCCCGGTTCGGGCACCGTGGCGACCCCAACAAACAGCCCCTCGGGCCACTGATAGCCGGGAGGAATCACGGCATGGTTGCCGAGAAACGTGTTGCGCCCGAAGCTGGTCCGGCGCAGGGTGATCGTCCCCTGCTGCCGCCGCGGCGGCGCAAGATAGATACCGTCGGCGAAAAAGCTCTCCTCGCCGATCTCAATCAATCCCGGCACCACGTCGAGAATTGTGCTGATCTCGCAGCCCCGGCCCAGGCGCATCCCGGCCGCGCGCAGCCACAGCGGCCAGGCCAGCGATCCCGACAGCCAGCGCCCCGCCGATTCAACGCTGGCCGCGGCGGCGCCGATGCGAATGCCCTCCCAGCTCCAGGTGCTGACCACGCCTTCCTCGATCCGGCTCAGCCGGCGCAGCACCAGCGCTTGCAGCGTCAGGCCGGTAACCATGGCCAGCGCGGCCGCGCCCCCGAGCGCGGTGATCGCGACCAGGCTCAGGGTTGGCGCCGAGAGCCACGCCGGCAGCTTGTCCGCCCATGCCGGCGCCAGCGCGGCAATCGCAACCCAGGGCAGCCAGTACGCAACTTGCAAACCGAGTCGCACACCGAGCAGCAGGAGCGTATGCACCGCGCCCGGCAAGTGCCGCCCCCTGGTTAACGCCGGAGTCGGGCCCGCCGAGCCCACCGGCGCCGCCGGAGCGCCTTCCCAGCGCTCGTTTTCGGGAATCTCCCCCGTGCCCAGCCAGCTCAGCGCCCCCAGGCAACCGTTGCGGCCGATCGCCGCCCCGCCCTCGACGCTGGCCCGCGTTTCAACCGTGGCTCCATCGGCAAGGCGCACCGGCGCCACCACGAGTTCACCCTGATCGAGATCGGCCAGGCGCAGCGCGGCATCCTGCCCGACACTCACATCGTCGCCAAGGCTGAGTAAATCCCAGCCGCCGTGCGCAAAGTCCACGCCGCGGTGCAGGTAAACGCGCCGCCCCACGCGCGCGCCCAGTGCGCGCAGCACCCACGACTGCGCGGCCGTGCCCTGAATGAGCGGCCACGGAATCTGGCCCGCCGCATGAGTGACAATCCAGTGCCGTAAATAATAGCTTCCCCAAACCGGCGCACGCCGCGCGCGATACCGCCCAATCAACACCCGCTTCAGCGCGACCGTCACGGCGACGCTGCACGGCAGCCATGCCAGCCATGCGCCCAGCCCCGCGGCAAGCAGAATCAGGGCCGCCTGCCATGGCGCAAACCGCTCCGTCGCGTCCGTGAGCACTCTTCCGCCGCCGGCATATACGAGCAAACTCGCGACAGCGCACTCGATCGCAATCCAGAGCGATTGCGCCAGCGTGCACACCCGAGCCGACGCCGCGCCCGTGGATCGCGCGCGCGTGGTCCTTTCCGGCATTCGATCCCGCGTCAAGCACAGCGCCAGGGCGGCGACAGTGCGTTCGGTGTAGAGGTCACGCACCGCGGCTTGCCACCCCTGCGAGCGAAGCTGGACGATCACCGCCGTGGCAGCGAGCGAGTCGCCGCCGAGGTCGACAAAAAAATCCGCCGCTGGCGCGATGCTGTCGTTTCGGCGCAACGCGTCCCCAAACGCGGCGGCGACCGCGCGCTCCGCGTCCGAGCCGTAAACATGCGCCGCGGCTCTCGGTGCGGCATCCGTCAGCGCCGGCAGACGCGCCCGATCGAGTTTGCCGCCGGACGTCGTCGGAAGCTCGTCAACAACGCCCACTCTGGCCGGCACCATGTAGGCAGGCAGCGCGCGGCTCACGGCATCGCGAACCGCCTCCGCGTCCGGCGGCGCGCCGGGGTCGGCCGCGACGATAAAGCCGGCAAGCGCTTCCCTCTGCACCGTGCATGCGGCGGCGCGCACGCCGGGGCATGCCGCCAACACCGCTTCAATGGCTTCGAGCTCAATGCGATAGCCGCGCAACTTAACCTGCGTGTCCATGCGCCCCAGGCACTCCAACTGCCCATCGTCAAGCACGCGCGCCAGGTCGCCGGTGCGATAAAGGCGCCCGCAGGTTTCATGAACCACGAACTTTTCAGCCGTCAAGGCGGGCAGGCCGCGGTACCCACGCGCCAGCCCCGCGCCCGAGAGGCACAACTCGCCGATCGCGCCCGGCGCAACCGGGCGCAATTCGTCGTCCATCACCCAAGCCTGGCAGCCGGCCACTGCGCGCCCAATATGGATCACCTTGTCGTCGCCGCGGATGCGCCCGCGCACCCCCGTCACTGTGCATTCGGTCGGTCCGTAGCCGTTCTCGAGCCAGCGGCCCGCCGCCCAGCGCGCGGCGAGATCGAGCGGCAACGCTTCACCGCCAACGTAAAGCAGGCGTAAATCGGGCAGCTCGCGTTCTGGATCCGCGCATCCGGTCGAGCGCAGCAACGTCGGCGGCGGGCACAAAACACTGATGCGCCGCGCCCGCAGCCACTCGATTAAATCCGGACCCAGACGGACGGTGGCGTCGTCCGTCAGAACCAGCGTTCCGCCCACCGCCCAGGCCAGCCAGGTTTCTTCGAGTGACGAATCATAGGCGGGCGACGAACACTGGGCCACCCGCGCAGTCTCATCGAGGCCGAAATAATCCCGGTCGGCACACACCAGATTGGCGATCGATCGGTGTTCGATCTCGACGCCTTTCGGCGCGCCCGTCGTTCCGGACGTATAAATTACGTAGGCAAGATCGCGCCTGTCGGGCGCGGCGATCGCGGCCGCCGTCGCGTTCGTACGTATCCCAACACACCGCAGCCGCGGCGCCAGCCGTGCCACGCGCTCCTCGCTCTGCGCATTGACGAGCGCGGCGGAAGACTCGCCCAACACGGTGGCCACGAAACTGTCGGGAAATTTCGCGTCAATGCAAGTGAACGCCGCTCCCGCGCGCAGCGCCGCCAGTTTCGCCACGTACAGCTCGACCGATTCGCGCGGCAGCACGATCGCGATCACCTGGTCGGTAAGCCGCGCCCCGCCGCATGCCCCGCTCAGCGTCCGTGCCAACTCGAGCGAACGTTCGTCGAGCTGCCGGTAGGTTAATGCGCCGGGAGCGTCGCCATATTCACTCTCCACCGCTACGCGATCGGGAAAGCGCGCCACCGTCGCGGCGAAGATGTCGAGCAAGCCGCCTGGCTCAGACCGAGACAAACTCGTGTCGCTCGACATTATCTAATGCGTCGTCCTCTTCCGCCAGCAATTGCCACAAGTAGGGTGCCGCGCTGCCCCGCCGTTGCGCGCGTTCTTCCGCGCTGAGATATTTGAAGCCGCGAACCGTGGCGCCCGCGCACCACCCGCAGCGGCATGGGAAAGGCGTCGCCATCTCGTATTCAGTGCAGTTGTAGTCGAACGTCAACTCGTCGCCGGCCGCGATGGCGGCCAGCGCCAACAGCTTGCGCCCGACAATCCGCGTGTTCGGATTACAGGAGTGATTGAGGTAGCGCCATAGATATATGTCCTCCGCGCCCTGCGGCAGTGCCGGCTGCGGACGCAAATGGTCATTTTTTCCCACTTGCACTGAATAGCGATCCGGTACGTCCACAACTTCGCCGGCGAGCATCCAAATTTCTTCGCCCGGCGAAAAGGTTGCCTGGGCGACCAAGCGGAAGTGCCGTGTGCCGGATTTTTCTGTTTCGCCCGCAACTGCAATGGGGCGGCTGGGTTTGTTGGTTTGAAACATTGAGTTTGGGGGGAACCTTCTACTCACATTAGAACCCGGGAACCACGAAAAGTTTCGCAGGCGAATCCCCGATCCAGAGTGGAAGCCGACTTGCCTATACCAGTGTGATGGATGCAATTCCCGTTCAGCAAGGGAAAAAATACATGGAGGTTAACTAGATATGGTCAGGCAACAATCGATTTGGCTGGCAACTTTGGTTGCTGGTGCGGTGGCATTGGCCGGCTGTGGTGGCAGCTCGGCGAGTTCGGGCAGTACCGGCGGCAGCACCGCCACCAGCCCGGCAATCATTACCGCCGGCGACGCGCCGATGAGCAGCGTGCTGGCGGCGCTGGTCACCGTATCGGCGGTTACCTTCACCAGTTCGTCCTCGACCACGGTGCAGTTGCTGAGCCAGCCGCGCCAAATCGAGCTGACGCATCTGGGCGGCATCCGCGCCCCGCTCGATCTGCATGCGCTGCCGCAAGGCACCTACAACAGCGTGGCCATCACCGTCAGCGCTGCGCAAATCACTTATATTGATCCCAACACCAACAAGCCGGTGGTTGCCACTGCCGTTATTCCCTCCGCCAGCGCCACCCAAACCATTACCCTTTCGCCGGCGCTGGTCGTCAGCGACTCGACCGCCACCGACATTCGCTTCGATTTCGACCTCCAGAAATCGCTCGATCTCACCGGGACCACGGTCACATTTACCCCGGTGATCGGCGCCGCTGTGGCCAGGGTCAAGGACGAGGACGACAACACCCGCATGGTTCATGTCAACGGCACCGTCACTGCCACCAGCGTCTCTGGCAATACCATCACCCTGACTTCCGACGATACCGGCCTCGCCGTTACTCTCAACGTCAACTCGTCAACCAAGTTTGACGACAATGTGACCCTTGCCAACCTCCAGGTTGGCGCTGTGATCCGCACTCGGGATGAAATGCAAAGCGACGGTTCCCTCACCGCCGTGCTGGTTGAGGACAACGACGCCGGCGACAAGGAAGACTCCAACAGCCGCGTCGACACCGGCATCGTCACCGGCGTCACCCGCGACACCAGCAACAATCTCACCGCATTTACCGTTGTCGTCAATGATAGCGACGACGTGCACAACTTCGGGCACATGCTGAACGTCACGCTCGATTCCAACACCAAGTTCAAGAACACCATGGAGGCGCAGACCGCCGGCCTGGCCACCTTCGACCAGACCCAAGTGTTCCCCGGCGCTGGGGTTGAAATGAGCAGCACGGTTCAGAGCGCCTCCGCCGCCACTGTGACCGCCCGCGAGATTCGCCCGGCGGCGGTCAATCCCTTCGGCTTGACGTCAGCCGCTGTGACCGCCGGCGCCAACGGCGTCTTCACCATCCCGCTGCTGCTTAACAACTCAACCAACTTCGCCCACTTTGCCGGCTTGACCACTCTCAACGTGCTGACCAACAGCGCCACCGCCTACGATGGCGCGAACCTCAGCGCCACCACCGTAGGCTCGCTGGCCATCGGCACGCCGCTTGTGGTCCATGGCTTCTTATCGGTGAGCGGCACCACCACCACGCTGTTCGCCGCCCACATCCGCCAAGAAGGCTCCGGATTCTAGAAATCCTCTCGCCGAAGCTGGCCATGCTATCAATAAGCATGGCCAGTTCCGGCGACCTTTACGAAATCTCAACCGCGGTGGATCGCGTCAATCTCGACGTGGTCCACCGCTTTCTTACTACCAGCTACTGGTCCCACGGCATTCCGCGCGCGACCGTTGAGCGCGCCATCGCCCACTCGATTTGCGCCAGCGCTCATTACGGTGCGGAGCAGGTCGGCTTCGCCCGCGTGGTCACCGACCGCGCCGTATTCGCCTATGTAGCCGACGTGTTCGTTCTGCCGGAGCACCGCCAACGTGGCCTCGCCCGCCGCATGATGCAAGCCCTCCAAGCCCATCCCGACCTCCAGGGACTCCGCCGCTGGAGCCTCGTCACCCGCGACGCCCACGCCGTCTATCGCGGCTGTGGCTTCAGCGCTCTCGCCCACCCCGAACGCCACATGGAAATCCATGACCCCGACATCTATGCCGCCAACCGCTCGTGTTAAACTCAAACCCGAGGGCCGGTAGCTCAATTGGCAGAGCAAGTGACTCTTAATCACTAGGTTGAAGGTTCGATTCCTTCCCGGCTCACCACCTCTCGACCAGCAGATCCGCTCTCCGACGCTGGATTCATGGAACTCCAGGTCCCGCCGAGACTAATCGCCAACTCCATGGATCGCGGCGGGCGGGTGGAAATATACCACTATTTATTTGCCGAGTGTCGCATCCACAGGCCCGCCATGAAACAGCAATGCCTGTTCGCGGCCGCTGTCCATGACCTGCGCCACCAGGGCACGCGGTGAGGGCGGCAGCATTTTTGAACCCGGCGCCAGGCGCAGCGCGAAATGCCGCGCACGATCATGCCAGGCGATTGCAATCTTCATGTAGGCACCCCGGCGAAAGTCGAAGCTGGCGCCGTCGTCCTGATAAAAAGTCGCGGTTCCGTCGGCACCCGGGTATACCTGTAGCCGCAACGGCTCGCTCGCCGCCTCGCCCGTATGCTGCAACACCGCGCCCAGCGGCAGGATCGCGCCCGCCCGCACGTAGATCGGCATCGTTCCAAGATCCACCCGCCGCTCGACCGTTACGCCGCCCTGTACTTTTTCGTTGCTCCAGAAATCGAACCAATCGCCCGGCGGCAGATAAACCTTGCGGCTCATCGCGCCCGCCTCGAAAACAGGCGCAATCAAAAGATCGCGCCCGAAAAGATATTGGTCTGCGCAACCAGCGGCGTTCTCGTCCTCCGGATAATGCAGCCACAACCCGCGAATCACCGGCATGCCGCTGTCACAGCTCTCGCGCACCGCGGAATAAAGGTATGGCAGCAGACGGTAGCGAAGCTCAAGATACTTGCGGCAGACAGGTTCAATCGCCGCGTTGTGCAACTCGGCCTCCGCTGGATGATAGCTCTGCGTTTCCGGCACCCCCAGCGTCCCCGTGTTCCAACCCCAGGGCAAGTGCAGCCGCCAATCGCGGCCATGCGAGCGGAACAGCGGGCAAAAGGCCCCGAACTGAAACCAGCGCGCGTACAATTCCCCGGTGTACTCGGCGGTGGGAACGAATCCGCCGATGTCCGTCCCCCACAGCGGCACCCCACTCATGCCGGCATTGATCCCCACCGCAATCTGCGTCCGCAACGTGGCCCAGGTGGATTGCACATCTCCCGACCAAAGAAACGAGGCAAACCGCTGCATGCCCGCATAACCGTTCCGGTGCAGCGCGAAAACCCGCTGGTTGGGCCGATAAAGCTGCGCCCCCTCGAAATACATGCGATTGCGCGCCAGCCGGGACGGCGCGTCGTACCCGTCGCCCTCATCCGGCCACCAACCGTCCACACCTAGGTCGAAAAGTGGCCGGTGAAACGGCCAATAACATCCAATCGCGCGCTCAGCGACCTGGGGCAGCGGCGGCTGTGGATCGCTGCATGCGTCGGCCACTGTACCCATCAGCCGATGCCCGTCGAGCACGACATGTACCACCATCTTGAAATTGTCGTGATGCAGCGCCGCGACCGCGGCTGCCGGATTGGGAAACGCCCGCGCGTTCCAATCGAACGACCCGTTGGCCGTGTTCCATCCGTTGGGGCAAAACCCGGTGCCGAGATAAATCATCGCATCGCACGGCAAACGCTTCTCGCGGAAGGTTGCCGCCTCGGCAAGAATCTCCTCCGGCGAACCCAGCGTCCGGTGCGATTGCAAATACCCCAGCGACCAAAGCGGCGGCATGGCCGGAAAGCCGGTGATCGCGGCATACTCCCCCATGAGCGCGCTCGGCGCACCCGCCGCGACAAACAATTCAGCGACGCCTAAGCGGGACTGCGCCTCGTTCGCGGCTACCGTGAACACACCCTCCTCGCCGCTGAGGTCGAACGACCCCAGCGGCTGATGCAGGAACATTCCCCAGGCTTCCCCGTCTGGGAGCCCGCCCATCAGCCATTGAATTGGCACCTTGCTACCGTTCGTGCCCAGCCGGTATCCGCGCGAACCGCTAACCATGCGGTCCACAACGCCGCGCCGGCTGAACTGCGGCCCGCCCTCTCCCAAGCCGAAGATGGGCCCCTCGCCGAGCGCAAACTTGAATTGCCGCGTCTCAGGGTCGTCGGCGATTTCCTGAATGTTTCGCCCCTTTCGATCGCGAATGCGCACCCGCAGTGGATTCCAATCAACGCTGACCACCAGCTCGCCGCTCCGAACTGACTTGGCGCCGCCGCCCGCCTGCACCCGGCCAGCAGCATGATCGGCCTTGGCCAATGCCACCGCGCCATCGTCGCCAGGCTCAACGCCGGTTTCACGCCGCAGCAAGAGCCGAACCGCCTTCGCCGACACCGTGCGCACTTCGACTTCGACGATCGGCGCCAGCGGCGGCGCAGCCGACAGTGCCTGCCCTAGCAGCTTGCGGGGCCCAAAGAAAACCCCGGCCCCAAGTACGGTGGCGCCTTTCAAGAGATCGCGACGTGAACCAGCCATGCCGAAGTGTATCCGATGCATCATTTTATGATGGCCACCGCATCTTTAGTGGCATAGCGTCCACTGCGTCTTCGACCTTTTAATAGGAGGAGTCGCAATGAATTTGAATTTAGCATCCGGAGCCCGCCTCTTGGCGGCTTTCGCACTCGCCGCCTGCGTTGCCTCGGCCTCGAGCTTTTCCGGCACACTAACGCCCGCCGCCAATCGCCTTACCTGGACCGGCACTCAAACCGGCGTCATCGGTGAGACCCAAACCGGAACTGGACTCGCCAATCCTCCCTGCAACGCCAGCGTCTGCGATCTCTACGCGCTCACCGTCACGGTGCCGGCGACGTTTTATGCCGCCAACCCCACCTTCTCGATTCACGCCTCCGCCGCCTGGGCCAGTTCGCTGAATGAATTTGATGTCTACGTGTACGACAGCTCCGGCAATCTGGTCGGCATGTCCACTAATTCCGGCGGTGTCTCCAACGACGCCGACCTCGGCCAACTGCCCTCTGGGACCTATCAGATTCAAATCGTTCCCACCATCGCCGCCAACACTTCCTACACCGGCCTGGTCACACTCGCCGCCGAGCCCTCCGTTCCCACGGGGCGCGCGCGCTACCGCCTCGGCGACGCGCAATTCTCCGTGCAACAGCTCACCCGGCCGCCTTCGACCGTCAACACCACGCCCGCCGGCAGCACATTTTTTGAACAGGATGCTGAACCGCGCATCGTCCACGACGCGCTGGGCAACCTCTTCGTCACCGCCATTCAAGGCGTGCCGGGTGGCAGCGACACCTGGAAGTCAATGGACGCCGGCCGGACGTTTACCTACCTCGGCGAACCCGACGGCACGCAGGCCGCCGGCTCCCAGCTCGACCTGGTCGGCGCTGGCGTCGGCGGCGGCGACGAAGATCTCATTGCCTTGCCCAACGGCAACTTAGTCATGACCTCGCTATGGCTCGGCGGCAATACCACGTGCGTTTCGAGCGACAGCGGCACCACCTGGATTTGCAATCCTGACGGCTCGACTCTCCCTGCCGACGACCGCCAGTGGCTGGCCAATTACGGAAATCAAACCGTCTATATCACCACCAAGCAGCTTGGTGCCGACCTCGTGGGAACGTCCTCGCTCTATGCGGCTCGCTCCAGCGACGGCGGCGTGACCTTCCCGTTTGTAAGCCAAATCACCACGCCCGAGCTCGGCGTGCAGCCTGGCGACCAGGGCAACATACTCGTGGATCAATCGAACGGAGCCGTCTACAACGTCTTCTTTTCATCGGGAAGCAATCAGCTTTACCTCGCGAAGTCGGTCAACCAGGGCCAGACCTGGATATTGAAGCTGGTGGTCAGCGCGCCGCCGAACGTCTCGCTGGCCCACGTATTCCCCTCCCTGGCGCTCGATGGCGCAGGCAATCTGTACATCGCCTACAGCGATGGCGCGAACTCCTACCTGACCAGCTCAACCGACGGCGGCGCCACCTGGAAGACCCCCGTCATCGTAAACGCCGGTCCGGCCCTCCGCACAACCGTCGAACCCTGGGTCGTCGCGGGCGACGCCGGTAAAGTGAATGTTTTCTTTTACGGCACACCCGCTGCCAGCTACAACACGCCCACCGCGCAGTGGCACATCTATATGGCGCAATCCCAGAACGCGCTGGCGCCGGTGCCGACCTTCTACCTGAACACGGCCAGCCCGCCCATGCATATCGGCGCCATCTGCAACGATGGCCTCGCCTGCGCCTCAGGCACACGCAACTTGCTCGAGTACTTCTATCCCGATACCTACCTCGATGGCAGCGCGCTCGCCGTCTACCCGGACGATCTCAATGTGAACCACGCCACCACGACGACGGCGGCGTTCTTTCTCAAACAGACCGCCGGAACCCGCATCGCCGGCCCGAAGCAATAATCCGGCCCCGAATCTACGGCCCGCCCCCGGCGCGCCGCTTCGCGCAATGCGCTTAAAGGGCCGATTCGCGGCACCTGAGGCAAACGCCCGAGTGTGCGTATGTAGCTCCCGCGCGAAGATGGCTGCAATTAGTCAGTAGGTTCTCCTTGCCATATTTCCTCTCGCCGCGCCGGCGTCGGCTGGCGCGGCTTTTTCAATCGCAAAAATATTTTGCCCTGGCGGCGGTTATCGTCGGCATCGGCATCGCCGCGCTCGGTGCCGTCGAACCGCTGTTCTACCGCACCCTGACCGATCTTCTCGTTGCCGCCGCCGGCGCCACCAATGGCGCCGCCTACTGGCGCTGGGGCGTCGCGGTGCTTTCCGGCCTCGCCCTGCTGCTGCTCGCCCAGCGCGCCTTGCAAACCCTTCAAGCCGGCGCGGTGAACCGTGTCCGCTTCGACGCCAGCTTCGAATTGTCGCACCGCGTACTCGGCGCGCTCTACGTGCGGCCGTTGAGTTTTCACCAGCAAAGCGCTGCCGGCTATCTGCTGACGCGCCTCGATCGCGGCATTGCGGCTTTGGGGCAGCTCACCAGCGATCTACTGCAATCTCTTCTGCCCAATGCGGTGAACCTGGCGCTCATGACCGCGCTGTTGTTCGAGTTGTCGCCGCGCCTCGCCTGGCTGGCGCTGGCGCCCATGCCGGTTTTTCTTTGGGCGACGGCTCGCGGCGCGCGAGAATCGGTGCGGCACGAAACCGTGGTGCAAGAGGGATGGAGCCGCTTGTACAGCCGCGTCACCGAGGTGCTCAGCGCCATCAAGACCGTCAAGTCGGTCGCCGCCGAGGCCGCTGAAGTGACCGCCTACCGGCTCCAGGCGCGGGCCATCTTTAAGCGCCTCTGGCGACTGGTATGGGTCGGCGAAACTTACGGCCACGTGCAAAACCTCAGCGCCATCGCCGGACGCACCGCGGTCGGCATCGCCGGTTTCGCCCTGGTGCTCGAGCGCCACATAACACCCGGCACCTGGATTGCCGCCACAACCTACGCCACGATGCTCTACGGACCCCTCGCCGGACTGGCGGCGACCTGCACGTCAGTCGCGCGCCAGTCGGTGGCGGCGGCGGTAACGCTCGACTTCCTGGATGACAGCCAGGTATCCCCGCCGGCGGCAAGCCCACCTTCCATATCCGTCGCGGCGATGGGTCGCTTGCGTGGCGACATTCGCTTCGAGCGCGTCAGCTACATCTACCCCGCCGGCGATGCCGCGCCCGCCCGGTACGCGCTGGAAGATGTCACCTTCTCCGTCGCCGCCGGTGAAACCGTGGCCGTTGTCGGTCCCTCCGGCGGGGGCAAGACGACGCTCATGGATTTGCTCCTCGGCTTTCATGCCCCAACCGGCGGGCGAATTCTCCTTGACGGTCGCGACCTCGGCGACTTTTGCCCCTCCGCCCTGCGCGCCCAAATCGGCGTCGTCCTGCAGGAGCCGCTCCTACTCGAAGGCACCATAGCGGAAAACGTGGCCTATGGCTGCACCCGCCGCTTCACCGAGGCCGACCTCGAAGCCGCAATCATCGCCGCCCAGGCCGGGGAGTTCGTCAACCGCCTGCCCGAAGGCATGCAAACCCGCCTCCGCGAGCGTGGCGCCGGACTCTCCGGCGGCGAGAAGCAGCGCCTGGCCATCGCGCGCGCGCTACTGCGCGATCCCCGCATCCTCATCCTCGACGAAGCCACCGCCCATCTCGACCCGGCCAGCGAAGCCGCGCTCAACCGCGCCTTGCGCCGATTAGTCGAAGGGCGCACCGCGCTCGTGATTTCTCACCGCCTCGCCTCCCTTCTCGCCACCGATCGCATCCTCGTGATGGATGGCGGGCGCCTGGTCGAACACGGCGCTCCCGCCGTGCTCGATGCCACTGGCGGCTACTATGCCCGCTGGGGCGCGCGGCATGCCGCGTCCGCCATGACGGGAATCGTCATTTAGCTTCCCGGCGGGGCCAGGGTTCGCAAAAAAGCTGCGCAGGCCACGATTCCTGCCGCGTCTGTCCCGCCGCCCGAATCCAATGTGAATAGGGAATGGATAAAAATAGCGAACTGGTTAGCCTGCTCCGGCCTCACGCGCGCGCCCTCATGGTCGGATTCGCTGCAGTGGTGGGTGGGGCCGTCTTCAACCTCCTCGAACCCTGGCCCCTCAAGGTCGTCCTCGACGATGTTCTGAAGTCCAAACCCGCCAGCGGCCAGATGGATCGGCTACTGCGGCATTTCGCCGGCAGCAGCCGTATGTCCATGCTCGAGGCGGCCGTGGCGGCGGTCATCGTGATCGCCCTGGGCGAGGCGATCTGCACCTACGTCCAGAAGTACACCACTACAAGCGTGGGCCAACACCTCACCCACACCCTGCGGCGCAACCTTTACGCCCACATGCAGCGCCTGTCGCTGTCCTTTCACGATCGCAAGCGCACCGGCGATCTGATCAGCCGCATCACCGACGACATCGACGCGGTCCAGAGTTTCATCACCGGCGACTTATTGACCGGCGCCGTCAACGCCATGACGCTCATCGGCATGGTGGCGGTCATGCTCTATCTCAACTGGCGATTTACACTGATTGCCCTCTCGGTGGCGCCGCTGCTGTTCGCGATTGTGTTCGTGTACACCCGCAAGATCAAACAAGTCACGCGCACCATGCGCAAGAAGCAGGGCGAAATCGTATCCGTACTGCAGGAGGTGTTGAACTCGATTCGGGTGGTTAAAGCCTTCGCCCGCGAAAACTACGAAGTGCGGCGCCTGGAAAAGGAAAGCCTGGAGGGTGTCGAGATCGCCATGAAGGCGCGCGGCATGAAGGCCAAGTTAAACCCGGTGGTGCAGTTGGTTGTGGCGCTGGGAACGGCGCTGGTGCTGTGGTTCGGCGCGGTGCTGGTGCTCAACGATGGCTTGACCGCCGGCGGCCTGATTGTTTTCCTTGCCTACCTCGGCAAGATGTACAAGCCCATGCAGCAACTTTCACAAATGAGCGACGACTATGGCAAAGCGATGGTCGGCTACGAGCGCATTCGGGAGGTGTTCGCCATCCACGCCGATGTGGTCGACCTGCCCAAAGCGCGCCAGGCTCCCCGTCTCAAAGGAGCCATCGCATTCGAGAAGGTCAATTTTTGCTATGAAGAGGGCCGGCCGGTGCTCCGCGATGTCGACTTGAAAATCGGCACCGGAAGCCTGGCCGCGCTGGTCGGTCCCAGCGGCGCCGGCAAGACGACCATCATTAGCCTGGTGGCGCGCTTTTACGATCCCACTACCGGCGTGGTCAAGATTGATGGCGTGGATGTCCGCAGCTACCGCCAATCCTCGCTCCGCAGTCAGATGGCCTTTGTGCTGCAAGACACCATCCTGTTCCAGGGGCCAATCTGGCAGAACATCGCCTATGGCCGCCCTGATGCCAGCCGCCGCGACATTGAAAAGGCGGCTGAGATGGCCAACGCTACTGAGTTTATCGACAAAATGCCGGACCGTTTCGACACCATCGTGGGCGAACGCGGCGTCACCCTCTCCGGCGGCCAGCGCCAACGCATTGCCATCGCGCGCGCGGTGATTCGCAACAGCCCCCTGCTGATTCTCGACGAGCCCACCACCGGCCTCGACGCTGAATCCGAGCGCCTCGCCTTCGAAGCCCTCGACCGCTTAATGCAGGGCAAGACCACCATTGTCGTGGCGCACCGCCTGGCCACGGTCGAACGTGCCGACGTCATTTTCGTAATTGAGGATGGCACCGTGGCGGAGCAGGGAACCCACGATTCCCTTCTCCGCCAGGACGGCGCCTACGCCCGCCTCAGCCAAACCCAAGCCATGCTCTTCGCCAGCTAACGCTCACCGCCGGCTTGAGGCAATGCGCATAAGCGGGCCCGCGCCAATCAATGCCACCCCGCGCCGGCGGCGCTCGCCTATGGCGTGGTGCTACAACTCGCTCAGGTGGCGAATTCGCTCCTCCACGATCGCGGCGTAGGCGTCCGCCTCTGACTGTGTATAACCGGCTGAGAGAAACGCGTCGCGAATCTGCGCCGGCGTGAGCTGGGAAAGCAAATCGCCGACCCACTTCGCATCGGGCCGGGGAATATGCCTGGTCACCGATCGCATGGATATCCGCTCGCGCGTCTCCAGCGGAAACCGGATGTCATCCAATGGATCCGGTAATGCGGGTGTGGCGAAATCCACATACTCGGGGGTGGCCTTGGTGATGAACCCCGAAGTTTCATAAGCTTTTAGATTGCCTTTCGATCGCCCGGCCGAAAGCCCTTCGCGATTGCCGCCAAACGAAGCCCCTAGATCACTCACGACATATTCGGCATTGCCCTCGCGGTCTTTATACACCGCGTTGTTAACTTCCTTTAGATCCCAGTTGTTTATTAACGCCATCACCACGGCCAAGCCGTGCAGCTCGCGCGTACCGGAAAACGGATTTGCGTCCCATTTCCATTCCCCAATTTTTTTCTCGCCCTCCGGCATCCGTTCCAACCGCACATTTTCAATGACACCGCCGCGCACAAGGTTGCTGCCACGTTTCAGGTGGGCGGGCAAGTGTTTGACCTCGATTCGCGGCAGCCAGTAATTCTCGCGGGTGAAATAACCTACGGCCCAAACAAAGCGCGAAGCCACCGTTTCGGGCTGGGCCTCGGCCCCCATTTTCACCGTCCACTTGATGTGATCGCCATCGCGGACAACGATTTTAGGGTTTGAGCCATTCATATCTTCTTTCACGAAGGTATAGTCCCCGTGTGGGCCGCCGTCAGGTCCGCCCGCGCCGGCCAGCATGTTTTCGTTGGCAATGGCAGTCGTCGGCTGGCGCCATATTTCAGGCGTGCGAGTTTGACCGCCGCACCATGCGGCAAGGGCCAGTAAGACACCCAAATGAAGCGCTAAATTGCGCACCCCCTACTCCAAGCATTTTTCGGACCACTCGCCGCCGGCCATGTTTGGCGGCCAGTGTGCAAGGAAAAATGAAGGAAGGAGACTACGTGCGACTATTGACGCAACCGGGGGACGGTCTGGGGCCGCTGATTACGGCGGTCAAACGCGCTCAACAACGGGTCGATATCGTCATCTTTCGCTTTGACGATGCCGCCCTGGAACTTGCCTTGGTGGCGGCCGCGGAACGCGGCGTCAAGGTCTCGGCGCTGATCGCCTTTACCAATCATGGGGGCGAAAAAAATCTGCGCAAACTCGAGGCCCGGTTCCTGGCTAAGGGGATCACCGTCGCCCGCACCGCCGACGACCTCCAACGCTACCACGGCAAGATGGTGATCGTAGACGGCCGCGAGTTGCACCTCCTGACATATAACTTTACCCACCTGGATGTGGATAAAAGCCGCAGTTTCGGCATCATTACCACCAATCGCGCCCTGGTGCAGGAGGCCGCCAAGCTCTTCGAGTGCGACTGTGCCCGCCAGCCCTACACCGCAGGAAATTCCCGATTTCTAGTCAGCCCCGTCAACGCCCGCCGCGAGCTCGCCGAGTTCATACGCGGCGCGAAGAAAAGCCTGGTGGTCTACGACGTCGAAATCGCCGATGCCAGCATGATCCGGCTCCTCGAAGAACGCGCCCGAGCCGGGGTCGATGTGCGCATCATTGGAGCCTTTGGCGGAAAAAACAAGGCCGCCTCGCGGTTGCAAGTCCGGGAATTGGCCGCGTTGCGATTGCACACCCGCCTCATGGTGCGCGACCATCGCCGGGTTTTTCTCGGCAGCCAAAGCCTGCGCCGCACCGAACTCGACGCCCGCCGGGAAATCGGCGCCATTGTGGACGACCATAAGGCCGCGGCCGCAATCGAAAAGATATTCGAACACGATTGGGAACAAGCCGCGTCGGCCAAGGCAATCGCGGTTCCGGACCTGACCGGCCGGCGGGCTCTGAAAAAAGTGGCCAAAGCCATCACCAAGAGCCTGCCGCCCGCCCCGGCTCTGGCCACAGCCATCCGGGAGGAGTTCCAGCAACAGACCAACGGCAAGGTGGATCGGCGGGCGGTCGAAATCGCGGTCAAGGGGGCGGTGAAGGAGGCGGTTAAAGATGCGGTCAAAAAAGCGGTTTCTTCCGTGGTGGACGGTGCCATTAAGGCCAATGGCAATGCTGATGCTGATCGCGGTTAGCGGTGGTTTGACGATCACCGCCGCCGCCCAGGGCGCGCCGGCGCCAGCGGTAACCGAAACCCCTGCTGAGGCGGCCATCGTCAAGAACTTCGAAGACCGTATCGCGGCTTTCGAAAAGCTGGCCCACACCGCCCAGAAGGCCGCGCCTACGCCCAAGTCCACCCCCTCCACGACCCAACTCGAGGCCTCGCGCAAGGTGGTGGCGGCCCGCCTGCGCCGGGTCCGCGCCAGCGCCAAAATTGGCGATATCTTCACGCCTGACGTGGCGGCGCTGTTACGACGCCGCCTGGCGTTGACCTGGAACGGCCCCAAGGGAGCGGCCATTCGCGCCAGTCTCCGCCACGGCGAGCCGCTCGCGACCAAGGCATTGCCGGTCAACTCCAGCTATCCCAAAGCTGTCCCTCTGCAATCCACCCCGCCCGATCTGCTGGCGGTCCTCCCCCCGCTGCCCAACGACCTGGAATATAGATTCGTGGGCCGCGACCTCATTTTGCATTCGCTGCCATCCAATCTGGTTGTGGATGTCTTGCCCGATGCCCTCCCGCCCGCTCCCTAAGTTGCGATGAGGAAGGCCATCAACTTTGCCGCGGGATTCCTCGTGCTGGCCGCGTTACTGGCGACAGCGCAAACCGCTCCGCCGCTTGACATCCGCTTGCCTCTGACATCGGGCAGCGTTCGCTTCGCCGTGATTGGCGATAGCGGCACCGGCGAAACCGACCAATACCAGACCGCCGCCCAGATGGAGCGCTACCGCGAAGCCACTAAGTTTGATTTCGTCATTATGCTCGGCGACAACATTTATGGCGGACACGACCCCAGCGATTTTCAAAAAAAGTTCGAATTGCCCTATAAGGCCCTGCTGGCCGCCAAGGCGAAGTTCTATGCCAGCCTGGGCAATCACGACGACGTCCAGCAGGAAATTCACTACCAGCCCTTTAACATGAACGGCCAGCGCTATTACACGTTCTCCCGCGGCGATGTCCAGTTTTTCGCCTTGGACAGCAATTATATGGACCCCAAGCAACTGACCTGGGTCGATCAAAACCTGGCCAAATCCGGAGCCGATTGGAAAATCGCCTATTGCCACCACCCCATGTTTTCCGACGCCAAATTTCACGGCCCCGACCTCGATTTGCGCAAGAGCTTGCTTCCGCTGCTCGAGAAGTACGGCGTCAATGCTGTCTTCTCCGGACACGAACATGTTTATGAACGCTTCAAGCCTCAGGACGGAATCTACTTCTTCATCGAGGGAAACTCCGGCCAATTGCGCTATCGCGACCTGCGCCAGGCATCCGACGAAGCCGCCGGTTCCGATACCGTGCAGGACTTCATGCTGATTGAAATTGATAAGAACAAGATGTATTTCCAGACCATCTCCCGCGCCGGCTACACCGTCGATTCCGGCTCCGCACCGCGGCAAGGCGTGTCGCAGTAGACTGTCATGTGCCGCTTCGCTTACTCGCCATTTGCTCGCCTCAATTTCCCGGCCTGCCGCGTCTCCGCGCCGAAGCCGAGGCCCACCAACTCGAACTCACGCTGGCCCATGATTTGGCCGGCGTCCTCCACACCGCGGGTCAGGCTGAAGCCATTTTCTATACCGCCTTGGCCGGCGCCACGCCGCCCTTCGCCCAGGTGTGGCCGCACACCTCGCCGGCGTTGCGCTGGGTCCATTCGTTCGAAGCCGGTGTGGACCGCCTGCTGACACCCGGCCTCGTCGCAAGCCCGGTGCTGGTTACCAACGCGCGCGGTGTGTACGTTGAGTCGCTGGCTGAGTTCGCAATCTACGGTGTGCTGCATTTTTATAAAAAGGGGCTCCTCATGGCCGAGCAGCAGCGCCGGCAGCAATGGCGGCAGTTCGAGGTCGACACCCTGCGCGGCAAACGAATGGGCATTCTCGGCTATGGAACGATTGGCCAGGCGTGCGGACGGGCAGGGGCCGCTTTTGGCATGGAAATCGATCCGGTGCGCCACCGCGACCGGCTTTCGCGCGCGGATCTACACGCCTGGCTGGGCCGGCTCGATGTTCTGGTGGCGGCCGCGCCCCGAACCCGAGACACGTGGCATCTGGTGGGAGCCAAGGAACTCGCAGCTCTTCCGCGCACCGCTATTGTGGTCAACGTCGGCCGCGGCGAAGTAATCGACGAGGCGGCTCTGGTCGCGGCACTCCAGTCGGGAACCGTCGCCGGCGCTGCCTTGGACGTCTTCGAGACCGAGCCCCTGCCAGCCGGACATCCATACTGGCACATGGATAACGTACTCATTTCGCCGCACTGTACCGACCGTACCGTCCATCCGCACTGGATTGACCTGGGCATGAATGCCTTCGCCGAAAATTTGCGCTGCTTCCTCGAACGCAGGCCTTTTTTCAGTCTGGTGGACAAACAGGCCGGCTACTGACTTTTGGCAGTCAAACTGCTCCTACCCTAAAATGAACGCAGCGGGAGGTACTATGCTGAAACTCTGCCGTACATTTTTACCACTTGTGGTAGCTTTTTCCACTGCGCTGGCACTCTCTGGCCAGCAGCGACCGCAAGATCAAAAGGACCAACGGCAGCAACAACAACAGCGGCAGTCCTCGCGCGGCAGCCAGCGGGCTGAGCCCACCCATCCCGTCGGGCACGGCTACATTCCGCCTACCGGGCCGCGGGAACGGCGGGGAGCGCCCACCCCTCCCGAAAAATCATTGCGGGATCGGCCGGACCATCCCGAGGCCCCCCACGTCCACCCCGATACCGATCAGTGGGTGGGCCACAACTACCCACGCGACGACAAGCGTTTTCACCTCGACCATCCCTACGAGCACGGCCGTTTCAACCGAGGCTTTGGGCCACGGTTCGTGTTTCGCCTGGGTGGCGGCAATCCCAACCGTTTCTGGTTTGACAACTACTATTGGCAGATCGCGCCGGTGGATCAGGCCTTCGCCAACGATTGGAACTGGAATTCCGACGACATTGTGATTTATACAGACCCCGATCACATCGGCTGGTACCTGGCCTACAACGTGCGCCTGGGCACCTACGTCCACGTCCTCTTCCTCGGGCAGCAGTAAACTCGAATGTGCCTATTGCGAACCCGTTGCCCGCGGCGCCCGTAGCCGCCCGCCGTCCCCACGTCGAGGTGCGCTTCGGCGCCTCCGTCGAAGATCCCTATTATTGGCTGCGCGAGCGCGACAATCCCGACGTGCGCGCGTACCTCGAGGCTGAAAACGCCTACACGGCCGCCCTAACCGGGCCCGTGCGCGAGCTCGAGCAAACCATCTACGACGAGATCCTCGGCCGCATTCAGCAGACCGATCTCACCGTACCGGTCAAGCGCGGCGAATTCTTCTACTACTCCCGCACCGTCGAGGGATTGCAATATCCCATTCACTGCCGGAAAAAAGGCGAGAGCGGCCACGAGCAAATCCTGCTCGACGTCAATCAATTGGCCGAGGGCCTGGAGTTTTTCAGTCTTGGCAATTTCGAAATCTCCGACGACGCACGCCTGCTTGCCTACACCGACGACCGCACCGGCATGCGCCAGTACACGCTGCACGTGCTGGATTTGGACAGTGGCGCGTTGCTCGACGCGACCGCCGAGCGCGTGACCTCGGTCGAGTGGTCTACCGACAACCGCACCCTCCTTTTCACCACCGAGGACGCGACCACAAAACGCAGCGACCGCCTCTTCCACATGGAACTGGGCTCGCCGGCGGTCGAGGTGTATCACGAGCCCGATGAGCTTTATCACATTGGCGTGCAGCGCACCCGCGACCGCGCTTACCTGCTGCTCGGCATCGCCGCCACCGACTCGACCGAGTTCCATTACTGGCCCGCTGATCAGCCCACCGCGCCCCCGCGGCTCTTTCTTGCCCGCGCCAAAGACCACAAGTATGATCTCAACCATCGCGACGGGCTCTTCTACGTGCGCACGAATCAGGGCGCCAAAAACTTCAAGGTCGTAACCCTTCCGGCTGCCGCGCCCGACTGGTCGCGAGCCACCGAATTCATGCCGCACCACCATGATGTGCTCATCGAAGATCTCGATCTTTTTCGCGATTTTGGCGTGGTGCACGAGAAGTTCGAAGCCCTGAATCGTCTCCGCGTCTATAACTTTGCCACCGCGGCCTGGACGTCCATTCCCTTCCCCGAGCCCGTCTACGCCGCCTTCGGCGGCGGTAATCCCGAGAACGATACCACCCGTTATCGCTATAGCTACCAGAGCCTGGTCACGCCGCCCAGCGTCTTTGAGTTCGACATGTCCGCGCACACCACCCACCTGCTCAAGCAGCAGCCGGTGCTCGGCGGCTACGACCTCGCGCAGTACGAGAGCGCCCGGCTTTGGGTGACCGCGCGCGACGGCGCCCGCGTGCCGCTTTCAGTCGTCTATAAGAAATTGGGCGCGCGCCCGGAGCGCGCCCCGCTGCTGCTCTATGGCTACGGCGCGTATGGCTACGGTTTACCAGCCGGCTTCTCGGTGGCGCGCCTGAGTCTGCTCGATCGCGGCGTGACCTACGTCATGGCGCACGTGCGCGGCGGCAACGAGCTTGGCGAGCCCTGGCATGATGCCGGCATGTTGATGCACAAGATGAACACGTTCACCGATTTCATCGACTGCGCCGAGCACTTGATCGCCGAACGATGGACCACCTCCAAGCGTCTGGCCGTCGAAGGCGGCAGCGCCGGAGGATTGCTGATCGGCGCCGTCCTCAACCTCCGGCCCGACTTGTTTCGCGCCGCCCACCTCGCCGTTCCTTTTGTCGATGTAATGAACACGATGCTCGATCCGAATCTTCCGCTGACAGTGGGCGAGTACCTGGAGTGGGGCGACCCGCGCCAACCCGCCGCCTACGAGTACATGCGCAGCTATAGTCCGTACGACAATCTCACCCGCCGCGCCTATCCGGCGATACTGGTCACCACCAGCCTGAACGACAGCCAGGTGATGTACTGGGAACCGGTGAAGTACGTAGCCAAGCTGCGCACACTGAAGACCAACGACACCCAGCTCCTGCTCAAAACCAATCTTGGCGCCGGCCACGGCGGCGCCTCCGGCCGCTACGACCGCATCCACGAAACCGCCTTCGAGTTCGCCTGGCTTGTAAGCCAGATTGTCGCCGATTGAAAATGCGGCGGCGGTCGCCGCTTTCACCATCTAATAAGCGGTGCAGGCTGCACAGCACGATGACGACGTTGATCTCCACCGTGCGCGGCGCGGACGCAAGCGCCGCTTCTCTGAGTGGCGGCTCGGCCCGGGGCTGATCACCGGCGCCGCCGACGACGACCCTACCGCCATCGGCACCTACTCGGTGGCGGGCGCCGCCTACGGCCTGCAAATGTTGTGGCTGGCCGTGTTCACCGTGCCGCTGATGATTGCGGTCCAGGAAATGTGCGGACGCGTGGCGCTGGTGACCAATTGCGGCTTGGCGGCGCTCATCCGCCGCCACTTTCCGGCTTGGGTGCTGTATGCCGCCCTCGTGCTGCTGGTGGTCCCCAACGTTGTCAACGTTTACGCCGATCTGAACGCAATGGCGGCGACCATGCGACTGCTTTTCGGCGGATCGCTGCTGCTATGGGCGACGGTGCTGGCCGCGGCCATCATCGCCGCGCAAGTGCTGATTCCTTATCGCCAATACGTCAACGTGTTGAAATTTACCTGCCTGGCGCTGCTCGCCTATGTGGTGATACTTTTTCTGCCCCAGGCCCACGTCGCATGGCGCGCTCTGACGCGCGCCGCGCTGACCCCGGCCTGGCGCGGCGACCGCGCCTTTCTCGCCACCATGGTCGCGTTACTGGGAACCACCATCTCACCCTACCTGTTTTTCTGGCAGGCGAGCGAACAGGTCGAGGAGAATATCGCCGACGATGTCGCTTCTCCCAAGGCTCACCGCAGCCATCGCGTGCGCCAAACGGAGCTCGTGAGGATTCGCTGTGACACCGCGATCGGCATGGTCTCGTCGCAAGTCATCGCCGCCGCGATCATGATCACGGCGGCGGCGACCCTGCACGCCACCGGCCATATTCATATATCGAGCGCGCAGGACGCCGCTCAGGCGTTGCGGCCCCTGGGCGGCATGGCCTTCGCCATTTTCGGCTTGGGAATCGTCGGCTCCGGCCTGCTGGCCGTGCCGACGCTCGGCGGCTCGGCGGCTTACGCACTGGCCGAAACCATGGGCTGGCGGCGCGGCCTCTTCCGGCGCTTCAGCCGCGCTCGCGCCTTCTACCTGACCATCGTCGCCGTGATTGCCGCCGGATATTTGCTGAATTTCGTGGGGACTCTCAGCCCCATCCAGGCGCTGATCTATGCCGCCGCCCTCAACGGCATGGCCGTTCCGCCGATGATCGTGCTCCTGCTCTTAATCGCCAATAACCGAAAAATACTCGGCAAGCACACCAACGGAACCCTCGCGAACACCGTCGGGATCCTCACGGCGGCGTTGATCACCGCGGCCGCCATCGCGCTTTGGGCGAGCTAGTCCCGGCTGGACCTCGCCGATTGCCAGCGAGCCGCCAGCCCGCCGACCAGAAACGCCGCCAACGCCGCAAAAGTGGTAACCGACATGCTTCAGCGTATCCGCCCCGAGCCATTCGAAGCGATAGGGCGAACGCCTCAGTGGCCATCGAATGGCCTCCCATATTCGTCAATATGGTAGTATGGGTCGGTGAAGACAACGCTCGAAATTGCCGATTCGCTGTTGCTCGAGGCCAAGGCCCGTGCGCGATCAAAAAGAATGCCACTGCGCCGCCTGGTCGAGGAAGGTTTACGTCTGGCGCTCGAGCGGGATAATGCGCCGGCCAAACCTTTTAAGCTGCGCGATGCCTCGGTCGGCAGTGGTGGCATGCTGGTCAAAGATTGGGCTGAAATAAAGCGTCTGAACTATGAAGGTCGTGGCGGCGATTGATCGCCGTTGATACCAATCTCTTGGTGTACGCGCACCGCCCCGATTCTGATTGGCATGTCTCAGCGCGCCGAGCGGTGGCCGCCTTGGCCGAGAGCCAGCGCTACTGGGCTCTCCCATGGCCTTGTATCCATGAATTTTTCGGCGTGGTGACGAACCCTCGGTTTTTCAAACGCCCCTCGCTGCCGACGGAGGCAATAGCCCAAATTGAAGCGTGGATGGAGTCGCCCACGCTGCGCTTGCTGTCGGAGTCGGCGGCTCACTGGGGCGAGCTGAAAGCAGTCCTGCTAGCCGGACAATTGCGAGGCCCCGCGGTGCACGACGCGCGCATCGCCGCCCTCTGCCGCGAGCACGACGTAGATGTGCTCTGGACCGCCGATCGCGACTTCAGCCGCATGGCCGGCCTGCGCGTTCACAACCCACTGCTGCAAGGTTAAGGTTCACGCCGGAGTCTGATGTTGCGTTCCATGAATGCGCGCAATTTTTGCGCCCTGGCGCCACCCTGGCGATTGCGTAAGTCGTTGCATTTGTAGTCGATCCGAATTGGCAACCAGCTTGCATTTCAACCAGACAGGAGGATTCGACCATGCGAATCACAGCGGCTATAGCTATGACGTTACTGAGCGCAGGGCTGACCCTGGCGCAGACTCAGACCACGGCTTCGGGGCGGGCAGCGGCGGACGCCGCCGCGCAAGGCACGCAGAGTCTCCAAGCCGGTACCAAAATGAACGCCGAGTTGAAGAGCAAGCTCGATACCAAGAACGCACACGTCGGCGATTCGGTCACTGCCGTCACGACTTCGGCGGTCAAGGAGCACGGTACGACGGTCCTCCCTAAGGGCAGCGTGCTGCATGGCCACGTCACCGAGGTTCAATCCGCCGCCGACTCGCACTCCGCCGCGCGCCTGGGCGTTCTCTTCGATCAGGCGACCACTAAAAAAGGCGAAACGATTCCGATGCACGCAGGCATCGCCAGTATCTTCAGTTCGAGCGCCGCCGCCGGCAACATCTCCGACGGCATGTCCGACGGTGGCATGATGCAACCCATGGCCATGCCGGTCGGCGGCGGCGCCCGAGCCGGTGGAGGCGGCTTACTCGGCGGCGGTGGCGCAGCCCTTACTGGCGCCGTCGGCGGCATAGTCAGCGGCGCAGGGGCGGGCGTCAATACCGCAGCCAATACCATGGGCCATATCGGCGCCGCCGGTGCGCAAGGTCAAACCGCGAGCATGGCCCGCGCCAGCAATGGCGTCCCCGTACAGATTCTCCTGCCTCCGGCGAGCGCCGCTGGCGCAGCGAGCGGATCAGGCGCAGCATCCGTAGCCGGTATCGGCGGCGCCAGCGGCCAAGCGTCATCGGGCAGTGTCCTCGCCAGTTCCCAGGGCAACATGCAGCTGAACTCCGGCACCCGCATGTCAATCGAAGTCGTCCATCCCTAAATCGGGCGGCTGCGACTGGGTGCCAAAATGTCATACTTCGGATATAGGTGTCTCCCCACGCTCCGCATCTGATTTCATATGCGCGCGGGATATGCCGGTGGCGCCCGCGAAGACCCCTAGGGGTCGCCTGGATCCAGCTCCGGGAAGCACCGTCTGGCGATGCTCGCAGGCATGCGCTGGATTTGACAATAAACTCAGAGTGCGAGCCGGTCGCCGCCGGCTCGCATCTCATTTCGCCACAGCCGAAATCGGCTCGCTCCAAACGGTCTCACTGAGACAATTTCTCGTCCCGCCCCATGTCGCTGCAACGCCTTGCAGGCAGCCCAGGCATTCATATTGAACCCTCGCCTCAGGCCCTGCGCTGCCATCGCAAGGTCGATTGCATTTAAGCTGGTACAGCCCAGGGGGCAAGCTCACCGGTGTGCAACTGCCGCCAGTTGCCGCAGTAGGAAATCCGGTTGCAAATTGGACATTTCGTGCAGTTTATTCGCTTGCAATGAACCCTGAAATGAGGCGCGGTTCCCACGCCAATCAATGCCGCGCGACGCCGGATTGGGGCTCAGGGGTCCCCATTCCGGCGCCGCGCCTAAGCGGGCCGCGCCAATCAATGCAAAGCGATCTGAATTGTCTCACCGAGACGGTTTTTTCGCAGCTTCCTCCTCCGCATCTTGGGTGCCGCCGCCCGAGTGAAACTTCATGCTTTGGCTCCCGGGCAGCGACGCGCCGGAAGGTCTCATCAAGAGCCGGTGCCGCGAAATCTAAACCGAAGCCCAATAACGAATTGGGTTGTCTCACCGAGACAGTTTGGAGTGAGCCCCTTTTTGGCGCACGGATAATGTGGGACACTGAATCCGGCAGTGGGCTGAAATAGGAGATCCTACATGATCGCACGCGATGAAAATGGGCGCCACACTCCGCAGTTTCGC
>Ga0134128_10000493_pt1 | contig 55205 bp, 47 predicted proteins | sample KB31754_FD_96462 | JGI IMG/M metagenome (GOLD analysis project Ga0134128, IMG submission 96462) | Terrestrial soil microbial communities with excess Nitrogen fertilizer from Kellogg Biological Station, Michigan, USA - KB3-175-4 | ecosystem: Environmental > Terrestrial > Soil > Unclassified ... | reverse complement strand
GTCTGCTGCTTTCCGCTGACTACTCCGACACCACGCGGAATGGCCCTGAAAACGAAGGTGCGAACGCAGGCTCGAGCGAGGGCCTCGACCAATATGGCGTCATCCTGGACCGTGAGGACGCCGCGGGTGCGGGTGCCTACAACGGCTTCGTGGGGGCGTGGAACGGCTTGCCGATTCCGCCGCAGATCGTGCAGAACCCAGACGGTAGTGTCGACGTGAACGGCGATGGCAAGTCAAACGGAATATTCATGGGAAGCCAGAACATCGGCATCTACGAGTCGAGCATCGAGCGGAAGCGCGAGGCCGGCAATGCTTCGTTCCAGGCGGATCTGGGAGGCGGATTCACCTTGACGAGCGACTACTTCTACGCGCACCAGAGGCAGTGGAACCGCAACGTCGGCCTCCAGTTCAATTCCACCGACTGGCAGGGTGCGACCTTCGTGCCGCTGGCGTCGATGAACACCGGCGCTACCGCGCTGAGTCAGTACAATACGCCGCCGCCGGACCCGAACATGGCCGGCGAGCAAATTTACACCACGCAGGTGTACGAAAAATGGCCGGGCGACGTCGAATCGTACTCGCAGATCGAAAACAGCGGCTCTACCGCGCAGAACGCCAATCTTCAGATCGACTTCAACAACGGCGGCAACTTCAGAGGAAGCCTGCGCGGCGTGCGCGAGACGGCGAGCCAGGCCTTCATCGAGACCGACCTCAACATTTCCGATTCCGACGGCTGCCTGTGGCCAAATCAGTTGATGTCCGGTGTCGATCCCAATTCCGTGCCCTGCGGCACCTTCATCTTTCCAGACCAGCTGGGGGGGAACCGCGTATTCAACCCCATCGGCATTCCCGAGGACTCGGTTCCGATCACCGCGAATTTCACCGGTCGCTATATCGGCATCGGCATGCCCGCATCGATGGCCGCCAATTTTGCGAATCCGAACGGCTGGGCGATGAAGACCATCGAATCCTCCGGCGATTTTGATGCCAACGCTGCGATCACCGCTTTGCGCTTCGACGGACACTACGACCTTCAGCACGGCCTCCACCTCGACTTCGGTCTGCGCAACAGCATCCATACCGCCAATAACCATGGGTACACACTTGTCGCGCCGGTGTACGCAGGGATGGGCGCCAGCGATCCGAACGGATGCCTGGTGCGCTATGTCGGCGCCGATGTGATCATGGCCGGCGACGGTAACGGCGGCGGCTGCACAGCCGGCAACGCGCAGGGCTACTTCCGCGCGGGCCCGATATCGGCACTGCAGATGCCGAATACTCCGGCGCCACTGGCGAGCAACTGGCGGGAATACAGCAACCTTCTCGGGTCGGGGATCAACTTCTGGGCAGTCAATCCCGCCGCCATGGACAATCCCCTGGCGTACTGGAAGTCGCTCTATCCCCAGACCGAGACACAGGAGGACCCCGGAAATACATGGGCCGTGTGGACCAGGGAATCGTCCGCCTATCTGCAGACCGACTTCGGCGAGCAATTGGGCGGCATGCCTTTCAGCGGCAACGTCGGGGTGCGCGTCATCCACACCAACCTGGAGGTCACGCAGCATCTGTCTGGCGCGCCGGGACTTTACGGTACGGAGGCTGCTGACGTGGGCACCCAGGTCACCCGGCGCAGTTACTACGACGTCCTCCCGGCTGTGAATCTGGCACTGGATTTGACAGACAAGCTGACGCTGCGCTTTGCCGCATCCAAGAACATGCAGCCGCTCGATCTCGTGCAATGGGGCGGCGGTCTGTCACTGAACTACTCGCTGGTCTATCTCCCCAATGGGAATCAGTTGTACCAGGTGGCGGCGGGCAGCTCACAGGGGAATCCTCACCTCAGGCCGTGGCGCTCCACGAACTACGGCACTTCGCTCGACTACTACATCAACCCCGTGAGCATGGTCAGCCTCGAGCTGTTTCGCATCAACGTGCAGAGCTTCATCGCGAACGGCAACGTGCAGAATTGCAGCCTGCCGGACGAGGACGGTGTCGTGCGCAATCATTGCATCACGATCACCGAGCCGGTTCAGGGCAGCGGTAACAGCATCCAGGGCGCGGAGTTCGACTACCGCCAGGGATTCACGTTCCTTCCAGGACCGCTGCGCTATACCGGAATGGAATTCAACGTCACCTACGCGCCGAGCAAGACGGGACAGACCGATCTTGCCGGGCACGCGATTCCGTTCCAGGACAACTCGACCGAATCGGGGAACTTCATCCTGTGGTTCCAGAGCAAGCGCTTCCAGGTCCGCGCGGCATACAACTACCGGTCGAAGCGGGCGGTGGTGAATCAGGTGGGCAGCATCGCCGGCTTGGAAGAGTACGAGGCGCCGCAGAAATACCTCGACGCGTCGATCCAGTACACGCTCGACAAGTACGTCACGGTCTACGTGAACGGCAGTAATCTCACCAACGAGTACCAGCGGTTCTACCTCGTATGGCCCAGCCAGGAAGGGCACGCGAGCTTCTCCGAGCGCAGTTACACGGTCGGCCTGCGCGGGCAGTGGTGATCGGCTGGAGGGCGTCGGGACCTGGCGCGTATGGTACGCGCGCCCGGCATTCCAAAATCGCGCGTTCCTCGCGGACGCAATTTCCGGGGAGCAGGTGAGATGCGGGTACCGGCGGAGCTCATGTTTCGCACGATTGTGATGCTGGTGGCATTGGCGACAGCGCCGCTCGCTCGCGCCGCAGCCGCCTTCGCGCCGACTCAGGTGAACGGCGCCGCCGGCTCTGCGACCGCCATAGCGGATTGGGAAATTCAGGAGAGCGCGAAAGCGCAGCAACGAGGCGCTGAGGTGTCCTCTGCCGGTTTTGCAACCCGCGGTTGGTACCCGGTGAGCGGCCGCGCGACGGTCATGGCGGGGCTGCTGGAAAACGGCACGTACAGGAACGTCTTCTACAGCGACAATCTGCGCACGGCGCAGCCGCCCGATTCCAGCGGCGACCTGTTCGTGGTTCCCTGGTGGTATCGCACTGAGTTCATTCTCGCGAAGGAAGCACCAGGGATGCGCACGTTGCTGCGCGTCAACGGCATGATCACAAGTGCGGATGTCTGGGTAAATGGGCACCAAGTGGCCGACCAGGGAGCCGTCGCGGGCGCCTATCCGGTACAGGAGCTCGACGTGACCCGCTGGGTGCACGCAGGCACTAACGTCCTCGCGTTGCTCGTGCGTCCGAGCGACCCGAGGACGAGCCTGTCGATCGGCTGGGTCGACTGGAACCCGACGTCTCCGGACAACAACATGGGCCCGTGGCGGGGCGTAGACATCGTGCGGACGGGGCCGGTCGAGCTCCGTTTTCCGCAGGTAACTTCGAAGCTGTCGCTGCCCGATCTCGCCCACGCCGCGCTGACCGTGAATGTGGAGGCGCGAAATCTCGACGCGGTGGCACACGACGCTACGATCACGGGCGTGCTGGCCGGCGTCTCGCTACGGCGAACGATTCACCTGGCTCCCGGCCAAGAGCAATCCGTGTCGTTTTCGCCCAAGACCGATCCGGGGCTGGATCTCAGCCATCCGAAGGTCTGGTGGCCGGCCGACATGGGTGCGCATCCACTCTACGGTTTACGGATGGCTGCTGCCGTCGACGGTGCGACCTCCGATGAGGCCAGCGTGACGTTCGGCATACGCAGCGTCAGCTCCCACCTGACCCCAAAGGGCTATCGTCAGTTCGTCATCAACGGCAAACCGGTTCTGATTCGCGGCGCCGGCTGGGCCCCGGACTTGTTCCTGCGCGACGATCCCAAGCGCATGGAGGCCGAGTTCAGTTACGTCCTCAATCTCGGGCTCAACGCCATCCGCAGTGAGGGCAAGCTGGAGAGCGCGCACTTCTACGACCTGGCCGATCGCGACGGCATCATGATCCTGCCCGGCTGGGAGTGCTGCGACAAATGGGAATCGGCCGCCGGGACGGGCGGCGCGCCGTGGGACGCCGGCGACCGGACAGTGGCCGCAGATTCGATGGCAAGCGAGGCGCGCCTGCTGCGGGACCACCCATCCGTGATCGGATTCCTGATCGGCAGCGACCATGCGCCGCCAGCGGCCATCGCGAGGAGGTACGTCGACACCTTGCGCGCCGAAGACTGGCCCGTACCCATCATCGCGGCGGCATCGGAGGAGGCCACGGCCGAGACCGGGCCGTCCGGAATGAAGATGACGGGGCCTTACGCGTGGGTTCCGCCGGCATATTGGTATGCCGACAAGCTGGGCGGCGCGTTCGGCTTCAACTCTGAGACGAGCGCGGGCGCGAGCATCCCGCCGCTCGAGGATCTCACCCACATGCTCTCCCCACAGGAGCGGGAGGCACTGTGGAAGTACCCGCAGCTACGCCAATATCACGCCGCCGCAGCCTGGTCGCCGTTTTCGCGGATCGCGCCCTTCGACACCGCGCTGGCGCGGCGCTACGGCGCACCCAGGAGCCTGGCGGATTACGTTGCCAAGGCACAGCTCGAAAACTATGACGACGTCAGAGCGCAATTCGAGGCCTACAACGCGAACATGGATGCGACCAACCCATCCACCGGCGTGATCTACTGGATGCTCAACAACGCCTGGCCTTCGCTGCACTGGCATCTGTACGACTATTTCCTGAATCCGGCCGGCGCTTATTTCGGCGCGAAGGCAGCCAACGAGCCGGTGCACATCCAGTACTCATACGACACGCGCGCGATCATGCTGGTCAACCATACGCTCACCGACGAGCATGGCTTGCAGGCCATCATCCGCGTACGCAACCTGGACGGCAGGATGCACTATGAGCAGCGTTTGCAGCACATCCGCCTCGCAGGCAACAGCACGCGACAATTGGAGATGCTGCCGGAGTTGGCGGGCTTGTCGCAGACCTATTTCATCGAGCTCGAGCTCGATGAGGCCAACGGCAAACGAGTGAGCCGCAACGTCTACTGGCTCTCCACCCAGCCCGACGAGCTCGACTGGGCGCATTCGAATTGGTATCTCACGCCGCTGACGCAATACGCCGACTTCACCGCTCTGCAGTCGTTGCCGGCCGCCACGAGCGAGGTCCGGGCGGCGTCGTGGCGCAAGGGCGGTGAGGACATCGCCTCAGTAACACTGACGGTGCCCGTATCCTCCAAAGCCGTGGCGCTGTTCCAGCACGTGTCGATCAGGGAATCCGCGGACGGCAAGCTGGTGCTGCCGATCCTGTGGAGCGGCAATGACGTCACGCTATGGCCCGGAGAATCGCTTACCTTGACCGCGCACTTCGCCACGGAAGGCGCGGCGAAGCCTGTCGTCGAGGTGAGCGGATGGAACGTCCCGACCCGGAGCGTGCCGATCGCCGTGAAGGGCCGGTAAAGCCCGTGCCATGGCACCGCTCGCCGGGGATCGCGTACCATCCGGTCGCGCGTCCCGGCCGCGTCGGCTGGGGCGCTTTTGGAGAATCGATGTCACCGATCCAGAGGGGAGTGCACACATGCCTGCCGCACCCGGCGTCGTGAAGCCGGCCCGGAAATTCCATTTCATTTCCGGGCTGCCCCGCTCGGGCACCACGCTCCTGGCCGCCATCCTCAACCAGAACCCCCGTTTCCGCGCGGGCATGACCAGCCCGCTTGCCGACATCATGGGGGTGGTGATGGCGGAGGCGAGCAGCAAGAATGATTTCTCGTTCGATGTCACCGACGGGCAGCGCGTTGCGGTGCTGCGCGGCCTGGTCGAGAATTTCTACGCGGCGGAAGCGGGCGCCAGCGTCGTGTTCGACACCAGCCGGCTGTGGTGCAGCCGGATGCAGTTGCTCGACACCTTGTTTCCAGAAGCGAGAGTCATCGCGTGCGTTCGCCAGTTGTCCTGGGTGCTGGACAGCATGGAACGTCTGGTGCGTAAGCACCCGGTCGGTGTCAGCAAGGTATTCCGCTTCGACACCAACACCACCGTGTATTCGCGCGTCGAGGCGCTGACGGATCCGCGGGGCATGCTGGGCTTCGCCTTCCAGGCGACCAAGGACGCATTCTACGGCCAATATGCGCCGGGCCACCTGCTGCTGCTGACCTACGAAAGCCTGGTGCGCAATCCGTCGGCAGCCATGCGCGCCGTCTACCAGTTCATCGGCGAGCCCTGGTTCGAGCACGACTTCGACCGCGTAGCCTACAACGCGGACGAGTTCGACGCCCGCATCGGCATGCCCGGCCTGCATACCGTGCGCCCCAAGGTGGAGCCCATCGAGCGCACCTCCATCCTGCCGCGCGAAATCTTCGGTCGCTTCGTGAACGAAGCGTTCTGGATGGACCCGAAGAACAACGTCAGCCAGGTGCCCGTCGTTTAGCAGCCCCCGGCTGACCTCAGCCGGGGGCTGCGCCGACCTCTGAAGCGTCAGTAACGGCGCGATCCGCCGTGGCGGTTGCCGCCGCCGCCGGACCGTTCACGGTCCTGCGCCTCATTCACCTTGAGAGAGCGGCCGTCGAAGTCGACGCCGTTCAGCGCCTGCATTGCCCGGGAAGCATCGGCATTCGACATCTCCACGAAGCCGAAGCCGCGCGGACGACCTGTCTCGCGATCGGTGATCAAGGAAACTTTCTCGACCGTCCCGTGCTTCGAAAACAGAGCGCGGACAGCCTCTTCGGTTGCCGTGAAGGGGAGATTTCCTACGTATAGTTTCGTCACTGCAGAATACCCGTGAAGGAGAGCGGTATGGGGCGGCAGGTACAATCCTGCCTCCTGGTTCGCGGAGCTTTGCGAGGGTGGCAGACATTGGCCGGAAGGCGCGCCGGGAGGGTGCGCATGGCGCCAAGGCAGACAAGCCGAAAAGGTACGAGCCGCGCTCTAGGCTACAGGAATCGGCAGCGGACTGCCCGAACTTTCGTTCCGGGCGTGGCGGAAGCACCACACCATCACTTGCGCTCGGGTTACGGGGCGCGCATGCTGCTCCGAGCGGCTTTGTCAGGGCGCGCCCGGGCGCAGGAGCCGAAAAGAGTGATGAATCTTACCCTGATCGATGCTTTCGGCCGGTTCGGTGCCAAACCCGCCAGCCGACTCGGCAGTCTATCCGCCATGGCGGCTGACGGCGCCATGGTGCTCAACTGTTCACCGGCGCATTTCGGCCATCCCGCCCGCGGAGTTCTGCGTTACGAGACCAGGATTTCCGCCGCGCAGGCAGAATCCAACGTCGTCACGTCGCTGAGTGAGCACCTGACGCGCGCACATGATGGTGGTCTTCCGGTTCGAATGGTCGTCACCTTCCCTGAGCGCGAGAAGACGGGCAGGTCAGGCCGCTATCACGTCCGCCCTGACCTGATCGGGAAGGTCGTGGAGTTCGACGGTGACCGTTTCGTAGTCGACTTCACGCGACCTCAGGCGGCGCGTCCCGCGCTCGCGGCAGGCCGCCGCAAGTAGTGCCGGTCAATGGGCCGGTGAGCACACCGCAGTCAGCGTAAAGCGAAGACGCAGCTGACACGGGAGCTTCGACGCGAAGTCGCTCGCTCGCGAGCCGGTACATTCGAGCACCCCTTCCATCCGATGCGACGGGTCCTCGAGTGCGGCATGCACGGCCGAGGCAAGCTCGAATCTTCCATCGCAGTTGGCGTACGGGCAGGGGAAAGAAAAGTATGCGCGGGCGGGAGGGTGCAGAACGTGAGATTGGGGCACCGGCGTGCTCACCGCGCCGCCCTCGAAACTCAGCTCGAAGCGTAGCTGCTCGACGGCCGGGAACATCGCGCGCAGCTTGGGCGCGGCTTCCTGGTCGCGGCGCAGCTGGGAGGAGCGCTCCTGACGCGTTGCAGCTCCGCGGGCGTGGCCGAGCCTCACGTCCCGCCGCTCAATGTTGGATCGGTCGGGCTGACCGGCGGATCCTGCAATGGCGTCACGATCTCTCCGGAACCGGCCGGGCGAGCCGTCCGGCGCTGCTGCTTCTCGAGCTGGCGCGCCTTTCTGCTCAGCTCCTTCTGCTTCTTTGCGTGGCGGTAGTTCGGTTTGGGCACGAGGTTTCCTCTGTCAGCGCGCGGGATCCGGCCGGTACCAGTTTACTCCGAATCGGGCCGCACCGGTGGATGAGCCAAACGAAACTGCAGGCGCCGGGGAAGAGAACGGATGTCGACAGGGGAGGCCGGCCATCGCGGAGGGGCAGAAAGCGCCGATAGCGGCAAACGGAGCGGCGAGGAGGCCGAACCTCCTCGCCACCCTCGGGCGCGCTCCGACTCGGCTCCGGCGATCGGCCCTAGTGCGAGGCTGCGGCGAGATCGGGGTCAGATTCGCCGCGTTCGGTGTGCCGAGACCGGCGACCGGATCCCAGCCAACCGTGGCGGGATATCCTGCGACGCTCGGGTCAGCCTGATTGTTGCCGGCCGTGATGTCGTAGACGTCCGCTGAGTAGTCGGGGCCCGCGGCAATCTTGTAGAGGGCGGTGTTGATCAGACCGAGTCCGCCGCCATTCAGCTGTGCTGCGATTGCGATCAGCCAGGCCCATTGCGGAGTTGAAAGCGACGTCCCGCCGATGTCGTACCAGCCGGTGCTGCACGGCACACCTGCGGTAACGTGGCGAGAGCGAAGTGCAGATCCTTGATTCCGACGGAGCCCGACTCCTGGAGCTCGAATCCGGCGCCCTCGAGCAACCCCACGATCTCAGGAAGATCGACGTGTCCGTGCCGATGCCGGAAATGCCCCGCGAAACCCCTTCTCTTCGTCTCGGGCCTGGCGAAATCGACGAGGAGCACCCGGCCGCCGGGCCTGACGACCCGGTGCAACTCGGCCGCGAGCTCCCGGCGGGCGGCTCGACCGAGGTGATGCAACATCATGGTGCCAAGCGCCAGATCGAAGCTCGAGTCGGCAAACGGGAGCGCCTGCGCCGCGGCATTCTCGAATCGGACCTCGACGCCCGCTCTCGCCGCCTTCGAGCGCGCCCGTGCCAGCATCTCCGGTGAGGCGTCGATGCCGCAAACCAGGCCGGAGCGGCCGACGCCCTCTTTCGCCAGGATGGCGAGAGTACCGGTGCCGCATGCCACATCCAGCACCGCCTCGCCGGAACGCAGACCGGACAGATCGAGCAGCCGCCGTCGCAACTGCGGCTCGCGCCCCCGCAGCGCCAGCCACACGATCGCATCATAGAGCACCGCCGAATGCAGGACTGCGCCGAGGGGCCGCCGTATTGCGTTCCCAGTCGCCATCGTTCCATTCCTCGAAAATGGACAGTTGTTCGATTTCGAGTGTAGGCTCGCCGGTATTGCAGCGGAAGAACTGAGGGCATCGATTCGTGCGATATCGGACACCGACGCCAACTTTGTCCGGCAGCGGCCGCACGCAGCAGACGGATCGGACGGATCGCCGGATTCAGCGGACGCGCGCACTCCTGCATGAGGCGCTCGGCTCGCTCATCCGGGAGAAGCCGTACGACCGCATATCAGTCGCGGAGATCCTCGATCGCGCCGGGGTCAGCCGCTCTACGTTCTACGTTCATTTTCGCGACAAGGACCAGCTGCTGATGAGCAGTATGCGTGCCCTGCTGCTCGGCGTTCCATCAACGGACGGCGAGCCCACATGCGACGTCGCGGAAAGAACAGTTGCCTTCAGCCTCCCGCTTCTGACTCATATCCATGAGCACCGTCGCTCTGCGAGGGCGAAGCTGGGAGAGCGCGGCCGGGCAATCCTGCACGAGCATCCGCGGCGCCCTGTCGGAATGGATCCTGCAAGCGATGAAAACCGCTCCGCGGATGCATGAATCGAGACGATCCCCCATCCTCCCGGACCTCCTCGCACGCCACATTTCCTCGACGTTCGTATTGATCCTGCACTGGTGGATGGACGATGGCGCCGTGCGCTCACCTGCGGAGGCCGACCGGCTGTTTCGCGCGCTGATAATGCCGGTACTCAGGCCGGCAGGTCTGGCTGGCGGTATCACTCGAAGGATATGACCTGAGATGCAGCGCCATGCGTATTACGTTATCGTTGTGCTCGAGGTAAGTACATGAACGACAGGCGAATCCGAAGCCTCGCGATCATCGGGGGCGGCACCGCGGGCTGGATGGCCGCGGCCGCGCTGTCGAAGTCGCTGGCCGGCATGGACGTAAGGGTTCGGCTGATCGAGTCGGCGGAGGTCAACCCGATCGGCGTCGGCGAGGCGACCATCCCACCGATCATGGACTTCATTCGCCAGCTCGGCATCGACGAAGGCGATCTGGTCCGGGAAATCAAGGCCACCTACAAGCTGGGCATCGGCTATCGCGACTGGACCCGGGCCGGCCACTTCTACTTCCACCCCTTCGGCCCTGCTGGCCCGGGGATCGGCAACATCCCGTTTCAGGCCTATTGGTTGAAAATGTTCCTGGAAGGGAAGGCCGAGCGGCTGGAGGAATACTCGATCCAGACCGTGAGCGCGTTGCGCGGGCGATTTGCCCGGCCCGTGCACGCGCCCAACACACCGCTCAACAAGATTACCTATGCCCTGCACTTCGATGCCGGGCGCTTCGCGCGCTATTTGCGTGGCTATGCCGAGGCGCGGGGCGTGCAGCGCACCGAAGGTTACGTCCGCCACGTGTCGGTCCGCGGCTCGGATGGATTCGTCGAGTCGGTGACTCTGGAGACAGGCGAGAGCGTCAGCGCGGATCTTTTCCTCGACTGCAGCGGCTTTCAGGGGCTGCTCATCGAGGGAGCCCTCCGGACGGGCTACCAGGATTGGAGTCAATGGCTTCCCTGCGATCGGGCGGTGATCGTGCACAGCGAGCGTGCCGCGCCGCCCAATCCTTACACTCTCGTGACCGCGCGCGATGCCGGCTGGCAGTGGCAGATTCCCCTTCAGCATCGTGACGGGAACGGATACATCTACAGCGGCCGGTTCAGCGGCGACGACGCGGCGAGGGCGATGCTGCTGCGCAATCTTTGCGGCCGCCCGCTGAGTGAGCCGGTGACGCTGCGCTTCCGGCCCGGGCGGCGCAAAGCCGCCTGGAGGAAGAACGTGGTGGCCCTGGGGCTCGCTGCCGGATTCCTCGAGCCGCTGGAGGCCACCTCGATCCATCTCATCCAGCGCGGCATCGCCATGCTGCTCAAGTTCTTTCCGGATCGCGATTTTGCCGCCGCCGACAGCGACCGATACAACAGGATGCTCGAGTCGGAGTTCGCGCATGTGCGCGATTTTCTGCTGATGCACTACAGCCAGACCGAGCGCGCCGGCCCGTTCTGGCAGTACTGCCGCGACATCCCGCTGACCGAAAGCCTGCGCGAGAAGATCGAGCTCTTTCGCAGCCACGGCCGGATCCTCCGCGAGGAGACCGACCTTTTCCCCGTGCTCAGCTGGCTCTCGGTCATGGTCGGTCAGAACATCATTCCGCGTCGCTACGACCCGTTGGTCGATGGGCTCGCGCCGCGGAAGATCCAAACCAGGCTCGAGGAGATGCGCTCGGCGGTAAGGGAATGCGTCGATGCCATGCCGTCTCACTGGGACTTCATCCAGGCGGCCCCTCCGGGCGCATAGGGCCGCCTGCGGGCGCATCGGCCACCTCCGGCGCGCCTATGCAGCTGCGGGCCCGCGAGGTAAAGCGGATGGGAGCTCCGCGAGAATGCGCTCGAGTACTTCCGTCGTGACCGGTTTGAGCAGATGCGCTACCAACCCCGCTTCCCGGGTCCTGGCTCGGTCGGATGGCTGGCCCCAGCCTGTCACGGCGACGATGGTGGTGTCCCGCAGCTCGGGCATGGCGCGAATCCGCAGCGATGTTTCCACGCCGTCCATCCCCGGAAGGCCGATGTCCATGAATATGATCTGTGGACGGAAGGTGCACGCCTTCTCGATGGCCTCTTCGCCGGTGGCGGCAGTCAGGACGGGGTGACCCTTGAGCTGAAGGAGCTCCGCGAGCGACTCGGCTGCGTCGCCGTTGTCATCGACAACCATGACGCGGGGCCTCTCGCGGCCGGGAGCGCCACGGGGCAGATCCGCGGTGCCGTCGGGATCCGTCGCATCGTCCTCGGCTCCTGAGACGCTGCAGCTCGCGAGGGGCAGTCGCACAGTGAAGGTGCTGCCCCGACCGGGACCGGCACTGGCGGCGCGAATCGTCCCGCCATGCATCTGCACGATCGCACGCACCAGAGCGAGCCCTATCCCCAGGCCGCCGCCGGCGCGCGGCTGCCGCAATTTCACCTGGGAGAACATCTCGAAGACCTGCTCGAGGGCGTTCGGCGGAATGCCGATCCCGTCGTCGGTGACCGCGATCACCGCTTCGTCGGCCTCGCGGGTCAATGTGATCCGGATTCGTCCGCCGGTGTCCGTGTACTTGGCGCTGTTGTGAATCAAATTCGTGAAAACCTGGATGAGACGGTCGGCGTCGCCTTCCAACATGAGGTCCTGGGTGTGTACCTCGGTCGTGAGGGTATGGCCACGGGACTCGAGCACCGTGCGCGCTCCCTCCAGCGCGCGCCCGAGTATGTCGGGGAGCGAAACCTTTCGAACGCGCAGCCGCAGCTTGCCGTGCGTCATCCGCCCGACGTCGAGCAGATCATCCACGAGGCGCACCAGGTGATTGAGCTGCCGCTCCATGATCCCGAGTGCGCGCTGCGAGACAGGCTCGGCGGAGCCGCGCAGCTTCAGGAGTGACAGTCCATTGGCGATCGGCGCCAGGGGGTTGCGCAGCTCGTGCGAGAGGAGAGCCAGGAACTCGTCTTTGCGGCGATCGGATTCCCGCAGCGCATCCTCGATCTGCCGGCGTGCCGTCACATCCCGGATAACGCCCACCAGGCGCACCGCACGACGTCCGTTCGGACGCTCAGAGCCGCCGTTGATCTCAATCCAACGCCAGGACCCTTCATGGCCTCGAATCCGGCAGATGCTGCGCAGCTGCTCGGGCGAGCGGATGCAGCGGATGAGCTGCCGGCGCAAGGCCCGCCGGTCGTCACGGTGCACCAGATGCCGCAAAAACTGCGATCCAGTTAGGGGGGCGTCCTGAGCCAGCCGCAGAATCTCCCGCGGCGGCTCGCTTTCGAACGTGATTCGATCGCCCCGCCTCTCCCAGCTGAAGACTGCGAGCCCGGCCGCGCGCGTGGCGAGACTCAAGCGCCATTCGCGACCCTCGAGCTTGGTGAGTGCAGCCTGCAGCTCCTGCTCCGCGCGCTTGCGGTCACTCACATCCCGGAAGTAGACGGCGAGGCCTTGCCCCGTCGGATATGCCCGAATGTCCACCCAGCGGCCCGTCAGGACCGATTTCGTTTCGAATGCCGCGGAGCACTGCGTACGCAGCGCATTCTCGTACTGGTCGTGGAGCAAAGTTCCGGCAGCGGCCGGAAACACGTCCCAGATCGAGCGGCCGAGCAGCTCATCGCGACGCTTGCCGTAATAGTCGAGCGCGCGCTGGTTGACGTAGGTGAACCGCCAATCCCGATCCAGCGCAATGAACGCGTCGGTGATGCTTTCGAGGAGCGCGGCACGGTCGGCGAGCGCGCGCCGCTCGGCTTCCGCGATCGTGTCTCGCCGGACTGCCTCGGCCCGCTGCCGCGCCGACTGAATCATCGAGCCGATGAGCGCGCGCAGCTCACGCTCGCTGTATGGCTTGGCCAGATACCCGTCGGCTCCTTCCCGGAAGCCCTCGACCCGCCGCTCTTCCGGCGCGTGCCCGGAGAGCAACAGGACAGGTATGGCCTGAGTGCTCGGCACGCTGCGCAGCGTCTTGAGCAGCTCCACGCCGTCCATTTCCGGCATCACGATGTCCGTGACGACCAGGTCAGGCTTGGCGCGCAGCACGATGGTGAGTGCCTCCATCCCGGTCCCCGCCGTATCGACCCAGTACTCTTCCGACAGCGCTTCCGCCAGATGCGTCCGAAGTGTTGGCTCATCCTCGACAAAGAGGATGCGCGGCTTGATCGAAGGCCTCGGGCCTTCGGGGTCGAGCCTCATGACTCTCCTCCCTGCGAATCGGGGCGCGCTGCCAGGCTTGCCTTGGTTCTTGTCGTAACCGTCCCGCTGAAGGTCGAGGATGATCGACTGCTGGGCGATATGCCGGTTCGCGGAGGAATGCCGTCTCCCGGCCGACTATCTTACGGGATCTGCCGCATCCTGCCAATCCGCTGTTGGTCTTCGCCGCAGATCGGCCGCCGTGCCTCTCTGTTAGGTTCCGAATGCAGGTGTGCCTGAGACGGCCGCAGGAAGTCCCCATGGGGCATTGCTGCGAATATGCTATGACTTGGTCGCGAGAGGACAGGAACCAGAGGTCGCAAGCGACATGCACGGTAAATCGGCTGCACAGAAGCCGCGCATTCTTCTGGTCGAGGCCCTGCAGAGTCTCCTCGGCGCCCTGGATCGGGCGTAAGCTCCCGTCGCAGATCTACCAGGGGGGGCGCAGACCATGATCTTCGAGCCTGTCGCGACGGGGGGCTGCCGCTCTTACCTGATCGGTTGCGGGGAAACCTGTGCCGCTGCACTGATCGATCCGGAGGTCAGCCAGATCGATCGCTACCTTGCGCTTGCCAGTCAGCATGGGCTGCGCATCCGCTATGCCATCGATACGCATACGCACGCGGACCATTTTTCCGCCAGCCGGCAGCTCGCCTGCCGTCTCGATGTGCCGGTCATGATGCACCAAACGAGCCCCGCGCCCTTCGTGGACATGCGCCTGGGCGACGGGGAATCGATTGCGCTGGGGAAGTTGCGGCTCAAGGTAATGCACACACCGGGGCACACGCGGGATTCGATGTGCCTGCGTGTCGACAATCGCCTGTTTACCGGCGACACGCTGCTCATCGGGGCCACGGGGCGGACCGACCTGCCGACGGGCGATCCCGAGGCGCTGCATGACAGTCTCTTCAATCACCTTCTTCGCCTGGACCCGGAGCTCGAAGTTTATCCGGCACACGAATACAAGAACCGGGACCGAACCACGCTCGGACAGGAGATTCTGCACAACCCGCGGCTGCAGAAGCGCGATCCCGGCGAGTTCGTGGAAATGATGCGCAATCTCAATCTTTCGATGCCGGCCCATTTGACCGAAGCGCTGCGGACCAACCTCTCCGGCGGCAAAACCATTGCACAACTGCTGTCCGAAGCGGCTGCGTTGGTTTCCTTCATGTCGCTCGATGAGTTGCGAGCCCGTGTGGATGCCCGGGATGCCGAGCTTCTGGTTCTCGACGTACGCGAGCGGGAAGCCTACGCCGCCGGTCACGTGCCAGGCGCGCGCCACCTGCCGCGCGGCCAGCTCGAGCTGCGAGTCAATGACGAGCTGCCGGACCCGACTCTGCGCATTCTCACGGTATGCGAATTCGGCCGCGTATCGACGCTGGCTGCGGCGACTCTGCGGCAGATCGGATTTCAACGCGCGATTGCGCTCGATGGCGGGATGAAGGCCTGGCGGGAGGCGGGTTATCCGCTGGTGGCGGGCTGAGAAGAGTCACGGTTTGCGGGCTCGAAGGAGGATTCAGGCGAGCGGCAGTGTCAGGGCGCCCGACTCTTCCTTGAGAGCGATGCCGCTCAGACGGCGTCGGCGGGCGGCGTTCATGAGCCATGCCACCCGCACGGCGGCCTGCTCGTAGGAGAGTCCCGTGGGCGGGCGGATGTTGGAAATGCAGTTGCGCTCGCTGTCGCTGCGGCCGACCCGCGGCTGCCAGGTGAGATACGCACCCAGGCTGGCAGGTGCGGAGAGCCCGGGCCGCTCGCCGATCAGGACGACGGCCAGTTGCGCGCCCAGGCGCTCGGCGATCTCATCCCCGAGCGCGACCCGGGCGCGGCACGACACGATCAAAGGGCCGAGCCGCCAGTCCGCGATCTTTGGAAGTGTGGCAGCCAGCATCGACGCAGCGTGCTCATGGACCGCACGCGCCGACAGGCCGTCCGCAATTACGAAAACGGCTTCGTGGTCTCCCCGGGGTAGAGACGCCGCGGAGACATCGTCCAGCCGCCGCCCCAGATCAGGACGCTGCAGGTAGGTTTGCCGGTCGGATGCGCGGCTGTGGACGATGCGCACATCGCGGCTCGGGAGGACAGCGGCCATGCGCTCGGCCTCGAATTCGTCGTACACGGCATCCCGTGCCCGTGCGTGAGCCAACTGGAATTCGAGCATCGCGCGGGTAGGGAGTGCCGCACCGGACCTCCCAAGGAAAACTCGGGCCGGGGTGCACGCGCGCAGGCGCGCGAACGGATCCGCCTGTTCCTGAGCGACAGGAGGCGCGGCTGCGCCGCGATCGTCGGAGCGGTCCGTCAAGGCAGCTCTCCGATGGCGGTTGTGAGCCGCCCGCCGGAAAGCCTGAGGAGGCGCTCGGAAGCGAGGCGCATGTCAGCCTGCCCTTGCAGCCGGCCGTCCGGACCCAGCACGCCCAGGCCCACCAGCCAGGCTTCGAATTCGGGCGCCGGCCTCAGGCCGAGAGCCTGCCGCAGATAGAGCGCATCGTGGTAACTCGTGCTCTGATAATTGAGCATGACGTCGTCCGCGCCCGGCACGCCCATGATGAACGTGACACCCGCAACGCCCAGCAGCGTCAGGATCGAATCCACATCGTCCTGGTCTGCTTCGGCGTGGTTGGTGTAGCAGACATCGACCCCCATCGGCAGGCCGAGCAGCTTGCCGCAGAAATGATCTTCGAGAGCGGCGCGTGCGATCTGCCTGCCGTCGAACAGATACTCCGGCCCGATGAAACCCACCACTGAATTGACCAACAGGGGCCGGAAAGCGCGCGCCACGCCGTAGGCACGCGCTTCGAGCGTTTGCTGGTCGACACCGTGGTGAGCTTCCGCGGAGAGAGCGGAGCCCTGACCGGTCTCGAAGTACATCACGTTGCTGCCGACCGTGTGGCGACCCAGGGACAGGCCCGCATCCCGCCCCTCGCGCAGCAGCGCGAGATCGACACCGAAACTGCGGTTCGCCGCCTCGGTGCCGGCGACCGACTGGAAGACGAGGTCGACGGGCGCATGCCTCTCGATCGCCGCCAGCGTGTTGGTGATGTGCGATAGGACGCAGCTCTGGGTAGGGATCCGGTACCGCTCGCGCAGCTCATCGAGGAGTTGCAACAGCATGACCTGGGTTTCGATGCTGTCCGCTGCCGGGTTGATGCCTATGACGGCGTCGCCGCCGCCGAGCAGGAGCCCATCGAGTACCCCGGTGGCGATACCTGTCGGGTCGTCCGTCGGGTGGTTCGGCTGAATGCGCACCGAGAGCCGCCCCTTCAGCCCGATCGTATTGCGAAAGGCCGAGATCACCTCGCATTTGCGGGCGACGGCGATGAGGTCCTGGTTGCGCATCAACTTGGAGACGGCGGCAGCCATCTCCGGTGTCACGCCAGGGGCCAGCGCCGAAAGTGACGCGGTGTCTGCCTCATCCGACAGCAGCCATTCCCGGAAGCTGCCGACGGTCATTCCGGAGACACGGGCGAACGCGGCTTGATCGTGGCCGTCGATGATCAGGCGGGTCACTTCGTCCGCCTCGTAGGGGACGACGGCGTCCTCGAGGAATCTGGCGAGCGGCAGATCGGCCAGAACATACCGGGCAGCGACGCGCTCTTCCATGCTGCCTGCCGCGAGGCCGGCGAGCTGATCGCCCGAGCGCGGGGGCGAGGCCGCAGCCAGCACCGCCTTGAGGTCCGGGAACGTGTATCGGACGCTTCCGAGAGTGGACGCGTACATCGCTGCTGAGCATGAGCCAGCCCGGGCGGGCGCGCAAGCGGAGGCCCTTGCTGGCGAATCCACGGTCTCCACGGCGCCGTGTCATCAGGCCGTCATACAACCATGGTCTACTCCGCGCCGTGACACAGAGCGAGTCGCCCACGGTGTCCGCCGCAGACGACCACTATCAATTTCGTACGATCTGGATTTCCGACATCCATTTGGGCACTCCCGGGTGCCAGGCCTACTACCTTCTCGATTTCCTGCGCACGCACAAGGCCAACACGCTCTATCTGGTCGGCGACATCCTCGACGGCTGGCAGTTGAAGAAGAGCTGGTACTGGCCGCAGGCGCACAACGATGTCGTGCAGAAGATCCTGCGCAGCGCGCGCAAGGGCACGAAGGTCGTTTACGTTCCGGGCAATCACGACGAGCTGGTGCGCCAATTCATCGGGCTGCACCTGGGCGGGATCGCCATCGTCGAAGAGGCAATCCACACGACCGCGGACGGCAAGCGGCTGTGGGTCGTGCACGGGGATCTGTTCGACAGCGTCATGCAGCACGCGCGCTGGCTCGCGCATCTCGGCGACTGGATGTACACCATTCTCCTCAAGGCCAATCGCTGGCTCAATGCGATCCGCCGGCGCCTGGGACTGCAGTACTGGTCTATGTCCCAGTACCTGAAGCACAGGGTGAAGAATGCGGTCAACTTCATCTCCGATTTCGAGCACGTGATGACTGAGGAGGCGCGCCGGCGCGGCTGCGACGGGGTCGTCTGCGGGCATATCCACAAGGCCGAGGTGCGCAGGATCAACGGCATCCTTTATTGCAACGACGGCGACTGGGTGGAGAGCCTGACCGCGCTCGCTGAGGATTTCGACGGCCAGCTCCACCTGATTCACTGGCGCGGCCATCTCACGGAACCGATGAACCTGGGCCGGATCGTGGACGAGCTGCCCGCCGGCAGCTCGGTGCCGGCGTAATTGGAGCAACCATGAAAATAATGATCGTCACCGACGCCTGGAAGCCGCAGGTCAATGGCGTCGTGCGCACGCTGCAGACCACCGCACGCGAGCTGCAGGCGATGAGCCATACGGTCGACTTCCTCACACCGCTGGAATTCTCCACGCTGCCGTGCCCGACCTATCCCGATATCCGCCTGTCGCTGTTCCCCGGCCGTAAAGTCGGGCGGCGCCTCTCGGACTTCGATCCGGACGCCCTGCACATCGCTACGGAAGGTCCGCTCGGCATGGCGGCCCGGCGCTTTGCCTTGAGGCGCGGCCTGCCGTTCACCACCGCTTATCACACACGCTTCCCTGAATACGTTCGCGCGCGCAGCGGCCTGCCGCTGACTTGGACGTATGCCTTCCTGCGCTGGTTTCATGGACCCGCCGAGGCCGTGATGGCTCCGACCAACGTGGTCAAGCGCGACCTCGAGTCCTATGGATTCAGGAACGTCGTGACGTGGTCGCGCGGCGTCGATCTCGAGATCTTCAAGCCGCAGCGAAGCGGGCGGCTCAAGAGCGATCCGCCGATCTTTCTGTACGTCGGCCGGGTCGCGGTGGAGAAGAACATCGAAGCCTTCCTGGAGCTGGATCTGCCGGGCTCGAAGTGGGTTGCCGGCGTGGGACCGGCCATGCAGGGAATTCAGGCCCGGTATGCGGACGTAAACTATCTCGGCGTGCTGGATCAGCACGAGCTGGCGCAGGTGTATGCTTCCGCGGACGTTTTCGTGTTCCCCAGCAAGACCGATACATTCGGACTGGTGCTGCTGGAGGCCATGGCCTGCGGCCTGCCCGTCGCGGCGTATCCGGTGACCGGTCCCCTGGACGTCATCGGCGATTCCAATACTGCGGGCGTCATGCACGAAGACCTGCGCACCGCCTGTCTCGAAGCCCTGAAACTGCGCCGTGATGACGCAGTGGCCCATGCCCGAAAGTTCTCCTGGCGGGCCGCGACCGAGCAGTTCCTCGGCCATTTGCACCCGCGTACGGGGAGTGCCGGGCTGCCGCCCCCACTGGTCGACGCGAGCCGGGCTTGATGACCGAAACCGACAGCGAATACTCCAGCGAGAGCAACCCCCACAAAGGCAACCGCGGACTCACCCGCGCGTGGCTGGCCGCCAGGAATTCCTGGAGCGGCCTGGTGTTTGCAATACGCGAGGAAAGCGCCTTCCGCCAGGAACTGACCCTCACGGCGTGCCTGATTCCTCTTGCGCTGTTACTGCCGTTCGGCGCCGTCGAGCGCATGATGCTGATCGCATCGGTGGTGCTGGTCCTGATCGTCGAGCTGCTGAACTCCAGCATCGAGGCGGCGATCGACCGGATCTCGTTCGAGCACCACGGTTTGTCCAAGCGCGCCAAGGACTATGGCAGCGCTGCCGTCATGCTGGCGCTGCTCACGTGCGCCATGGTGTGGATCACGCTCACCTGGCGGCTGCTCGCCGGCTGAGGGCCGTCAGGATTCCCTGGAGGATGCGCGCGGGACTCGGCGGGCAGCCGGGCACGGCCACGTCCACAGGGACGACGTTGGAAACTTTGCCGCGGCTGGGTCCGCGCTCTTCGAAGATTCCGCCCGTACAGCCGCAGTCCCCGATCGCGACCACCAGCTTGGGATCGGGGGTGGCCTCGTAGACCCCCAGCAGTGCCGCCTCCATGTTGGCCGCCACGGGACCCGTCACCAGCAGCAGGTCGGCGTGGCGGGGGCTCGCCACGAAGCGGATGCCGAGGCCCTCGAGGTTGTAGAAAGGATTGTTGAGCGCCTGGATCTCGAGCTCGCAGCCGCGCGCAGCAGCTCCTTGTGCGTATAGCCGAGGCGCTCCTCGAGCCTGAGCACTTTCTCGCAATCTCATGTATGCCTTCGCCCGAGACGCGGACGAACTCGTAGCCCTCTGCCATTGCGCAAGCGCGCCCTCAGGCGGCGCTGATCCGCCCCTGCGGCGATCGCCTCGTCCGTGGGCCGCAGCGCCCCGATGGGTTGCCTTACGAGCGGCGATGGAGCGCCTGGCGCGTAGCCGCAGCGACTCTCAGGCAGGGTTCCATGGCTGCTTCCCGCGAGTGACTATTCGCGATAATGTGAGCACGTTATGAAGCAGAGCTTCACAGTCAGGCGGGGCGCGCTCGACGGGGTCGAGGCGTTCCTGAGCGTTGCCCGGCACCGCAGCTTCCGCAAGGCTGCTGCAGAAATGGGTGTGACGCCGTCGGCGATCGGCCAGGCGGTGCGCAAGCTCGAAACGCGGCTCGGCGCAACGCTTTTCCTGCGCACGACACGCAGTGTCGGCCTGACTGAAGCCGGCGAGCGATTCCTGTCGCGCGCCAAGCCTGCCTTCGAGGAGCTCGTCGCCGCGAGCGAGGTCGCCCGCGGACTCGGGCAGCGGCCGTCGGGACTGCTGCGCCTGTCCGTGCCGCGGGCCGTGGTCCCTGTGCTGCTCGAGCCCCTGATCGCTTCGTTCTGCCAGGCCTATCCGGAGGTCGAGGTGGAGATCTCCATCAACGAGAAATTGGTCGACCTCGCGTCGCAGGGTTTCGACGCCGGCATCAGGATGGGGCAGTTCATCGCCGCCGACATGGTGGCCGTGCGGCTGACACCGGCCTTTCGCCTCATCATCGTGGGCAGTCCCGCATACCTCGACCGCAGCGGACGGCCCGAGCGTCCGGAGGATTTACGCGCGCACGCATGTTTGAGATTGCGACGAACCAACGGCGCGATCGCGCCTTGGTCGCTCAACGACAGCGGCCGCGATGTCGAGATTGCCGTATCGGGTCCCCTCATCGCCAATGACGTGCCCACCATGCTTGGCGCGGCCGTCAGTGGTGTCGGGCTTGCACAAGTGCCTGCGCCGGTCGCCGCCGGAGCGGTAAGGGCGGGGAAGCTCGAGGAAGTGCTGCTGCCGTTCGCGCCGACCGCGCCCGGGGTATTTCTCTACTATCCGAGCCGTCGGCAAATGATGCCGAAGCTTCGGGTCTTCGTCGACCACGTGAAGCGCCGTTCTGACACCAACAAAGTCAGCGCTCGCGGTAAAGAAACGGGTGCGGCGCCGCCGCCAGCCGCCATACGGAGAAGCCGATCACGCTCGCGATCACGACGCCGATCAGGATCGGGGTGATCCAGAACCAAAACCAAAGGTCGAATCGTGGCTGCGTGGCGTAGATCCAGTAGTAAGTCCCGAAGGCGTAAACCACGACGCCGAGCAGCATGAGCTCGGAGATGAAACTCTGAGGTTTCGGGGGGAGAGTCGCGAGCTTCTGCAGAGCCAGGACGGTATACGCCAGCCACAGGATGAAGAGACTCACCGCGAGCAGGCGGACGCTCGAGAGCGGCTCCCCTTTGAGCAGGAGGTCTGCGGAACCGAACAGCAGCACCACGCCAAGCCAGAACAACGGCGGTGTCAGCACGACACGGCAAAGCGCCCGCCGCTGCGCGGCCGGAGAGCCCAGACCGGGCATCAGGGCGAGCTCGGCAATCTGCCCGCGCGTCAATCTCGAGAGCTGAGCGAGGAATCCGCTCGACAGCAATCCTGCGGCGGCGAGCGCCAGGAGAGCGATGGTCCGGACCGTGCCACTCGCACCCAGCCGCGGCATCCAGATCGCGGCTGCCACGAAGAGGGCGAGGAGCGCGGCCCCGATGATCAGCTGCCGTGAAAACTGTGTGAAAATGCCCCCCAGGCAGATTCGAACGACTCGAACGGGAGACTGGCGCTCCCAAGGGCCGCGCCGGCTCGAGGGTTGCCAAGAGGAGCTCAAAGGTGCGCGCTCGAGTGCCTGTCGTGGGCCGATTCGGTGGCAGGCAGTTCGCAGTCGCGCTGCGAGACTCGGGGCCCACGAGCCCGGGCGCATCTCCCGGCGCCAACCGGCGAGCCCCAGCAGCGTGAAGGCCGCGGGAAGGAGGACGACGGCGGCGGAAAGCAGCGCGGAGTGCCAATCCATGCCGCGCGCATGACTGGATCGTGCGCTTGCCGCCCAATAGGCAGCGAGCACGACCAGCGACAACAGTCCAGTGGCGGGAATGGGATGGCGGGGAACGAATAGTCCCGCAAGCGCAATGGCGAGCAAGAGCACTGGCGGGATCCAAGCCGGCCATACCGGGTTCCCTACGAGCGCCGCGACGGGTATCGCGAGCGCCGGGACGAGCAACACCGATGCTACGAGATTTGCGCTGCGTGCGAGTCGCTGCGATCCGGGCAGGCACGAGCGCTTCGCATCGTGGACGAAGGCGAGGGCTCCCGAGCCGAGCATGTAGCCGAGAAAGAGCACCGATAGGGAGAAGACGCAGGCAGCGGCCACCGCGCCGGCGTAGCCGCCCCGGGTCGCCAGTGGATATGCGAGCGCGGCGGAGCCGCAGGCCACCAATGTCGAGACCGCTGGGTGCGCCATCGATCCGAAGAGGGCGGAGAGGTCCTGTCGGACTTTGCGCATCATCGCGCGACCTCGATGAATAGATCCTCGAGGTGGAGCGCATCGAGGTGCACTCCGGGAGCAGCGGCAGCCTCGGGCCAATCCGACCCGGGGGCGCGTGCAATCACCAGCGTGACGGAGCCGTCGGAATGGCGGCGCCGCGAGATCTCACCGGGGATGGGCCTCGCGGCGACGCCTGTGGGTTCCGAGGGCATCGTGAGGCGTGCATGCGTTTCGGATAGGTCGTCGAGCGCGGCGTCGACAACGATACGATGGTCGTGCAGAAAGACGATGCGCGAGGCGATCCGCTCGAGGTCCGAGACGATGTGCGTCGAGAAGAATATCGTCGTGCCGCTTTCTGCGGCGCGCGCGACGATCTCCTGGAGGAGATCGCGGCGCGCGACCGGATCGAGCGCCGAAGCCGGCTCATCGAGCACCAGGAGATTCGGGTTCACCGCGAGCGCTCGAATGAGCGCAACGCGCTGCCGCTCGCCGGGCGAGAGGCTCGCGAGCCGCCGGTCCGCGGAAATTTGCCAGCGTGACAGCGAGAGGTCCACGAACTCGCCGTCCCACTGCGGGTACTGGCGGCCCACGAACTCGAGCATGTCCCCGATACGCATCCAGTCGAACGCATCAGGCTGCTGCGGTACATAGCCGATGCGCTGTTTTGTTGCATCGCTCAGACTGAGCGACGGCTCGCCGAAAACGAAGGCGCGGCCTTCGTCAGCTTGCTCGAGACCGAGCAGCGTGCGAATGAGCGTCGTCTTGCCGGCACCGTTGCGGCCGATGAGGCCAAGCACGGTGCCGCGCGTCACCTCGAGGTTCACCCTGCGCAGCACCGTTCGGCTGCCATAGTGCTTCGTGATCCGCTCGCAACGAATCGCCTCGTCGGTCGACATGTCGGGGCTCACGACGGCGCTCATTCGGAATCCTCCAGAAGTGACTTCAGGCGCTGGACGACCAGGCGTGCGGGAATGTCGAGCTCGCGCGCCTGGCGGGCGATGTCCGCAAGCTGGGATTGCAGGCGCGCGAGCCGCTGCTCCGGAGAAACAACGGCGTGCGCTCCGCGCGCCACGACCATGCCTTTGCCTCGCAGGCGCGTGAGCAAACCCTCTGCCTCCAGCTGGCAGTACGCCCGCGAAACCGTCATCGGGTTGACGGCGTGTTGAATGGCCACGTCGCGCACGGAAGGAAGCTCCTCGCCGGGAGGCAGCTGTCCGCTTGCAATCAGGCGGCGCAGCTGCGAGCCGATCTGCCGATAGATCGGCTCGGTCGCACCCGGCAGAATCGTGAGTCGGTCGGCTTTCATCCTATGTGTATTAATATACTAATACACATAGCTGGCATCAAGGCTTTTATGCAGTCCGGTTGATTCCAGTGTTCATACATGGTACCTTTTTTGACAAAGGTAGCTTGATAATGAACGAGGATTCAAAACTCGGGGCGCTCCGTAAGGGATTCCTGGAATTCCTGGTGCTGCGGATCGTCAGCGGCTCGACGGTGTACGCCGCTGACATCCTCAAGAAGCTGGCGGCGACGGACTTCGCCACGCAGGAAGGCACGTTGTATCCGCTCCTGAGCCGTCTGCGGCGCGAGGGCCTGCTCGATTACCGGTGGCAGGAATCCGAAGCCGGTCCGCCGCGCAAGTATTACCGCCTGACTGCCGCCGGAGAGCGGCAGCTGGCCGACTTCGACGCCTACTGGACGCGTCTCAATCAGACGATCGAATCGATGGGGAGTTGATTCCATGCGACCGGTCATTTCCGTAAGCCTCAGTGCTCGGGCGTATCAGCTCGAGGACGACGCACACGCAGCACTGGCAGAGTATCTGGACTCGGCCTCGCGCTCGCTCGCCGGCAATCCGGATCAGCCCGAAATCCTCGCCGATCTCGAGCAGGCGATCGCGGACAAGTTGGAGCGCTGTCTGAATTCGCACAAGACCGTCGTTGTGCGGGGTGAGATCGAGCAGGTGATCCGCGAAATGGGTCCTGTGGATTCGGGTACCGGCAACGGCGTCCGGCATGAGGGAGTACCTCCAGATGCCGGTGCCCAGGGCAGCGGCGCGAGTGGCGCCGGCGCCGGTCCGGGTGGCGGAGCCGGAGCCGGCCAGCAAGCCGACGCTCTGGCCTCGAAGCGCCTCTACCAGATCAGCGACGGGGCATTGATCAGTGGAGTCTGCAAGGGCATCGCGGTTTACCTGGATGTCGACGTGACGCTGGTGCGCGTCCTGTTCGTGATCGCGGCCGTGCTCACGGGCGGACTCGCAGCTCTGGTATATCTGTTCATGATGTTCATCGTGCCGTACGCCAACACGCTGGAGGAACACGCTGCGGCCAGAGGCTTGCCTTTCAATGCACGGGTCCTGGTCGCACAGGCGAAGCTCAAGGCGTCGCAGCTGGCAGATGCCGCCGCTCAAGCCGCGATGCACAACCGCTCGCACGAGGCACGCGCGCAATGGAAAGCCGAATGGCGAAAAGCGCGGGCGGAATGGCGTCAGGACTGGCGCAGGAGCCGCGCTCAATGGCGCGCATACCGGTGGGCGGGCGTGCCTCCGGGCGCGATTCCGGCGCAAGCGCAGCCGCCCCTCCCGCCTCTGGCTCATCTCATCTCCGGGCTGATATGGGCTGCACTGGGCCTGGTGGCCGCAGCAGTGACAGTGGTCTGGCTGCTGGCGATCTTCTCGGTCATCACAACGGGCGCGGTGTTTGGCTGGATGCCTTTTCACCTGCCGCTGTGGGGCCTCGTCATAGGGCTATTCCTGATCTACCAGGCGGTCGTGTGGCCGCTGCGGGCCGTCCGCCATGGCATGATGCCGCGCTTCTACGGCTATCCCTATCCATGGCATGGCTTCTGGGACGGCCTGGTGGCTCTGTTTCTTCTCCTCTTCGCGGTGTGGTATTTCGGTCATCACGGTCACGATCTGCAGCAATCATTCGACTCGCTCCAGCAGAACGTGCAGCCGGCGTGGCATCAACTCGTACTGGCGTGGCAGACGCTGATTCACGGCGCGCATTGAGCACGTCACCGCTGTACCGGACTCACTGCCGCAGGCGCATGCATTCGGAATCCTTGGCGACACCTGTGCGCTGGAGAGCCTCTTTCTCGATCACCGAGTAGCCCTCGGGCAGCAGGCCGGCTTCCGCCAGCAGCGCGAGCCAATCGCGGAGCGAGTCCATGCCGAACCGGTCGAGCAAGGCATCCGTGACTACGAAAGTTCCATCGGCATCGTGCGCCGCGCAGGCCTTCGGCCCGGGCTCCGGAATGTGGACGAACCTCTCATAGCGGGCCAGAGCCGAGAGCGGCAGATGCCTGCCCGTTGGGTCCGTCAGGAGCTCCACCCCTTTCCAGACACTCGGGTCCGGCGCGCATGCAGCCAGGCTGCGGAAACGAAGCCCCAGGAACTTCCGCTGCGAGTCCGTAAGACGCTTCGCCGTCGTCAGCTCACGAATGACGAGAGCTTCGATCACTTTGCGGATCCGCGACCAGACGGGGCATTCCGACTCCGGGGCGTTCCTCGCGAAATTGAGCTCCAGAGGCAGCTTGGAGACCACCACGCCGCCGACACCCAACTGCCACGTGGTGAAGTGGCGGACGAAGACCTCCTGGTCATATACCTCGAGGGCATCCGCGCGGACGATCCGGTAGTAGGCGAGATCGTCTTCGAGCGTCCAGAAATCGTGAGCCGCTGGATGTGTCGCCGGATGTGTCATCAGAATTCCTTCCTAAATCCGATCTCGAACCCATGAGGCAGCACGCTCAGGATGATGGGTGTGCCGGGCCGGTGCAGGAAGTAGCCGGCGGCTGTGCCGAGCGCAAAGCCGGCCAACACGTCCGTCTGCCAGTGACCCCTGGCTTTCAGGCGCGCGATGCCGTCGTAGATGGGCAGCAGCTCGAGCGCGTAGACCGCCGGATGATCCCTGCCGTACTCGAGCACGAAGGGAGTGACGAGGGAGCTGGTCGTGGTCACCTCTCCGCTCGGAAAGCTCTGACCGTGACCCGTGAACCACCGGTTCGGGTCGGAGGTTTGTGACGGGCGCTCGCGCGAGAAGACGTATTTGAGCGCGGTCGCGGCCACGCCGCTGAAGACGCCTGCATCCACGGATTGCCAGAAAGTCTTGCCGAGGCGATCGTCACCGCCCTCCCATAACGCACCGACGCCCACGAGCGCCACCATGCTGTCGATGAGCGCGTCCTGATTGCTGCGGGCCCAGATGCCGGAGTTGTCGTAGCTCAGCCGGGAATCGATGCCGAGTGGGCCGCCGCCCGCGAGCGCGGCAGGCGTATGCGCCGCAAGGAGCGCGGCAAGCAACCACGCGGCCAGCACAGTGCGCCGTGCCGTTGCGACGGTAGCGGAACAAGATGGACCCATGCGCACGTTTCGCTATCACGGCCGGGGCCGCTGCAGGCAAACTTTGCGGTGCAAAGTGAGACTTTACGACGCCGAGCAGGCGCTATGCAAGGCCCCGCGCCGAGCTGCAGCCGACGGGGGAGCGACAGGAGCTCGAGAATCAGCGACGTTGCAGGTGAAGAAGGTCTCTTGCGGGGCCGTCATCGGCCTCGGACGGCGCACTCGCATCGAGCAGCACCTGCTCGAGTATCGCGAGATAGCCGAGAAAGCGCTTGCGCCCGCTGCCGGTGATCCGAACGAGCGATTGCGGCCGGGCGTCCTCAGAGGTTTTCGTGATCTCGATCAGCTTCGCCGTCTCGAGGACTTCCAGGTGGCGGCTCAGGTTGCCGTCCGTCAACCCGCAAAGCTTCCTGAGTGTGGCGAATGACAGACCCCGGGGATGTGCGAGCAGAGAGGTGAGCACACCGAGGCGCGCGCGCTCGTGCATGACCCGGTCGAGGCCCTCGTACGCGAACGGGTGGGCCCGCTGGCCCTTAGAGCTGGCTCTGTTCATCGTTCTGTCGATATCCAAACTGCAACACGCCCGCGACCAGGAGGTGCCCGACTCCGAACGGTATGCCCATCTCCCATGAGGATGCGGCAACGTCGGGCCCGATCGCCAGGCAGGCCATTCCCGTCGCCAGGTACCACACACCGACCCAGAATGTCCCCGGCGGCAGAAAGCGGCAGGAGGCAAACACGCCCAGGCTGAAAAGCATCTGCCAGAGGCCGGGCAGCATCCAGAGGCTCTGCGGCGTGGCACCCGCCAACACGGCGGTCACCAGGATGCCCGCCACTATCGCCGGCAGAAACTGCTCGACGGCAGCATGTACCATCTGTATCGCGAGGACGGAGTGAATGCGGCGGGCGCGCGTCATGGTCTCGACGCCGATGAAAGTGAGCGAGACCGCGGCCGCGCCGATCCATATCGCCAGGAAGCGCGCCGGCTCGTGCTCGAGATCGACGGCCCACAGCTTCTGCATCGAAGCAATCACGATGGCGAGCACTCCGGTGCTCGCGAGCGTGATCGGGCCGTACCCGCGAAATTCGACATGGCGGGCCATTTGTCCGCGGATCGAGCGGATCTCCGACAGCGCTTCGCGTATATCAGGCATCGTTGCAGCCTTTAAATCGCGCTCAGTCGTTCGCCGACACCAATAGAGCGAGCTTGGCGGCGGCGACGGCACGCAGCGCACAGGGCTCGAAGTCACTCGCCTGACAGGCTGTGACGCTCGTGGACAGATATTGGCCCGATGACGAGGTGACGATCACGACCGTGCCGACCATGACGCCGGCCGCCGTCTGGAAGCGGAGCAGGTTGCCCGGGACGTGAAGCTGCAGGTTGCAGGTATCGCCGGCCGATGCAGGACTCAGTGTGCCCGATGCGGCGATCGCCTCCTGCAGCCGATCCGCGAACTCCTTGGTAAGGGCGTCGCTCGTCTGGACATCGACGCAGACTTTCGCCGGCCCTTGCGGTGCGGGCGCCGTCTGCTGCTGCGCTGGAGAGGCTTGAACCGCCGGTCCGGCCGCGAAGCACGCGCTCGAAAAGGCCGCCAAACCAGTCAGTGCGGCAACCCTGCGCAATCGTTTCATCGCGGAAGTACCCCGTCACGGCTTGCCCAAGCAGCGACAATATACCAGGGCCTCCGGATAAGGCTCGCGCGAACAGCCGCGGGGCGCAGTCATGGCGAGGTGACGCGGCCTCAGGCCGCGGTGGAATGCCGGTTCAGCCGAAATTCGAGATGGCGCTTCACGTCCGGCCATTCGGGGAGAATGATGCTGTACATGTGCGTGTCGCGCACTGTGCCGTCCCTGCGGGCCTTGTGGTGGCGGATCACTCCGTCTTTTTTGGCGCCAAGCGCTTCGATTGCCTTCTGCGACCGGAAATTGAAATTATCGGTGCGCAAACCGACGACCTCACAGCCGAGCGTCTCGAACGCGTGCTCGAGAAGCATGAGCTTGCACATGGTGTTCACGTGGGTTCTCTGGCGGCTCTGCGCGTACCAGGTGTGGCCGATCTCGACCCTGTCGATCTCGCCGGCGATATCGTGATACCGCGTGCTGCCGACGACGGTGCCTGACTCGAGGTCGCGCACCACCCAAGGAAGCATGTGGCCGTCCTCGAGGCCGCGCAAAGCCGCGGCGACAAACTCTTCCGTCTCGTGGGGCGCCGGCACTACCGTGAACCAAAGCTCCCAGAGCTCACCATCCCGCGCTGCTTCCTGAAGCCCGGGAATGTGTTTCTCACTCATCGGCTCGAGCCGAATGGAGCCCCGTTCGAGAACGACGGGAACAGGACGAATCATCCGCGCCTCCGCAGGCTGACCACGGTTCTGATATCATCGAACAGCGATATGATATCAGGGCACTGATAACATGGTCAAAGACTCCCGCGAAGGCCTGCCGAGCCTGCCTCTCGTCGGGCAGGGCAAGCGCGGCCCCGAGGGGTATCTGACCTACCTGCTGCGGCAGGCAAACGCGTCCGTGCGGCTCGCGCTCGATCGTGTGCTCGCCAGGGAAGACATGACCTATCCGCAACAATCCGTACTGACGCTGATCCGTGCCTACGAAGCCATCTCGGCGGCCGATCTGGCGCGGCTGTCGATGCTGACGCCGCAGACGGTCAACGGCATCGTGCGCGCGCTCGAGATGCGCGGCGCCATCAGAAAGGAGCCGGATCCCGTCCATGGACGCATCCTGCGGCTGTTGGTTACGGAGGACGGGCGTGTGCTCAACAAGCGCTGCCGCGTACTCACGGCGCCCATCGAGGCGGCACTGCGGGCCAAGATGAACGCGAACGCCGAAGCCGCCATCCGCCAATGGCTGGTCGACGTCGCCGAAGCGTTCCTGGAATGAGGCCTGGGTTGCCTGGGCCTGACTGTTACCAGATGTGGACGCGCCTATCCGGCGTCAGGTATAGCGTCTGTCCCTGAGTGACGTCGAAGGCTTCGTACCAGGCGTCGGAGTTGCGCACCGTGTCGACCCGGAACTTCGCAGGTGCATGCGGATCGGTCAATACCTGGCGCCGGAGGGCCGCCGGCCGAACTTTCGAAGCCCAGTTCTGTCCGAAGGCGATGAAGAACTGCTGATCGCCGCTGAAGCCGTCGATCTTCGGCGCCGCTCTGCCGTTCAGGGAATCGTGATACGCCTCTTGAGCCGCCATTACGCCACCCAGATCGGCAATGTCCTCGTCGATGGTCTGCGGTCCATTCACGTGCAGCCCGGGTAGCGCCTGGTAGCTGTCATATTGATCCTCCAGCGCCTTCGCCTCCTGCTCGAAACGCTGGTGATCGGCCGCGGTCCACCAGTTGCGCAGCCGTCCCTGCGCGTCGAAAGCGCTGCCTTCCGCGTCGAAGGTGTGGCTGATTTCGTGTCCGATGATGGTCCCTATCGCGCCGTAGTTGTCGGCCGCCGGAGCCTTGGGATCGAAGAAGGGGGGCTGCAGGATCGCGGCCGGGAAGCTCAGCGCATCCTGCAGCGGCAGATTGACCGCGTTGACGGTCTGGGGCTCCATCCACCATTCATGCCGGTCGACCGGCCTGCCGATGCGGTCGATGTTGTACCGGTACTTCCACAGCTCTGCACGCCGGACATTGCCGAAGAGATCGTCCGGCTTCACCACGTAGGCGGAATAGTCCTTCCAGGATTCGGGATAGCCGACCCCGACATAAAGGGAATCGAGCTTCTTCAGGGCTTCCGCCTTGGTCGAGGGCGCGAGCCACGTGAGCGCTTCGAGCCGCTTGTGATAGGCGGCGATCAGGTGCGCCACAATATCCTGCGCCTCTGCCTTGGCCTGCGGCGGGAAGTACTTCGCGGCGTAAAGCTGTCCCACGGCATCGCCCAGGCACGCATTCACCAGGTCGACCGCGCGCTTCCAGCGCGGCGGCTGCTGCGACACGCCTGTCAGAACTTTGCCTTCGAAGTCGAATGTCTCCTCTTCGAACGGCTGCGACAGATAAGGGCCGTACTCCTCGAGCAGATGAAACGCCAGCCAGTCCTTCCATGTGGCCAACGGCGCTGCGGCGACGAGCGCCGACTCGCCGGCAAAGGCTGACGGTTGCCAGACATAGAATTCGCGCTGATGCGCCAGGCCCGCCGCGGCGAAGTACGCATTCCAGTCGAGGCCCGGAGCTTCCGCCTCGAAGTCGGCCAGCGTCCATACATTGTTGGCCTTCTCCACTACCTCACTGTCCGCCAGACTCTCCTGAACCTTGGCGATCGCCTGCTCCAACGCCAGAATCTTCGTTGCCCGGGGCGCCGGGTCCGTATAGCCCGCCAGCCGCAGCATGGCGGTGATGTGCGCTGCGTATTTCCTGCGGATCTGCTGCATCTGGCCGCTATCCGACAGGTAATAGTCGGTGCTGGGCAACACGAGTCCGCCCTGCAGCAGGTAGACGGCATAGCCCGCCGAGCTCCGGAAACCGGGTGAGGTCCAGAGCCCGAACAGATGCATGGTGTGGAAGTTGGTGTTGTTGAGCGGGTCCACGTCGGCGCGCAGCATGCTGCCCATCACCGCCGCCAGTTCCCGCTTGCTGCGGATGGCCTTCACCCTGGACAGCTCGGGCTGCAACGGCTTCAGCCCCAGCGAATCGACTGTCTTCGCGTTCATGTAGGACGCGTATAGATCGGCGACCTTGCGCTCATTGGAGCCCGCCGGCGCCTTCGAGCGCGCCGCTGCCGTCACGATGGCAGCCACGTTCCTGCGACTCTCGTCCAGCAGGGTCGAGAAGACACTGAGCGAGGGCCGATCTGCCGGGATCTTCGTCCGCGCGACCCACGCGCCGTTGCTGTACAGGAAGAAATCGTTGCCCGGGCTTATGCTCGGGTCCATGTTGTGAACTGCGATTCCGTGCGCGACAGGCTGCTTCGATGTCTGTGTCTGCGCCTGCGCCGGTGGCAGTACGGCTGCGGCAAGAGCGGTCGCGACGAGGGTCGTGAAGAGACGAACCCGATGCATGGCTGGCATCTCCTTCCTGCAAATCTGTGCCAAAGCGTCAATAATACATGGTAACACCGCCACTGCCGGGGGAGCACGACGATGACCAAGCTCGATAAGCCACTCAAGCGGGAATTGTCGATCGACGGCAAAGCGTACGTGCTCACGATCGAGCCCGAGCGTTTCAAGCTCGTGCCGAAGGGGCATCGCAAGGGATTGGAATTCGCATGGCACGATCTCGTGAGCGGTGAGGCGGCTCTGGCCACCGCGCTCAACGCATCGCTCAAGCAACGCAACTGATCGAGCAACAGGAATCGTTCACCAAGGGTCGTTCTGAGCTGGTCCATGTCCGGCGGCAGCCGGTCGATTGACCTGTCGCGGCGCTTCATGGAAAAATACTACACATAATGAAAATTACTTCCATGCTCCTCTGGTCGGCGATCGTCTTCTGTGCGGCTGCCTGCCTTGGGCAGCAGGCACGCGCCGCCGAGGCGCATCGGCTGGCGCCGACGCCGCCCATGGGCTGGAACGACTGGGCGCACTATCAATGCGATTTCACGGCGAGCACGATCCTGGCGAATGCGCGTGCGCTGGTCAGCAGCGGGCTCGCGGCCCGGGGCTACGATGTGGTGACGATCGACGACTGTTGGATGCTGAAGAGGCGGAACAGTCGCGGCGATCTGCAGGTCGATCCCCGCCGCTTTCCCGACGGCATGCGGCCGATTGCCGCGGCAATCCACGCGCTCGGACTCGAGTTCGGCATCTATGAGGATGCGGGGTACGCGACTTGTGGCGGCTTCGCCGGCAGCGGCCCTGCGAAGAGCGGCGGGCCGCCGCATTTCCTGGCCGACGCCAGACTCTTCGCTTCCTGGGGCGTGGATTATCTCAAGCTCGATGGGTGCAACGTCCGCACGGCGAAGGGGCAGTCCGGCGAGGCCGCTTATCGGGCCGCCTACCAGGCCGAGAGCAGTGCGCTGCGGCGCGTCGGCAGGCCTGTCGTGTTCTCGGAATCGGCGCCGGCCTATTTCCAGGGAACGCCGGACTGGTACGACGTCCTCGGCTGGGTTCGCGGCTATGGCCAGCTCTGGCGCGAGGGCACGGATGTCGAAATCTACGATCGCAAGCAGCCGGACCGGTCGCGCTTCGGCAGCGTCATGTGGAATTATGACTACAACCTGCCGCTGGCGCGCTTTCAGCAACCTGGCAATTGGAACGACGCGGATTTCATCATCGGCGGCGACAGCGGCATGACCCTGGCCGAAACGCGCAGCCAGCTTGCGCTCTGGTCGATGATGTCCGCGCCTCTGATCCTCAGCTCGAGCCTCGAGAAGCTCTCGCCCGCGGCGATCGGCGTTCTGGGCAACAGAGCAGTATTGGCTGTCGACCAGGATCCGCTCGGCCGCATGGCGACCCTCGTGCGCCGCAGTGCGGCGATGGATCTGCTGCTGAAGCCGCTGCAGGGCGGTGAGTATGCCGTCGCCGTTTTGAATCGCGGCCCCACGACGCTGCGCATCGGGCTTGCTCCCCGCGATCTCGGCTTTGCCGGCGACCGCTGCAGGCTCGAGGTCCGTGATTTGTGGACCGGCATACAACACGCCTCGGCGGCAGATCTCGGCGGGCAGATTCAGGCACACGACACGGACATCTGGAAGATCCGACCGACTGCCGATTGCGGCACTCCGGCCCGCATCGGTGTCATCACCCGAATCGTGCCGAATGTGCCGGAGAGCCGTCAGGACTCCCAGGACTACACGCGCTGCCTGGCAGCACCCGGCACCGTGCGGCCGTGCGAAGGGACGGCGGCGGAGACGTGGCGGATTACGCCGGACGGCACGTTGCACTCGGGGCAGGAGTGCCTCACTCAGATTGGCGATCGCGCGGCTTTGTCGAAGTGCGCAGCCGGTGACAGCCAGCGCTGGAGGTATACCTTGCCCGGAAACCTCGTCAACCGCAGCAGTCATCTCTGCCTGACCGGAGCCGCGGACGGTCGGCTCGGGGTTGGCGCTTGCGGACACAACCTCGCGGCACAGATTTGGGCCTTGCCCAATGAGCTGCGCGCGCCTGTGACAGCCGGCGCGGGCTTGCGCTGACTGCGGGCCACCGCTCACACGTGCCCGACTCCGCCCAAGTGCTCGCTACGACCGCCGCCGGCGCGCAGACCGAGAGGCGGGCCCTGGCGCTCATGGCCGGGCTGTTTGCGCTGTTTGGCTGCGTGACCTGGCTCAATGGCGTCCTGATACCGTTCCTCAAGATGGTCTGCCGCCTCGACACGTTCGAAGCGCTGCTGGTCACTTTCGCCTTCTATATCGCCTATTTCGTCATGGCCATCCCGTCGGCCCGGGTGCTGGCGGTCACCGGGTACAGGCACGGCATGGCTCTCGGACTGGGCGTCATGGCTGCCGGGACTCTGCTATTCGTGCCTGCCGCGCTGATGCGCTCCTACGGCGTCTTCCTCAGCGGGCTTTTCATTCAGGGAACGGGCCTGGCCCTGCTGCAGACGGCGGCCAATCCCTACGTGATCATTCTCGGGCCGCAGGAGAGTGCGGCGCGCCGTATTTCCATCATGGGCGTATGCAACAAGCTCGCGGGCGCGATCAGCCCGATGGTGCTCGGGGCGTTGATCTTCGCAGACTTCGGTCATGTCCAGCTGACCGGCGATGGACCGATCAGCGCTGCGACGCTGAGCCAGTTGGCCCATCGCCTCATCATGCCTTACCTTGCAATGGCGGTAGGGTTGGTGGCGCTGGCGATCGGTGTGGAGCGCTCGGGGTTGCCGGAGCTGCAGGAGCCGCCGGCCGGGGAGGACCGGCCCGGGGGAGCTCGATTCCGCTGGTCGCGCCATCCGCTGCTGCTCTTCGGCTTTTGGGCGCTCTTCTTCGAGATGGCACTCGAGGTGATCTCCGGGGACACCATCGTGCTCTACGGACAGGCTTTGCATTTCCCGATCCAGACGGCACGGTTCTTCGCCAGCATGACGTTGACCGCCATGGTCATCGGCTATCTGCTGGGAATCGTCCTCATCCCCAAGCGCCTCAGCCAGGAGCGGGCATTGGCGCTCTCGGCCGGCATAGGCATTGCGCTGACAATCGCAATCGTCGTCACCCACGGCATGCTGAGCGTGTTCATGGTCGCATCGCTGGGCTTCGCCAACGCGGTGCTCTGGCCGGCGATCTTTCCGCTCGCGCTCACCGGTCTCGGCGAGCACACCAAGACCGGGGCGGCCATCATGATCATGGCGATCGTCGGTGGAGCCGTCGTGCCGCCCGCCTATGGATTGCTGGCGCGTGCCGTCGGCAGCCAGCTGGCGTATCTCTCTCTCGTCCCCATGTACGCGGTCATCCTGAGTTACGCTCTGTATGCGCGCCGTAAAATGAGCGGTTCGCGCGCACTGGCAGGAGCGGGCTGATGAGTCGCAATTCACGTCGAGAACGATCCGGCGCGCCGCCGCAGGCGGCTGCTGCGCCGCCTTTGCAGCGGGGGGCGGGAGATCTTCTCGAGCGCATCCGCTCCGACATGGGGCATCTCTCGAAGGCGTTCGGCCGCATTGCGAAGTACCTGGTTGCCGACCCGGACTCCTTCATGCACGCCCCGCTGCGGACCATTGCGGCCGGCGCCGGCGTCAGCGAGCCGAGCATCGTGCGCTACTGCAAGAGCTACGGTTGCAAGGGCGTTCCCGAGTTCCGCATCGAGCTGGCGAAGTCCCTGGCGCGCGAGCTGCCGGAATTCCGCCTGAACCTCATCGCGCCCAACGTCTCCGACCGCGAGCAGGTCAACGTCAGCAAGAAGCGCTCGATCGCGCGCTACGCCGCGGGCCTCATCGAGCGCGAGCGCGCGATCATCATCGACTCGGGCTCGACGCTCCGGACTTTCGCCACCCAGCTCGGCGAGGCGCGCGGGCTGTCGATCCTCACCGGGACCTCGAAGTCGTCAACCTGCTGAGCCGCTACAAGCAGCATGAGGTCATCATTCCCTCCGGCACGGTGCGTTACGACACCATGACCGTAGGCGGACGGTTCATCGAGCGCTTCCTGGCGGAGCTGCATTTCGACACGTTTTTCCTGGGCGCCGACTCGATCGACCTGCGCTTGGGACTGAGCACGTTCAACGAGGAAGAGGCGCAGAAGAACGCGGCCATGATCCGCGCCAGCGACCGGGTGGTGGTGTTGGCCGACTCGTCGAAGTTCGGCACACCGAGCCTGCATCGCATCTGCGACATCCGTAAGGTCAACGTCATCGTGACCGACACCGACATCGATCCCGCACTCGTGCAGCAGCTCGAGGCGCTCGGCATCGCCGTGCACTGCGTCGATGCGCGCACGGGGCAGCGCGCGGTCGGGCGCCGGAAGGCCCGGACCTGAGAGCAGGAGATGGGCCGGACCGAGCCACAGCCGCCTGAGCTACAGCCGACCGAGCTGCAGCCGATCTCGCGCGCCGGTCTCTTCGGCGGGATGGATGTTGGCGGCAGCAAGGTCGAGACTTGCCTGTTCGACGAGCAGTTTCGCGCGCTCGAGCGGCGGCGCGTGCAGACGGCCTGCGCGACTTACGAAGAGCTGCTCGATTGCATCGTCGGCGAGGTACATTGGCTCGACGCGCGCGCGGGCGGCACGGTCGACCTCGGCATCGGTCTTCCGGGACTGGTCGATCACGCGACAGGTCGGTCCCTGACTTCGAACCTCCCGGCGACCGGACGGCCGCTGCGCGAAGATCTGGTCGCGAAGCTGGGCCGCAGCGTCGCCATGGCCAACGACTGCAAGTGCTTTGCGTTGTCCGAAGCCAACGGCGGCGCGGGTGACGGCGCCGAGATCACGCTCGGGCTGATCCTGGGAACGGGAGTCGGGGGCGGAGTGACCCATCATGGTCGGCTGGTGCTCGGACACAATGATCTGCCGGGTGAGCTCGGACACCTGGGCATCCCGGGCCGGTTGGTCGCGGAATGGGGACTGCCCATGCTGCCCTGCGGCTGCGGTCGGATCGGTTGCTACGAGACACTGGTGTCAGGTCCCGGGCTGGTGCGCCTGGCCGCCCGGCACGGTGGGGCCGAGCGCTCGCCTGCCGAGATCGCACGCCTCGCCGCAACGGGCGATGCGGCAATGAGCACGACCCTGCGCGAGTGGCTCGCGCTGCTGGCCGAGCTCATTCACACGGCGCAGTGCACGATCGACATGGAATGCGTGGTGCTGGGCGGCGGCCTGTCGCGCATCCCCGATGTCTCGCAAATGCTTGCGGACTCCTACCGTGCCTGCCGGATCGCAGGTCGCGAGACTCGCTTTGCGGTGGCGCGCTTCGGCGATGCCAGTGGAACGCGTGGTGCCGCGATGCTCCTGACGCGGGCCTGAGGGCACGCACCCGGCGACCATGGGAATACTCTCTCCGCTGGCGCCGACAACGGGCCACGCCGAGCCGCCGACGACCGGCCCGTGGTGGCTGCAGCCGGCCATGCTCTTCGATGGCGAACAGGTGCGCAGCGGTTTGGCGCTGCGGATCGAAGACGGGCGGATTGCTGCGATGGCTCCCGCGGCCGACGCGCGCATGGATGCTGCGCCATGCTGGCAGAGCGACTGCATGGCCTGTCCCGCGTTCGTCGATCTGCAGGTCAACGGTGGCGGCGGACGGCTCTTCAGCAACGAGCCCACCGCGGAGGCGTTGATTGCCATCGCGGCTGCCCACCGGCGTGGCGCAACGGGGGCCTGGATGCCGACCCTTCTCACCAGCCCTCCGGAGGTCATGGAGCGCGCCGTCGAGGCGGTGCTTGCGGTATACGGACGGCACGGTGTCGCTGGAATGCACATCGAAGGCCCGCACATCTCGCCGGAATTTCGCGGCGCGCACGCGCTCGAGCTCATCAGGCCGTTTGATGAGTACACCCGAGGACTGTTGCGACGTCTGCGCGACCGCAACATACCAGTCATCCTCACACTGGCGCCCGAGCGGCTGCCGCCCGGTGTCCTGCGGGAACTGGTCGCAATGGGCGTGCGAGTGTCGATCGGCCACAGCGGCGCGAGCGAAAGTGAAACCCGTGCGGCGCTCGCCGAAGGCGCAAGCCTTTTCACCCATCTGTTCAATGGGATGCCGCCCCTCAACACCAAGAAGGTCGGGATGACGGGCGTCGCGCTCGACAGTGGTGCGTGGTGTGGAATCATCGCGGACGGATGGCACGTCGATGACACGATGTTGCGCCTGGCCGTGCGCGCGAAGCGCTCGCCCGGCGCCCTGTTTGCGGTGACCGACGCGATGCCGACGGTGCACGGGCCGCCGGAGTTCGAGCTGTATGGCGCGAAGATCCGGTTGCGTGAAGGCAAGCTGATCGACGCGCGCGGCTCACTGGCCGGTGTGCACATCGACATGATCGGCACGCTGCGGCGGCTCGTGCGCAACGTCGATCTGCCGTTGGCGACGGCGCTGGCCATGCTGACCTCGATCCCGGCTCGTGCCGCGGGTTTGGATGCGGAATATGGCCGTCTCGGTGACAACGCGCGTGCAAACATCCTGCTGCTCGATCCCGAGGAGCTGCAGGCGCGGCGCCTCATCGTGGATGGCATTGTTGCGGAGCGCGATCGGATGTAGTAATTTTCCATGAAATGTCGAAACATTACATTTGGGCGTTGCAGGCAGGGGAGCCCCGGCGGCGTGCCATTCTGGCTGCGCTGTTCACCGGGTCACTGCTATCCATGGGCATATGCGCGGCGCAGGCCTCGCCGCTGCGAGTTGCGGTCGACGCGCATGGTGTTTACAGCATCAGCGGGCCGGCTGAGAGCAACCCGACCATCGTCTCCGCCGTGGCGGCCGAGGTCGACGGCCGATGGGTGCGAACGACGGACTATCCGCGCTGTGACGTCGACCGCTCGCAGACCCAGGGGTATCTCGGCCAGGCGGCCCGGTGGCAGGTGACCTGCTCGGGTCTGCGGGGACAACCCAATCTCACTTACTCGCTGCGCGCCTACGCGACGCAGCCCTTTGCGGACATTCGCGCCGCGCTGGTGAACTCCACCGGTCGGTCCATCAACGTCGAAGCCATTCGCCTGGTGGCCGCAGCCGGCGCACAAGTCGTGAGCCTCGGCGGCAGCGCCGCGGCCGATCGCGTCCTCGCGGACAGCTTCAGCGAAGATCGGCCCGCGATGCGGATTCACGATCTCGGCCGCATCGACGGCGGGATGCAACGTGCCGTCGGCAGTGAGCTGATCTACAATCGCGACAGCCATGCGAGCCTCTTCATCGGCGCGCTGACCTCGGAGCGGTTCCTGACGGTCCTGCGGCTCAAGGTCTCCAAGACCGGCGGCGTACCGGCCATCGCCGGATATCAGGTGGACTCGACGGGCACCACCGAGCTGGAAGAGGAAAATTCGCTGGCCGACTCGCCGGCGGAAGACCGGGTCACTCTGAGCCTGCCGGTCGCGCCGGGCGCGCGCCTGGACTCGGAGACGCTTGCCCTGAGCGTCAGCCATGATTACCACGATCAGCTGCAGACCTACGGTCGCCTAATCCGTCAGATCCACCATGCCAGAGTCGACGCGCCGCCTCTCATGGGGTGGTGGAGTTGGACCGCATACTATTTCGGGCTCGATTCAGGCGCCGCGCTGACGAATGCAGCGTGGGAGGCGCAGCACCTCAAGGCGTACGGATACGACGTCTTCCATATCGATGAAGGCTATCAGTACGCGCGCGGCGACTACATCAGCCCCAACGCGACGCTCTTTCCGGAGGGAATGAATCGTCTCGAATACGCAGTTCGCGGCCTCGGGCTCACTCCCGGCATCTGGACGGCGCCTTTCGAGGTTTCGGAGCGCTCCTGGGTCTATCGACAGCATCCGGACTGGCTGATCAAGAACGCGCATGGCCAGCCCATACCCGCGGGCAAAGTCGTGGACGGCAAGGAGCAGCTGTACATGCTGGACGCCACCAACCCGGGTGCCCAGGCGTATTTGCGCACGACTTATCGCGCGCTCGTGCGTGAATGGGGCATTCACTACATCAAGCTCGACTTCATGGACGACAGCGCGATCGAAGGCTACTACTACAAGCCGCACACGACGGCCATGGAGGCGCAGCGCATCGGCCTGGGTGTAATCCGCGAGGCCGTGGGAGACGGCGTATACCTCGACAAGGACGGGAGCGCGATGCTGAATCCTGTTGGCTATGTCGATTACGGCCGCATCTCACAGGACACGGGGCACAGCTTCGAAGCGAGCCGCGACGCGGCCACGGGCATCGCCGCCCGGTACTACATGGACCGTAACTTCTTCGTGTCGGACCCGGATGCCTTCACGGTCTCCGAGCAGCGGATAACCGACCAGACATGGCACGAAGGGAAGCAGCCGCTGACGCTCAACGAGGCGCAGGTATCGATCGCGACCGCGGCAGTTTCCGGCGGCATGCTCGAGATCGGGGACAACCTGCCCTCGCTCGAGGGCTCGCCGCAGCGGCTCGCGCTCATCGAGAACCGCGATCTGATCGACATGGTTCGCCTCGGCAAGGCGTCGATTCCCGAAGACCTGATGAGCTATTCGAAAGCGGATCGGCAGCCGAGTGTCTTCTTCCTGCCGGAGTCGGGGCGTCAGAGCATTCTCACCGTCTTCAACTGGACGGAACAGCCGACGCAGCACGTCATAAAGCTATCCGATCTCGGCCTGCACGCAGGAGATTCCTACGAGTTGACGGATGTTCTGAGCTCGCAGACCTCCGTGCCGGCAGCCGGCGGGTCGGTGCGGCTGCAACTGCCGCCGCATTCCGTGCGCGTGCTCAAGATAGTCGACGATACCGTTCCGGCCTCCTCGCCGGAATTCCAGATCCAATGTCCCCGGACCGGCCGCACGGGGTCGGTGCTCGTTTGCTCCGCCAAAGCGGAGGGCGCTCAGCCTGTACTGACGTACGACTGGACGTTTGGTGATGGGGTATCGGCGCAGGGTTCGCGTGTAGAGCACACGTGGACGGAGCCGGGCGGGTACCGCGTTCAGGTGTCGGCGACCGGCTTGGACGGCAAGGAGGCGCAGGAGGAACTCGACGTGCGGACGACGGGCTATATGTCCACAGTGTTTGCGCCGTCGAAAATTCACAGACTCGGTCCGCCCAAGTAGCACGCAGCGCGGGATTCGGGCACCCCGCCGGCGCGCGCCTGGCCGCGAACCTGGCCATACCTCGCGCGGTCAGGCCAGAAGAACCTCTACTCCGCGGCGGCGGAGCTCGTCGACGACCGGTGGCGACGCGGCAGCGTCGGTAATGAGCATGTCGAGCTGCTCCACGCGCGCGATGACCGAGATGTTGCGGCGCATGAGCTTGGAAGAGTCCGCGACCGCCACCACCTGGCGCGCGATCTCGATCATCTTCAGGTTGAGTTGGGCTTCCGGCAGGTGAGGTGTCATCACGCCGAGAGTCGGATCGATGGCGTCGGCCCCGAGGAACAGCCGGTCGGCCCTGAGCTCCGCGAGCGCCGCCTCGCCGATGTGGCCCGACAGCGAGTTGGACTCCCGCCGCAGGATCCCGCCCGGCATGATCAGCCGCACCGTCGGCGCGCTCGCGAGCAGCGTGGCGACGTTGAGCGCGTTGGTGATCACGTTGATCGACTGCAGCGGCGCCTCGCGGATCTGCTTGGCGATCTCGGCCGTGGTCGTCCCTGAATCGAGAATGATCGTCTCGCCGTCGCGGATGAGTGAGACCGCCAGGCGAGCTATGCGTACCTTCTCCGTGTGATGAAGCGTCTCCTTTACGGTGAGAGGCTGATCCAGACCGTCGCGAGGCAGGAGGGCTCCGCCATGACTCCGGACGACGGCGCCGATTCGCTCGAGGGCGGCGAGATCCGCCCGAATCGTCACTGCGGACGTGGCAAATCGGCTGGCGAGAGACATGACCGTGACGCGGCCACTCTCCTGCAGAAGGTCACAAATCCGCCGCCGCCGCTCTTCGACCAGCAGTCCTGGCTCCACGGTGCTTTCGGCCGCGCGCGATTTGGCGCCCGCTTCACCGCCGGGATGGATGTCGTGCATCGATAGTGTCCTGTTCTGTCGTCGAGCGCTTCGGATCAAGGCCGCCCTTTCGGTTCCGCTCGATGCGTAAGGTTACACAAGGTGACTCGTAAGCCCCAGTTCTGCGCCCTAAATCTTTCGTAATCTTTCGATATGACGAATATACGCTTTCGAACCGAGTGATGGACAAACTAATGTTGACCTGAATGTAAGTATTCGCAATAATAAACAGGGTAGCGATCTGGCTTTCGCTTTCTTTTGATTACAGGGGGAGGGGGACTTGAACCGACCGCGGAGGTCCTGCCGGTGAGCCGCCGCGCAGGGCTCGTCTACGCACTCGTCACCACGCTCTTCTGGGGCGTTTGGGGCGCGTTCGCAGGAATGCCCGCCGAGCACGGTTTCCCAGAGACGCTCATCTACGTGGTGTGGGCGATCACCATGATTCCGCCCGCGCTCTACGCTCTCGGGCGCAGCGGTTGGAAGCTGCCCACGGACGCCCGCTCGGTCATGCTCGGTGTACTCATCGGACTCACCGGTGCGGGAGGGCAGATGTTGCTCTTCCATGCCGTCCATACCGGTCCCACCTACCTCATCTTCCCGCTGATCGCGCTGTCGCCGGTCGTGACGATCGCGATGTCGCTGCTCTGGCTGCAGGAGCGCACCACTCTCATCGGCGCACTCGGCATCCTGATCGCTCTGGCAGCCCTGCCGCTGTTCGATTATCAACCGGGCCAGGGCTTGGGCGGCCACGGTGTCGCCTGGTTCATCTACTCGCTCATCATCCTCGCGGCCTGGGGCGTGCAGGCCTTCTTCATCAAGCTTGCCAACCGCACCATGAGCGCGGAAGGGATCTTCTTCTACATGACGCTCATGGGGCTCGCGCTGGTGCCGGTGGCCCTGTGGATGACGGACTTCTCGCGGCCGATCAACTTTGGGCTGGACGGTCCCTACCTCGCCGCCGCCACCCAGATCCTGAACTCCGTGGGCGCGCTGACATTGGTCTACGCCTTCCGCTACGGCAAGGCCATCGTGGTTTCGCCGCTCACCAATGCGGGCGCACCCCTCATCACCGCTCTTCTCGCGCTTGCGTTGTTGGGTCTGGTCCCACAGCCGCTGAAGGTAGCCGGCATCGTGCTGGCCTTCATCGCGGCCGCCCTGCTGGCCATCGAGCCCGAGCCGGATCCGCAGCCGGCGCCGCAGCCGGAGCAGGGCGCATGAAGGCGCTCCTCGATCTCGTGCGGCGCCACCGCGGGGGCGAGCCCGTTGGAATCTACTCCGTGTGCTCGGCGCATCCCCTGACGTTGCGCGCCGCGCTAGAGCACGCGCGTGCCACGGCCGGCTACGCGCTGATCGAGGCCACATCGAACCAGGTGAACCAGGAGGGTGGTTACACCGGGCTGCGGCCGGCGCAGTTCCGCGACGTGGTGTTGCGTCTAGCGGACGAAAGCGGGCTTCCGCGCGAGCGGGTGCTCCTCGGCGGCGATCATTTGGGCCCCAACGCCTGGCAGTCTCTGCCGGCGGAAGAGGCGCTCGCGCGAGCGGGCGTCATGGTAGGCGAGTATGTGCGTGCGGGTTATCGCAAGATTCACCTCGATTGCTCGATGTCGTGCGCAGGCGATCCGCAGGTGCTTTCCGACGAGATCGTCGCTGAGCGCACCGCGGCGCTGTGCACGCATGCGGAGGAGGCCTGGCGGACATCCGGCGGAGAGCCCCCGGTCTATGTGGTCGGTACGGAGGTACCGGTGCCGGGTGGCGCGCAGGAGGACCTGCACGAGCTCGCCGTCACCGAGCCGCGCGCGGCGCTAGCGACGGTCGCTGCTCATCGCGCGGCCTTCGCCAGCCGAGGTCTGCAGCAAGCCTGGGATCGGGTCATCGGCCTGGTGGTGCAACCCGGCGTGGAGTTCGACCACGACCGCGTCATCGACTATCGGCCGGAGAAGGCGCGGCGCCTCAGCAACTGTATCGAGGAGCTGCCGAATGTCGTGTTCGAGGCGCACTCCACCGACTACCAGACGGAGGCGGCTCTTGCAGCCCTGGTGCGCGATCACTTCGCCATCCTGAAGGTCGGTCCCGCTGTCACATTCGCGCTGCGCGAGGCGGTGTGGGCTCTGGACAGCATCGAGCGGGAATGGCGTGGCGAATCGCGCTCAGCCAACGTGCGCGCCACGATTCTCCATGCCATGCATGCCGATCCCAGGCACTGGCGCAAGTACTACCATGGCACCGGGACGGCTCTCGATCTGCAGCTGCAATACAGCCTCAGCGACCGTATCCGTTATTACTGGCCGGCCCCGACGGTGGTCGCGGCACTAGAGCGCCTGCGTACCTCCTTCGAGAGCGGCCCGCCGCCGCTGGCGCTCCTTTCGCAGTATCTCCCCGGGGCTCACGCCGCGGTACGTGCCGGGACGATTCCGGCGCGGATGACTGACCTCGTGATCCATCACATCCGACAGGTTCTCTCCCGTTACTCGCGGGTCAGCGATCCGCGAACATCAGAATAAAGGGTCCGTAACATGAAGACGTCCCCCGATTCGGCCGCCGCCCTCTGTGCCTGCAGCCTTTTCCTTGCCCTGCAGCTCGCGGGCGCGACGGCCGTGCATGCGGCCGATGCCAGCGCGGCGACGGCTGCGCCCGCATCTGCCAGCCCTGCAACATCCGCGACCGCTGCAGCCGCATCTCCCACCCCTGCTGCCCCCGACGCCACCGCCGCAGCACCGGATCCGTCGCCGGATACGACATCCAACGGCAGTGGCGAGCAGCTCAGCGAAGTGGTGGTGTACGGCATCGGGGCAGACCTCGAGAAGGCGCTCACCACCAAGGAGTTCGCGCCCGTCATGCTCGACTCGATCGACTCGACGCAGCTCGGTCGCTTCCCGGACGCCGACGTCGCGGATTCCCTCGAACACCTGCCGGGAATCACCGTCTCGCGGACGACGGGCGGCGAGGGTCAGAAGATCACTGTGCAGGGGCTCAGCTCTGAATACAACATCGTCACGATGGATAACCGCATCCTGGCGAGCGACGATAGTGGCCGCGACATCGCCTTCGACGTGCTGCCAGCGGAGCTCATTACCGGCGCGGATGTGCTGAAATCACCGGAAGCCTCCGCGATGGAGGGCAGCATCGGCGGCACGGTAAATCTGCATACCGCCAGTGCTTTCGATCACCCGGGCTTCCATGCGGACGCCAACGCCGAAGGCAACTGGAACGACATGTCGCACCTGACGAGCAAGAAGTTCTCGGCGTTCATCAGCGACACCAACGCGGGCCGGACGCTCGGGTTCGTGCTCGGCGCGGTGGACTCCGATCTCAAGGACCGCACCGACTCGCTGAACGCCTACAATCAGAACATCTACGGGCCCATCAGCTATCCGTACCCGCCGGATGGGGTCACGCCGCCGCCAGGGTCCACTCCGCTGATCGCCACACCCTGCTGCATCACTTTCGGCTCGATCTTCGATGACAAGAAGCGCACCGGGGTGATCGGCAACCTGGAATGGCGCCCGAACGACAGCTTCCGGGTCAAGGCCGACGGGCTGTGGACGCACCTGAACGACCCACAGATCGGCTACAACGAGTCGTACTACTTCGCGGCCAACCCGGATGGCACGCCGTTCGAGAACAATGCGGTGGTGCAGAACGGGGTGATCACCTCCGTCTCGGTGGATAACTTCCAGCCGGAGATGGTGAACAACACCATAAACCGCAAGGTCGACACGTTCCTCTATGGCCTCAACGCGCAATGGAAGCCCACCGACAGCCTCACCTTCGGTGCGGATCTCTATCGCTCAACCGCGAGCCGCCCCGAGGGGGGCCAGGACACCTTCGTGACCGCCGGTCTGGTGAACGACCAGCCCACTGCCGAGGACATCCTCAACTTCTCCGACCAGCCCAACAGCCTGCCGGATATCAACGTGGTCGTGCCGCCGAGCCAATTGGGGCTCTCGGCCTGTCCCGCTGCAACCGACAGCGCGACCAACGCCGGCTACTGCTCCTATACGGCGCTGATGAACTCCCGGTACCTCAACAGCAACAAGTACTGGTCGACCCACTATGTGGGTCTCAACGGCTTCTCGGTGCACGACAAGATCACGGGCCTCACGCTCAGCGGCGCCTGGCGGGCCGACATGGGCCCCTTGGAGCAGCTGCTCTTCGGCGTGGCCGGCACCAACCGCGACAAGGAGCAGATCGATTCGGACAACGACTGGACCAACGGCTCGGGCGAATACGGCACGCTGTACCAGACGTACGGATGTCCGGTGCAATGCAGCCCTTATTCGTTCGGCTCGCAGGGATTCAACGTCGTCTCGTTGATGAGCCTGCCCAACTTCATGGAAGGCGCAGGCGGCTCGTATCCGATGGTGCTGCCGGCGCTGAACGCCGGGCAGCTGCTCGCTTTCCTCAAGAGCCTCGACGGCAAGCCCAATCCCTTCTACTGCACTACCCAGCCCTGCACGGGGCCCTATACGCCCTTCAGTTACGCGCAATTACTGCCTCAGGTCAATGCCTCCAACTCCTACGCGGTGACTGAGAAGACCATCTCCGGTTATCTCGAGGGTGACTTCGGCGGCACGCGTTGGGCGGGTAACCTCGGTGTCCGTGTGGTGCATACCTCGACGACCGCCAACACCGCGCCCGCCGTGCCGGTGTCACTATGGACCCCGTCGAATACGGCGAGCAGCACCCAGACCTGGAACGTCCAGTACGGGAATTCGCAAGCGCTCGGCGGCAAAGGCAGCTACACGTTGGTGCTGCCGTCGCTGAACCTTTCCTATTGGGTGGTTCGGGACCAGCTGCAGGCACGTCTGGCGGTGGCCCAGACGATGGCACGGCCCAACCTGAGCCAGCTCGCGCCGACCTCGACCAACAACGCGGAGAACGGTACCCCACAGCTCGATTACAACGGCACGGCGGGATTGAAGCCAATCCGGGCGAACCAGGCCGACCTGTCGCTCGAATGGTACTATTCGCCGCATTCCGCATTCACGGCGGACGTGTTTGCCAAGAAGGTCAAGGACGACATCTACGATGGAGTCTCGACCAGCGTCGACCTGGGAACGAAGGAATACATTGGTGGGCCACCGGGCACCCCGGGAGTGCCTGGCATACCCTTCCTGTGGACGGTCACGGCTCCGGCGAACGGTGCGGAGAGCACGTATTCGGGGGTGGAGCTCACCTGGCAGGAGATCCTGCTCGACGGCTTCGGTACCCGCATGCAATTCACGGCCACGCGGACCCGCAGCTACGATCAGAACGGCAACTTCGTCGGCGCGATCAACGCCGCGCCACCCACCACGTTCACGATCGGATTCTTCTATGACAAGGGCCCGCTCAGCGCGGATGTCAATTGGGATCACCAGTCGAGCTTTACGGCGGCCTGCTCGGAATGCACCGAGGTTCCCGGCTGGCCGGCGATCACCCAGGCCTTCAACTGGGTCACGGCGAGCGCGCACTACCGGTTCGCGCACGGCCTGGAGATTTACTGGGAGGGCAGGAATCTCAGCAACTCGATCTCCCGCACGTACCTCAACGGCAATCCGCTCCTGCCCTGGGCGCCCGGCCAGAACACCGGCGGCAGCGAGAGCGGCGTAGGCTATGGTTACAGTGCCTTCGGCCGTACCTACGTGCTCGGACTCTCCTGGCGCTACTGACAACGGATGACACAGTGAACGATTCCATCGAAGTCCTGGGCCTCAGCGCCGTGCAGATCCGCTCTGCGGGCGCGCAGTGGACGGCCCGAGAGATCGCCCAGCAGCCGAAGCTGTGGCCGCAGATCGCGCGGCAGGTCGACACGGATGACAGCTTGCAGGCTTTTCTGGCGCTGCTCCTGCGCGATCCGGCGTTGCGCATCGTGCTGACGGGGGCCGGCACCTCGGCGTATATCGGGAAGTGTCTCGCCCCCGCGCTGTCGAGGGCGGGCAGGCAGGCCGAAGCGATTCCCACGACGGACATCGTCGCGAGTCCGCAGGGCACACTGGCGCCGAAGACGCCGACGCTGATGGTGCATTTCGCCCGCTCCGGCGACAGCCCGGAGAGTGTCGCCGCCCTCGATCTGGCGGAGCGCCAGATCGAGCACTGTCATCATCTGGTCGTGACCTGCAACGCCGAAGGGGAGCTGAGCCGCCGCGCTCGTGGGCTGCGGCATGCCTACCCGATCGTGCTGCCTGAAGAGTGCAACGACCGGAGCTTCGCGATGACGTCGAGCTTCACCGGGATGCTGCTGGCGGCAGCACTGGCGCTCGGGGCTGTCGCACCCGATCCGCAGAGGATCGAAGCCATCGCGGCAATGGGTGCCGGGGTTCTGACCGCGCGAGCCCCGCTCGCTGCCAGCCTGGCGCAGGCGCAGTTCGACCGCGTCGTGTTCGTGGGCAGCAACGAGCTGAAGGGGCTGGCGCTCGAGTCGGCCCTGAAGATGCTCGAGCTGACCGACGGGCGGGTGGTCAGCATCGGCGAATCGCCGCTCGGCTTCCGGCACAGGCCAAAGACCATTGTCAACGGCAGCACTCTGGTCGTGACGTTCCTCAGCAACGATGCCTACACGCGCCGCTACGATCTCGATCTGCTGCACGAGCTGAGGAGCGATGCCGTGGCGGGGCGGGTGGTTGCGCTCAGCGCTCGAGCAGAGGGGCGTGACGGTCCCGAGGGTCCTGACACCATCGTCCTGGATGCAGGCACGCGCACTGCCGGAACATTTACGGATCTCGAGCTCTGCCTGCCCTATGTGGCTTTTGCGCAGACGCTGGCGCTGCTGAGGTCGATATCCCTTGGATTGACGCCGGACACTCCGAATGCCGCCGGGACGGTGAATCGCGTGGTTCAGGGCGTATCCATCCATCCTTTTTCCACCGGGCCGTGAAAACCTTCCTCGGCGTCGACGGCGGAGGCACGAAGACACGCTTTCTGCTCATCGACGAAACCGGCAAGGTGCTCGCCTCACACCTGGAGGGTCCGGCCTATTACCTGGAGATCGGGCTGGACGAGCTCCGGAAGATGCTCACGCGCGGAATTGCGCAAACGCTGCGCCAAGGCCAGGTCCGCGAGGAAGATCTCAGCTATGCATTCCTGGCTTTGCCGGCATACGGTGAAGACAGCAGGCTGCTGGCCGCTCTGGATGCGGCGCCCGCGCAGGCTCTGCCCCACAAGCGGTACCGCTGCGACAATGACATGGTGTGCGGTTGGGCGGCCGCTCTTGCGGGTGCCGACGGCATCAACATTGTGTCGGGCACGGGCTCCATCGCCTATGGCGAGTACGCGGGCCGCAGCGCCCGTGCGGGCGGTTGGGGCGAGCTCTTCAGCGACGAGGGCTCCTCCTACTGGGTGGCGCGCGAAGGGCTGCGGCTGTTCTCACGCATGAGCGACGGCCGCCAGCCGCGTGGGCCTCTCTACGAGCACGTGCGACGGCACTTCGCGCTGGAAAGCGATCTCGATCTCTGCGCCGCGATATACGGCAAGGACATCGCTCAGCGCAGTCAGTTCGCACAGCTCGCGAGACTCGTGAGCGCGGCGGCGGCGGAGGGAGATCGGGCTGCGCTCGGGCTGTTCGAGAGCGCCGCGCGCGAGCTCGCGGACATGGTGGAGGCCGTTCGCGGCCAGCTGCAGATCCCGGCGGGCGTATCCGTCCCGGTGTCCTGCTCCGGAGGGATGTTCCAACCGGGCAACGGCGTACGTGAGGCACTCAAGTCGGAGCTGGAGCGGCGGTCCGCTCAGTATCGGTTCATCGACTCCAGATTGCCGCCCGATGTGGGCGCGGCCATACAGGCTGCGAGACTCAATGGGACTCCGCTCGGCGCCGAGAGCCTGGCGGCATTGGCGCGCGCCGTCGGGTGATCGGACCGCCATGATTCGTAGGACGTTCCTCAAGACGCTGATGGCCGGCGCCGGCGCCTCCATGATCGATGCGGGCGCGCTGCCGGCAGACGCGGCAGCGAGAAAGCTGACTACCGGTCACTCCGGCTACAGGAAGGTCATCGTAGGCGGCGCCGGCATCACGGGCTCGTGCTGCGGCTACGAGCTCATGAAGGCCGGCTTCGATGTCACGATTCTCGAGGCCGCGGGACGGTACGGCGGCCATGTGTTTACCGGCAGCGATGGCCTGTCGGATGGGCTCTACGCCGATTTCGGCGCCGACCACATCACCCGGCCGGGCTACGAGCGGCTCCTGGAGTACGCCGGGGAATTCGGCATTTCGCTGGTGCCCTATCCCAACGCGGAAGGCGCCTGGCTGCCCTACAACGACCATGATCTGAGGATGATCGGCGGCAAGTTCTATACGAATAAAATGCTGGCCGATCCCAAGACGCTCGCCGCGCTCGGTTTCAACGGCCGCGAGGCCCGATTCCTTGCGACTCACCCGTGGTATGAGCTCGAAGGTCTTTATCTGCGAGACTACGTGGATAAGATCAAAGATCCCTATCACCCATTTGGCATGGGCCTGGACGATCTCGACAACGTACCCGTCAGTGGGATTTACAAAAGGGAAGGCGCTTCGCAGGCGGCTGTCGATCACCTGGGAGAAGAGGACAGCAGCGCGCTCTATCGTATATGGCGGCTGGCGGCCGAAAGGTCCCGGGGGATCCCACCTTCGCAGGGAGAGATGTTTCGATTGCAGGGCGGCAATGAACAGCTCCCCATCGCCTTCGCCAGGCGGCTCGGCTCGCGCCTGCGGCTGGCACACCCGATCACCGCGATCCGACAGAGCGGCAGCGGCGTCAGGGTGAGCTACCGAGAATACGGGCACGACGGCGAGAAGACCATGGACGCGGACTTCTTCGTGAACTGCATCAGCCTGACCGTCTTCAGAAACATTCCGGTCACTCCCGCGCTCTCGCCGGCAAAGCAGTACGTGGTGGACAACCTGAGTTATAGCTCTCACCCGTTCTACGTATTCGAGGCCAGCTCCAGGTTTTGGCTCGACGACGGGCTGAAGAGCATCAACATGGAGCTCGACCATCCGCTCATCTCCTCCATCTGGGAGATACCGACCGAGGTGAAGACGACGCGGGTCCTGTTGAAAGCCTATGGCCCGGGAGGCGTTTCGCCGCAGCAGGTGCTCGCTGCCTTCCGGCAGGTCTACCCCGGGAAACGGGACACCATCGTGCAGGCGCTGACCAAGGATTGGACCCAGGACCTGCTGGCGCCGAGCTGTGAGATGCTGCCGTTTCCGATCGGGCAGATGCACAGGTTCTGGCCGGAGATCCTGCAGCCGGAGGGTCGAATCTACTTTGCGGGGACGTATGCGGATCTTCTCAGCCGCGGCATGGAATCGTGCATTCGGTCCGCGCAGCGGGTGGCTCACGAGATAAAGGTGGCAGCATGATGGTCAGATCGAGAAGGATCGTCGTCGCGCCGACGCTGGGCGTCCTTGCGCTCCTGATCGCACTTCTTTCATGCGACGACCGCGCGATCGCGCAGGAGCGCTATTACTCAGCGTCCGACTTCGGACGCGTGGAGAAGGTCGACGCTCACATGCACATTTATGGACCCGCCAAACTGATGGTCGCCGAGGCGGTCCGTGACCACTTTCATTTCCTGACGATCGACGTCGATTCTCCGGAGCATGGGCCGGTTGCGTGGCAGATTCAGGACAGCGCGTCTCTACGGCGCCGAAACCCCGGCGTAGTCGCCTTCGCCGGCACGTTCTCGGCTGCCGGCTTCACCAAGCCGGGTTGGTCGCGCAAGGCGGTGCGGCAGATTGAGGGCGCGCTGGCACAGGGCGCGGTGGGCGTGAAGATCTGGAAGAACTGGGGGATGGTCCTGCGCGACACCAATGGCCGGTACGTACTGCCGGACGACCCAAGGCTCGAGCCGATCTACTCCATGTTGCAGCGCCAGCACGTCGTGCTCCTGGGCCATCTGGCGGAGCCGCTCGACTGCTGGCTCCCTTACGACAAGATGATCGTCAAAGGAGATGTCGACTACTATCGGCAGCATCCGCAGTACTACATGTACTTGCATCCGGAGGTGCCTTCGCACGATGAAATCCTGGCGGCCCGCGACCGGATGCTGGCCGCTCACCCGCAACTGCGCTTCGATGCGGTGCACCTCGCGTCCCTGGAATGGGACGTCGACAAGATCGCCGCCTTCCTCGATCGGTTTCCCGAAGCGGACGTCGACATGGCCGCGCGCATCGGCCAGCTCGAGTACCAGGCGGAGACTCATCCCGACAAAGTCAGGCAGCTCTTCATCCGCTACCAGGACCGCATCCTCTACGGTACCGATGACGAATACGGGCCTTCGGACAACGATCCGCAGGCGGTTGCCCAGATCGCGGCCGACTGGCGTCAAGACTGGCGCTTTCTCGTCACCGACGAGCAGCTGCACTCGCCCGATCTCAACCGCGCTTTCCGCGGCTTGCATCTGCCGCGCAGCGTCGTGGACAAGATCTACCGGAAAAACGCCGTTGCGCTCTTCCCGCGGGGCTGGCCGGGCCTGCAGTGAGTGCGGCTGAACCCGCGCCCCCTGACAGCCGCTACACCAGTGCCTGCACTGCTTTCGCGATGCCCGCAGGGTCGAGGCCCTGGTGTCCCATTTGCTGCCACAGGCCGCCCGAGCCTTCGCGATAGGTCCCGATGTGGTCGTAGCGGCCCTTGAAGCCGGCCTGCAGCAGATAGCTGCCGAAGCGGCTGCCGAGCCCGGTACGCACATTCCAGGCCTCGGCGACCAGCACGAAGGGCGCACCGGCCAGCCGCCGCATCATCTCGCGGTCCACCACGTTCAGCGTGGGCTTGTTGATGAGCCCCACTTTGACGCCTTTCTCCGCCAGGCCGATGATCGCATCCAGGGCGCGGTAGACGGTCTCGCCCACGGCGACCACGTAACCGCCGCCCGGCGGCGCTTCACGTACGAGATAGTCCTTGCCGGGCTCGAACGGCTTGCCCTGATACAGGGGCTTGCCGTCGGCATCGAGGATGTCCGGCACGGGCGCGCGGTTCGTGAAGACGAATCTCAGCCCGGGATCGTTGAAGATGCGCTTGATGCACGCCGCGAACTGGTGCTGATCGACCGGGAAGTAGAGCCGCGTCGTATCGTCGCCGTGCACCGGCGTCAATCCGCCGTCGGCAATCATGCTGTTGATGCCGAAATGGCAGGTGTTGTCCGCCATGTCGTCGACGCCGCTGTGGCTGAAATGCGCGAGCACGTTGGAGAAGTTGAGGCGGGACATCGTGATCTCGCTCAGGCACATCTCCAGGAAGGCGCTGAAGGTGCCGTAGATCCCCTGCCGGCCGGGCTCCGAGCCGAACCCCGCTGCGGCCGAAAAGTTGCCGCGTTCCATGATGCCGCCGCGGACGAATACCTCGGGATGCTTCTTGCGGATATGGTGCAGTCCGCAGGACCCCTCCAGGTCGTTGTCGAACACCTTGACGCTGGCGAGACGCTGCTTCTCGCTCATGCCGTCGAGGATCTCGTTGATGACCTTCCCGAAATCATCGCGGTTCTTGCCGACGCCGGAGGAACCGCGGTAGGTGAGCGGACTCTTCTCGGGCCGCGCGGCCTTCAGCATGGCGATCGCCTGCTCGTACCCGCCGCGCGACTCGAGGTAGCCGATTGCCGTCTCGGTCTTCAGTACTTCGTGGGCGTGTGGACTGCCCTCCGCTCCCGCTATTCCCGGTGCCATGAGGCGCTTGACGACCACGCCGTGGGGAAGCGTGTCCGAGAAGACGCGCGCGAGATCCACATAGAGCGCATCGAGGTCCTCGCCCATCGTGGTCGCGATGTTCAAGCCGTAGCCCGCGAGCGTGCGGCTGAGGTCGTACCCGACCATGTACTCCTGAGGGTGTCCGGCGATCGTGACGTTGTTGTCATCGATCAGCACCTTGATGTTGAGTTGCTGCCCGACCGTCAGGCGCGCCGCCTCCGCGTTGTCGCCCTCCATCTGGCTGCCATCCGAGCCCAGCAGCACGATGGCCTTGCCGGGATTTGCCATGGCGACGCCGTTGCAGAACGCCCACATGTGGCCGAGCCGGCCCGAGCTGAACTCGACACCCGGCGTGAGCATCTTCTCGGGGTGGCCCGGCAGGCCGCTGTCGAACTCGCGGTAATGCAGCAGCCGCTCGGCGGGCATCGCTCCGTTCAGCACGGAGAGCAGATACTGCGTCGCGACCCGGTGGCCGGCCTCGTCATAGAACACCGGCACGATCGGTGTGCCGTTGGCGATGAACGCGCGGATGATCATGACTTCCGGCACGGTGTCGTACGCTCCACCCGTATGACCGGAAAGGCCCTTGGCGCCCGCGAGGGCCGTGAAGAACACGATCGCATCGCGGCAGAGCTGGATGTTGTGGCGAAGATCTGCCTTCTGCGCGTCGGTGAGCGTGCCCAGTTTCGGATCGAGCTTCAGCGGCCGTAGCTTCTCGAGGTCGATCGGAAAGGTTTCTACCGCCATGGGTCGCTCCGTCTGGATGATCGAATGGTTCGAACGGACATAGTAGCGCAAGAGCCGTTCCAAATTGCGTCAGGCGCATGACGGTCGCGCGGATCGGCAGGAGGGCTTGACCTTCCAGTGGGGGGAACCGCTATATAGGTTCCAGTGAACTGGAAGGAGCGGTCCGATGGCAGATGAAAGATCGCGGGAATCGACAGATCCGGTGGTGCTCGCAGTCTCGGGCATGACCTGCGGTGGTTGCGCGGGCGCCGTCGCCCGCGCGCTGTCCGCGGTCCCGGGCGTGGTCGAGGCCCGGGTGGACCTGGTTGCGGGCCGTGCGACCGTGACGGGAACCGCCCCGGCGGAGGACCTGCTCGGTGCGCTGGACGCTGCAGGCTTCAGCGGCGGGCTGGCTTGAGCGATGGGATCGAGGAGGGCGCCGTGACCACCGTCGAGCCCGCGGTCTCGGCCTCTGCCGCGGCTGCCTCTGCGCAGGCACGGGCCGCGACCCCGCGGCCCGGGCACCGGGGCCCGCAAGCTGCACGTGAGACGCGCGAGCTCTCGATTGCCGGCATGACCTGCGCGACTTGTGCGTTGCGGGTCGAGCGGGCGCTCGCCGCCGTGCCGGGCGTCCTGCGCGCGGAGGTCAATCTCGCGAGCAATC
>Ga0134128_10000492_pt1 | contig 55233 bp, 70 predicted proteins | sample KB31754_FD_96462 | JGI IMG/M metagenome (GOLD analysis project Ga0134128, IMG submission 96462) | Terrestrial soil microbial communities with excess Nitrogen fertilizer from Kellogg Biological Station, Michigan, USA - KB3-175-4 | ecosystem: Environmental > Terrestrial > Soil > Unclassified ... | reverse complement strand
GTGTTTTGTTGTGGGGGGTTGGGTGTGTGGTGTGTTTTTTGTGTGGTTTAGGGGTGGTGTTTGTGGTTTGTGTTTTTTTATGGGGGGGGAATATTGTTTAAAAAAGGATTGGGGGGGGGGGGGGGGGATGTTGGTTGCAACATTGTTGCAAAGATATTTTAAAAATAATTGAATAAATATTTGGAATACGCGTTAAATGTTATTATCTTTGATTTATCAATTACTTAAAACGTATTAACATGCGCAACTTAATTACCTACGAATGGACGCTTGAAGAACGGGACGGAGAAGATATTATAGGTAGTAATTTCTCCGATGTACTGGACTTTGATAAATATAATTTGGGGGGCAATGATTTAGGATTGATTCGTAATGAAGGTAATATACATGATGGCATTACGGGTAAGTTTTGGGCTTATGTAAAAGATGATAAATTACCTGAATTCTTTACAGATGAGTTGGGTAATAATGTAGGACTAAGGGTTCCAAATAAGTATCATAAGGAACTGAATAAATACTTATCAAAGTAACAATTAATTAATATGAGGATCAAAGGAACAAAATACCCTGAAGTAAAGAAACTACCATCTGGGGCGGTGCCAGTTAGTAAATACGCTTTTGATAATGAAATGCAGGTAGGCCATGTTTACATGAAGTATAAAAGGCATTACGAACCAATGGAAGGTAAGGCAGCCGGGCCTAAACCTGATTATATTATAAGGTGCTGGATGGGCGCAAACTTCGTAATACCAATTAGTTAGAATGCAATGCAACATTGTTGCAAAGATATTTTAAAAATAATTGAATAAATATTTGGAATACGCGTTAAATGTTATTATCTTTGATTTATCAATTACAAACAAACCTTAAAATTAAACATTATGAAAAAAGCACTAATCGCAATCGCCATCCTTTTCAGCTTCAACTGCAACGCCCAAAACGCTACCATCGACAAAAGCGGTAATTATGTAGCCATCCAAAAGAAAGCAGCCAGCGAGGACAAAGCAACCGGCAAAACCTTTACAGATGCTAAGGGTAACAAATATCCTGTAATGGTGTCTAAAAATGGGAAGTTGTTCTATGTACGCACCAGTAAAACAGGGAAGGAATACAAGGTTTATATTAAAACTGAAGGTTAATATTGCCCCCCAGCTAATTACCAGCCTCGCTATCACAAGTAGCGGGGCATTTTAGGCAGAAGAAGTAAATAACCTTAAACTCAACCATTATGAAACACATCTCCCCTTTAACACTTGCCTTTTTATTATCTTGCATTGCTGTGGCCATGTTCTTTGCTGGCTACATTTACAAAAACACTGAAGTCCTGCAAGACCCTACCATTTGCACCAAAGATAAAATGTGTAGTTATGCTTTGGAAGCCGATAAACGTCTACGGGATTACCAACTGGACTTATACATGGATACCGTTAAGGTTTATGACGGGGGTAGGCTGGTAGGCAGCTATGTAAGTAATTGGAACAGCCAAATGGATACAATAATCATCAATGATAACCAATAAACCCAACAAGACCTAAAAAATACAGCTATGAAAGAATTATTCGAACATCTAGGAGATTTGTTTAAGCCTCAAGTGCTACTGTATAAGATCACAAGGGATGCCGACCTAACAAAGGGGCAGAAGGTAGCCTACAAAGACACAGACATTATAAAATGTGAAGGGGAGCGAAATCTTTATACCGTAGATGGCACTGCATATGTGGCAGAAGAATTAAAGCTACTAACCGAGAACCCATTTAAATAACCAAAGGGCAATGAAGCTCGACCTTTAAAAACTATTCACGATGACACCATCTGAAAAAATATCTACCCTTCAAGAAATAGGTCCTATATGTAGTTTTTATAATGTAGAACCACTCCCTTATTCAGAAGATGTCCGAAATATTGCCGGATTGATTAAGATAACCAACGTCACTGAATTTTCTGAAAACGTAGCGTCCGTTGAAGGGTGTTTTAGTTTATACCAGTTTAAGGACAAAACAATAACATCACCCAAAGAATATCGTGAAAGAATGACAGACGCAACAAATAAATTAAAATGCCTGAATTAATATTGTCATTCCCTGATCAATCCAAATCTTTTTCTGAAGGAGTAGAATTTGGTAGACTTCTTGAAAAAATAGAGAGAGGTGATGACGTAATTATGAATAATGGTTTCCCTGTTAGGTTAGTTAACGTTTCAATACTTCGAAAACTGTGTGAACTTAATAATTACATACCGTCGTTTGGGGAACAGTTTGATGAAGAATGGATATATTTTATAGGTATGAAGAAAACAACAAGCTGTAATTAACCTTTCTTCCTGTTTCCTGAATAGTTCACAAAAACAAATCGACATGAAAAAAGATATTTTGAATGGTACGCATCCTCAATTTTATTATGTCCCCGAAAAAGACAAAGTAATGTGCCGGTGTGGCGATCATGCCGTATTTTTTAGGGGCACCTACATTTGCAGTAGCATTATTGTTACAAACAAGTGCGATATCTTAGTAAAAGCATACAACGAAAAACGAGTTCAGGCAGGCGACTAACCGGCGTAAGCGGTAAAAATGTTAATTGTCATGGCAAAAAATATTATACAATAACATTACTGACGAACATCTTGAATCATCAAAAATTGATAAATAATGAGCCAAAACACCTTTATCCCCGTAAACATATCAGCCTATATAATGGCTAAAGAGCAAAGAAGCAGGTTAACCTATTCCTATAATCCTAATGGAGAAAGTGGTTATATTGTGGATGGGCAAGTAGTAGCGTTACAACCGCTGATCCTTGAAAAAATATCCACCTGCAAAGGCAATCATTCAGACAACCCAAGTAAATACATATTTTAAAACACACAACCATGCCAACCAACCCTACACCCGAATGGGTGATATACAAGCCAACAGGCGAAGTGCTTAGAGTTATTACACAGCCAGACCAGTGCCATTATATTTTCGATAAGGGTAGATGGCACGTTCTTTCCGACTGCCTCCCCTGCCTGGAACCGCTGCCGGAAAGGTACGCCGTTGCGATTACCAAAGAAAACTTTGAACAACTCAATTCTTATTTTAACAAACAGTTCATAACAATAATTGGTAGTTGCGTTAGATGGGATGGGACATCCACAACATCTAACACCCATTTGCCCATTATCCCCTTCGACCGCTGGTACTTCTGGACACTCGGGCAGGGGAAGGAATACGCTGGGAACAAAACAAACATATTTAATGATAAAACTATAGATACAGTTGGCAAGTGTGCTAATTGCGGGGTTGAGTTTCATATACACAAAGAAGCTTCAGAACCAGACTACCGCACCCTATACGAACAGGTGGTTGAGCAATTTGAAAAAGAAAGGCGCGCATGGCAGTTTGAAGTTGAGAAGGAAGAAACAGCCATTGATTCATGGAGAAGCGATAACGAAAGACTGAAGGCACGACTTGAAGCAGCGGTATTATTAATTACTGACCATATTGAAGCGCACGAAACAAAAGTATCTGATCGAACATGGACTGATAGAGCAAAGAAATTTATTGCATCATTACCAACAACTTAAAGCAAAGCACAATGGATAAGAAAATTGCAAACAAATTAATATCCGCTATCGAAGACCACCAACAAACATTGTTTGAACACGGTCATGATTTCTGGTATTGTGATGCGTCAGATACTAATGATAGAGGAGTTTATAAGCCCTTCCGCTATTATCAAACTAATCGGATAGTTAGTATGTCTACTTGCGGAAATTGCCAAAAACTAATTCAGTTAAGGCGTGAAATAAGAAGTATCCAAAAAGCCGCTGGACTAGAACTTACGCCATTAATAACTAATTATACTGAAGATAAAGCTGTAAAGAATATTTCTGTCAAAAATAAAAGTGAATTTAATCCAAATTATTCTTATGCCTAACATCTACCCCGCCACCGGCAAAGTACCGGTGCTGTTAATTGGTCTACCTGAAGGATATGATACAACCCTTATAGTATACGGTAAAAAAAAGTAAATATATGACCAAACAACAAGCACCCATTAACACGGAACGTATACTTCGCCTCACATTAAAAAAGAAGTGGTTTGACATGATTGCTTCCGGCGAAAAAAGAGAAGAATACCGTGAGGTAAAACCTTATTGGTTGAAAAGACTCGTTACCGAGGAGGATAAAACCTTTACTCACGTAATATTCACTAATGGATATGCTGCTAATTCTCCAAGACTGAAAGCAGAATGCCGAGGAATAAGTATTGGAGCAGGACTAGCCGAATTAGGCGCCCCGGCAAATGAAGATGTTTTTATTATCAAACTAGGTAAAATAATTCACACATGACAATACAAGAACAGATCATCGCCGAGGCTGAGAAAAGATATCCTGAACTGAATCGGCTAAGCAACGATGTTGTACTGGTTAAAAAAGGCCGACAAGATTGGATTGACGGTGCCAACTTCGCCATGACCCTTATCCCGCAGTCAAGCGGACTGGTGAACAACGAACATTTACCCTATCTTAAGTCTTTAAATCCTCAGCCGGATCAGCAAGCGATACTAATCTATGGGTCCAAATATAAACTTTGGCGGGATGGACAGTACTTAGGCATAGCTGTATGGGAAAAGGATGAAAATATTGGCGACAGTTTCCAGGTATATAATGGTGAATACGTTAATGTTTTTATTGCAGATAAGTGGGAATTGGTTATTTGATTGATGACATTGGTTTTTAGGGTTAGGTTAAGCCTCGGGTAACTCCGGGGCTTTTTATTGCAGCGCGGTGAGGAACTGTTCGGCAGTGGTTTCAAATTGTTTGGCGCGGTCGATTCCGTTAATGATGCGGCGAGCATTCAGAAAATCGCATTTATCCCCGTTAATGTAGTCGGATAGTTTTTTGCCTGTGTAGATTCCTTTACGCATACAGTAAACGTGGGAGTTGGCGGCGGTTGGGATATCGAGGATGAGGGAGGGATTGTTTAGCAGGTCAATGCCCAATCGTTTCGCTTCTTTCGCGTAATTGTCCTTCCAGGTTAACTGACTTAATCCCATGCCTACGTATGGGTAATACTTCTTTCCCTTTAGGTATTTCTCCCCACCAAACTCCCGGATCGGCGTTAGCCTCGTTTCAGGCGTTTTAGGGTTGTAGCACTCCCAGTATGGCGTAGCGAGTATGTACGCCACCTGCCGTAAATCCGTCACGCCTTGCGCCTCGCATTCGTTCAGGATGGCATCTATTGTATCTACTTGCTTTTGGTTCAGTTTGCCGCCAAACAGCGGCTTTATATTCGTGAAGAAAGTGGGGCGGTTGATTGGCATTTTATTATACTATTTAGCGTTATGATTGTCCGTAGTCGAATTTTACTACTTTGCCGTTTAGCATCCCGTAGTTTGTTATTTTATCGTCGCCGGGGAATTGGGCTATGTGTTCCGAAATATCGTTTACATCTTCCCATCCAAAAACCTTATCCACCTTTCGCATTATCAATATCCAGCCGCCAATTGAACACCACACCACAGGGCATAATAAGCGACTATGCCCCTTTTCATATTCCCCACTGTTATACTTCCATGTTTTGTTTTCGTGAATGTTTGCCACTACCCCTTTTAAAAAGTGTTCCCATTGGCATGTAAAGTTTGGAATTTTAACTACAACTTTCTTTGATACAATAACCAGCCTTGTTACTCCCTTTCGGTCTAGCCTCATACTCCTAACGTTTTAACCCACGGCCTTACCCACCTACGGTAGCGGTAGACAGCGGAAATAACTGTAATTTAACGACTACGTGTATTTTGGCGTTGGAATATACAATGGTGTTCTGTATAATCTTTCGTCCATGATGTAGTCCGAGTAATCAGTACGAAAGTCGTCTACCATATCGTCATAATCCTCATCCACATCTTTATGACTACCCTCAATACGACGTAGGTCGTCATCGAAATTGGTTATATACCCTACCGGAATAAGGTACTCATTGCCATTAGCCATTCTGTAGTAATGCTCTGTTAATTCGTGTCCTTCTGGTATCATGCAAATATCTTTTTAACCGCGCCCAAAATCGGCTTGCGGTTCCTGTAAACAATGTAGACGGGGATTATTAATAGCAGCCACAGCCAGCCCCAATAAGAGGTGCGTTTTACTTCCTTGACCTTTGTGGTTACTGACCTACTCCCGCTGCTGTCCTGCGCCTTGTGTAGCTCCACGGCAGCGTTTGTATGGGATGCTGCGCTGTCCACCTTATCAGCCTTCGTTACCGTTGTTGCCTTGCGGGTGCCGCGCTCGTAGATGGTGACGGACTTAACGCCAGGTGATCCCCATTTATCCGCCGCCGGTTTAGCCCCTGCGTAATCATTTAGGTAGTCGATAATTCCGGTGCCGTTGTCATTGGCGAATGCAGTATCGCTGTTCTTAATAGGCCACTGGTCGTTAGGCATGGTATTATACTCGATCACCGTCTTGCGCTCGTATTCCTGCTCCGTAGTGGCCGTGCTGGTACTATTGTCCTTCTTTACCCGTAAGCTGTCGATCTGCGCCTTAACTGTGCTGTCAACCCGGCTGCTTACCGTGGCTCTACTCTCCTCCTTTGTTACTGTTTTGTTCTTGTGGGTGGTAGAGCAGGAAATAATGGAAGTTATTAAAACAAAAAACAGGAGTGCTGGTAGGCATCCTGAAAGTTTATGTGGGTTATATGATTGTTGATATATCATGCGCTTATCTTTTATTTTGTAGTTCTGCATCTTTGGGCGCGCTGGTAGGTAACGGGCCTTGCCTCGTAATGGTTGGCGGTTCGTCTATGCCATCGGCAATGTTGGTCTTGATGTCTGTAATCTTATTTACGTACTTTGTGGCCCTTGATAAAATCATTTGGAAGAAATACGAGCCAGCCCCGCCAATTAGAGCGAATGAACAAATTGAGTATGCCTCTATTTTAGGATAAGCTACGGCAACCTCACCAAATAGTAACAGCCATAATCCGGGAATTAGAAATGACGCAAGAATGCCAAGATAATCACGCCCTAAATAATCACGCTTAAAAGAAAAGGGGAGGTTAGCTAAATCGAATTTCTTCTTAATACTATCTGCTTTAATAAGAGAATGTATTAAAAATGCTCCTTCGGCAGCTAATAAACACTTGGCTTGTATATCCATGATTATTTAGTTTTGGTTATAACATCATCATCAAAGATATAATAATTCCAGCTAAATACATAGCTAATGAGAATATATCAATGGGTTCTTTTTCTACCGTGTATAGCATAAAATAATTTTTTAAAAGTTATCTTTTCGCTGGTAGGTCACGGAGGTCTGCCTTTCTTTCTAAAAGGACTTTAATATCTACAAGGGTATTTTTTGTTTCTTTTGAATCGTTTCTAATTTCTTTTATATCTGCCTTTAGCTCTGCTTGGTTACTGTTTAGGGTATTGATACGCTCTTCCTGCCTAGCCACCTGCCCACTTAACGATATCCACCCTGTGATAACGGTTATAAGTATGGATACAATGGCCCCTAAAGCCTGCCCAATGGTAATGTTTCTATTCATTTCATTGCCTTGTTTATATCGTTTTTGAACCACCATAACGCCTCAAATAATGCTACTAATACAAAAACCCACCCATAATCGTAAGTTTTGAAATTAATAAAGTAAAATATTATGTCAAGCACCCTATAACTAAGGTATGAAATAGCTACAAACCCATATATCTTTCTGTCTTTCAACATAATAGCAAAAGCTATGGCCTCTAATATTCTGTTTATTTCTTCTGAAAGATATTTTACATTCCACGCTGTTGTCATGGGGACATAATCAAATAAAATCCAATTATGCAGTGACAGTGGGTTATCAGGAAACAATGTATATGCCTGCCCTACTACGTAGGTAGAAACAAGTACAAGCACGGGGAATAACTTTCTCATTAAAAAGGGCGTGGTGGTGGAGAAGATGGGTTACCACTACGAAGCTTGCCTTCTAAAGAGGGATCGATAAGAACCAATGCGGCTATTTTAGCATCAGACGCTGTAGTATTAGCATATCTCGGTGCACTGCTTAGGGTTGTTGTAAAGGTCACTACTGTGGGTGTATCAGACAAATACCACTGCCCACTTGCTGGAGCTAAAGGGTTGTCATATATAATTACTTGTTCTGGCATTGTTAGCTAGTTTTAGTTGTGATTATTGTAAGATAGAATAAACGCCAGGAACAAACGTATTTGCAGGTGTACCCGACACAGCCGTTGTAGCAAGTTGCCAATAATACGTAGATGGCACTTCGAAATAATATCCTGATCCAGTAATTTGCGTAGTGTTTAGACCGGCAGTTAATGTGCCTGTATTGCTTCCAGCCAGCGTCTGTACGTTTGTCCATCCGCTTGTCCCGTTAGCAGAGAATTGAAGTGTTATAGTTCCAGATGTTCCAGCTAGCAAAGTAAGAGCTGATGCCGTCTGCGCTGAAATCCATATTCTATACCGGTTAGTAGAACTCTCTCGATAAGCTGTATTAAAACTACGTGCTCCCGTAGTAACAGGCACCGTCCAATTAAATCCGGCGGTTACTCTACCCTTAGCGTCAACTGTTACAGCATCATAAGTTCCTGCTGATACTCCCGTGGCGCTTAGATTTGCTGTGATATTCCCGCTCCCTGTTACAGGCGAACCTGATACTGTTAAGTCTGTTGAAGATAGCCCAACACTTGTTACTGTACCTCCACTGTTAGCGTATTGTGGTATATTAAAAATACCTGTAGCACTATTATAAGAAGCAGCGCCACTTGTTCCTGTAGTTGTTAATGATACTGACGACCGTGCACCTGCTATATTAATGTAATTGTTTGGATTGGTTGCCCCATTGTAAGGAGTATACCCCAATGCTGTGTTTACCTGCGATCCTGAAATGGATGATAATTTAGTATTTAGTGCCGTTTGATAAGCGGATAGCATCGCGGCTGTATCAGTATAAGCCATCATCCCTAATCCTATCATAGCAGCTTTAGTGAAAGAACTTGCATCCATTTTTGACGCAACAGAATTCTTTATACTTACTATTGAATCTTGTGCTCTCTGCACACGCATATACCCAGCTAACATATTAGCAGTATCAGCCACTTTAGCCCAATATGGGGCAACCCAACCAAAAGTGGTTGGCAAATACGTTATTGTTGTAAATACATCTCCTGCTGCCGTTTGTGCTTTAACAGAGTTGGCTACAACCATCAATACCGTTATCAGTAAAATACCCTTTACAAGGAGTAGGAATAATTCTGTAAACATTACTTTTTCTTTTTTAGTTTGGTAATCTCTTTCTTTAATTTATCATTTTCATCCTTCAATTCCTTTACGGAATTTACTAGAGCCCCGAGTATTGCTCTATCTTGCAATGTAAGATACTCAACTCCATCTTGCCCAACAAATTTACCAGTACCATTCGGAATATTTTCTTTTACATTTTGAGCAGAAAAACCAGTGTATGTGCTTTCTGTTTCGTTCCCACTTTTAACATCCCACTTGTATGTTATAGGTTGCAATTTAATTACAGCACTCAACCCTACATAAGAAGGTTTTATATTTGTCTTTAACCTTACATCGGAAACAGATGTAACATTTCCTGAAGCATCTGTTGTTAGCGAACCTGCGCCAAATGCGGCTAACCTAAAAGCGCCATCAATTCTAACGTTTGTAGTGAAATGACCGCTACCATCCACCTGTAGCATGCTGTCAGCCGTTGCCGATCCGCCAACATGCGTCCTTCCAACACTTCCGACGTTACCATTCAAATCAACAGCAAACCGGAAGTTGCCGCTGGTATTTGCACCGATTAATGTCCCCTCTCCATTACCATTAAAAGCTGCCACAACGGAACTGTTCCTAAAAGCCTGTGGGCCAAAGTCGTTTGTCCCCTCAAACCATGATTTCCCCTGTACATGAAGAACGTTCCCGGCGTTTGGTGAAGCTGTGCCAATACCAACATTCCCTGCATTCTTTATACGCATTACTTCTGTGCTGCCATTATTACCAACTGTGAACGCGATATCAGCACCAGTGGTTCCATTAGCTGTTGTGGCTTTTATATTTAACCCGCTGGTTGTTGAAGTGCTACCTACTAGGGTCTGTCCTCCAGATACGCCAGTGGAAAGGTTATTTGTTATAGTATTAGCTGATCTTGTTAAACCTGTTGAGAATGTAAGGGCAGATTCTTTACCATTAAATGTATTCCAATCCGTACTGGTAAGAAACCCGTTAAGTGTAGTGCTTGCTTTTTGTGCATTGGTGTAGTCAATGCTTATAATACCCGAAGATGCGTTAAAGTCTGCGGATGTGAATGTAGCAGCCCCTTTTGATACCCCATCAGCAGCGGCATCGTTTATACTTACTACCCCTAATGTATTTACAAGCGGGGGAGTAAATGTATATGAAGAACCAGCGTTTGTTGTGTCAGCAAATGTAATCTCCTTTGTCACATCATTATACCTAACTGATTTATTCCCAGCACCTGAAGAAATGTATGGGGTGTAAACTTTACTATTTAAATATATTTTTTGATTTGAAGGGAGTGTATCCATCACCCCATAAATTATAGCCCTTGTAGAGTCTTCATTAGCATCAGTTCTTTGAATGTTATTTACATAAAGCCTACTGCTTAAATTTGTAACCCGGCTGCCTGCATAATAACCTATAAATATGTTGTCACTACCTGACATATTTGATGAGCCAGAGGAATTACCTATACCGGTATTCCTACTAGCTGTTGTAAAACCTAAAGAACTTACTCCTATAGCTGTATTGCCTTGCCCTGATATATTTGAATTGAGTGTAGAAGCCCCTAATCCGACATTTGCCGAACCCGTTGTATTCAATCTAAGCGAGCTAATCCCCATCCCTAAATTATTCCCTCCTGTGGTATTAGATAACAAGGCGTTATTGCCAAATCCTATATTTTGACGGGTTGAGTTTAACACACCCATCATTATATTGTTGGTTTTAAAAAATAAAGGTTGGTTATCAGTTGTACCAATAAAGTCTGCTGGCCCCGCTGTACCCGCATTACCTTTCAATCCCCAATAAGGAGCCTTGTAAATAACATATACAGCCCCATTCCATGTCCATTGCCCCCCATCTATTGTAGATACATATATGACGGTTGAAAGCATTGGGGTATTAGGGTTGAATGTAGTGCCGATTGTGTTAGGGTTTGAATTTACTGAAAAGTCAACTGTAGCATCATAAGTAAACATTTTTAATGCTCCAGTCCCATCTATGTATTGTGTTGCATTACCCGCACCCATAACAGCTAAAGTACCTGCGGATGTGATTGGGCTCCCGGTTACTGAAAAAGCTGTTGGCATTGATAGTCCAACTGAAGTCACAGTACCGCCGCCGCCACTTCCTCCTGTTGTACTATATAGTAACTTAGTCGTAGTATCAAAACCCAACACCTTGATAACAGGGTTATTACTATACGTTATGCCGCCTGCTGGTACCCCAAGCCTTTTTTGATCGTTAGTTACAAAATAAAGAGCCCCATTATTTCTAATGCCTATAGTACCCTCTGCAAAACCACCTAAGTTATTGCCTCCTATTCGCCAATATAAAGTATCGCCTGTCGTATTCCCAGAAGGAACAATTCTAACCCACTTACGAGGATTGTTAGACCTGAACCAATAGCCATTATAATCGTAAGTATATATCATTTTACCTGCCGAATCTAAAGACGGAGTTGAAGCGTTGGCAGCGGATGTGTCAGAAAAAACAGGGGGGCGAAAACTCCTTAACGTGAATAAATTGTAATCGGCAACCGTATTGGCTGGCCCTGCACGCTGTATAACAGCTTGTGAAAAGCCTGTCATGGATAATAAAATAAACACACATATTAAATATATTACTCTCATTAGCTTACCTTTTCTATTAACAAGTTGTATGTAAAACTCCTTGCATCAAACCCATCTAATGTTATTTCTATTCCTGTTGGTGTTAGTACAAATTCTGGGGTTGCGTTTATATTCTGTGGCGGGCTAAGATACCTGTTTATTTCATTTAGATAAATCATTAACATATTGCCACTCAATACTGGGTTATCATATTCTGTTGAACTTAAAAAATCTAATTCTGTAATGTAAATAGGAAATGATTGATTTGGTGTAGGCGAAGGCACCATTCCACCACCACCACCATTAACTATATTTTCTGCTGTAAACTGATAAGGAGCGCAAAGGGCGTAGCAATAATCAGACACTTGTTGTATCCCATCATAATTAGGGTCTTTTGCATAAACATCTTGCAACCCTCGTCTTTCTACGTATAGCATTGTTGGCAGCCGCGGATCAACCCTTTTACCATATAAATTGCCCTTTGCGATATCTGCTGATGCAAGGTATTGGCTGACCTTCATTATCTCTATCGTTAGGGCTGGCGTTGGCATTAAAAGAAAAGGCTTTCATTGTTTATAAGGAATTGCGCTCTCTCAAGAGCAGCCTGCGAGTTTGTAATGTCGCTACCCAATGTAATAGCATTTTCAGAATCGTTTAAATTTACAATTAAGGCTATTTTATTTTGGTAGTAATTTGAATCATAAGGAGGATTGGGTCGGGAAATAACAGACCTTGTAAGGTTATAAGCGAACAAATAGCCAGCCAAATCAAAGTCAAATACTTGCGTTTTGGTGTACGTTGCCGTTGATCCGGTCATCCAATCCACTCTTATTGAAGGAGCATACATTTGAGTAAGAACATCCAGCGTAATCCCTGTTGCTAACGGTATGGGCCAAAGATTGTATTGAGTATTTGTACCCGCTGTAACTAAATACGTTCCGTTTGCTGTTAAAATGTAAATCCGGCGTTCTGTAATTCCCGGATCAGAACCGGTCGAAGTATCAACAAAACTAAGTAGGTTAGTATTGGATAAGGACTGGGAAACAGAAAAATTAACATTTAACGCCATTAGTCTTGTGTTTATCAAAACTAAAAAATAAATTCCATACTTTCCATTATTTTTCTTGGAGAATAATTAATTATTTACTTTCTTTGGTATTAAGGTATAAAGTTAACCCCAAAAAAATAATGGGGTTGATTAAAATATGCCTTTATTACTTTTTATGGAATATTTAAAAAAAGACGGGAGTCCCATCCCGGTTGAATCCCTTAACGAATTAGCGAACAGTTTATTGGCTTCGCTCACAGGACTCAATGTAGATGCCTGCATGTATGTTTTAGAAAGAACACGCGCTAGCTTGTCTGGGACGGCGTATGTGGCACACACGACAACTGGAACATGACATCTCCCATAGCAAGTGTGGTGGAAAACTTAGCCCCTGTAACCATTGTTATTTCGTGGCTGTTAGCCCCCACACTTACTATGCTTTCTATCTCCTTACGCTGTTATTTTTCGTTCTTTGGAAGACCTTGAAGGGCATCTTCAAACGGCAACGCATTCTCTTGAGTTACAAATTACTGTACGGCATGGACTTACAGGGTTATCAAGGGTTTTTTCAGAAGAATACCCTATTACTGCGATAAAACATGGTCGTTTTAAATATGGAAACTCTCTAGATGTAGAATCTTAACTACAAGCAATGGCACGATTTTTATATACTTTTGAGAAAACAATGATGATTATTCACTAAACCCCGATAATATGAAACAAATCCAAGCCGATACTATAATCGGCTAAATTCAAAGAAACCCAAGTCGATACTTAATGTCGACTACTTGAAAACAAAGTAGAATTACAAACTTTATCTTATCTACATCCCCGTCCAATTCAAAATTGGACGGGCTTTTTTTGTACCCAACGTTTACATATCTATTATTCATTAGCGCGTCCCCTCATAGGAAAAATTCATTTTGTTAACAAGTGCTTAATTGCTTAAAAAATAACCTACCTATACGTAAATTTGTTTTGGGCGACCGTCTTTTGCTCAAGAACCCGCTTCCAGGGTAGGGTAAGCAGAACGGGTTGCCTTTTTAATTTTACCTCATGTGTTATATAAACGGAGTAAAAGTTAGCCTTGCGGAGTTCATCCGGTATAAGAAACAGCAAAAGGAACTTGCCCAATTTAGATTAAATATTACTGATCGCCCAGCACATAAAGGGTTTGATTATTCAGATTGGCCCGTTATCAAACCTTCTGCTGATGGTAAAGATTGGGATGTGGTAGCAATGGAGTGGGGCTTCCTTCCAAGCTACCTTAAAAACGCAGATGCTGTAAGCAAGTTTAGGTTCGGATACAAAGACGCTTCAGGTGCTTTTAGACCACCAATGACCACCTTAAATGCAATGGGTGAGGAAATGCTAAAGCCGGGTAAGATGTTCCGGGAATCAGGCTTAAACCGCCGCTGCTTAGTACTGTCGTCAGGATTTTATGAACACAGGCATATTTACCCTAAGAATAAACGAACTGGGCTGCCCCTTAAAACTCCCAATAAATACCCCTACCATATAACCGTAAAGGACAAACCCGTATTCATGCTTGCGGGCGTATATAACACTTGGACAGATCAGGAAAGCGGGGAAACAAAAGACACCTTTGCCATAATTACCACAGCGGCAAATTCCTTGATGCAACAGGTGCATAATTCAAAGAACAGGATGCCGGTAATACTCCCTGATGATCTCGCTGATGAGTGGAGCAATCCAGAATTAACGGAAGAACGTATCACAGAATTAGCCACCTTCCAGTATCCCGCTGAACAAATGAAGGCGCACAGTGTTGCCAAAGAATTTCTACAAAACATTGACCCCGCAGAACCATTTATTTATCCAGATGTGCCAGAATTAATTTACTAAACAATTTAGTGTTTATACATTTGAGGCATGGAATTACCCGGCTTCATTGATACGCTTACTAAAGGGCATTTATTCGATATTAAGATCGGCAAATACCCCATGAAAGTAGAAATTACCCATATCTCAAAGCAGGTAGTTAGGTTTAGGATAATACTCCGAGTGCCGGCAAAAGCAGTTTATAGAGAACTGAACCTTGAAAAACGGCTGCTGAAAGAGAACAAACGTAATCCATGGCGGTTATTATCATCCCCCAATGAAGTAAACATGGCTAATCAAACTTTTGAAAGCATCAAAGCCCAAATAGATCACTTCCTTAAAGGGCCACAAGAGCCGTATATTCTTCCAAAAAATGGACGAAACCCAACAATGAAGGCGACAGTTAAGCCGCCTTCTTCTTGAAGTGTAACACGTACCAAGCTAACACTTCAACATTTTAAATTATCAGTATAAATTTAGCTGGTTTATGCCTGTAATGTAACAGTAGCTAGTAAATAGGTCTGTTTGAATAAAATATAAACTACTATTTTTATTACCTTTGACAACATGGAAGGTATGAAAATTACATACGGTGGCGGCGATACAATAGATGCTAATACTTATATAAATAGCCTCATCCATTTTACCAATATTGCGCAAGAAGTTAACAAGAGTATTTCGAAAGATGAAAAAATAGAAATACGTGTTAAAGCCAATATAAAAGGCAGTTTCATTGTAGACTTAGTGGTAAGGGCATTAGACAATCCAGAAGCAGTTCGGGGTATATTTTCAAAAGAAAACATTTCTTACGTAAAAGAGGTCGTTAATACTATTGGTGAGGTTTATAAAGTAGCTAAACACTTGCTTGGCAAAAAGCCAAAATCAATAAAGAGCGATAAAGATGTATCTGTCCAAATAGAAAACAATAATGGTCAAACACAAGTTTTTGATTTTAGGGGAGCGAATTTATATATTATAAATCCTGAAATAAGAAATGCCATTGCCCAGGAATTCGAAACTTTAGAAAACGATCCTAATGTTAGCAGCTTTGAAATAGCCGATACGGATGGAAATGATGTGGTTACAATAGAACGCGATGATTTCTATGCTATATCTTCCGCTGGATCAGAAATAGAAACCGGCGAAGACGAAAAGATAGTTACCAAAAACGCAACACTCAACATAGTTTCTTTGGATTTGGAATTTAAAAAGAAATGGGATTTTTACTATTTAGGTAACAAAATATCAGCTAAAATTAAGGATGATGCTTTTGGGCAGCAGATTGATAAAGGTGAAAGGTTTGGCAAAGGGGACTCTTTGGAAGTTGATTTAGATATAAAGCAGCAGTTTGATAAGACAGCAAACACATACATCAACAAGGGCTATACGGTTGTAAAAGTCATAAAACATATTGAGCGTGGAACACAAATGAAAATTGATTTAGGAGAAGAATAAAATAACGGCCACTTAAATTTACCACACAGCCCTGATAGAGATATTAGGGCTTTTTTGGCTCGGTGCGGATCATACGAAAGTGGCGATCGCGAAAAGACATAGCAAGATAAAACCTATAAAAGCCATCAGGAAGCGCACCATCATTTCGGCGTTTTGCCTTAGCCGTGTTTCTCGTTTGCAAAGTTCCCTATAATACTCCATTTTAGTCATGTCCGAAAAATATAATAGGTGGACATAATCAAATTACGGGAACCCGGAATAAGAGATTCTATATGAGGTCAAAAGATGATAATGAATTAGAATTTGATTGAATTATCTTTGAAAGAGCCGCCCCACTCGTGAGGCAGGACGGCTTATAAAACAGAAAAGAAAATGAATAGGAAAGAACGCGTAAAGGTCGTGCATGATGCAATCGACCGTTATTCTAGTAATGAGGCTCACTTTAATAGCCTTTACGCGTTATTGCTTGAGGAGTTTTCGGAAGAGTATAACTTTAACTCTGATATGCAATCAAACAATTATTTAAATAATCTCCGACAAACTAAAGACAAAGAAGCCCGAACTTACATTGAAACAAAACGACGTAGACCAAAAAGGGGCGCGCCAGATGAGTACAAGTATTTTATTAGCGCATTTAAAGCAGATACTAGCTGGGCGACTCATTAGGTATTGTCAATTCTAGTACAGTTTAATATAAAAAAATCCATCTGCTGCTGGTTTTCTATTCTATATCTGTTAGCCAATTTCATTGTTTCCGACTCTCCTTCTCCAGCAGTAAGGGTATAAATGTTACCAGCTTCCATTAATTCTATCCATCCATTGGGTGGATACCGTTTTTTCCTGTAAAAAGTAATATCGCTTGCGGTTTTTTTATAGAAGGAAAACCCGTACTTTTTAATATCTATTTTATTGACTTGGTCGTTTACTTCCTCCGCTACCGGATTTGGAATATCACTTTGAGGGGAAATTGGACTAGTGGCTAGGTGCCTCATCCCTCTTTTTTTCATAACCTCAAACATACTATCCCTAGTAATATAAACAATGCCGTTTTCGTCCGTGCCATTGAGACGTTTAAACTCCTCGTAGTCGTTATTTTTAAAGTTCTCTGGAACTGGTATTTTCTTAAACAAACTCCTACCCCTTAACTTAGCCTTAAACTTTTTCAAAATAGCTAGGTTAATAAGGTATATTAGTACCAAAGGAATTAATAAATAGAACATATTGTAATTTATTTTTAGATATAACCACATCTATCAATATAATTTAAATGGGAAAATAAGTAATGTAGAATCAAAAAAATTAAAAGGCAATAATGGTGAGCTATTTATTGTGCCTGATTTTCTTTATTCTCGTGACCAGTTTGTGTACAAACGGCAATAGATACAATTAGAAAGTTTGCCAAAAACACACTAATAGAAAGAGCGTTAACCCAAAAACCAAAACCCACCCAAGATTCACTAATAAACAACCAATCACGCCAAAATCATCTAGAGCATCATTCAAGGGAAACGGTAGATACCTCCAACTCAAAAAAGAAATAAGGAATCCTCTTTTTTTTTATCTTGGTGTTCTATATTGTATGGCTTATTGATATTATTTATCATACTCAATTTATTTTTAATTTTTCGTTAATCTGTATGGCAAAACAAACGTCACATTCCGGCTTTTTAAACTGCCTAAATACTCCAGAGAAAAACTCTCCTTGACATAGTAGGGCGATGTTTCCTAATGAAAGTATTTTAATTTCAAATTTATTGTCTGTTCCATGCTCTTGTATAACTAAATTGAATAACCTGTCTGTTGATAAATCGAGGTGGTGACCACCCGATGCAGAAGCACTCTTATTTCGCTTAAATCTTTTTATCTTAGATGAATCAATTACTTCCTCTCCAAGTTGGTTTACGTACTTCATATTCGCCTATTTTATACATTTTTAAATAACTTATACCACCACCTCTTCTTTATTGATTCTAAATCGGCTGCTTCTTTACTATCTTTTATATTTTGATACTCAATAATTTCTTTTGTTTTTTCAACTACCTTTTCAGACAAATTCTCTACCACACTCCTTATGCCTTGCATATCAATATCGCCCACTAAATCGAAGTTGTCGTGAGAAATTAATTCATACGAAAGCCCATTGTTGCCAATATCTCCGCTTCTGTCAAATACAAATCGAACAAATAAGTATGGATTATTGTTTGCTGCTTTTTTTTCTATTTTTTCAAGCTTTTCCCTGCTGATTATAATTTGATCCTCCATAATAGTTTTAATTTTAATTGGTTGCTAATTAATTCGGCGCAGTCAATATATATATAGCCGTTTGTAGTTTTTATTTAATTAAATCTAGCGCTATACCTGCTCCTAGAAGTTTATCATTTTCATCGTGAACCAGATACCCATGTACAGATGTATAAGGATACGCCTTTAATAAATCAAGTACCATTTTATTATACACCTCAATCGGCATCGTGTAATAGATGTTTTCAATGTATCCTTCAACATTTGCTCCCATTACGGTTAATCTAGGGGCTATTAAATTGTTTTCTTTAAAAATGCTGGGCATTTATGTTTTATTTTTTAAACGATTGTTTATTTTAAGTACCTAATCCACCAATAGGTAGCGAGCTACAAAGACTTATAATCAAAATCCTATATTTTATCCTTTGTTAGCCAAGCGAAAAATTCGTCTGCATACTCGATTAAGGTTATATTATCTCCCGAATAGGTTTTAGCAAATTTCAAAGATTTAATCCTTGCTGTTTGCAAAAACTCCATTCTTTTCTCTTTTTCACGCTGGAGAATATTGAATCTTTCCTTCACCTCACACTCTGCCTTATATTTTTCTATTGCAGTTAATTCCTTTTTTGGTTGTTTAGTTTCCTGTTCGTTCATTTTATATATTTTTTATTTGAGGTAATCGCTTTCCCCGTTGATTGATACATTTAAAAAAGATTGAATAGTAGCATTAGCCCCCAAATTATTAGGCAAGATATCGGAATTGAAAATAAAAAAGCCAGCCAAGAAATCTGTTGATACGATAAGCATAAAATTAATAAATCCCACCACCGATACTTCTCCGTTGGAGCGTTGCATTGCCCATCCAGAAATTTATACTTATTACGAATATAAACTGGATCAGACCACAGGGCATTCAGCCTATCGGATTCTTCCTTAGTATAAGCCCCGTAGGTTACATTGGCTTTTTCTTTATTTCCCATCATATGCGGTTTTTAATTGTTTGTGTTTAAAGATTCTGGTACGGTTAAAAGATAAAACCGACTGTGTTTTGTAATGCTGATCACCTTTGGAAGAAAAGCAAAATTATTACGTCTTATATGCCACGAAACGTTAGCAACTGTGCATTTTCTATACTTTGAATACTCCAACGGCGTAATCTCCTTTGTCTTCACTTCCACAAACATACTTATTTGTTTTGAGTAAAATGAATTTTTAGTTAACTTTATTTTTAAAAGCGTTAGTTTATGGCACCTATTTCCCAGAGTACCCACCCCGAAACGGAAAATTTTAGCAGGATTTCAACAAAAGAATCAGCCCTCCCCGAGCCCGCTGGACGAAGTGTCTTACCCCCTACTAAAGAAGTTGGAGAAGACAAAGTGGCGCAAATAGAAAAAGCCCCCGTATTAACGGAGGCTCCAGAATGGGCAAAAAATTTCAGTTACGAAGGTGTCTTTAACTTTTTTGTTGATATCCCTCACGTATAATTGAATCCATCTCCTGTCTATCATAGACGTGCTGAAGAAGGGGCATTCCGATTCTTGCATTCAATTCATTCTGAAACCATACAAAAGATTCCTCGGCGGCTTTATGCAGGTTATCAATAGTATGATCCCCCATGTTGTTTTCGCTAAAAATAAACATGCATTCTCCCACAGCGCTTTTATTATTATTTTCTACTCTAGGCAAAACCGTGTACGCAAATTGATTCCCGTTGTCTGGATCGAATGCTTTTGTAATTTTTATTTGAAAAGCTGGGCGACCCATTAGGTCAAACTCGCTAACAATGTCGCAGTGAATAATTTTTGGCAGGAACGAAAATTTCATATTTGTAGTTTTTAAATTGAATCGGTGTTCTTATTCGCTTGTTCTGATTTCCCGTATAGTCTTAGTACCGCAAGAACAGCGGCAAGCAAGCATACAATAAAGGCCGCAATGCCGTTAACTATGGACTTAGTAAGAAATCCTATCAGCAAAGCCCAACCACAAGCGTATAAAGCTCCTAACAGATAGCTTACAATCTTCTCTTTTCTTGTGTGAAAATAACTCATATCATTAATTCTATTCATCAATAATATTTTCGCCCAGGTGTAGGCGAATGCCACACCGAACGTGGGGCCTAAATAATTCATTGCTAACTCGAAAGATTCATTTAACATCTCCGTCTGTTTTTTAGGTAATAAAAAAGCGTGGGACTTTTAATAAGCTATCACCTTTCAGGTACTTGGGATACCTCGTTGTTCGATAGACATAATAAAGCCCACGCCTAGACGTGAGCGTTACTAACTGCCATCTCGAACAACCCTTTTGTAAAACTCCCAAGTTTTGAAAAGTGAGAAGTAGCTAAAACGCTATGTATATGTAATGGTAGTTAGAATTTCTACCCGGAGTTCAATATTATCATTTGCAAGGTTTTTGTTTTATAAAAGATAATGCCAATTTTAGGTATGATATTTACCGTATAAAAAAAACGGCAACCGCCTTTCTTCTTTTCTTACATCTAGGGAACCTTGCGGGAAACCCACTGAAAAGCCGGATTGGTTAGGGTGCCGTTTTTTTATTTAAAAAGCGACGCTAGGGATTTATAACAGTTGTGCAAGGTTTTTTATGTAAGGAAAAGAATACTCCTTATATCAATCAAAAGTACCATTCTAAATCTTAAAATCATATATTAAAAGAACAATACTCGTGTAGTATAAAAACTACGGTTAATTTTAGTACAAAGTTTGCAACTATGGATTATTTGATTATATTTGTCCCATGAAGGTCGAAACAGAAAACTTATTGACTATAAAAAACTATTCTGACAAGTGGAAGATTACCCCTTCATACACATACAAATTGATTAAAAACAGCCTGCTGTCGGCTGTAGTGATTGACGGGGTTCAATTCATTGATATGACCAAGCACCCTAGTGATCCCAAAAAACGATAATATATTTTTTTGCCACAATTGTCCATAGTTATAAACTAACAACAATGAACTTTAAAAACTACGATGAAGCCAGCCTATACTTTAAGAATGAAGATGTATGCCGGGATATGCTGGCTAAGTCCCGGTGGCCCGACGGGAAAGCGGTATGCCCTAAATGCGGTGAAAAAGGCGCTTATAGCTACGCAAACGGAAAATGGTATAAATGCAAGGCGAAGGTATGCAAGGCCCGGTTCAGCGTCACAGTCGGCACCATGTTCGAGAATACTAAACTCCCTCTACGTACTTGGTACTTGGCCATCTGGCTCATTACAGCCCACAAGAAAGGTATCAGTTCTCTCCAGCTCAGTCGTGATCTCGGAATTGGTCAAAAGGCAGCTTGGTTCGTCCTGCACCGTATCAGGGAAATGATGGTAGATAAAATGCCGGAGAAACTAAACACCATAGTAGAAGTAGATGAAACATGGGTAGGCGGTAAAGTAGCCAATATGAATAAAAAGAAAAGGGCTTATTGGGCTGAACGTGGCAACGAAAACAAAACATTGGTAATGGGAATGGTTGAAAGAGGTGGCAAGGCAAAGCTGAAGATCATTGGCAGGGACAGCTTCAAAGATGTAGTTAAAGAGCATGTTGACCAATCCGCAGTAGTATTTACTGATACCCACGGTTCCTACGTAGGGCTTGACCAGCATTTTGAAGCCCATGAATCAGTTAACCACTCCCTTAATGAATACAAGAGAGGCGACGTAACCACAAACAGCGTGGAGGGCTTCTTTGCCTGCTTTAAGCGGAGTTTGCTAGGGTGCTACCACCAAGTAAGCAAAAAGCACCTTGAAAGGTATTGCGTAGAAACTGCCTACCGATACACAAACCGCACAATTACTGATAAAGAACGTTTCCAAATGACGATAAACCAAGTAAGCGGGAGGCTAAAATGGAAAGATTTGATTGATGCAAAAAAGCGGTAACTTTATTGGATGAAGAAAAAAGCGTCCAAAAAGCAACCTAAAAAAGAAATAGTAATAAAAACTACGGCAACATTTGATGAGATAATAAAAGGCGCAATTACTCATAAACAAAATAAAGCTAAGGCTAAGTAGCCCTCTCTAAATCTGACTCTCCGGGCAATCCCACGATATGCAGCTTATTGCACTGTATATAAATCTCTTCGTAATCTATTGCATTAGTAGATAACATATAGGTATTGGCAATGCCATTAGATATAGTGATTACTCTAGCTCGATGATCGTTAAGGTTAGTTATTTCGCATCCCTTTTCATCTACCAGCCATTTTATAAAAGAACTTCTTTTGTATCTCATTAAACGCTTATTTGTTCATTAAAGCGTTTTGCGTTGAAAGTTGGGGGCAATTTTAACGTAGGCTTCTCTTTGTCTTCTTGCTCATGTTGTTTTACTATTTCATACATAAGCCGCAAGTTTTTGCGCGCATCTACCTCATTTTCCCCGTTTGCAATTATATCTGTCCTGTGTTCATAATAAGCGATATAGCCGCCAGACTCGCACTTTATAATGGTGCCGGGGACTAATTCACCCTTCTTCTTTTTAAGAAAGCGCAGCGATTTCATAATTATAAGTTTAACATTGGTCATACTAAAGTTATAAATGTTTCACTAAATAAAATAGTTAAAAGTGTCGATGGCCTTAATTGATGGCGGAATGTACTACATATGACCGAATGCTTACCTAAACTTTTACTTGAAGTAGAATCGATCATTTTCTGGGGTCTACCGCTTTTTTGTCATACCCTCGAAAATCCACTGTTTCGCATTAGGTTAAAACACATATTACTTTAACCATCTTATTAACTGTCAATGTGGACGGTATTCTTAGAAGTAGGTTCCAAAGGTAATCAAAAAAATAAAAAACATTTATTTTTTTTCATCTTCGTCTTCCTCATCTTCTATTGGTTCTTCCTGCCCTTCTCCAAATAGTTCTTGCTTGGCTTCCCTCCCCGCTTGAGCTGAATAAGCCTTTATTAATTTTTTAAGCTGTTCGGTTGTTAAATCTTTCCCTGCCTTGTATTCTTTTACTTGTGCTTTGGGGTCTATTGTCGCTTCACCATACTGATTAATAGCGATTTCTTCTCCCAATATATTCTCTATTTTCTCTTTCACCTTTTTATCTCGTAACTCTACATACTTTTCAACCTCTTTAGGGGTGCTAATCCTTTTAGTTTCATCAACTGGATTATATATATTAAACGTTTTTGGCATTGTCTGCCTCGGTATTTTAATACCTTTTGTGGTTAATAACTCTTTAGATTTATCGTTTATTGTTAAGTCTTTACTTGGGAAGTCTCTTTCATCAGAAACCTGTATTCCTTCAAATTCCGGTAGAAATCGAGTAAGCAATGAGATTGTACCATCTTGGTCTAATCCCTTCTTTATATTCCCAACAGAAATAGGGGTTAACATATCATTTGGAAGAGAGTTGAGGGTAATTGGTTCCTTTGTAAAAGAATTCTTCTTTGAATTAAGGATATAATCATAAGCTAGCCCTGCCGCTGGAGTCATCTTCCCTCTAACAAATTTCTGAACAGACCCAATTCTTCCTCTGTCATCCAAATCTATTTTTTGATTATTTATATACTTCCTGCCTGTTGCGAGTTGGACTATAAATCTGACAGTGGAAGCATAACGACCAAACACATTATAACGCTTAGTCCCTTTTGATACAGTACCAAAACCAACACTTTCTGGATCATAATCAGCCCTCCAGCCATTCAGCGCCAAAGCAGTCATTACAGCTACGCCCATACCAATACCCTTAGTCATTTGGCCTAAAGCATATTTTCGTTGGGATGGCGTAAGGCTAGAATAAAATCCCTTGTTACCTACTACACCATTTGCTAAATCGCCAATTCCCAGTACATTTAAAGAGGAAGATAGCATTCTTGGAGCCCAAATGATTGGGGTGAGTACGGGGGAAGCCTTTTCTAAGTGCTTGTTCATTTTCCCCCGGCCTGTCATTTCGTTAATAACTCTGGCAGCGTCTTTGTACTCTTGTGGGTGACTTTCAAATGTTTTTTTGTCATTTTTCAACTGATCCATCCTTTTGATAAAAAGATTTACACGCATATTGTTACCCATAGAGGTAAATAAACGCTCAAATATACCACCTGTATACGTCCACGGATTTACTACCTTTTTATCGCCAATTTTAAAGTCCCTATTAAATAAGTTGTTTTCAAATATTTCCTCGGACTTCTCTTTTGATAAAGATTTTGGTTCGGAAATCTCTAAGCCGCTTTTTTCAATTACCGGCCAAATAGGAGACTGATGTAATGCTGCAAGTTCCCGTTTAAATCTTTTATCATTTATGTCTTTAAATGCTTCAAACTTTGCCTTAGCGCCAGATTTTGGGTTAGCCATAATTGCCATGCCAAGCTGTACAAATGTAATACTATTATCTATCCCCGCTTTTATAGCCCTCGCAGTATGTATTATATTGGCCCCATATTTTAGCAGCTTAAGTCCCGCACCTTGCGCTCCTTTTATATATTCCTTATTTTTAAAATTTCCTGCAATGGCCGACCAACTTGTCTTATTTAGTTCATCTTGTCTTTTTGTCAAATCGAATTTATCTCGTGCTTCGTTTTTAGATACAATTGCATCCATTGTTTCTCTCCAAAGTTTTGGATTAGCTTTTTTTAGTGCTGCATTTTCGTCGAATGGGATTTGTTTTTTTGTTTCAAAGTCTCCTGCATCTATACGCTCTTGTATTTTCTTAGCGGCTGTTTCATTCCGTGATTTGATAGTTCTTAATTGTGCTTCAGCATCTGGGTTATTTTTCTTAAAATCTTTGATCTTACTTTTAAGTTCTGTGATTTGCCGGTTTCGCTCTGCCTGCACTTTTGGATTAAATGAAACACCAGCTTGCAGGTCTTCCAGTTTCTTTAGCAATTTGGCCTCATCCTTTAAGTCTTTTAGTTGTAACTCCAATGCTGATTTCATTGGCTTGGGTTCATTGTAAACACCCGCTATTACATCACGTGTATCTTTCTTTGTCCACGGGATATCGTTCTTAAATGCTTCGTGGATATTATCAACAATATCTTCTAGTTTAGATGTACCGGTTTCTACCAAGTTGCGGACAAGTTTAGCTACATCTGGTGCGATGGCAATAAGTTCCTTAGCATAAGGTACAGCAACAGCACTCGTTTCGCCTCTTGACTTTTTAAGTTTTTCACGGATAGAGTCTACAATATCTGTACGCTCTTTTGCAAGGTATTCACGGTTCTTTTTACGAACAATCGATTTTTTGTTTTTTGCTACTTCTACCTCTGCCTTTAGCCTGCTAATCTCTTCCTCGAATTGAGCGGTTTTTTCTTCAGCTATTTTAAGTTTAGCTTCATAATCATTAAACTGCTGTTCCGTAGCTTTTTTCTGTTCTGGCGTAAGTTCCTCTACAGCCAGAGATTCCATTCTTTCAGACATCCAGTCTTCCATTGTAGGCTTAGCATTACTGCTTATTTCTCCTACTCTTAGCGCGGCACCCGCCGTTGACCGCGCTCTTTGACCTGCTTCTTTAATGCGCGACAATTCCAGCAAAGCCTTGTTATATTCAGGAGAATCAATACCTTTCTCTTTTCTTATTTCACTTACCTTACCCCTTACATTAGCTAAGTGCTGTTGCATTATTACCCGCTGCTGGAAATTAAGCGCCTCGCCGCCTTCCGCATCCGAAATAAGTTTTTCAATATTATCTTTATACATGCCGCCTTTAGCCCACTTGTCGATAGTTTCTTCTGCATCTTTAAACTCCCGCAAATCACTTATCCTATCTCTTGCCGAAACATCATCCAATCCAAATTCAGTAGCAACCTCTTGAAGTCCCTTGTGGCTTAAAATTGTTCTTTTGTCTTCAACGAATATCCCGTTATCTACCGGTTCTTTCCCTTTAGGTGGCACTGACTCTGATTTCTTATTTTCTTTAAATAGGTTGTCGAAAACACTTTTTACTTCAGGAGAAATATTCTTAGATATAAGGCTAGTTTTTAAGTTCTCGTATATTGAAGTAAGCCACTCCTTTGCCTTTTGAAAAATCGTCTTTAATTCTGTCGTAGGCGCTTCTCCATCCATTAAATACCTTTCAAAACCTCTTGCAAACGTTTCACTTGTTTTTGTATTCCATTCTTTGGTACCAGCCCAATCTTGTATTATCTTCCTATCAGTTGATGGTATTTCATCTTCAAATATGTGCGCTAATTCGTGAACTGCTGTTGAAAAATCAGGACGATCTAAGGCATGTATTATTTTCTTCCCATTGGCTAGTGTTTCAACAGCGCCTTTTCTTTCCCCATTTTCTTCCTGAAATTTTAACGTCTTTTCAAAACCTTCAACCAGTTGTTTTTCTATGACTTTGTGGGCATCGTATTCAATAGTACCCTTTGTGTCATAGCTTTTTTCGTAAGATAAGCCACTCTTTATAAAGTCTATGACTGCCCTAGATATCCTTATCTCTCCATTAGAACTTTGTAGAGCATGCGCCATTTCTGCAAGAATCACATCTGGCTGTACTGCATAGTACTTAACGCCATCATTAACATACTCAAATACGCTTCCGCTTGGCTTATCGGCTATAGATATGATTATAGTATTTGTCAATGGCCGATAATGCGATCTGCCCGATCCTTCTTTGAATTCTATTTTAGGGTTCCCCGCTTTGCTCCAAATACTATCAAGATACGATTGCGCAATTTTAGAAACACTGTCTTTTTGTATTTGCTCTTTATCAATATCCTTCATCTCTTCGGCATCATAAACCTCCTTGTCATTAAACCTTTTTATATCCCCTTTTTTATCTACAAAAATATAGGTGTCCCCAGAAGCCATACTCCTTAAAACCTCTGCTGTTTTAACATCTGCCTTGTGGTTAACCACCCTGTTTGATATATATGGGGCATAATTAAGTACACTAGCTAAAGATGTTATTGCTGCCAATTTCCTAACACTTTTAGGGAAAAATTGATACAAGATAGAATCGCCTGAAAACTCCCCATCCCCAATATCTTCTATTTGTCTATACCAGCTATCCCCTTTACCACTTGCTTTAGCTCTGGCTTCCATTAATGCTACGGCGGCATCAATCTGCTCTTTAGGCACACCCTTTTTAACGAATTCTTCAGCAAATTTACTTTTTATGTATTCTGCGTGTTGAACGTCTGATTTTACAGTTGGTTCTTTGGACGACTCTTCTGCTACAGTTTCTACTGGTTCGTATTGATAGTCCGACTCCCTTGCTGCATTTTTAAAATTGTTGGCTACCTCAATAGATGTTTTGTCTTTAGAAAAGGATATTTTTGTATCAATGCCTTTTAAAATATCTTCTTTTATCTTAGCTGAAGTTGTCTTTTCTGGGATACCAACAACTTTTTTTATTAGATCAATAAATTTATCCAATAGTGACTTTCCCCCAATTTTAGTTTTGTCTAACAAATCAGAAAATTCCTTGTTACTGAACAATTCAGCTATAAACTCTCTACTGTTTAATAGACCATAATACTTAATATCCTTAGTAACACCGAAGTCCGTGTTCTTAGCCCCATCAAAATATTTGTCCAGTTTTAGCTGTCTTCTTGCTTCATTTACTATCCCATCTACTTTGTCACTAAATTCTTGGTTATTCTTAAGTTCGTTTATAGAAATGGAGTGGTATAGTTCATGTAATACTGTTTTTGCAAGTTGATTGTTGTCCTTTATGTTAGATAATAAAACTGTCCAATCCCCTGTGTAATGAGCCTCCCCGCTACCAACAGAAAACATTTTACTAAACTTAATTTCAGGATTATTTTTTAAGTATGGCAATAAGCCTTTAATGGATTCTGTAACATATTTGTCGTTTACGACTTTGCCTATACCAGAAACTATTTCTTCTGTAGTTTTTTTACCATCAAACAATCCTTCTACAGCATCCGATTTATTATTTAACTCTCCGGTATTAACAACTTTAGCAGGTTCTGCGTCTGCAATACTTTGGCTTGCCTTGGAGTCAATAGCTGATTTATTCTCGTTACCTAATCTTTCAGCAATATCTACTAGATCTTTACCAAATATATTTATTGTGTTTGGTCTTGAAGCAGGGTTACTTGCTTGTTCTGCAATTTCTTTTAGGTCTTTTAGAAAAGCATCATCACCTTTTGCAATAGACTCCTTAAGCCCGTCTGAATACACTCCTCCGGCTTCGTCAAAGTTTACGAGTTCTTTTGCCCGTGTAATGTCTTCTACCTTGTCATATTTATTTAATTTACCAGTATCTTTAATCGGCATCGCTTCGCTATTGGTGGATGTCTCTATCCCCTTTTCCTTCTCTAACCTGCCCCTCCCTGCTTCAAATATGGTGTCTATACTTCTTTCTATGTCAGCAACCCGGACTTGGTCAATCTCTTTCTTTGATGCGCCAAAAGCAGACAGTATTTTATCCCAGATTAGCTTTCTTGCCGTTATTTTGTTTTCCGGATTAGTTTTAGAAACGTAGTCTCTGAATTTAGGATTAGATATAAATTCAGCAATAAACTCAAATGGATGTGACGTACCGTATAACCTATTCCTACCCAAGCTGCTAACACGCTTAGCTTCTTTGCTTGTGTTAAATTCATATTTAAGACCTATTCTGTGTAGGAACTTAGCAGCATCTATTTGTTCTGCGGTATAGTTCTTTGGGTTCTTATATATATCCAGTAATGTATTTATAGTGGCTGCGTGGGTGGCCTCGTGTAATGTTACTTTATCAGCCCCTCCTTCTACCAATGAAGAGATTATTTTACTTACTTGAACATTATTGCTTTCTCTGTTGTATACTCCCGCAAACAACAAATCTTTTAAGCCCCCTGTTATTTTAACTGCCTGTTTCAAGCTCAATGTTGTACCTTCTGGTATTGCTTCAATCATCTTTTCTGAAGCGCCCATGTTATTTAATTCACTCCGTAGATCTTGTGGTCTATTTATACCTGTTTTTATCCCATCTTTATTTTTATATACTTCTTCTATTTCTGCATTAAGGTCTTCAAGTATTTTAGCATTCTTTTCCTTTAAAGCTGGGGGGGCGTCCCCAACAATAGATTCTTTAATTTCTGCTTCCCGCATCTTAAGCATCAACAGCTTAGCTGCATTTTCAGAAGACAGTGGCTTGCCATCATTACCAACAAATGGTAGTTTCTTTGAAACTTCAGCAGCCTTTTCTACGTTTTGTTTAATCTCGCTTAATTGTTCTGCTGTTAAACCTCCTTCTTTATATTGTTTATTAGCCGCCTCTATAAATAATTCTGGCTGTTGGCTTGCCTTGATAAGAGCATCCGATTGCAGGTCGCTTACTTTATCGTAACGACCTTTAATCCCAGCCAATCCACCACCTAATGAGAATGTAAGAGTGCTTACTAATGCCTGCTTTGCTAATGTTTCAGGATCAATATTTTTCCCATCTAATGCCATATTTGCTACCTCTCCACCTGTTGTAAATGCTGAAATTTTAGCGCCTTCTTTTGTGCTGGTTTTTAACGACCCGAGAACTGATTTCCCAAAGTTCTTTAATGCTGAAGGAGACTGCTTCAACGCTGCATTAATAGCGTCATCACTCATTTTACTTACCAATTCTCCTACTGCTGTTTTAGTGCCTAACATTGTCCGTATAGCTTGCGGCGTACCTGCTCCAGCCAGCGCTGCCGAATTAATTGCGGTAACCCGTAAAGCATGGCTAAAAGGGTTTGCCTCCCCGTCCCGTACGGCGGTTGCATATGCATCGTGGAAACCAGTTGCTGCTGCTGATGTGAATGTTGTCAGTAATTTTCGTCCCGCACCTGCCGTAGCCCCACCACCTGTAACTGTTTCCAGCGCCATGAAAGGGACTAAATCAGCGGCCAAACCACCAATACTATAAAATAATGAAGATGGATTAATGTTAACCTTGCCCCCCTGAATTGGCACTCGACCCCACTCTGTTGAATTATCCCTCAATAAGGTATTAACCTTATCTTCTTTTTGCTGTCTAGATAGGCTGCCATCGTTCTTTACGGCATCTATTTGCTTTTGAAGTTCTGGCTGTATACGTAACTCGAAATTCTTTAAAGCGCTGTTTTTAGATGTAACATAATTGAGGCTGTTAGAAGCCATGTTTTCACCGGCGGCTTCTAACTGGTGTATTTTACTCCCTTCATCACTTCTAAATGGCTCTGAAACTAAATCCACAACGCCTTCTACTGTGTTAGCTGTAGATGTACCTACCTTATTAAATAAGTACCCAGCGCCTGCATTTTCTTGTCCCAGTATCTCTTGCACAGCTTCGCCCCTATTATATACGTCCACAATCCCATACTTTACGCTCTTTTCAGCAAGCACATCATTCAACTCTTCTTGCCGTAAGGTAAGTTCAGCGGCCTTCTTTTCCTGATTTGGCGAAAGCTGCCCATTAACACTCTGTATTTTTGCTAAATCGTTTAATTGTTCTTGAATATAAGACTGTTGTAGACCTACTCCAATTTCAGTAAGACGTGCTTTTTTTTCTTGTAGCCCATGCTGTGCATAAAGATTGTTTCCTAATTTATTTTCATCAATAAGAGCGCTCCCATAACCTTTTGCCTTTTCTGGATCGGTATCTTGCAGAAATTGATACGCCAATAATTGCGTTTCATCAAGAAATTTTGAATTCGGGTCTTCTTTGGCAGTTTCTGCAAATTTATTTTGAAATGAACCTCCATATATTTTAGCCAAATCAATAGCCAAGTTCTTTTTAAGTCGGCCTTTGTCTTCTCCACCATATTGTTCTATTGTATTAAAAAGTCTCTTAGATGTTTCTCTACGATACCGGTAGTCACCTACATTAATGTTGTCTAGGTTTTGCTTTATAGTAGCTAAAGCGTTATCCCTATCTTCTTGAGAAAGATTCCCTTCTTTAAATTGTTTATTTATTGAGTCGCTAATACCTATTTGCCATTTACCGGTAGCTAACTTCCTTTCAAATAATTGTGGGTTATCCTTCCTGTCCTGCATTAATTCCGCCTTCGTAAAACCGGGCTGCATAAACAAGCGTTCCGGTACATCCTTAACCTGCTCAAACAGTTTCGCTGGATTATCAACCCGTATGCTTAATCCTTCGTCAATCTTCTTTGCGGCATCCTGTGCTGCCGGATCATAGGCATCTGCATCTCCACCAATTTCTGACATTGCGGAACTGGTAGATTTTATTCCTTTTAATTTGTTGGAATACATTAACTGACCTATAAGATCATCATCGGGCGGTACACCAGCGGAGTAGGGATTATTCTGTATAGGCTTTTCTTCGGTCTCTAATTTCGTACCTGAACTTGATATAGTATGGGAAGCATTTTCTGATAAAACCTGCGAAGATGGGATAGTAGGTTCTTTTTTTTTTACGGGATTCCCAAAATCTACCTGCTCCTTATATTCAGGGTATTTTTCTACAATTTTATTTACAAGTAAAGTGTCATCAACATCTTTGTACTCCGGGTACTTCGTCTTTATTTTTAAAGCGAAGTCTGGGATTGATAAAGGAGTTCCGTTTGCCATTTAAAATAACTTTAAGGGGTCTGATGTAGGCTTTGCAACTGTAGGCTTACTCTTAGGTAGAGCGGGTTTTGTTTCAACTTTATTCCCAACGGGATTAGCGCTTTTGAAGTTCCGCCTAGCTTCTAGTTTTAATTTAGTGTTGCCAAAGTTTTTCACAAAGGCATCGGAAGCTGCGACGGGTGTTATAATCTTGCCATCTTTCCCTTCGTATTCTCCATCTTTTCTGACAATATATACCTTTTTGTCGCCAATTTCTACAGGACTAAGTCCCTGAAAAACAGTTTTTCTATAATTAACTGGAATATCTTTTTCTTCTACATAAGTTACATCTTCGCCGGTAAAAGGATTTTTATAACCTTGACCATTAGCTACTGTTATTTCATCCAATACGTTTGGCGGATGGGGCGACTCTGCTTGTTTTTTATCTGCGTTCAGCCTAGCCCAATTCTCTTGTCTTTTAAAGGCATTCTGTAATCCAACGGCTGATCTTCTATCCCATTCATTATTCTTAGCATCTATACTTGGAATAACTTTAGCTTTTGTTGTAGAAGTAGGAAGTTGGGAGTATGTATAAGCGGCGGCTATATCTTCATCAGTTTCTATCTCTTTATTAAAAACCCGCCTTGATATTTCTTGAAGCAATGGGAATTGATCCCCCGTTTTCAAATCGCTTTCGATTTTCTTTTTAAATGCCTTATTGCTGTGGAGTAAATCAGCGGCATACGCATAAATACCAGTCTTTGTATCTTTATCAAGTTGTGGATTAGTTGTAACTACTTCAAGGTTTTTGTCTGTTGGGTGTGGAATTATGTTAGGTGTTCCCTCACCATATTTAAATCTAGTCTTTATATCCTTACCGAAAGACACAGGATCGAATGGTTTATTTTGCATTAATTTAGGCAAATCTAGTGGCTGGTATTCTGGATTATTTACCGGCAATTCTGCTCTACGAGAGGCTTCTATAAAATCATCGTCATTAACCAACCACCCGTCCTTCCCAAAGTATGCCTTCCCCGCTTCTAATTGACCTTGTGCTGCATTTTTACTATATGTTGATATCGCTGTAGCATCTCTAAACATTTGCTCTATTTTCAATTGAGCAGCGCCATTATCTAATCTGGGATTTTTTAGTGCCTCTCTGTTCTTAACCCCAAATTCGAAAATCTGTCCTTTTAAATCATGCAGTATGGGCACCTCTTGGTCTCTTAATCCTTTTTCATTAATGGTATTTGGCAGCTTTGTATAATAGGAATTAATGGCTTCTTCTTTAGCTGCCTTTTTTGCTCTTGCCTGCAAGGCAATATTTACATAAGGTAACGGATTAAGAGTTACTGCACCTCCTGTATATAAACCTCCGGGGTTACGCAAAGCCATCTGTATTTTATTTAGAAGTAATTTTTAAAGCCGCCAATTGTTTTATTCCATTGATTGTTATACTGTCCGAAGTTCATTCCATTTTGCTTCGCGTAATTGTACGCCCCTCTCCATTGTCCGGAATTCCCGTATTGACTCTTGAATAGCTACTTATCACTAATATTGTCTCCAAACATAGATGCGGCGGCACTGGCATTGCTATACGCGTTTTGAGTAGCCCTGTTTTGAACCTCTGCTTGACCGGCAGCCTTCATTGCTTCAAGATTATAATTCTTTTCGAATGGCGCAATGGAATTTTGATTAAACGCTTTTTGATCCTCTCCGGCTTTCATGCGTGTAGCGTCCCCCAATATTGCTAAGTCGTTTGCCTTACGCGCTTCAGCACGTCCAGCAGCTCGTAACAATGAATTGTTTTCACCGGCGATTAAATTAGATATTCCTCCCAAAGAGCTTCTCCTATCTCTTAATGCGCCTATGCCTTGAACGGTATTCTGTTTAATTGTTTGAGCGTCGGCCTTGTATTCAGCCCCATCTGTTGCGCTCGTATTAAACTTAGTTAAAGCCTTATTGTAATAATCAAGTATAGATTGATTAGGTGTATATGTCGGAGTTTGCATATTCTCCAACTTTTTTTCCGCTCTCCGCCTTTTTGCAGCAGCAGATATAGCGGACGCTCCAGACCCTAAGGCAGATGCTCCGGCTATTGCTATTCCGACCCATGGCATAATTTATACATTTAAAAGTGTTACGCAGTTTGTTTCTACTTCTTTAACTTCTACCATTCCACATTTCCTTAACCAGTTTATAGCTCTTACATTATTTGGGTACAACATAGTAATGAAGCTACTCCCTAATATATCTAAAATGTTCGCCCAAAAATCAACAAGTATTGGCATTTTTCTTTTTTCTTTTTTAATCCCAAATGAATAAAGAAAGTTATCAAAAACACATAAATATCCAATAGCTTCTTTTTCTTCAAAAACAGAATAGCATTTCATGTCCACCTCTTCAGAGGTCATCCTAATCATATTCATTGTCGAGTTTACCGCTTGTTCTTCTGTTTCATATTCTTCAACATGGTACTTTTCAAGTAATTCCTTATCCCCTGAATAGGATATGGAAACAAAACTTTTTAATTCAAAAATACTTATATTTTTTAACTCTACCATTACTTATTCGTTAATGGACTATCCTTAAACATTACGCTTACTTCAGATAGGCTAATCTTATCCGAAGCATTGGTTTTTATGAATTTAATTGCCAGCCAGTTCCCTTTAATTATATCACCATTTAACAGCCCCTTAATTGAATGTACATCCCTTAAAAATGCTGTATGAAAATTGGACTCCATTGCCTTAAAGTCAAATTCCCCTAATTCACTTTCCTGCCTTTGGCTTCCGTAACTCATTACATTGCTATAAATGAGGGGGCAAGCCCAAATTGCACTTGCTATCTCCGTAACACTTTCCCATGTCTTTTTTTCAAGTAGGTTAATATTAAATACCAGTGTAATGCTAGCATCATATTGTACCCCGAAGAAATTGGAGTGTTGAGCGGTGTTATTATGTGCATACAACTGCCCGTTATTCCAAGTATAAACCACATCCTGTGCACTAGTAATCCATTCTGGGTGATAGCTATAAAAAGAGCAATACGAATTTCTTTTTTCGTTAAAGCTCCATGTGTAAGGGATTAGTTCGTGATCGCCAAATAATTGAATTGTTGACACTCCTGTAACTGTGTATCCATTTGTACTTTTCACATATAATGCAACAGAATTAAAAGGAACTGCTGTATAGTTGGCATCGGAGATTAATGCCACCAATGAGCTTATTACAGAAGCAATTGTTCCGCCAGATTCCACAGTATAACTAACCGTTTTTCCGCCGCCATTTGAATCTGTTATTGCTATTGAAACAATATCATTCTCTCTTGGCACCCCAGAATATGTAAAAAGTTTATAGTTCACTAAAGTTTAATTATGTATGCAAGTGTATAATACGGTGGCCTGTTTTCGTGGGCATTAGCCGCCGCACTTAATGGAGCGTTAATAGTAGTTCCAAAACTGCCAGAATTAGGCGCTCCGTCCATAGGAACGTCCATTCCGCCAAGATTTAGCAAAGATAAAGAAGATGTACCGCCACCAGATATATCATCATTTTTAGTTTTTGCAGCCAAAGTTCCTTGCTGGTTAGCTGCTAATGTAACCGTTTTAGTACCACCAGCATCTGCAATAGCATCATAGTCAGGATCACCTACATCATACCCTACAATAAACCTTCCTTTTAAATTAGGCGTCCCGCCCAATCCATCGCATAAAGCCCAACCTGCTGGTGGTGTTGCTGGATTTCCGCTCCACATAACTATAGTTCCCGGTGCCATAAGAATAATATTTAAATTTATTGTCCCAGTAGCGGTTAATCCGTACTGATTGATTAAAGTGTAAACAAAACTGTCAGTACCAATATAATTTAATGCTGGTGTGTAAACAAAACTACCGTTACTATTTAAAACAATAACACCATGTGCAGTATTAAATGTTCCGGGTTGCACGGTTAATGTTGACGGGTTTTGATCTATATCATTAGCCATTACCCCCGGCGCGGCAATGGTTAATATTTCATTGTCAGTTGTAATATACGCATCGCCCACCGCTGTCGGATCGCTTATGTCTGTTGGCGTTACTATAAACTCGCTTGTCCCCGATTGTGTACTTGTTATATATTGCTCTTCCAAAAAGTCGTAACAACCAAGTATTTTAGCTCTCCCGCCGTTTTCTCTTTGCCAGTATTCATTATAAGGCATTAATAATTGCCTTATATAAAATTGCCCCTTATAAAGCTCCGAAATGGGAGTTATACCATCATCGCTAACCCGTATTTGATATCCCCTTACCGGGTCGGCAAAGAAATCACGCCTGCTGGCGCTTACCAGCCCTGTATATTGATCTCCCAAACCAAATTCTCCATTGTAATATTGAATATTGTCTGGCGTTAAAATGTCGCTTGTCGAAATCAGTTCTGAATTTCCTTCATTGTTTTGTATAAACCTACCGAATATTCCCAATTGCCCTACAGCCCTGTTTTGGAATATCCTTAAAATTCTATCCCTAGCCTTCAGCCTTTGGATGTCACCCTTCCCCCTATCTACTTCATTAAAGTTTTCAGGAAAGAACCTGTTAATTTGGTTAATGTTTGTATTTTGTTGGTATGCTAGCCCGTAACGGATTAGTGTACCGAAAAAACTTGTTTTCTCATCTGGGTTAACCACCAACGCTCTCCCATTTGAATTTACTTTACTTGTATAGAAATCAGAAAAGTTCTGGTCAACAACGCCTACCAGAAAATCTCTTTTTGATTCAGCATAAGTAAGAAATCCGGAAATAACATCCACTCCCAAAGCAGGATCGGCGCTATTAAGCACCAAAAACGCTTTGCTATTCGGGGGCATTGGTATATCCTTATTCACATTCATTACCACGTCCTCTCCAATTGTAAGAGGCCCGTTACCTGATCCCAATATATAACTTACTGACGTAGTCCCGTATACGACATAAATTTGAACTACAAAGCCATTTGTCGATGGGTAGTTTATCCTGAAATTTAGAATGCCCGTAACCTTAAATGTATATGAATTTAACCCAACGCTTATTGTCCATCCGGGGCTGTTGTAGTTGTTTACAAAACCTTGTTTAGCGATGTTGTCCTTTATTGTATAATCGATAGGCTCATAATCTTTATCCCTTAATTTTTGTCCTAACACGTTACTAGGATTAAGGGACACGGATACCATGTCGTAGGTAAATTTATTGCCGATAGATATATCCCGTGTTCTATACCATGCGTCACCACGATTAAACTTGAAAGTAGCAGGCTGGCTCAAGTCGGGGCTTTGATTTTGTATTTGTCCTTGATGGAAGGATTGAGTTGTTCCCGGATTGCCTATACCATATTCTTCACCAAATTCATAATATGCATCCAGTCCTTCCGCCGCTGATTTAGCCGGAGTGTATAATTCAATGTAGTAATTACTATACTCAAAGTTTTGCCCACTACCAAAGTCGAATTGAGTGGATACCGTCGGCAGAAGTATTTTTATATACCTGCCGGGTTTAACCAAGTTGCTTAGAACCGGGTTTTCCACCTCATCGTACACTTCATAATCATGCTCGTTACCGTATATCTGCGAAGGTTCTCCCAAAGCAGTATAAAGCGCATAAAACTTTATTCGGTCTCCCGGCTGGTAATCATACGAAACTACAGAATTAGGGTTTTGTTTTTTATATATATTTATCCCTTCTATTGAAATATAAGCGTACTTATCATCTTTATAAGTTCTACCGGAAATCCAGAACAACCACGCCTGCTTCGTAAGATTTGGCGTCCTGCCCCATTTGTATGTTTTCGCCCATAATGGGGGGCGGTGAAATATAGATGCTTGGATGTATGGTGTTAAGAATAAAAGTGTATTAACCGTTTTCTGAAGTCCTAGCGATTGTGTGCTTACGCTGAAACTCGTTGAAGTGGTAGCGCCGTTAGTCTTCCCCTTTTCATCAAAATAGAATAATGCCCAGTTCTCTTTACTGCTGGAATTGTACGCTGGAATTGAACTATTTAAGGTAGGAACCAAATATAAGTCGGTTGTAATAGTTTCGTTTGCTAACACACTATCTACCATAATAACCAAATCTGTCCCGGACACGATGGAACTTACCGTAGTAAATGGATTTATATTTAAAGTATTCCCATTTATATAAAATTTAACGCCCTTAACGAACAATGGTAAGTATACAGCCCCGCCATTTATTGTTATTGTTTTTGGCGTTAATGAGATTATAAATGTCGCGTTAACTGTCTGATTAGTTGTAAGAACATTGCTCCGAAGCAATACCTGATTTGCTCTAAATATCACCAGTTTATCTGGTGTAATACTTACTTGACTAAAGCCTTGCGATCCGGCACTTGAGGCCAACCCAATTAATACATTAAAGGCAGTATCGCCTATTTGAGCCGTATATGTAATAATATATGTCGTTGCCCCTACCAATATTGCGGCAGTAAAAGTCTGTCCGCGCATAATCTTACCCAGCACCACAAATGATATATTTCTACCTTGTTGGAATCCTTCCACTCCATATTGAGTAACGGAAAGTATATTGGTATAGTCGATTGCCAAAGGGTATTCGACACCGGTGCTCATCACTACATTTGGAACTATAGGGTCTAGCCCTTCAGTTATTCCACCGTAAGCTATAATATTACCATTTAATAAGGCTTGACAGTTTGCTTTATCCGGCACCCTATCAAATAACAAATCGCTTTCTTGCTTGTCTACAAAAACATAAGCCTCGTCATTATAGAATCTCCAAATATATACATCATTGTCCGGTATGCTTAGTTTGTCTTTGTCAAGTATTATTACGGAGAAGAAATTAGAAAATACATTCCCCAAACTTTCGGCAAAAGCTATTTCAATTTTCTTTACGGAATCATCTCCAGTTTGTACAACACACCCAACCCTACAATTTTTTGTTGGATCGGTATCTATTTGAGGATCGGCATAATTTAATGGTACAGGTATTTCACCTTGCGCGCTCCAAGATGATTTTTCGTTATCGGCATACCAAAACCTATACTTAGGCTTTACGAGTTTTTTCCGGAAATTGTTTACGGTAACCGTATTGTCATCTTCAAAGGCACATTTAATAGGTATTGACGGCGGCTCCTTTGCTACATCCAAATATTTCTCCAGCCAATTAGTACCGTAGGTATTGTTTATTGCTTGCAGGATGTTTAATGCTTTAGGTCGCTTATTCCTAGTAACCCACGTTAATATATCCCCGTCATTTTCTGTCGTATAAATTATATCTATTGACGCTGCTGGGAAGTCTAGGTCAAATCCAAATATGTCTGTTTGTGAATTTATAAAAGACACCAATAGCGGCCGAACAATGAGCGTTTTCAGGTCGTATTGATATATACCGTTGTTGCCGCCATCGTTGTAATTCATCCATATTAACCGTTGCTTCACTTGGTCGAAGATAGCGCCTATGCACTCATTTATACCCTCTGGCAGACCTTCGTTTCTTATTAAGGAGTTCCCTACAATATTCTCCGCGCTTAGCCCAGATTGTGTTCCATAAAACCTCATATTCAGAGCGTCAATATGGTCTCCCGGAAGAATATTTTCTTCTTTGTCGTCTTTATTTAATGCCCCGGAAAATTTCTTTACTTCAATCATAACGACGGTTGTTCTGTACCCATTACCTTGTCTACGGGCAGCAAATAGTATTCTTGATCAGAATAAAATATAGGAGTTGAGTCCCTTATATCAAACATAACTGAATTACCTGTATTAAATTTACCTCTTTGACCGTGCAACTGATCTATTATACCAAACTTTATAAATTCGTTTTCATTTTTAGAAAACATTTGGGTTAGCGATACGCCTGCACCTAATACAGAAACGGTTCCCAATGGCAATATAAAAGGCAATGGCATTATGCGTTAGATAAAGTGGTTAATTCATTTACTGTTGAATCTGTGTAGAACTCCTGACTAGTCTCAAACGAATTGTTTGTTCCAAGTACCTTTATTATAGAATTTGTATCAACCTCATTCATTGTAACTGGAGGTGATAATTCTTTAAATAATATTAGACTTGTAGGGAATGACATAATATTTAATCCCGTATAAGGATTAAGATTTTCTCCATATATATTTACTAGAATATGATTAGCCATCTTTAACCTTTAACAACAAGTCTCATCGACTCTTGATTATTTATGTAAGCTTGATCCAGATAGAAAGGTCTGTACTTTTTAATTGCATTCCTTCTCGCTTCAAAATACTCATGCCGCCTGTCACGTTTATCTCCAAGATTCCCTTTTCTTGAAGATGGGATATTTATAATGTCCTTCCACGCCAGCCATGATATTATCGCCTCCCTAAATTCAATGGGAACCTTATATTCCACCTGATCACATGGTGTTGCAGTGTATTCTAAAACTATTCCATCATACGAAAATGTGGAATCCAAAAGAATCACTCCGTGCTGGTAATCAATTTTAAATCCACCGCCATATAGTCCTGCACCAGATACGCCGTACAAATTGTTATAAGAACCCCCGTCCCAATAATTAAAGAAAACCGGTGAACTATAGGAATAGAAACTGGCATAATTAGGGGACTGAACAGACGTAACCCTATTTGGCTGCAAGTCATTGAAAGTCGTAAGTTTTTCGTTGTACTTTAACGGTATTAATTCGCCTAGTCCATTCAGCACTCCTAGCTTTGTATAATTTATAAAGTCTAACGGCAGCGTAATTGTTCTATTAGCATTGATCGGCAGCTTTACACTTTTGACTTGATAAAAGAAGTCTAATCCCAAATCTTCCATTCCCCTATACCCAATATGATATAGTTTGAAATATTTGTTTTGAGATAATTCAGCTTCATTTATATAGTCGTAAATGCAACTTTCCAAAGAAATCCACCTTTGATGCTGGCTCATTATTCTTTATTTCTTTTTTTTGGAGACGCTTTTTTTAACGGTAGCCTTCTTCGCTGTTTCTTTTGTTACTAACTTATGAAGCGGTTCTTCTTTATTTTCTGTGCCCTCCTGTACTTTAACTCCCTTAATGCTATCAGCAGCTATTTTATTCAAATCAACAGGCTCTCCTTTGTCTTTTTCCACTTCAACATTCACCTTATCGTCTTCCTCGATTTGTGGAGTGTTTTTAACTGCCATCGAAAAAGATTGCGGAAAATTCTGTAACTCTTGTGGCAAGTGTGTTGAGAAGTTAACGAATTCCTCCATTGCTTCCGATGTTATACGCATTGTTGGCTTAACTTCGCCTAGCCACTTCTCAATTCTAGCCCGTATAATTGAGTCAGGAATCTTTTCAATGAATGCCTCTAAAGTTTTTAACGACTCTTTTGATAATGTATACATGGTTTTTGTTTTTTAGTTTCTTTTTGCATTTGCTATGTCCGCGCCGTCATTTGATACGTTTTGCGGCATATTCCTTTCGAAATTTAATTGAGCCTTGACATACTCAACGACTGTAAGTATATAATCATCTGGGATATTCAAAATACTGTCCAAATTATTGATATCTCCCCCACTGATCAAGGTAACCGATGCGTTATATTGATCAGCTAATAACGTCGTTAGGATAAACAAATCACCGCCTTCAGGGTAAGCCATTGTTTTATTTTGTACCGGCCTCATACTTCTCTGTATACCCACTTGCCCTTCACTCAATAAGACTACTGGGAAACTTATTTTGCCGTCTTTATCTTTCAATACAACTCGTGAAATGCCGTCTGTTGTCCCGATTCCAAGCGGGATATTAGGTAGTGTCAACTTGTAAAGAAACTCTTCATCTTTGACTATGGTTATGCCTTTGAAGGTGCTGTAGAAACTGTTATTTACAACTCCTACGCCATCTAATTGAATATTATCTTTATAGTTTTGTTTTGCAGCAATACCTAAGCCATCGTTAATCCATTGATTAACCAGGTTATCGGTTATTTGAGAATCGTCAAAAGGGAATCCCCCATAAACCTGCCTTCTTAAACGTTCTATCAGTTGCCCTCTTGTCATTTTTTTACTTTATGGATATATACCAAATACTGCGCTAAGCCCGGTTAATGCTGCGGCTACAGATGCAGGGGCGCTACCCGATCCAGCTATTCGCAAATCTGCCAATGCCGTACTATAACTCCATGCGTTACCAAATATGACGTTTAAAATATTTCCTGCTGCATTAAAAGAGTACTTTACCGGGTATCCTACATAGCATTGAATAGACCCTACTACGCCATCAACTGTAGTTGTAACTTGAACTTGATTACCTTGCTTTGTAAAGTCTATTACGGTTGCCATGCTTTTATTTTTTTATTGCCCTGTATTTTTTATTTCTTGACTGTATTGCATTACAACTCCTAACTGGAGATTTACGCCGACTAGCATGAGCGCCCTGCAAATAGCCTCATACATAAATAAGTCGTCAAATATTGGCTGCACGCTATTTACATCATCATATATCGGCCTCCCGTTTCCATCAAGTGTAAAAGCCCAGAGTATGTTTGGTGGATTACCAACGTAACTAAGTTTTGCCTGACCTAGGCTAATAGGGTAAAATTGGAAATTGTCGTTTTCTATAAGATATATTGGGTTGGTACTTACGGGATCAATTCTACTATTTACGTTCGCATCCAAAGCGTGCTGTTCTACATACCGAATCCTTTTTTGTCCAGAATTAGTATACATTGAATCTACTTGAAGGTAATCAGCAGGGTATGGACTTTTCCCATCTCCTCCGATTGTCAAAACAGCATTTAATATAGCCGGGGCCAACCTTTGCCTAATCATTGAATTTTGGCCTAATTCTACTCTCGCAACTGGCCGCCCCGGCATATACTGTTGAAATGTTCCTAACAAGTAGGTCATTTGAGAACGAACGCCAGTATTTATAACCAAGTTAAAATCGTCTTCACTAAGATAGCCTTGTGAACCATTCTTAGCTGTCGCGTATTTCATTATGGTATAAACCTCGTCAGTGTTCATCCTGTTTGTATTTTAAGCCGTTAGCTCTCTTAACTGATTTGAAAAAGTCTTATTATCGTCACCATGTGTCATTGCAAATTCAATCAGGTATTCGACTGCATCTCTACCTTGTGGAAGCGTAGATATAAAACCTCCGTCAGTCCAGTAGGCAGTGTAAGGCTGCTTGCCCAAATCTATTTTGCCGCCATCAATCGCTTTCTTTACCATGTGCGATACCTTAACTACCGGAGATTGGGCACTTGTAAGGAATTGTTTTGCGTTGTTTTTTGCTTTTCTTATATACTCTGTTCTTAAGGCCGCTTCATCGAAAGGAACACCCATTTCGTCTGCAAATGGAATTCCTAAATAATTAGCGTGGGCAACCATTTCATCCATTGGCGTTGTCATTGCTAACTGCATGGCCTTAATCACGTCATTTTCTTCTTCGATGGCTACGGCATTTTGTTTTGCTGGGTTCCATTCGTAGAAGTAAATATCTTTTGCTTTTGCTCTAGCGCCGTATTTTTTCTTTGTTTCTACATTCCGGTGGGTCAATTCTGCGGCCTTAATGCGAAGATGATCATGAATTGGGATAATACAAATTCCTTTGTTAAACTCCAGTGTGAGGATATTTTTATTTACATACTCTTTTGGATAAACCGTTGGAGGTTGTTCGTCAAACCAAACGCTAGGAGCGCCGCGTAATAGTCGCATCCTTCTTGGTTTATCAGTTGCCGGGTCAATTACGTCCTCTTCTACATCCAACTGCACCGTTCCTTGTCGTTTGTCGTTGGATAGGATAAGTATTTTATTTTGTGTTTCGGTTAATGGAATAAATTTATTCCCTTCATTATCCGAAACCGTCATTTTCTCGAACATTTGCGGGGCTTGCACTTCTGGAGCGCTTATGGGGTCCGCTGTTACTTTTGCCATTTATTTTTGATTTTGATTACAAAGTAAAAAATAGGGTAGCCGATATTAAATCAGCTACCCATTTTAATATTAATTAACTGCCAGAAACGGTAAAGAATTGTTGTAGGCCGGCAGCACGAACAGCTTTGTACGTGATCATACTTACTGTATGATCCATTGTAGCTGTCATATTCTCTTCTGCTGCACCACCATACTGCCAAACCTTAACGCCGTTAGCAATAGTACCACCACCCATTGGCTCTTGATACATTACCTGTACGTTTTTCAGTTTTGATTGTTTTGTCACACCTCCGTTGTTAGACTTAGTGTTTACTGTTCCTTGTGGCATGATGATACCGAAGTTCCTATATTGGTCAACGTCTGGCGTTTTCCCGTGAGTTACTTCCGTATTAAATCCTGCATATTTCTTCAGTTGCAGCATGTAGTTATCAATCTTGAAGTTATCGAAACCATAAGCTACACTTGCTTCTTCAGATGCAGAACCGCTACCCCACACATAGGCACCAGCAGGGTATTGAGCAAATAGTGTATCATCAAACTCTTGGCGCTGGAAAATATCCATCAACCACTGATTTTGAGAAGGATTACCGTTAACATCCATTTGCGCTGTGATAGCGTGGAGTTTTGCGATACCCAAAGAACCCAAAGAGTAAGTAACAGCGTTACCACGAGCAACGATTTCAGGAACAAGCCCTTTTGTACCTACTGTACCGGCATTTAATCCTGTATTGGTTTGCGTACCACCGAACAACAATTTAAAATCAACGTTGTTAAGGAAACGCCTGTTTGCCAATACTAAACCACGATATGTATATGCACCTTGTTTACCACGGGCAATACCTGCTGACATAAAGCCGCCATCGGGAACGTAATCGTAGTAAATCTTTTCCATTTCTGCGCGATCAGTAGCCTTCCAATCATCACGAATTTCTGTTGTAGTATTTATGATTTTTGCATCAACTGGCATTTGTGGATCGATGTTAGTAGATGCTTCGCCAGCCTCGGTATTGCTACCCAGTTTCATAATTTCACCAGCCAACAAATTGGCGCTCCCAGCACTCACAAAAGCCTGCGTAGATTTCAGTGGGCGTACTGTTGCGGTGTGGGCATTGGGTGTTGTTTTATTTACGGTCAAAACTTTACCCTCAACACCATTTGAGGCCAAACGTACTGTTTCTCCTACGCGGAGGGGAGATTTAGAGCCAGAATCCCAATGGTCATTCACGGCAATTGCGATTGTTACTGTAGCGCCCGCTGCTGGAGCAACCACGGCTGTTTTAATAGTTACCGCAGCCATTAATTTTCCTTGATCCTCAAAGTGGAAAAACTCGCGACCTTCTACCAGTTCCATGCCTCCAAAAGTAGAAAGCCATGTGGTGAAGTTTTGCTCGCCGAAGTTTGCCACAAACTGCCTGAAGTTGTGGGGTTGCAGTATTTGAAGCTGCGATATTAGGTCATAGTTTGCTGCTGGCAAACTTATAACATTCGGTGATGGAATGTTTGTAGTAGGTATCCCTGCCATTTTAAATAAAATTACTTTTGAATAATGTTGTTAGATTTCAAAAAAAGTACTGCTCATTTCGGCTTTGGCTTGTTCGGGTGTTTTCCCTGCACTCCCTGCGGATGAACCGTTGCCAGAGTAATCAATATTTTTAATGAGTTTTTTTGCTTCAGCATAACGCTGGGTAGCGGCTTCGCTTACTAACTTATTTAAGACACTTTCCTTGTTTTGAAGCAAGTGTAAGTCCTCTTTCAGTTTTCCGGTTACTTTACCTTCTTTATCAACCCATTTGAGTTGTTCAAAAAGTGCAGGCAAATCGCTGTAGGCGCTTTCTAAAAGTGGGGCTAATGCCTTTTCTTCTTCTGGTGATACATTGTAAACCGCCTTTATTTCGACTTCCTCGTCTTTAAAGTTGGTAGTGTATCCTTTGAAGTCTTTGGAGGCTTCGCTTAAATCGGTAAAAAACCTATCTCTGTTTTGTTTTGCCGCGTCCAATTCCTCTTGGGTTGGCGGTTTTTCTTCAGAAATGTTCTTTAAAGTATCTGGTATTTTAATTTCTTTAGCTAATTTTTGTAATTCCGTGATTGCTGGTTTAGCATCTCGTGCTATTTTGCTTTCAATCTTTTCTACGGATTTATTATACTTTTCTTCTCTTGCCTTAAACTCGTCATCATCTTCCAAATCTTCTCTTACCGGCTTTTCAGGGTAAACGTAAGTTTCATCGAACAGGTCTTGTACCTCTTGTGGAGTAAAATCTTTGTGTTGGTATTGCAGGCTCAATTTGAGCGCCTCTGCCGGGCTTAACTTATCAGCCTTTAGTAATTTATCCCTTTCTATGAGGATTGGCAATACGTCGTCTATTTTACCTTCCTTTAAGTGGTTAAAAACTTTTTCGCTTTCCTCATTTTCAAACTTTATTGGTTCCAGTTCAGCAACAGTTGGTTTTACTTCTTCTTTAGGCTTCTCATCCGTTGGCTTTTCGTCTTTAGGTTTTTCTTCTATAACCTCGACTTTCTCTTCAATTACTTCAGCTACGGATGTTGCTACGGTTGGTTCTGCTTTCCATGATTCTGTAGAAAAAACATCTGCTGGTGTTTCGCTAACTACTTGTTCTTCATTGTCAGGCATAAATATTTTTTTGTTCGTAGTAAAAATAATATTAAAAATGACTGATTTGCACTTTGTATAAATAGTTTTGATACCTTTGATATAAAGTATATCACACTATGCCAAACGACATTTTACTACGCGACGTACCAGATGACGTTCTGAAAATAATTTTAAAAAGACAGTGGGATGAGAAAGACAAGAAATTGCGTAAGCAATATTCACTAGCTTCCGCTGTTTTTAGTATCATTAAGGAGGCTGAAAAATCAAAAAATAAAGAGGGCTAGTCTACATAACTACCTCTTCCTCTTGAGGCATTTGAGGCTTTTGTTCAGGGAGTTCATCTTCTTCCATTTCTCCTTCTTCAGCAATTTCTTGAGCGCCTTCTTGAATGGCTTGTTCCCCTTGTGTATTTTCCGCGTATAGGCTCATTTCCATGTTCTTGATAACTTGGGTTTCTAGTCCCTTTAGTTCTGCTGGTACGGGAATACCTTTTGAATATATTGTGCCAAACGTAATGAATAAGGATTCTTTTTGTTTCTCTTTGCTGATAGCAATTTCAAGTTGAGCCTTTAACTGCATTTCTTGTTGCATTTCTGCTATCTTGCCTTCAGATGCAGATTTATTAGAAGCTATCTGATTTTGAGCATTCATTTGGCTATCCTGCTGCTTCATTTTCATTTGCCCCTCAATTGCTCTACGCTGCCCTTGCCTGAAATAAAGCTCTGCCAGTTTAACGTTCTCCCTAGCTATTCTCTTTATCTTTTCTGGATTTAAGTATAGTACTAAATCTGGCTGTGCGTTGATAGCATTATTTATTACAGCGTCTAGGTTGGTAATTTCTTCGGTGGTGGGGAGCATTTCGATTCGTGTGCAGAAATCTCTTTCTTTTACATCTTCTTCTTTCATCAAATCCCGATACTCTTTACTTCCAAACTCCACCGAATCATGCAATAAACACGCTATACTTTCAGCTACATCTTGCTTTAACGCAATAGTAGCATCGTTCATGTAGTCAATTGAATTGAAGCTAATTTCTAATGAAGTTTGGACGTTTTGATTGCCGACTCTTGGCTTAATTGTCTGCCCTTCCGAAAACTCGTTACTACCTATTTCATCCCTTAAAACTTGTAAATGGTAGTTGTAAATTTCAATTAGAGCCTGAAGCTGTGGCACACTGCCAGCATTAGGATTTTCAGTGATCGGATTTTCCAGCCTGTTACCCTCTGCATCCCTACTACGAAAGTACACATTACCCGTTTGATCGGTAATTTTCTGTAGTTCCAGAGGTTTCATTATACCGTTCCCTAAATCCATTTCTTGCAACCCGTCAATATCATATTTATAACCGGATGGATGTAACTTTGCAACAAGTTGTTGGATTTTTAAACGGGCTAAAATCATTTGTTCTACCGGCTCCTCTATTTTTTCTGGTACCGCCAAGTTACGCATCGCCACATTTTGGTACATATACATGTGAAAGGGTGATTTCGCTTCACCAATTCTCTTATAGTCTTGTGGGCGGATCATGTTTTTTTCAAGTCCCCATTCTAATATTCTTTTGCTAGTACGTATATATACGCCTCGATAGATATTCCATATTTTCTTTTCAACATATTCATTTCCGGGATACAGTTGGTCAATACGTTGCTTTGGCTTGTCCATGTATAAACCTCCATCCCTCCCACGTTTAATTAAGGTTTTGTCAGTATCCAGCGTTTTAAGGGTAAACCTTACTGCATCTACATCCCAATCGTCAAAGGGTAGATTCATGTTACCATTCCAGCCCGTATCATAGGTAATTCGGTTATTGGTCACCCATTGCTTTGACTCCTTCGCTATTTCAAATAATTCTGGCATTGTCAGGGCAGGATACAACTCCCTTATTTTACTAAGTTTCATTGAAACTACCACTCCTTTTATATCGCTGTCCCGGAAGTCGTCATATTGGGAAAACGAATAAAACATATTCTCTGGCTGGTGATGGTCTATTTTTATTCGGCCATATTTATCGGCATACACTTCTAGCCCTATTAATCCACTTTCAGCGCTATCGTGCTTTAATCGTCGGTTAATCACACCCATATTCCCCAACCCGTTTTCGTCCATAACATCATTAATCCCTTTTTCGAAAAGGATTTCTTCCGGTATGCGTTGTTCTTCTTGTGCCCACAAATCCAAATGATCCTTGTCGTCCGGAATAAAAGCGCCTTTATCAATCATCGGCACTCCTGACTCTTCTTCTACGGCTTTAAGTTTATCTTGATATTCCAACAGAAATTCAGCTTCATCGTATTGATCCTTCTTCTTTTTTATAGAAATAGGGTCTTTCGCTTCCACTGCCGCCTTCTCCCTTTTAGTCATCCACCTTCCAACCAATCGGGCTATAATCGTATTCACGATCATAATTGACTTCCAGCTTATATTTACATAGTTAGTTTTACCATTTATATTAAAAAAGTCGGCAAACTTGGTCATGTTCATCCTGCCAGCCGCCATAGCTTTATTGAGTGTTATACGCTGATTCCTTTCTGTAAAATAGCTGCTATTTATAATGTCTTCGACTTGCAAGACTATTTTCTTACCGAACTCTTCGCTGGACTTTTCAGATGTATTACCTGTAGTTTGAAATTGTTTTAATGCTTCTTGTCCCGTACCGCTGCCATTTGGAGATAGGCTATTACTTACTGATTTTGGTGCTTGCATGGGATTAAAATTAATATTATTTTGGCAATACGGAATTTATTTTCTAATAATCCGCATGAGCAGGGTTGGTTATGTTGTTGTTTCTTCGTTCCCCGTATATTTTAATTAAGGGGTCTTTAGGTGGCGTTGGTTTGTTATCCGGCTCACTTAACACTGCGTTTGTGATTAAAAAAGACACTGTAATATCTGATTTAGTCCTGTCGTTTGGATCAAATATTTTGCTATCGTCTAGCAGTTCCTGATAATCAATGTCACTGCAATTAGTTTCGAAATAAGAAACTCCCAAGTCTGCCTGCTTGGTTAAACTATATGGCGTTGTTGGAACTCCTTTGTGCCTTTCCGTTTCTTCAAATTTTATTGGGTCTATCAATATTTTAGGATAAATACCTAGATATAGAACCTTGCCATGCCGCTTAAAATAAGAGTAGTAATCATCACTATTATGTTCGTAGAAGGCTTGAAAGCCTAGCCATTCTGCACATAGCATCACCTGTTCATGTAGCAAATCTTTTTCATTTGGTCTGCCATACAGATGACCAAACACTTTTTTTGGCTTACCATCCTTAGCTCTTTGTCCCGCCCACGCCGATGCTTTTGATCCCCATTTTTGCCCTCCTTGGCTATTTGAATATCCGTCAATACCTATGGCTCCGTATGCGCTGCGGGCGGGCTTTATTAAAGAACCTTCTTTTTGAAATGAATTTGAATCCTCCGCTGATAAAGGGAAATCGGGAGATACCTTCCAATGAAAGTCTTTTTCCTTAGGAAGAAAATCTCTCCACCTAACTAATTGTGTATTCTGGTCTCTATAAAACCATATGCCTCTTTTGTGAACAGGATTTAATTCTAACTGCTTTTCTCTTGCAGCTATATTAAAACTATTAAATATACACGAATCAGCATCTATACTAAAGGCATCTTCAATAGTTAAAGGTTCTTTACGAATACGAGCAAACAGAGACCGTGGATTATCTTTTACGCTATCCCTATCCTGCATTATTTCTTTAAGCGTCTTTTGTTCATCAGGGTCGCCGAATTTATCAAAATTCTTTGCTCGTTTAGCACTCATGAAAAATCGGTAAAGCCCACTAGATGTTCTACCGTTTTCCCCTCTTTTCATTTGATTGCTATCATCCCACAGTTTCTTTGCCCCATCCTGAACACCCTTTTTTTCGCTCTCTAGTTTTTCTACCGTTGAGGTATATAACAGCTTTCCTATAATGTTTCCTTCGTCATCTATAACGCAGTACCTCATTACTTCGTGTCTCTCATAAATATCGCATTCCACTGTGTTATGAACCACTGTCCCATCAGCTAGTATGAATAAATTATTTCTATCTACCGTAAAACCGTAATATTCACCTTCACCTTTCGATTGTATTTTAAAGCCTGTTTTTAATGGATTTCTTCTATTTTTCGTTCTCGAAACTATCGCCTTTTTTCTCTCTACTTTCGTTGGGATCAAATCAACGTCTCCATAAATAAGAACCTTATAAACAGTACACCTATAAATAGAGCCATCTTTTCGCTTCATTGTTGCTATCCTAGTATGAATTGAACTGAAGAAACTTAGCGACAAGGCAAGCTCTTGTATACCAAGGGCGAGATCATGTCTTTTTTGTGTTATCTCCATCCCCGAAGAGAACCCGTTTCTGACTATTGAATACCCATCCGTATCAATCAACCCTGCTAGAAGTTGCAACCTATTCTCCCTACTGTCACTTAAATACTCGGTTGGAATATGCTTATTTTTCAATAATGATAGCCGCCTTAATTCTTTGGTAATGTGGTTAACCCCAACCTTCCTTGACGTTACGTGATAGGAAATCCCGTCTTCTTTTTGCCTTAAGAATAGGTTTTGACTTTTAGCAAAAGTATCTACTTCGTTCAAGACCTCAATATCTATAGTTGTAATAGAAAAGTCTGCGGAACTGCCATCTCCAAGCCAAACTCCTAGCATGTATGGGCTAATAACATGTTCCCTCTCGGGTAATTCCCATCCTGTTCTGTATAGTGCTACTCTTTTGTAGAAAGCTTCAGGGAAGTCCTCAATATACTCTTTAACTGTTAATTCAAAATAATCGCCGGATAAGTATAGAACTCCTTTGTATCTAAATCTATCCGATACTGACAATGTTAGAATATGTGATTTATTACAAACAAAACCATCCCCCTTATTTGGAAGAATTTCAAACATCTCTTCAGTCCCTTGGGTGATGCCGGACGCTACTCTTGGAGTAGAATCATTCCCCATAACTAAATCTCCTGGCTGTACCTCTTCTACATTTTTTATGCTCCCGTCATACATCCTGATACGAGTACCCTTCCCGAAACATTTGGCCCACTCATCTTGCGCTCCACGATGAACTTTTTGACCATCTTGAGCCAAAGGGTCTGCGCTATAGTGTATTATAGTTGAACCAAGCTCATCCTTGTCTACATTATCATTTGCTTTTTTACCCCTAACATTCGTCTTTTCAAAACGCATTTCTGTCTTAGGATTTGGCCCCAAGGACATATCGTATTCCGGTCTAAAGAATTTAGGGAGTCTTCTAAAGGGATTTACGATAGCCTTGGTAAATACTTTCTTGGCATCAATTCCTGTTTTTGATTGAACAGTGCCATTAGTCATTTTGGTTCTTGATGTGTATTCTGTCACGAACAAACCAGCCCTAAATGTCTTACCAAACCTTCTTTTTGTTATCTCAAGCATCCCCATGCAGTATGGGTCTTCTATGCAATATTGGAGGAAATAAAAGTACTCCAAATCGGGGGTTCTGTACCTTGGATAGCCCACATCAATAGACCACCACATCATATACAAATAATGCATACCTGTTAAATAGATTGGTACGCCGCATTTCATGTACCAGAAGCCATTAAGACGCCTGTCCCACTCTTGCTTTTTGAAATCCTCTAGCCTCTCGTCGTAAAAATCCTCTTCATCATCCTTTTTCTTTTTATCATACTCATCCCATGCCTTCATCACATCCTTATACCAATATGGTAAGGCTAATCGTTCCCAATATTGTTCTTCTGGCAGATTGCTCCGTGAATAAATCTCTCTTTTTTCCAGTCTTTTATTAAGCACATTATATACGTACCCGATTGGAGGAACCGAGCATTCTAGTCCTTGTATATTAACAATCGTTCCGTTTTCTATCTTGTCGTACATTCTTATTTTTTAGAGCCCGCTAATTCGCCAACACTATCAGCCATACTCTCTGCGGTAATCGATTTACGCCTCTTGCTATCCTCTTCTTTTTCTTCATTTGGATTTATTTTCAATTCCATTCTTAGCGTTTTGAGGTCGGTAATCATTACTTTTAGCCCTTCACTTAAGGCCTTTACCCTGTCGTAATATTTATCATCTTTGGGGCTTTTCACAATTTCTTCTTTTACCTTAAATTCTCTAACAATATCCACTTGCTGCTTTACCATTGCTTTTAACGCGAAGTATCCTTCTTTCTCTAAATCTCCTTCCTCGTATACCGCTAAACGTTGGGTTGCAACTTCTAATTGCCGAGACAAGTTAGCATTGTCTATCCTTAATTTTTCTAATTCTTCCATAATTTACAATTATTTTCAGTTAATCCGATTAGGTATTTGCCGTTCTGCACATCTTTTGTCATTCCCTCGTCAATGCCTATTATTTCCCGGTGTCTTGTTCTTATTAAGTTGTATTCTTTGTGATCCTCCATGTGAAAGATTATTTGATAGTCACAGTTTACCAAACTTACGACAACTTTGCCACTTAAATCGCTAACTTCTCCATCCCATTCGTCATTCCCTTTTACTACATACATCCTATTTTTTACTTGTTCGTGGGGCACTCCTGCCATCTTACCTTTATATGGCTTAAAGATTCTTTCTGTAATAAGGAAGTTTTTACATGGCTTCCAGCCTTCCCCGGCATCATAGCAAAATTGCATATCCTCCGGGATAGAAAACACCTTGAAACCTTCTTTTATTTCTTCAAGCGTAAGGAATTCTTCAGGTCTTCCAATCTCATAACTAGGCTCGCTGCTAAGATGATGAAAGAGCCCGCGAGCACCGTTCGGTACGCTGTAACTGCTAATTACATAGCCATAAGATGCCCGGTCGAGCCTTAGGTTAAATTCGTAACCACGACTGATGTCTAAAACAACATCTTTAGTAAGTTGGTACTTCTCCTTTTGCTTAACATTCATTTTTATTAAGACATTTCCTTTTAATGGCTTTGGATTCATCTTATTATTTTTATGTTTCTGGATGAAACTGTGTTACATGGAACTACTTTTTAGGTTTCGACTTAAAAAGAATATATATTTGGATAATTATTTTTCAAATTTAAAAACAAAAAAAACAATGGCAAACTTCGTAAGTTTAAATACTTTGCCTTCGGAGCAAAGTTCAGCAGTGGTAGCTACGGGCTTCCCTAGCCTAATTGGTAACAACGTGGTAATAGAGCAAGTTGCTACGCCGTATACACAAGCAGGTGTATCAGTAGTCAGCCGTATCATTGTCGCTGGTCAAGGGCTCAACTTATCAAATAAGTCCTATGGCAGTGCTCAAACCGTAAGCGCAATCGCAACTGCGCTCGGTGCCGGGTATTCTTCTCCAGTATCGGTTTACAAAACGATCAACAGCAATGGCCCAATCAACGTATCCTTTGGCTCTGGCACTGGTGCTGTTATTGAAACGGTAACCAACATGAGCATCGGGACAACTCCTATCTTATCAATGATCATCCTTCCAGCACATGGATTGCGTCAAAGGCAAAGGGTTTATTACAGCGCGTTAACTACGGCAGCTTTAATTACTGCGCTTGGTTAAATTTTATTGGTTTATTCTAATCTCAACCTCCTTAACCGGAGGTTTTTTATTATAGTATCTTCTCCTTTCTTTTTATCTCGTTAATTTTTGCGATTATTTGCGCGTTTTCTTGCCTCATGTTATGCCTAAGTGAATGGCATTTACTTTCAACAATCAACCTATTGTTATTTCTTATTTTAACCTCGTATCTTCTTATAAGCTCTTCAGAAGGGGATAGTTCTAGTTGGGATTGAGTTTCAGGCATTGGTAAATTCATTTTTTGATGGTTCTACAAGCCAGCGAATAAGTTGTTGAGCAGGCATTTCTATACCAAATTTAGCATCGCCAATATCATTGTGCGGGATGTAAAAATAGATTTGATAAACCTCTTTAATGAAGCATTGGTAGGTAAGCGATACATTGGATGCGCTTACAAATACAGCTTTTGGTTTCTCCTTGTATAAGGCTTTCTTTATTTCGTTCTTGTCCATGTTTATGTATAGTAAGTTCTGAAATCAATTTCAAACGGGGTAATCATACCAAAATTACCACTGCTATCATCCGAGCATCCAAGAAAAATACCTTTGCCGTCTTCCAAAAGAAAGTATTCATAAAAGCCATGATCTTCGTGACAAACTTCGTTAATTACGTACCCCAAGTATTGATGCCTGTAAAAATTGTTGTTATACACCGATATATCAAACAGTTGAATAAATTCGTTTGGATTTAATGTTAAAGTCATGGTATTTAATCAATACTTATTTCCACCCCCAGCACCTTAGAAAGAGCGGAGATCTCTGTTTTTGAAAATCTTACCGATCCGTGTTTTTTGTGAGAATATAAAGATGCCTTTAAATGGTCTGGCTTTGGAAGCAGTTTATTCATTTCCTCAATAACCCACTTATTGCTTCTCCCATCCCTTGCCCTATCAATCCTTTCAGCTAATGTAAGTACAGCCTTTTGCATTCTTTATTTTTTGTTGAAAGCACAAATATATATTCTTACTCCCAAACATCCTAAAACTTTTTTTATTATTTTATTTGGATATTCAAACTAAATGTTTTAACCTTGCATTCTAAACAGTAAATAACATGAAAAAATTAACCAAAGATTTTCTAAAGAAGTACAACATTAGCGAAGCGCAATTTTCAGGCGTAGAAAAAATATCCGGCTCCCTTTATTTGAGTTCGCTCACCAGCATCCCCGAAGGCTTCAACCCGACTGTCGGCGGCTCCCTTTATTTGAGGTCGCTCACCAGCATCCCCGAAGGCTTCAACCCGACTGTCGGCGGCTCCCTTGATTTGAGTTCGCTCACCAGCATCCCCGAAGGCTTCAACCCGACTGTCGGCGGCTCCCTTGATTTGAG
>Ga0134128_10000489_pt1 | contig 55358 bp, 53 predicted proteins | sample KB31754_FD_96462 | JGI IMG/M metagenome (GOLD analysis project Ga0134128, IMG submission 96462) | Terrestrial soil microbial communities with excess Nitrogen fertilizer from Kellogg Biological Station, Michigan, USA - KB3-175-4 | ecosystem: Environmental > Terrestrial > Soil > Unclassified ... | reverse complement strand
GGGGCTGTAGAAGGTCCCAAGGGTTAGGCTGTTCGCCTATTAAAGCGGTACGTGAGCTGGGTTCAGAACGTCGCGAGACAGTTCGGTCCCTATCTGGTGTGGGCGCAGGAAACTTGAGAGGAGCTGTCCCTAGTACGAGAGGACCGGGATGGACGAACCTCTTGTGATCGAGCTGTCACGCCAGTGGCATCGCTCGGTAGCGAAGTTCGGAAGAGATAATCGCTGAAAGCATCTAAGCGAGAAGCTCGCCTCAAGATAAGGTTTCCCAAGGTGGCTGCGGTCACCTAAGAAGGCCGGTCGTAGACTACGACCTTGATAGGCGGGAGGTGGAAGCGCAGCAATGCGTGTAGCTTACCCGTACTAATCGGCCGTTCGGCTTGACCATAAAACTTTCCCAACACGTCCCAATCCGATCAGGATTGGGACCCTGAGCCGCAGTTTGGCGAAGGGTCCGCAATAAAATGCGGGGCGCTTGGAAAGCGACCTCTTCACTTTCACTACTCAGATGAGTTTGTGGATTTCGCCCGCTTCCTTCAGTTTCAAAGTTCATCGCCGGCTATGAACGTCCGGCTTTGGACTTTCACAGGTTTCTGGTGGTCTAACCGCGGGGGTCACACCCGTTCCCATCCCGAACACGGCAGTTAAGCTCCGCAGGGCCGATGATACTGCACGGGTAACTGTGCGGGAACGTAGGTCGCCGCCAGGATTTATTTTCTGCAAGGGGGCTAAATTCGGATAATCGAATTTGGCCCTTTTGTCTTTTCGGCATGTGAAATGACAGATGAATTCAACCCGACCTCGACAGCTTGGATAGTGAGTCCCCTGAAGGGAGTGGTACTAGACAAGTCGGAATATGCCTTCGGCGACAACTTAAGTCTGATCAGGGTCAGTCAACAATTACTTGGGGCAAGAAGTGAGCTTTTCTTAAGCAAAGTCCAGTTCGAGCTTGTCGGCAAAGCCCCATGGTACCTTGCTCTTCGAATTCCAGAATCTCCGTCCAACGCCGTTGATCTGCATCAGGCCGTGGAGCCGCTGTTGGATGCTCTGATGGCATTTCAAATCGTAAAACCGATTGAAACTTATGGATTAGTTTTTTGCGGAATCGAGCACTGGGGTGGCGGCATGCATTGGCAATCCAATAGCGACCGCCGTTGGGGCATGGTGGCGGGACCTTGGGCACAACTGCGAACGTTCGATGAGCCTTTGTTAAAAAGGGCCCAGTCCATCATGAATCCAGTTCGCGAAATCATGGTGGGATCTGACGTGGCAATGCGAAACGCCATTCACTTGTTGCAGCTAGCCCTGGAGCACCCTCATCCGTACGTTTCCTGTCTAATGGCGGTGACGGGAATTGAAACTGCCCTTGGCGGTTGTGACAACAGACGGGACTTTGAAAAGAAGATCTGTGACCTTCTCGGCGCGGGAACCCTCGCGTTCCCTGACTGGAACTCCCCTACAACTCCGCCGCTGGGATACACAGTTAAGGAACTGGCGGTTCACCTGTACACGCTGCGCAGCAAGATAGCTCACGGAGCCAATTTGGCAAGTGCTGCTCAAGACAAAAACTCGCCAGTCGATCTCGCCGCACTTAAAGACTATATCGCTGAAAGCGACCGGGTGCGTTATGCGGCACTGCTTGGCGAATCATCCATATATCTGCTTGGGCAAGTACTTCAAACGGTCCTTAGAATGACCAAAAACAATTAGTCCGGCCGGGCGGGGCAGCAGATATCGGGCCAGAGAGATCCGTAGTAAAATCCCTAAGAAAGTCAAGAAAGTGAAAACACCCGAGGAACTTCTCGAAGAACTGACACGCGTTAGTGAGGGTTTCTTCGGCGTGTCGCTCTTCGTCGGTTTTGAAGACAGCAGCATCGTTCTGCAGTTGCATCACCGCACAGAAGTTCTTCCCAATGGCAACATCGTTTACGAAGTAGACCCGAACTTCTTGCCGACGCTTAAAGAGGCCATCTCGAATGGCGGCGTTCCCATCGGATGGCAACGTATGAAGAGCAAGAACGCACCAGGTGACGTAGTTGAGCTAGGCCCTCTGCAAGATCAGCAGAAACAGCCATGGGTCTATAGGTACCTTATGCATTTCTACGACCCTCGAGACAAAAAGGACGGCACTAAGTTCTATCTTGTATATCCGGATGGTAATGTTTTGGATATCACCGATCTAGCCTGATTACTGCTCCATCCTTAATCGTTTTCCTTCCGAGACTCCGTCTCGACCGAGGAACGTTGTGGCGATTGTGATTTCGCGAGTCAGCGGTCGAGCTCCGTCGCAGGGCGCTTCACAACCGCGGCCATGGCAAGGCCAGCGAAAAACCATTCGATCACGACGATGATGATGTATGCGCAGGTGTAATTCGTCGGAAAGTTGTACCAGTTCCAATATTCGAGGCCCAGGAAGACCGACGCGAAAAGGCCGGCGAGCGTCACGGCGAACACACGCTTCCAATACGAACTGACCCCGCCCGCCCCCATCGCCAAAATGCAAGCCAGAAAAAATGCGCTGATCAAATCGATCACGAATTCTCCGCCAAGCAGTTTGCCGATGCTCATCGCCGATCCGCCGGGACTGTAAACCAGAATTCCCGTCGGCCCTTGCTGATATTTCGCCATGTAGGCCGAGGTGTCCGCATCCTTCTGCGCCTTGCTGCGTCCGGGCGCCATGTTCGGAGCGGGAAAAACATAAAATCCCGGCTCGTGGATGGCCGCTCGCATTGCGGCGAGAACAGTATCCTCCTGAGGAACGGCTTTCACTCCAACTTGGGCCAATCCGGAAACGGTATGCAGAATCAATCCAGCGATAAAGACCACAATTCCACCGACCAATGTGCCGAGAAGAACCTTCTTCGTCATGGCTGGAACCTCCGATTGGCGCGGGACTATAGCTTTGAAAGCAAATCAATGCAAGCGACACGAGCAGCCATAGAAATTTGGCGCGGTGAACCAAGTTCTGTTAGCCTCCATCTCACAAAACTAGCAACGGGAGACTCGTGATGAAACATCGCACGATGATTCTAGTCTTTGTGATTGCGATTTCGCCCGCGGCGTTCCTGCGCGCGCAACAAAGCAGCGACGTCAATAAACTCGCGCACGACATTTACAAACAGCTTATCGAAACCAACACCACGGAATCGGTCGGCAACATGACCACCGCGGCCGACGAAATGGCGATGCGGTTGCGTGCTGCAGGATTTCCGGCGAGCGACGTGGTCGTCCTGGGCCAGGACGCTCGGCACGGCAACATTGTTGCGCGGATTCATGGCACTGGCGCGCGCAAGCCGATTCTGTTTCTCGCGCATCTTGATGTGGTGGAAGCGAATCGCGCCGACTGGTCCATCGATCCATTCAAGCTCACGGAGAAAGACGGCTTTTTCTACGGGCGTGGCACAAGCGATGTCAAGGATGGCGACGCGATTCTCGTTACGAATTTTGTTCGTCTGAAGCAGGAGGGTTACAAACCCGATCGCGATTTGATTCTCGCGCTAACTTCGGACGAAGAGGGTGGCGACTTCAACGGCGTTTCGTGGCTACTTGAAAAACATCGCGACCTGATCGATGCCGAATATTGCGTCAATACGGACGGCGGCGATTTCCAGCTCAAAAACGGCAAGCCTCTGCTCGCGTCCATCCAAACAAGCGAAAAAATCTACGCTGATTTTCAGCTTCAAGTGCGGAACAAGGGCGGCCACAGCTCGTTGCCGGTGCCCGATAATGCGATCTATCACTTGGCAAACGGCCTCGTGCGCCTGTCGAAATATGCATTTCCGGTGCAATTGAACGAAACAACGCGTACTTTTTTCGAGCGCATGGCGATCATCGATCACGGACCGCTTTCGAAGGAAATGGAAGGCGCCGCGAAGAATTCACCGGACCGCGCCGCGATCGGTTTGCTTTCCGCATCGCCCTATTACAACGCGCTGCTGCGCACCACCTGCGTGGCCACGCGCCTCGATGCGGGACACGCAAACAATGCCCTGCCTCAAGACGCACGCGCTATCGTGAATTGCCGCATCTTGCCCGGCGGCACTCAAGAAGAAACGGAGAAGACGCTCGTCAGAATTCTGGATGACGCGCAGATCAAGGTCACGCCGGCGGCGCCCCCGCACGATAGTCCCGCGTCGCCGTTGCGCAAAGACGTCCTGCAAACCACGGAGCAGGCCGTGAACGCGGTCTGGCCGGGCGTTCCCGTAGTGCCGGTGATGGACACTGGCGCAAGTGATGGCTATCGCCTGCGTGCGGCTGGAATTCCAACGTACGGCGTCTCTGGCGTTTTCATCGACATGGACGACGTGCGCGCGCACGGCCGCGACGAGCGCATCCTCGAAACCTCGTTTTATCAGGGCGTGGACTTTTTCTATCGCTACATCAAGGCTTTGTCGTCTGGCAATTAAGCAGGCGATCACTTTTGACGAAGATCATTAACGCGAGACGGCGCCGATTACTTTCTGGTCTGGGCTGTAACACGCGTGTAAGTCGTCGCAAGTGTCGAAGTCGCGCCGCCCGGCCCTTCTCCTAGTAGCCGCACCACAAAATGATCCGCATCTTGCTGCTCGACTATCACGCGGATCATCTGTTTGGCGCCATCGGGCCCGATGAACGCGCCTGTATAGCGTACGACCTTGCCGTTGTCGTCGCTCAAGCCGTCCAGCACAAGAAACGCCGTTGAGCCGTTGTAAATCCAGATCGCTTCGTATTGTTTTGAGCCCTTGTTGTATCCGTAGAGCCGCAGCCCTGCCGACGACTGACCTAATGACTCACCGGAATTTTCTTCTTCGAGGAAACGCCCCCCGAGGATGGGCTTCAGCGTTGCGGTTCCCTTCGATTCCTGCGGCTCGGTCCCGGGCGCCGAAAACGTCATCGTAGTTGTGTACTTTCCCGCGCGTTTCATTAATTGTGCGTGAATCGGCCCTGGTTGCGCGGCTTCGGCGACTGCTTGCTCCATATCCTCCTGCGTTGGCGGCGTGGGCTTTTGGCCGGACTGTGCCTGCACAGAAACAGCGCCCATAAAAATGAACGCTGTCAAAGCTGCGCTGAACTTCGATAATTTCATCATTGGATTCATCGTCCTTTGCGAATCAAACGGTACCAGCAAGAATATATTGTGGTCGCGACAATAGAGAATGAGCCATGATTTCGCCGAAGAGTTGCTTTCAGGGTGGGACGTCTGGGCGGCCCGGTGCGCCTCTACTTGATGCGCTCGTCTTTTTCGACTTTGCCGTCGCGGAGGCGAATGACACGGTGGGCGTGCTGCGCAATATCTGGTTCGTGGGTCACCAGGATGATCGTATTGCCTTCGCGATGAAGCCGCGCAAAAAGGGCCATGATCTCCTCACCGGTTTGCGAATCGAGGTTTCCAGTCGGCTCGTCCGCCAGCAGAATCGATGGATTGTTCACCAGCGCGCGCGCAATCGCGACGCGTTGCCGCTGGCCGCCGGAGAGCTCATTCGGTTTATGCATCATGCGTTCAGTGAGTTCAACCTGCGCAAGCGCCTTGCGAGCGCGGTCCTGCCGTTCTTCAGACGGCGTTCCGTTATAAATCATTGGCAGTTCGACGTTATGAAGCGCCGTCGCGCGTGGCAGGAGATTGAACGACTGGAACACGAATCCGATCTCTTTGTTACGAATGTAAGCCAGCTCGTCGTCGTCGAGATCGCTTACCAGGCGGCCGGCGAGCCAGTAGCTTCCCTTGGACGGTGAATCCAGGCAGCCGATCAAATTCATCAGCGTCGATTTTCCGGACCCCGACGGTCCCATGATCGCGGCGTATTCGCCTTTGCGTATCTCCACATTCACGCCGCGAAGCGCGTGCACTTGCTCGGAGCCCATTTCATAGGTCTTCCACAAGTCTTCGGTGCAGATCACGACGCCCGTATCAATCAGATCCTGGCGGAACGACGGCGAAGATGTGGCTTCCCCGACCACCATCAAATTATGGCTCCTTGAATTCCTTGTTCTCAGATTCTGCGATGTCTCTGGCTTACGATGCTGATTGATCGGTGATCACGGGCGTCGAGTTGTCCACCTTAATCGCCGTACCCGAGCGCAACGTACGCAGCGCCTTGTAGCTTCCGGTGACAATCACGTCGCCGGCCTTCAGCCCGCTGGTCACCTCGATATCCGTTATGCCTGTGATGCCCGTCTGCACTGGCACAAATACAGCCTTGCCGGCCCGCACGACGAACACACCCTGCACATCATCATTGGCGGGCGTTCCATCCGGGTTGGTTGCTGGTTTCGCTGCCGCCAGCGTTACTCCCGATTCGTTCTTGTTCTTCTCCTCATCGGCCTTCAGTTCTTCATGCGAGCGCATCGCCAACGCCTGAATTGGAATCGTCAGCACGTCAGCGCGATGCGCCGTCTGGATCTTCGCAGTACAGGATAATCCCGGTCGCGTCTGCTTGGGAGGATTGTCGAGCCTGACATGCACTTTGAAATCGCGCGCCTCTTGACTGTTCGCGGAAGTCTGTTGCGTTGTCGCCAACCCCGAAGTGCGCAGTATGGCCTCTTCTCCCACATCCGCCACATGTCCCTTGAAGATTTGGCCTGGGTAGGCGTCGATGGTGACGTCAGCCGGCTGTCCGACCTTTACAGCGGGGATGTCGGTCTCGTCCACCATTACTTCAGCATTTACCACAGCCATGTCTGAAAGGGTCAGCAAGAAGCTGCCTTCGGCGTTCTGAATGCCGGGAACCACGTTTTCGCCGACTTTCACCGGCACGTACGTGACGATTCCGCTGATCGGCGCCTCGTAGGTGGTTTTGTTCAAGACGTCGCGCTGGTGAATCAGCGCCGCCGCGGATTGCTGTTGCTGAAATCCCGATTGCGCCAGGAGAGCCCGCGCTTGTTGCGCGCGCGCCTTACTCGCGGCAAGCGCAGCGACATCGGCATCGTGTGTAGCCTTCAATGCGTCGAAATCCTGCTTGGGGATTAATCCTTCCTTGTAAAGACTCTGGCCCCGTTTCCAGTCCTGTTCCGCCTTATCGAGGTTTGCCTGGGCCTGCGCAACATCGGCCTGTGTCGAGGTGTCGTTCGCTTCGGCGGATTGCACCCCGGCTTGCATCGCCTGCAGGTTGGCTTGCTGCGCCTTCACATCTGCGGCCGGCTGAATGCTTTCCACCCGCAGCAGAACATCGCCTTTCTTGACGATGTCGCCCTCTTTTACGTCGATGTCTGTGATTTTCCCGAATCCCTGTCCCAGGACGTTTGTATAATCCTGCGGGCGAATCTCCCCGGAGGCGGTCACAAGCGCAGTAATGCTTTGCTTGGCTACCTGCCCCGTTTGCACGGTGACCACGCCCTTGTTCGCTTGCTTGATGCTCACGACCACGATGATGAGGAGCACTAGAGCAGCGCCGGCGATCAAACCTGTCTTTTTCCACGTTTTCATAGAATTTTCCCTGCGAATCCGGCCGTTAACGGGCAGAATTCCGTACCCTCACATTAATACGCCCGGGAGAGACGAAAAGTTTCGTCGCGCGCAGCGTTAGGGAGGCTTTACCGCCACGATCTGACCGCTGGCGGCTCTGTCCTTTAGGCTTCTATAGTAGTCGACATTACCTCCAACTCAAAATGCTCCCTTTCTAGATTTCCTAATCCTTAGACGCCGCAGCACAGTATTTCGTTGAGCAGGCCGTCAAGAAAATCGAATGGGGTCGACAAGAGTAGCAGCCTTCGAAAAAAGACGGCAGGCAACCTTTGAGCACCCTCCCCGAATCCGAATCGTAAGCTTCACTAGCGGCGTAAGTTAGCTTGACGGGTGTTTGCAGGGAGACTAGAATTCCAGTGTTTGGGGGAATCCTTCTATGAAGCGAAGCCTAGGAGTGTCGGCGCTTGCAGTTGCATGCGCGTTTATTTTTTTCGTTTCACTCGCGCACGCCCAGGATTCGCAACAGCAGGATCAGGACGATTCCGCCAAGCAACTGGAAAAAGCAAAAAAGAAAAAACAGAAGAGCCTCGAGCAAGAGTTGCTCCCCGTTTATCGCCAGTGGCTTAACGGGCCCGTTTCATACATCATCACATCCGAAGAACGTTCCGCTTTCTTGCATCTCGAGACGAACGAAGAGCGCGAGAATTTCATCGAGAACTTCTGGCAGCGCCGCAATCCGGACCCCGAATCCGCGGAAAATACTTACAAAGAGGAATACTACCGACGCATCGCTTACACCAATGAGCATTACTCCTCCGGAATTCCCGGTTGGAAAACCGATCGCGGCCGCATCTACCTTATGTGGGGTAAGCCTGACGAAGTGGATTCTCACCCAGCTGGTGGGCCTTACAATCGTCCTTTTGAGGAAGGCGGCGGCGAAACCTCAACCTATCCGTTCGAGGATTGGCGCTACCGCTATCTGCCCGGTATTGGCGAAAACGTTCAAATAGAATTCGTGGATCCCTCCGGCAGCGGTGAGTACCACTTGACGATGGATCCCAGCGAGAAGGACGCCCTCCTGAATGTGCCCGGGGCTGGATTGACCCAGATGGAAGCCATGGGCATGGCTTCCAAGACCCAGCGCTTCCAGAATACTGACGGCACTCATGACGCGCAGCCGCTCGGAGGGCAGCTCGAAAGCCAGAACGAGTTCAGCCGCCTGGATCTTTATGCCAAGATTCAGACGCCGCCTCCGGTGAAATTCAAGGATCTCGAGGAAGTGGTGGATACGCGGATGACCGCGAACCAAATCCACTTTGACTGTCATTCCGATTTCTTGCGAATCACCGACGACACGGATCTCGTTCCCATCACCATTCAGATTCCTAACAAAGACATGAGCTTCCAGGACAAAAACGGCGTCCAGATTGCCACGCTGCACCTGTTCGCTCGCGTCACCAGTGTCAGCGGACGCGTCGTCCAGACCTTTGAAGATACTGTCTCAGCAGATACACCGGACTCGCTCATGCAGCAATATCTGAAGGGATACAATGTTTACCAGAAGGCTCTGCCTCTGCGTCCCGGTCTGTATCGGCTCGACGTTGTTCTGAAAGACACCAATAGCGGTAATCTGGGCGTGATAAACACTCGTTTGCAGGTTCCGCGCTTCCAGGACGATCGGCTTGGCGCCAGCTCCCTTATTCTGGCGGATCAAATTCAAAAAGTTTCTTCGCGCGATATCGGCTTGGGAGAATTTGTGCTCGGAGATCTCAAAGTCCGTCCGAAGCTCAATGCCATCTTTGACGAGGGCGGACAGATGGGCATTTTCTTGCAAGTGTACAATCTCAAAGTTGATCCCAAGACTCATGAGGGCGACGCCACCATCCAGTATCAGGTCTTGAATGAAAGCAACGCCCCGGTCGTGAAGTTCTCGGAAAACTCGCGCCAATATAATCAGCACGGCGAAGAAATCTGGATTGAGAAGGCTCTCGATCTTAAATCATTGGCGCCGGGCAGCTATAAACTGCAGATTCAGATCACCGACAACGACGACAAGCAGACGATTTCTCCGTCGGCGAATTTCACGGTGCGGGCTCCCTCGAAATGATGACGGGAGGTAAAGCAATATGAGCTCTCGACTCTTTGGTGCATTGATTTTGATTCTCGGATTATTCGCTGGCGTTGCGTCCCCGGCCGCCGCGGAATCCCAGACGGGAAAAATCGCCGGCGTCGTGCTCGATCCAAGCGGCGTTCCGCAAATGGGCGCTACTGTTGTCGTCACCGCGCAGTCGTTGACTTGCGCTTCTGTACAATTGCTCACTAACGCTAAGGGGCGCTTCGCTGCTGACGCGCTTCTTCCGGGCATTTACACGGTGCGCGTCACGCTCGCCGGATTTTTGCCGTCATTGCGGCCGAACGTCCCCGTCAGCGGCAGCCGCACCACCAGCTTGCAGATTGAGCTTGGCTCCCTTTTCACCGGGCTCAACGATTTGCACCGTCGCCCCAATGAAAAACCAGACGATGCCGAATGGGGCTGGGTGCTGCGCTCATCGGCAAGCACGCGTCCCATCTTGCGCTGGCAGAACGGACGGCTTGTCCTTGCGCAAGGACAGGAATCGTCGAGCGAAGTGACATCTTCCAGTCGCCAGCTGCGCAGTCGTGTCGATTTAACGTCCGGCATCCGTCCGGGATCAGCCACGGGTTTTTCTGACTCGCCCGCAACGTCTTTTGCCTTCGACGAAGGCATTGGCGCGACCGGCCAGCTTCTGGTTGCTGGTCAGGTCAGTTACGAAAGCCAGGCCACCAGCGGCGGCTTCGCTACTCTGTGGCTGCCTGAAGGTAACGGAAAGGCCGGTCCCTCCACCAGTCTCGTTGTACGCCAGTCCCGCCTGGGGGCGGATGGTCCGATGTTCCGCGGTCTGCGCCTCGACCAAACCGGTGTTCTCGCCCTGAGCGACGCCGTTACGCTTCGCTACGGCGCCGAATATTTGCTGGCCAGCCTGGGAAGCGAAACGACCACTGGTCTTCGGCCTCGCGCCGAATTGGCGGTTCGCATTTCCCCTGACTGGCAAGCTTCTCTTTTGCTCGCCTCCCGCCCATGGCCGGAGGCGAGTCCTGAAGCAACTGCGCCGCTCGAATCCGCGCTGGACTCTCTCGATGCGTTCCCCACCATGCTTTTCCGTGAAGGGCGGCCGGTGCTTGAGGACGGCTGGCACGAGGAGCTGGCCGTTGAGCGTCTTTTTGCCCATCACAGCCGGCTAATGCTCGCGGGATTCCATGATCGTTCGAACGACACGGCGGTCTTCGGTCGGGGCAATGTGATTGACAATGCCAACTTCCTTCAGGACTTCTTCACCGACGGCTTCGCCTACGATGCCGGAACTTCCGATTCCTGGGGAGCTCGCGCCGCCTATCAGCAAAAGTTTTCCAAAGATCTTTCGGCAACCGTAGTGTATGCTTGGGCTGGAGCGCTTGTTCCGGTAGCGAATTCGCAGCAAAACGCCAGCCTGCGCGACGCATTGGACACCCAATATCGTCACAGCATTGCAGGCTCAGTCTCCTCTCGAATTCCGGTTCTGGGAACTCAGCTCACCACAGGCTACAAATGGATCAACGGCATGGTCGTTTCCCGGCAAGATGAATACGGCGAAGCGTTCTTCAGCTTGGATCCATATTTTAATCTCGTAATCCACCAGCCCATTCCTTGCTTACACCGCATGCAGGCTGTGGCCGACCTCGGCAACCTTCTGGCTCAGGGATATGTCCCGGTGACGACCCGCGACGGTCGGATCGTTATGGTGGCAGCTTATCGGACGTTCCGCGGCGGCATTAGTGTCCAATTCTGAGCCATAAGGGATGGTACTGGATTTGGTATCCCATCTCCTGAAATATGGAACCTAGGTGTAGAACAGCGGTGCACTTTCGATAATTAGTTGATTCTGAGCAGTTTATGAACTCCGCAAAATCCCATCTTCTGGAACTCAACGTGCACAAGTCTCGGCGGAGTAGTGTAACTGTGTTCCGGCGCCGCCAATGAATGACAGTTTGCGAATGCGATTAGCCGCCGCCCTGCTGGCCTTTCTCACGCTGGCAGCCTTCATCTTTGGCTGTCTGAACTTCGTCCAACGCTCGCAATTCGCCATGCCTGATGATGGTGTGGCGTGGTTGGACGGCGCTTCAGGAGTCCAGGCTTGGCGGATCACGCCGGCTTCCCCTGCCGCTAGGGCTGGAATCCAGCCTGGCGACGTGGTTACCGCGGTGGGCGGCGTTCCCGTCCAACGCGCCACGCAAGTCACGCAACAACTTTCGCGCGCTGGTATCTGGTCGAACGTGCCGTATCAGCTTACTCGCGACGGAGTGTCGTTCCAGGCCAACGTCCTCACCGCGCCTGCGGAAAAACCCACTGTCATCTGGAACTGTTTTGGCATTTTATCGCTGCTCTATCTTTTCATCGGCGTATTTATTTTTCTGCGCCGTTGGACTGCGCCGCGAGCCGTACATTTCTATATCTTCTGCCTTGTCTCCTTCATTTTTTACGCGTTCCGTTACAGCGGCAAATTGAACTCATTCGACTGGACGATTTATTGGTCGAACGTCGTTGCTCTTCTTCTGCAAGCTGCTCTTTTTGTCCATTTCGCGCTCGTTTTTCCGGAGCGCCGCGTCCGTAATCTGAAATTCTGGCTTGCCGCCATTTACGCTGTGCCTGTCGCGCTGCTTTTTTTGCACGTGGGCGTTGCCACTGCGGCGCTCGACTTGATGCCGTCGATTGAAAGCCGTTTCCGCCTCGATCAAATTGAGTTCGCCTACTGGGGAGCGTACTTTCTGGCGGCAGGCGTAATCTTCCTTCTCAGTTATCTTCGTGCGCCCACTGGCTTGCTGCGACAGCAATTGAAGTGGGTCACCTTTGGCACCTTCGTCGGCGTCGTGCCCTTCTTTGCCTTCTATATTGTCCCAATCTTTGCGGGCATCATCCCTTCGGGATGGATGACGGCATCGGCTTTTTCGCTCGTGCTTATCCCCCTGTGCTTCGGCTACGCCATCATTCGCTACCGCTTGATGGACGTCGACATTATTTTCAAGCGCGGAATCGCCTACACGCTCGCGACCGCTGCGATTGTCGCGGTCTATTTCGCCACGGTCGCGGTGATTGGACTGCTTTTCCACTCTACGGGCTCCGCGGGCGCTTCTGGAACAGTGGTCGCGATCGTCGTTGCTGCCTTTCTCTTTCAACCCTTGCGCGACTGGATGCAGGCGCGCCTCGACCGTTTCTTCTATCGCGACCGCCTGAATTACCGCCGCACGCTCATTGAATTCGGCCGCACGCTCACGAACGAAATGCGCATCGAGCCCCTGCTCGGCTCCGTTCTCGACCGCATTTCGCAAACATTGCTTGTCGACCGTCTGGCGATTTTCCTTGAGAATCCCGAGAACCCCGGGACCTTCCAGTTCTCGCGTTCGCTCGGCCTTCAGGCGCAATCGCCGCTCGATCTGAGCTTCTTGAATCTGGCGGAACGCCCTGCGCTCGCGCAGGCCTGCTTGTTCTTTGAATCCGCGCGCGGCGCTGGTGAAACCGAATCTGTCCGCCACACGCTTGAACAGCTTGGTCTGAACTATTTCATCGCCTGCCGCTTCCGCGATCACGTCGTTGCGGTTCTGGGGCTGGGCAAGACTGTCGATGGTGATTACCTGACCAGCGACGACATCGAACTCCTCGACACCATTGCCGGCTACCTCGCCATCGCCATCGAAAATGCGCGTCTCTATAATTCACTCGAGCAGAAAGCTCTGCAAATTGAGCGCCTGAAGGAATTTCACGAGAACATCATCGAGTCCCTGAATATCGGCGTGCTTACGGTTGACCTCGAGGATTGCATCGAGTCGTGGAATCCACAGATGGAACGCCTTATCGGCATTCCGCGTGACCAAGCTGTAGGCCGCGCTTTGAAGGACGCGCTTCCCGCCGATCTAGTCGCGGAAATCGCTTCCCATGCTCGCGAAGAGCATGTCGCCAGCATTTACAAATTCCGGCTTTACGGCTCGGGCGCGCAGCGTTTCGTCGTCAATGCTTCCTTCGCTCCACTGGTGGGCAAGAGCGGGCAGCGCCTCGGCCGCTTGATTCTTCTCGATGACATTACGCAGCGTGTTCGCCTGGAAGAACAGATGGTCCAAAACGAAAAGCTGACGTCGCTCGGCCTGCTCGCCGCTGGTGTGGCGCACGAAGTCAACACCCCCCTTGCCGTTATTTCAAATTATATTCAGATGCTCGGCAAACAGATACCCCCGGAGGATACGCGCCAGAAGACGATCGACAAGATCATCAAGCAAACCTTCAGAGCCAGCGAGATCGTCAACAACCTGCTGAATTTCTCGCGCACAGGTGCAGCGGAGTTCGTCGAGGTCGATCTGAATTCAGTCCTGGATGAAACTTTGAGTCTGGTGCAGCATCCATTCAAGGCAGCGCGAGTCAACGTGATACGCAATTTCACCGACACATTGCCCGTCGTCTTGGGCTCGTCCACCCGCTTGCAACAGGTGTTCCTGAACCTGTTCATGAATGCGCGCGATGCCATGCCTAACGGCGGTATGCTCGAAGTTCGCACTGCGGCCTACAATGGTTCGGTCGAAGTCGAAGTCACTGACACCGGCGTCGGCATTCGCCCCGAGAATATCCACCGCGTCTTTGATCCTTTCTTCACCACGAAGGCTTCTGGACGTGGCACCGGCCTCGGGCTTTCCGTCAGTTATGGTATCGTAAAAGAGCACGCGGGCAAGTTGGAAGTCCGCTCCACCGCGGACAAGGGCACATCATTCCGCTTGGAATTCCCCGTGGCAAGGAAAGCTGTCCATGCCTAGGGGCTCCATCCTCGTTATCGACGACGAAGTAGAAATCCGCGAAGGCCTTCGGGCCCTGCTTTCCTCGGAAGGCTACACGGTCACGGAAGCGGAGACTGGTGAAGCGGGACTCGCTCGATTGGGGGATCAGCCCTTCGACTTGCTGCTCCTCGATGTCAGTTTGCCGGACCGCAATGGCATCGAACTGCTGCGCGAAATTCATCACCGCGATCCTCAGCTTTCCATCATCCTGATCACCGCTTATGGCTCGATCGACATGGCTCGCGCCGCGTTCAAAAATGGCGCGCAGGATTACATCACTAAGCCATGGTCCAATGATGAACTTCTCTCCCAAGTCGCGCTCGCTATCGAAGGCAGCCGGTTGCGGGAAGAAAACGTGCAACTCAAGCGCGCCCTCAAGGAGCGCTACAATTTTCCTAACATCGTGGGCAAGAGCGAAAAAATGCTCGCCGTTCTTGACCTTGTGGCGCAAGTGGGCCCTTCGCGCTCCACCATTCTGATCGCTGGTGAAAGCGGCACCGGCAAAGAAGTCATCGCCAAGGCCATCCATGCCGCTTCCTCGCGCGCCGAAAAGCCCTTCATTGCCGTAAACACCGGATCGATTCCCGTTGATCTTCTCGAGTCCCAACTTTTCGGCCACGTAAGAGGCGCCTTCACCAGCGCGGTCGCTTCAAAAAAGGGGCTTTTTGAAGTCGCCGACCAAGGCACGATTTTTTTTGACGAAATCAGCACCATCGGCCCGGAAACGCAGGCTAAGCTCCTGCGCGTGATTCAGGAACGCGAATTCATGCGCCTGGGTGGCACGGACACAATTAAAGTGGATGTCCGCATCATTGCCGCATCAAACGAGGATCTGATGTCCCTGGTCCACGCGGGGCGTTTCCGCGAGGATTTGTACCATCGCCTCAACGTGATCAACATCGCTCTTCCTCCGCTGCGCGACCGCCGCGAAGACATCCCCCTCCTCGTTGAGCGTTTCCTCGAGCGTTTCTCGAAAGACAATGGCAAGCCCTTGCGCTATTTTTCGCTTCCGGCTATGCGTGTCCTGATGGATTACGACTGGCCCGGCAACGTGCGTGAGCTTGAAAACGTGGTCGAACGCGCCATCGTCCTCTCAAATGGAGATTCGATGGATGCTGACTTACTGCCCGAAACCGTTCGGAGCCGTGAAATCGTCCGCGGTGTACATCTCCATCTCGCCGAATTTTTGCCGCCTATGCCGGGCGAGGCAGGTTCGCGCTCGAATACGCGCTCCCTTTTCGAAATTATGGAGGAAGTCGAGCGCCGCATCATCATCGACATGCTCGAGCACTCGAATTGGAACCAGACAGAAGCGGCGGAACGTTTCCAGATTCCGCTTTCCACTCTCAACCAGAAAATCAAGCGCCTCGGCATCGAAACCCGCCGCCGCAATCCGGCGATTCGCGGCGCCACGGGCGGCGCCGAATATCCCGACGCCGCAAGTTACACTGCGCCCAAGTAATTCATATCTTGGCCAAATGTAAGGGTGGCGAGCCGTTAGAGAAATCCCCAGACTGTTTCCAGATTCCTCAACAAATCCATGGAAATAGATGCCCCCCCCCGGCGACCCGGCTACTTTTTGCTTTCTTCGGCTTTCCAACCGCGCGGCATCAGGGTTGTGGTCAGATCCAATCCCGAAAGATCAACACCGTCCAAGTCCGTCTCGCGCAGGATAGTCGTGGTCACATCCGCGCCGTACAAATTCGCGCCGCGCATGTTTGTATTGCGAAAATTCGCTGCGCGCAAATTGGCGCCCTGCAGATTTGCGTTGCTCAAGTCCGCGCGAAAACACTCCACTCCGCCCAATTGCGCCTCCCGCAAATCCGCGCCCGCCAGAATCGTTTCCGTCAGGTCGGCGCGGCGCAAATCAGCGCGCCTCATTTTCGCGCCGCTGAAATCGGCGCCCCCGAGTCGCGCCTCGCCCATATCCGCCCCTTCGAGAGTCGCCTCGCGCAGCAATGCGTACGAAAGATTCGCGCCGTGCAAGTTCGCGCCCGCCAGTTTTGCGCCCGATAAATCGGCGCGCACTCCGCTCGCGTCACCCTTCGTGAATTTCACGTGCGATTCCAGAATATCCTCTAACCGCTTCCCATTGTGTTTCATGATTCTCGAAAGACCCCTCATCTGATTTTACTCAAAACTCGCACATCAAGATAATTTGTTATCTCTTGGTTGCCACAGCACGCCCGATGAAATTTTGAACTTTCCCTCGCGCCGATTATGGTAACTTGAATCAGCGCTTCTATCGTTTGTTGGCCGGCTTGCAGGACATACCAGTGGCATCGACTTCGCTTCTATACGCATCTCACAACGCGATGCCCCGTCGCCAAACTGCCGTTCATCCACTGTGCCGAGTTGCCCTTGGTCTCGTCGCTCTCACCGCTGCTGCGTCGATTCTCCCTCGGCCTTCCTTTGCGCAAAATCCGGATCAGCAGAGCGCCGAGGAAATAGTCGCCAATCTCAGCGCCGGCCGCGTCGTAATTGGTGTTGCCAAGGATGGCATCGTTGTGGCGACAGCGGAAAATCCCATCGAACCCGAGACTCGTCCTCCGATGGTTGTTCCGCTCTCTGATGAGCGCGTGGCAATTGTCTTGGGTGCGGCCGATTGGTGGTTGCCCAGCGAACACCGCGAACTCGCGCGCATCGATAACGAATTGCCACAACTCCCGCCGCCGGCGGGTCTCCGCAGGGCCCCTACGTTGGGCGGGACTAGCGGTGAAGCCGACGCTGAAGCGACTGATATCGAGCAGCTCGCCGGCCGCCTGCACGAACGCCTCACAACAATCGCCGAACATATACACGGCAATCTGAATTTCGCGCCCAACGAGCCGCTCCTCGTAATGGTTCTTGTGGATTACGTCCAAAATTACGGGGCGGAAGTTTGGCTCGTTCAATATCCGATTGAGCAAGAGCCAGAGCAAGGCGACTTCTGGCAGACCACCGTTCTGCAACCCCAATACACGCAACTTTGGCCGCCCGAAAAGGGTCAACTGCGAGGCCTTGTCGAAGTCAGCTATCCACCGGAACCGGCCGGCGCAAATCTCTCCGCCCTCGTTGCATCGGGAGATCCACGCATCACCGCGGCTCTGTCGGCCTCACCGGATCTGCGCGAAACATCCAATTTCGCGTTGGATGGTCAGATCGAGAAATTATCCGCGGCAAGCGTTGCGGCATTTCTCCATGAGTCTCTTCGCGCTATCGTGCACCCGGGCGCGCGAATGATCGAAGCGGAAATTAGCAAAGAGCGAGGCATCGGCTGGTTCATCGCGCCGCCCGAGGAAGCTCCCAGGCCAGGCAGCGAACAGGTCCGCCCGTCGGGTGCCCCGAGCCTCCGACATCCGTCGGGCAAGCCTTCGGGTCCCGGCCGGTTTTAGAAACTATCCTCGCCATGCTGCCATGGTTATTTTTGTCCCGCTAATTCGCGCTGCAGTCGCGCGTTTTTTTCCGCAACGCCGGCAGCCAATTCCTTTTTGTATTCCGCCACCGCACGCGAAATCTGCGCGTCAGCTGCTCCCAGAATCTGTGCCGCGAAAATGCCCGCGTTCATCGCCCCCGGCTTCCCGATTGCCATCGTCGCCACCGGAACTCCACCCGGCATTTGTACCGTCGCGAGCAGCGAGTCCATCCCGTTAAGCGACGTCGCCGCCATCGGAACTCCAATCACAGGTAAGGTCGTCAGCGCTGCCACCACTCCTGCAAGGTGCGCCGCGCCGCCTGCGCCCACAATGATTGCCTGTAACCCGCGCCCTGCTGCTGTCTCCGCATACTCTGCCGCACGCGCCGGAGAACGATGCGCCGACACCACCTCAACCTCAAATCCGATTCCGAATTGGGCGAGCAGCCGCCCGGCCTCTGCCATCACCGGATAGTCCGAATCCGAACCCATTATGACGCCAACTAAAACCTTCGCTTTCGCATCTGCCACCATTCACACTCCTTTATAAATTTCCCAGCGATTCTACGATGCCCTGCCTAAACCAGTTTCGTCTAGCCCACCCTCCGAGCTGGCCTACGACTGCGCAACTCGATTGACCGCCTTCGCTGATTCCTTGCCGATGTCACTTCGATAATGCATGCCCTCAAAAAAAATCTCTTTTGCCGCGCCATAGACTTTTGAACGCACCTCAGCCATGCTGTCGGCAGCCGCGGCAATGTTCAGCACTCTACCACTACTAACGTAGTATACATTCTCTTCCTTTTTCGTTCCGCCGTGGAATACGGCGCAGTCCGCACCCGTCCTGCCGAGGCCAGCAATCGGCGCTCCGATCTTTGGCGCCCCGGGGTACCCGCCAGCCGCTAAGACTAACGATAGACTGACGTTCGGCTTCCAACTCAACGTCGAACCGTCCAGATTCCCGGTCACCGCTCCTCGAAGTAATGCGGCCAAGTCGAAGTTCATCCGCATAACCAGCGCTTCTGTCTCCGGATCCCCCAGCCGGCAGTTAAATTCGAGGACCTTTGGCCCAGACGACGTCATCATCAAGCCAAAATATAGAAATCCCTTGTATTTTTTGCCGTCCTTGGCCATCCCAGCGATGGTCGGCCGGACGACTTTTTCTTGGATCACTTTTTCTGTCTCTGCGGAGACCAGATCTTCGGTCGAAATCGCGCCCATTCCGCCTGTATTCGGCCCCAAATCATCGTCGAAAGCACGTTTAAAGTCACGGGACGCCGCCAGCGGAACAAACTTCTCGCCGTCTGTCAGAACTATGTACGATATCTCGGGCCCGGAAAGACCTTCCTCGATAATGACCTGCTTACCTGCATCGCCGAAGTCTCTACTCTCCATCAATCGCTCGATAAACGCTGTCGCATCATCGGGCGACGACGTGACCAGGACGCCCTTCCCACCACACAATCCGTCCGCTTTCACTACAACCGGCCAGTCCACCTCACAAAGCGACGTGTATGCATCCACGGGAGCGTCAAATATGCCGTAAGTTGTCGCTGTCGGGATCCCGTGCCGCTGCATAAACTCCTTCGCAAAGACCTTGCTGCCTTCGAGTCGCGCCGCTTCCCGCGACGGGCCCACGATCGATAGGCCCCGCTTCGCGAATTCGTCGGAAATTCCAAGCACCAAAGGCTGCTCCGGACCGACCACCGTCACATCCGGCTTGAGCTTCCCCGCAATGTCCGCGATGGCTGGAACGTCGCTCAAATCGGCGGGCATGCACTCCGCGTCTTGCGCGATTCCGTCGTTTCCAGGGGCACACCAGATGTGCGCAACCTCGGGGCTTCGCTTCAGTTTCCACACCAACGCGTGCTCGCGCGCCCCACTCCCGATGACAAGAATTTTCATATGCGTAAGCTCGCCAAGCACGATAAAACGGGCGTCGCAGAGTGTCAACCGTCGCGTTACATTTTTCGACTTGGAAAGAATTGCGGCATAGTGCACTCTGTCAAACATGCACTGGGACTATATTTTAATCCTCGCAACCCTCGCAGTTGTCGTTCCTTGGCGAAGCGTGGGGCGCATTCGTCAGCTTTTGGCGGCTCCGGAGCTGACTTCATTGGATCGGGTCCTGCTTTACTTGTCCACCATCGCATTTCAATGGGCGGCCGTGGCCGTCATTCTGTGGCGTTGCCGGGCGAATCATCTGTCCTGGGATGTTCTTGGAATGACTTTTCCACACCCGCTCCGGTCCTTGGCTGCTGTCGCAGGCTTGTCCCTTATTCTGGTGTTCAATCAGGTTTATGCCATCCGCCGCGTCGCCTCACTACCATACGAGAGTCGAGGCATTGTTGCAAAGCTTGCCGAAAAACTCTTGCCAAGGACGTCGATCGAGGCATGGGTGGGGCTTTTACTTGTCCTCACAGTTGCGCTCTGCGAGGAATTCATCTATAGAGGCTTTATCGAAGCCATTTTTGCGAGCACTTTTTCGAGTTCCGTCCTCGCGGGGGCGGTCATATCGGCCGCGTTCTTCTCATCCGCCCACATGTATCAGGGTCGCAAGGGATTAATTACGACATTCGCCGTCGGACTCGTTTTTTCCGCCGCGAGAATATGGACTGGCAGTCTCGTACCATCAGTAATTGTCCATTTCGCAGTCGATTTCTCGGTCGCGCTTGCGGCCCTGAAGTCCCTGCCGCTCGGGCCAGAGCCCATCGCCCTTTATGCCTTTCATTTCCAAGAAAAGGCGCCGCGTGCGTAGGGGTGCTAATTGACGCTATCTGCGACCAAAATCCAAGATCTCTTGCAGCCATATTGTCGCGACGTGCCCTTGGATATCTGCGACAAGATACAGTCATACATGGACTTACTGTCGATGTGGGGACGGAAAATTGCCCTCACAACGATTTCTAACGAAGAGGACGTCGTCCGATTTCAGTTCGGTGAGAGCATTTTCGCATTGTCTTTGGAGACATTCGCAAATGGTCGACTCGCCGACGTTGGCTCTGGTGCAGGCTTCCCGGGCCTCGCTATCAAGCTCCAAAGCCCGAATTTGAGCGTAACATTGCTCGAGCCGAACAAAAAAAAGTGCGCCTTCCTGAACGAAGTAACTAGAAAACTGGGGCTCAGCGACGTCGCCATCCTTCCCATCGGGTTCGAGGTTTCTAAAATTCGGCCAAGTGAACTAGCATTTGTGACGTCCCGCGCTCTCGGGAGAATAAACGACCTCTTGTCATGGTCTCGAAGGACATTATCCTCCGACGGATGCGTCATTCTCTGGTTGGGCGCTCAAGATGCCGAGGAAACCGCACAAGTCCCTGGTTGGCGTTGGGCGCAAGCACCAATACCGGGGACGGTAAAAAGAAGAATCTTGTTCGGAACGCCAGAAACTGAACCGTGAGCGTCGAGAAACCCGCCCGATTTGTTCCACGTGGAACAAACCTCGGACTCCCAAGATGCTCTATAGTGTTCCACGTGAAACATCTTGCGCACCAGCTAACCATTCTGTTAAATTCCACTTCAAAATTATGTTGGGGGAGCGATTGGGGAGAATCATCTCCATCACAAATCAAAAGGGCGGCGTCGGCAAGACAACGACCGCTATTAATCTTGGCGCCTCTCTCGCTGCGGAAGAGAAACGCACCCTAATCATAGACTCCGATCCCCAAGGCAACACCACCGGTGGCCTCGGTTTTCCGAAAGATCCCTCCCGTCGCACGATCTACAACGCTCTAATCCTCGATGAGCCAGCCGAACGAATCGTTCTGCAGACGCAAGTCGCTGGATTAGACATCATTCCTGCCGACAAAAACCTCGTCGGCGCTGCAGTTGAACTCGTCGGCATGGAGGGTCGCGAATACAAACTGAAGACCTTTGTTCAGTCCATTCGCGACAATTACGAATACATTCTCATCGATTGCCCGCCGGCTCTCGATCTGCTCACAATCAACGCGCTAGCAGCCAGCGATTCAGTCCTTGTGCCCATTCAGTGTGAATATTACGCCATGGAGGGCGTCGCCGAGCTCCTCGATACATTAATGCGCCTCCGTCGCACGACTAATCCCTCGCTCGCCGTTGAAGGCATTCTCCTGACCATGTACGATGACCGCACTACGCTCTCGAAACAAGTCTCTGCCGATCTTCGCAGCTTCTTCGGCACTCAAGTGTTCGCCACCGTGATCCCGAGGAATGTCCGCCTTGCGGAAGCCCCAAGTCATGGAAAACCGATCATATTCTACGACATAAGTAGTAAAGGTGCCGAAAGCTATATTCAACTCGCAAAGGAGGTCATCTCCAATGACCAGAAACGCATTGGGCAGGGGACTGAGCGCGCTGATACGCGAGCCCGAAGCAATGCCGCAGGCGCCCCCGAGTAACATCGCAGGCTCTTCGTCGCCAGCACCGTCAAGTCAAGCTGCAGCCGCGGTCACACCAGCTCGCGCCGCTAACCCCGACTCCCCTCTTCAAGTCGATATCGATCTGATCGATCCGAGCCCCTATCAGCCCCGGACCCGCTTCGCCCAGTCCGCTCTCGATGAATTGGCTCAATCGATCCGCCGCACCGGAATTATCCAACCCTTGGTCGTCCGCAGACTCGGTTCTCGTTTTCAATTACTTGCCGGCGAACGCCGCTGGCGCGCAGCGCAACTCGTATCGATGCATCGCGTCCCCGTCGTCATTCAAGACGTTCCAGACGAAAAGGCGATGGAAATCACCCTCGTCGAAAATCTGCAGCGCGAAGACCTTAATCCCATAGAGCAAGCGCAGGCTTTCGACCGTCTGATTCAGGAATTTCATCTGACGCAAGAGGAAGCCGCTGAGCGCACAGGCAAAGAACGCGTAACAGTCGCCAATTCGCTTCGCCTTCTGCGTCTCGACAATTCGATTCGCGAAATGGTGGAAGACGGACACCTCACCGCGGGCCACGCGCGTGCGCTGCTTGCGATTGAGGATCAGCCCCTGCGCACAGAAACAGCCAAGCGCGCCGCTCGCGGCAATTTGACCGTTCGCCAAATCGAGCGCCTCGCCACGCACACCCGGCGTCACCGCGCCTCATCTGAGCCCGCCACACTTGACGCCAATACTCGCGCGGCCGTTGATGAACTGCAGCGCGTCCTCGGCACACGCGTCACCCTGAATCCCTGTACCAAAGGACATCCCGGCCAGGTCATTGTCGAGTTCTACAACGAGAGTGATCTCGACCGTCTCTATCAACTAATCATTGCGCGATAATCCCGGATACGCGCTTTTCTGAGGAGGCGTCCCGTGGCAGCGAAATGGCTAGGCGGTAAGTCCCGAGGCTCATCCGAGTGGGCTGGTTTTATTGATCGCGGCGTTTCGATGGAAGGCAAAATCGTCATCGCCGGAATGTTTCGCGTCGATGGCCACGTGAAGGGCAGCATCGCATCGGATCATGGCCTGCTGCTCGGCGAAAACGCGCACGTCGAAGGCCAGATCGATGCAAACGATGTGACCATTGCCGGCCGGTTCGACGGCAACATCTTCGCGAAAGAACGCGTCGAGATCCAGTCGAAAGGCGTGGTCACCGGCGAAATTCATTCACCGTGCCTGGTAATCCAACCCGGCGGAATTCTCGACGGCCATTGCCACATGCTCAGTGCAGCGCGTCAGGAAGAGCCGCTGACGATACCCATTCGTTCGAGCTCGCAAGTGGTTTCGCAAGCCTAGCTAGGACCGTGGATGCACTCGAGAACGATCCTCAATCCCACCGAATGTTAAGAGAGAATTAGCGCGCGGGCGTAACGCGCTGAATACTTCCGATTACCGAAAGAAACTCTTTCGCGTACGCTGTCGGCCCCTCGTAGTCCACCGAGGTCAAGTCCTTGGGCACAACGCAGTCGATCCAGACTTGACCGTGATCCTTGTCAGACGCAAACGTCCAGCACCTGCCCGCGATATCGTCGATGAGGATGTTGTCTTGACCCGCAGGCAGGTACCCGCGCCCACGCAATGTTCGCGCTTGCACGGATCCGAAAACGTCATAGTCAAACTGATAGTTTTTCGTGAAATGAAGTGGAAGGAAGGTTGCCACAGGACCCTTCTGCCACGATAAGCGTGACATTCGTACCATGCTGATCCCTTCACCCTGGCGCACCGTGTACCATTCGAACGGTACCGTTATCTTCCATGAACGAAACACGACGGAACGGCCGTGTACAATGTGCCAGCCTGCCGAAACCACTTCCGGCAGCAGAATCGCCAAACCCAGAAGCACAATTGCGGCGCCAATTTTCCATTTGTTTTTGCGGCTCATACGTGCCCTACCATGTTACGTTGTGCCCTCGGGAAATGGAATTGCTTCCGACGCGTGCGTGTCCGATTTGTACCGCGTCAAGCGTATAATCCATCACGTTACATCGTGCCGAATAGTTGAGGAGAGAAACGCCTTGGCAGATCCCGTTCGTCTGACGTCCGCCGCCAAGGCCGCTGGTTGAGCGGCCAAGCTGAGTCCAGGTCTTTTGGACTCCGTGCTTCGCCGTTTACCGCGGCCAAATGATCCCAACTTGCTCGTTGGTTTCGACACCAGCGACGACGCAGGGGTGTATCGACTCTCGGACGATCTCGCGCTCGTCCAGACCGTGGATTTCCTCACGCCTATCGCCGATGATCCGTTCACCTTCGGCCAAATCGCCGCCGCCAATTCGCTCAGCGACGTTTACGCCATGGGCGGCCGTCCCGTTTCCGCCCTCTCGATTGTCGGATTCCCGGATAACGGCAGCGCGTCGCTCCTCGAACAAATTCTCCTCGGCGGCCTTTCGAAAATGGACGAGGCTCGCTGCACCATCGTCGGCGGTCATTCGGTTCGCGACGATGATTTGAAATTCGGTTATGCCGTTACGGGCGTCATCAACCCAAAACAAATCTGGCGCAATGTCGGCGCGCGTCCCGGCGACTCTTTGATTCTCACAAAACCGGTCGGCACGGGCGTCATCGCCACCGCCCTCAAAGCACGGAAAGCTCCGATGGGCTCCGTCGAAGCCGCAATCAAGTCGATGGCGCGTCTCAATCGCGATGCGGCCGAAGTTCTGCATGAAATCGAAAAAACTGCGCAACATGACCCGCCTGTTCATGCTGTCACTGACGTCACCGGCTTCGGTCTCCTCGGTCACGCGCGCGAAATGGCCGCAGGCAGCGATGTTTCGTTGCACATCGACCATGCGAGAGTACCGTTTCTCGCTGGCGCGCGCGAAGCTGCCCGCGACGGATTTCTCGCCGGCGGGCTGAAAAGCAATCGCGAATTCGTCGGATCATGCGTCGAGTTCGCCGCTAACATCGGCGACGATTTTCGCGCCCTCCTTTTCGATCCGCAAACTTCCGGCGGACTGCTTATTTCCATAGCACAAGAACACGCGGCCCCGCTGTGCGCCGAACTTCACCGCCGCCAAATCCCGGCCGTCCAAATCGGCGAAGTGATCTTCAAGCGTTCCCCGCTCATCGAAATCACATAAGAAATCGATGGCACTTATCGCCGAACTCGAAAACATTCGCCAGCAAACAGACGCAAACCGCGAACGTCTTGAGGAACTGTGCGCGTCCCTCAACGAAGCTCAACTCACCTGGCGCCCAGGACCGTCTAGTTGGTGTATTGCCGAAGTCCTGCTCCACCTCGAACGCACCACTCACGTCTTCTTGCCCGTCATAGACAATGCGATCGAAAGCGCTCGCCGCAACGGCCTCTTGAGCGACGGCCCTTTTCGCCTGGGATGGATGGGGAGATTTTACGTTTGGTACGTCGAACCGCCGCCGCTCATTCGTTTGCCGGCCCCCAAGATAATTCGGCCACTCTTCGAGGGCTTTGCTTTGGATGCATTGCCTCGATTTTTGCAGTCACAGGAATTGATGAAGCAGCGCCTCGACCACGCCAATGGAATTGACATTGACCGCACGCGGATCACTTCGCCGTTGGCGAGCATCATAAAAATGAGCCTCTTCGCTCTGTTTTCCGTGGGTGCAGCGCACGAGCGCCGGCATATTTGGCAGGTATCCAATCTCCGCGCTCAGCTACCTTCTCGCCCGTCACCATAAACTGTTAATCTTTTCCCATGGACCCTGTCACACACGGCATCGCCGGCGCGCTCATCGGCAAGGGTTTTTTCGCAAAGCGCTCCTCGTCCAATCGGTCAAGCGAATCTGCCGCGCGCATTGCCATCTTCGCCGCCACTGTTGGCGCGGTTTTTCCTGATGTAGACGTTTTTGCCGACGCGTTCTCCCGCGATCCCTTAGGCATTGCGCGCTACCATCGCGGCTTCACGCATTCCTTCATCGGCCTGCCGATTTTTGCCGCGGCTCTCGCGTGGCTCACGCGCGCTTCCGTTCGGTGGTACGTTAAACGCACTCGTCGCGACGGCCTCCATTGTCCCTCCTTCTACGTGCTCTTCATGATTTACGCCGCTGGGATCGCCAGCCACATCATTCTCGACGGCTTCACGTCCTTTGGCACGCGCATGCTCAATCCGTTCTCGAAAGATCGCGTCGCATGGGATTTCCTTTTCATCATCGACTTCGTCTTCACCGCGCTGATTTTGCTCCCGCAGCTCGCTGCCTGGGTGCATCAACGCAGCGAGGCCGCAATGAACCGCGCCGGCAAAATGTGGGGCTTTTGCACTGTTCTTGCAGTTGGAGCGTGGTCTCTCTCGCGCGCTGCCGAATTTCAATTCTCGATTTGGGTCATTGTTGCCGCTTCGGCGGTCTTCGCCGCGCTGTTTTTTCTTCCCATACTCAATAACTGGGGCGGCGGCATCCCCCGATCCGCATGGTGCCGCGCCGGTTTTTATGTCGCCTGCGCGTATATCATTGCGTGCGGCGTTGCGCACGGCATCGCGATGTCGCGTGTCCGCGCATTCGCGACGACGCAGGGTCTTGATGTCGAAAAAATCGGCGCCTTGCCGCTCCCGCCTTCTTTCCTGAATTGGAATGGCATGGTCATGGCGCCCAGCGGCGTTTATCAATCCAGTTTCTCGCTTCGCGACGCGGGCCAGCCCAATTTTCGTCTTGTCCCAAACTCGCCGCCCAACCGTTTCACAGAAGAAGCTGCGCGTCTTGAGCCCGTGCAGACCTACCTCTGGTTCGCGCGTTTCCCCGTGACCCGTTTCATGAGGGCCGCTAATCAAAACATTGTTGAATACGCCGATCCGCGCTTTTTCGAAGGCAATGCGCGCAGTGGCCCGATGCCATTCACCTTCGCCGTCATTTTCGATTCGCAAGGTAGCCTGCTGCGCTACGGTTGGGTGCGCGGCCCGAATCCTTCAGGCGGCGTTAGCGAACCAGGTCTCTCCGAGCACCCGCGATGAAAATCCAAATCTTCAGCGACATCCACGGTGACCTCAAATCCCTCGACCGCGCCATCGCGCAGCCCGCTGACATTTACATCGCCGCTGGCGACCTCTCCACTTTCCGCCGCGGCCTCGATCGTTGCGGCGCAATACTGCAAAAACACGCGGAGCGCGTTTGGGTTCTACCAGGCAATCACGAAACCGCCCAGGACACGCGCGACCTTTGCACCCGTTTCGGCTTGACGGATTTTCATCGCCAGGTTCGCCGTCTCGGGTCGACCAACTGGGCCGGTCTCGGCTATAGCAACCCGACTCCCTTCAACACGCCCGGCGAATACACAGAAGAGCAAATCACTGACGCTCTTGTGCCCTTCAATGGCCTCGCGCCGCTCTATCTTGTCGTGCATTTCCCGCCGCACGGCACCAAACTCGACGAATTCGCGCCCGGCAAGCATGCAGGCAGTCGCGCGCTGCGCGAATGGGTCGAACGCGAGCAACCCGAAATGCTTTTTTGCGGCCACATCCACGAATGCGCGGGAAAGTCCGACCAACTCGGCCGCACGCGCTGCTTCAACGTTGGCAAAGCCGGCTACCTTCTCGATTTGATCTGATCCAGATAAGTGGGTTGTCCGGGCGCAGTTGTATCCAGGGTCTGCGAGGTTCAGGCTTTCAGAGGTTTATTCTTATACGGACTATTCGTAGGAAGAGGGTCGTTCCGGTTCAAATACAATTGCTGCAAAATTCCCACCACGCTGCTCGTAAAAATGTACAGCACCAACCCGCTCGAGTACATGAACAGAAAAACCCCGAACGCCAGTGGCATCAGTGCCATCATCTTCTGTTGCGCAGGGTCGGTCACCGTCTGAGGAGTCATTTTCGTCATGTAATACATCGCCACAGTCATCAAGATGGGCAAAATGTAATATGGATCGCGCGCCGAGAGGTCGTGGATCCATCCAATCCACGGCGCATGGCGCAATTCAATCGAATACTCGAGCATCCTGTACAACGCCCACCAAATCGGAAATTGAATGAGCTGCGGCAAACACCCACCGACGGGATTCGCGCCTTCCTCTTTGTAAATCGCGGACATCTCTTCCTGCATTCCCTTGCGCCGCGGATCCCGCATCGAGTACTTCTTATATTTTTCCTGTATCGCTTTGATACGAGGCATCGCCTTCTGCATTCGCTTCATCGAATGCCAACTCTTCACCTTAAGGGGGAAGAGCGCCATGTTGATCACCAGCGTCAGCAGAACGATGGCCCAGCCATAATTGGGAATGTACTTGTAAATCCATTTCAGAATCCGCAGCAGCGGCTTCGCCACAATGCTCATGTACCCAAACTGCACCAGGCCGCTGAGCGACGGCTGCAATTTCCCCAGTTCCGTCAAATCCTTCGGGCCAACGTACAGCCGCGTGCTCCACGACCCTGGCGTTTGCGGGCCCGCGGCCATCTCCGCCACCGGCTGCTGCGTCGTCTTCCCCTCTTCCGTGATGCTTTGCTGTTGCGTCCAATCCCACAACGTCATTCCCGGTTGATTGGGCAGAAATGCCGCCGTGAAAAAAGTATCCTCAATGCCGGCTGCTTCCATGAATCCATTCACTTGCGCCGGTTGGTCCTGATGGTCTTTGATTCCCAGCTTTTTATAGTTGAAATATTCAATCTTGCCGCTTTCACTGTAGAAAACTTCCACGAGCGAAGCGGCGCTCGACACCGACTGATCGCCAAATCCGCCGCGCCAGGCGACTCCTGCGGCCAACGGCTTCCCATCCAGCGTCGCCGACACACTTAATTCAACTTCGTATCCTTTTCCAAATTTCAGTTGCTTCGAAACTTGCAAGTGCCCGTCGCTCCACTCAAAATCAACTTCCGCAGGAGCTTGCAGAGTCGAACCAGAAGGCTTCACGGTATACAGCGCGGAATTCGCTTCTGCGTCCAGCTTCGGATCTTCCAGACGGATGGAAAGCGGCCACGCTTTCAGCTGCGCCCCTGCCGCGGAATCCACCAGTTCGAGTGGCTTCGGAGGTTTGTCGTTATTCGTATATTTATTGAGCTTCCAGCTCCGCACCACGCCGCCGCGATTCGACAGCTCTACGCGATACAGCCCGCTCTCGACGGTGATCGTCTGCTCGCTTTTTGCCTCTTTTACCGGGACTGTCGCGGGAGCAACTTCACTCCCCGCCTTGCTGTCGCCTTGCGCCCCGCCAGTCTGCGTGTTCCCCATTCCGGGTCTCACCATAGAGGGCTGCTGAACGCTCGCCGCAGGGGGATTCGTTTCAGGAGCTTTCGGAGGAACTGGAGGCTTGTAGAATCTCGACCACAGCATCAACACGAGGACCATCAATAGCAGTGCTAAACCGGCGCGCTGCTCGTCGCTCAACTTCAATTCGCGGCCTCCGCGCTGGCCTGTGCACTTGCCCTGTTTTCAGGCGAGATTTCCGGAACCGGATCATATCCGCCCGCAGAAAACGGCCGGCAACGCACAAATCGCTTCAGCCCCAGCAACGCCCCGCGCCGCGCGCCGAATCGCTGGATCGCTTCATAGGTATATCGCGAACAGGAAGGATGAAACTTGCAGCTGCCACCGAAAAAAGGCCCGAGAAAAATCTGATAGCCGCGCACGCTTGCCAGCGCCAGCCGCGCAAGAAATCCACGCGCAGTCCCGCCCTCTATTTTGCTGCCCGCTTCTCGCGCGGCAGCAAAGCCAGCAACTCCGTTTCGAGCTTCGAGAATTCCAGCGTCTCGACGGACCGGCTCGGATGTATCACCACGTCCCATCCCGGCAGAATCTCCTCGCGATGCAACCGCAAAACTTCCCGGATGCGCCTTCGCATTCGATTGCGCACGACGGCATTGCCCAGCGCCTTCTTCACGCTCATTCCGAAGCGGTCGCGCTCAAGCCCGTTCGCCCGCAGAAAAACCAAAAACGTCGCGCTCGACCGTCGCCGCCCCTCGCGATACACCGCCTCGAATTCCGAGCGCCGCACCAGCCGCCATTCGCGTGGCAAATTCTTTTTTGCGCGAGCCTTCGCACCGGCATCAGCAGCCTGTTCGTGGCGACTCTCGGCGGACGGTGGGCCGTCAGACCCGCGTGATGCTGTGGCGTCCCTTTTTGCGGCGTCGCGCAAGGACTTTCTTTCCACCTTTGGTCTTCATTCGCGCGCGGAACCCGTGCTTCTTGTGCCGCCGCCGGACATGCGGTTGAAACGTACGCTTTACCAAACGGTATTCTCCTTGCACCCCAAAGCAGTTGTCGCTCTTCTGTAGCTCACGTCCCGTTTCGGCGGTGTCTGCCGGAACTCACGTGACGCCCCTTTGCGCGCTGCAACCATATCGACTGCGCGCCCTGACGCTCTCAGGCGAAACAGCTAGTGTATTCGACCCTCCATAGACGGTCAAGGAATGCTGCTCGGTTACTTCTTTTGGCTTCCGTTTGGGTAAGCCACCCTCAGCGTTTTGGGCCTGACTGCGCCTTGTTACCAACTCGGCGGATACTGTTGACGCGCGCTCTATGCCATCGTAACGTGGCCCGTCGTTGCGCTCGCCAAACCTTCTGTGGCGCGCCGAACAAATATGACATCACGCCAGCAACGCCGCCTGATCTCCCTTGCGTTACTCGCCCTGGTGACCGCCTTCCTTCTTTACCGTCAGTATCAGCAGGGTCAGCGTCCGGCTTTTGGTCCGCATATCCAAAACAACATCACCTGCGGCGTTCATTGCGGCACTGAGCGCTGGCTCGTCAAGACTCTCTCCGACGCGGACGTCGCCGGCATCAACTTTTCTCCCCGCCCTGCCACGGTTACCTGGCTCACTTCCCAACCGGCCCCGTCGCCGCTTCCGGCGGACTCCCGCCTCGCGCCCCTGGAACTCCAAGCCTTCACCGTCCGCGCGCAGCTCGTCGCCATCAAAGAGGAAAGCGACCGCGACTTCCACCTCATCCTCGCCGATCCTGCGAATCCTTCCACCACCATGCTCGCCGAAATCCCCTCCTCGGAATGTTCCGGGGCGTGTTCTTCGCAGTACGCTTCCTCGTTTGAATCCGCGCGCACCGCACTCGAATCCCGCTTCGGCATGCCTCCCACCACGGCCTTCCAGAACGTTCCCGGCACGATCATCGTCGACGTCACAGGTATTGCCTTCTTCGATTTCTTCCACAGCCAGCGCGGCGTCGCCCCCAACGCCATCGAACTCCACCCCGTCCTCGGCATCCACTTCGAATAATCCTGCTGCCTCCGCATCACCCGCCTGGCGCTGCCCACGAATCAGTTGACTCTGAAGCGATCTTTCGCAGACATCCCAAGACTTTTGCAGTACGATGATGGCCATTAAGGCCAGTATTCGTTCCATGAATTATTTCTTGTCCGACGCGCACCGCGGAGGGAGCTTTAATGTCACTTCAATACACCATCACGGTGAGTAAGGACCACGCGCAGGTAACCGCCAACTGGGACATCAAGGTGGACATGTCCGACGCCGAATTGATCTCGAATTTCACGCTGACGGTCGACGGTGTAGGCATGAACACCCAGTGCTCCGGCGGCAACAAAGCGTGCAACGGTGCGGCCTATGCCAGCCTATCCAATCCAACCGCGGACAGCCCCGTCACTTTCGTCATCGCCACGAACAAGCCCGATGTAAGAAATGGCAGCGACGTTCTTCGCGGCGAAAAGACCTACGACGACGTCACCTTCTCCGGGTAATCTCCCCTTTTCGCATTAGCAATTTGCTGCAATTTAGCTTCGCACTGGTTCCAGTATCGAGCGCCAGAAGCCAAGTCTTACAGTCACGCATCCTGAAAAATTCTCGTCTTCGTGCTACGCTAATTTGTGACCAAGATGACCATGACCCTAAGCTGCTCTGTCGGCCCAATTCTTCATCGCAACGGTCTGAGTTACAGGTGCGCGAAGGAGGGCAGCGCGTCCGCGATTTTCGCGACCGGCTTGGGCGCACCCACGGAATTCCCCCGGCCACTCACGACCACCGGCCGCCATTTTCTAATCCACTGTCCGGAATTAGACACCGAGCTAACTTCCACAAAGCAAAGGGTTGGGGTTGTTTCTAATCGCCAATTTTTTGCGTTTTTAAAATTACCGGACACTTCGCGACAATCCGCCAATCTCTATGCAAACAGGTCTCGGTTAAACCATGTTTGAAAATCTCACAGACAAACTCCAGCGCGCCTTCAAGAATCTCCGCGGCCAGGGCAAGCTCACCGAGGAGCACCTCGACGCCGGCCTGGCGCAAATCCGCGAAGCCCTTCTCGACGCAGACGTCAATCTTGGCGTGGTCGATGAAATCATTGCGCACATCCGCGAAAAGGCTCTCGGCTCCGAAGTTCTTCTCCAGCTTTCTCCCGATCAGCAAGTCGTCAAAATCGTTCGCGACGAATTAACTGAACTCCTCGGCAAAGAAGTCCGCATGCAGTTCGCTTCGCGCCCCCCGTCGGTGTGGCTCATCGTAGGCCTGCAAGGCTCCGGCAAAACGACAACCACTGGCAAGCTTGGCAAATGGCTCGGCGCAAATGGCCATCGTCCCATCGTCGTTTCCACCGACGTGTATCGCCCCGCCGCGCGCGAGCAACTCGCGCAAGTCGCCAAAGCCACTCATACTCCTGTGTGGCCCGGCGCGGGCACAGACAAACCCCTCGAAATCGTTCGCGGCGCCATGCGCGAGGCAAAACTCTCCGCGTACGACGTGGTCCTCGTCGACACTGCCGGCCGTCTGCATATCGACGACGAGCTGATGAACGAACTCTCCAGTCTCAAACGCGAACTTTCGCCCTCCGAAATTCTCTTCGTCGCCGACGCCATGATCGGCCAGGACGCGGTCCGCTCTGCCGGAGAATTCCACAAGCGTCTCGGCGTCACTGGAGTGATTCTCACCAAGCTCGACGGCGACGCGCGTGGCGGCGCGGCGCTCTCCATTCGCAAAGTCACGGGCGCGCCCGTAAAATTCGCGGGCATCGGTGAAAAATACGATGCTATCGAGCAATTCCATCCCGACCGCATCATCTCGCGCATTCTCGGCATGGGCGACGTCCTCACGCTCATCGAAAAGGCCGAGAAAACGATCGACGAAAAACAGGCCCGCGAACTTCAGCGTAAACTCGAGCACGACGAATTCTCCCTCGAGGATTTCCGCGACCAGTTGAAGCAGATTCGCAAAATGGGCTCGCTCGAACAGCTCATGGGCATGCTCCCGAAAATCGGTCCCTTCGCCAAATTGCCCAAAGACACAGCCATCGACGAGACCCGCCTGAAAGTCGCCGAAGCCATCATCAATTCGATGACCTCCGCCGAACGCGACGATCACAACTTGATCGACGGCAAGCGCCGCAAACGCATCGCGCGTGGCAGCGGCACTACAGTTCAGGAAGTCAACGAAGTCCTCAAGCAATACAACGAAATGCGCCGCATGATGAAAATGTACGGCAGCACCTTGAAGGGCAAAATGCGCGGCCTCGGCAAGCTCCGCGGTCTCAATCAATAGCACCCCTCCGGAGAAGCACATCGCTTGACATTTCCCTATTTATGACTATAGTCATAAATGACCATGGTCACTAAGAGCAAACAATCCAGGCGCGAACGCAAACATACCGCGCTCCGTGCAAAGATCATCGCGACAGCGATTGAATTGTTTGCGCGCCATGGGCTCGCCGACGTCACCGTTGATCACATCGCTGATGTCGCCGATATCGGCAAAGGGACGATTTACAATTACTTCCAGACCAAGGAAGACATCGTCGTCGCCTACATGGTAGATCTCGAAGTTAAGCTTCAGCCTAAAGTTCGGGATTTCGCTACATCCAAGAAAACCCTGGAGTCCATTCTGGTTGAATTCATTCGTTTCCAATTCCGGCTCAAGAAGCCCTATCACCAATTCGTCCGCGTATTCCTGGCGCAAATGTTTTCACGGACCGAGCGGTTTCGCCCCTACATGCTGGAAATGCAGAAATCGATCGATCCACCTTTGCGTGATTTGTTCACTCATTTGCGGGAATCCGGACGGATCCGCGCTGATTTAGACATCGAAGAATTGATCGCCGTTTTCAAAACCATTCATTTGGGGCTTACCGCGCTTTGGGCCGTCGAAGGGCCCCCATTCCGCGGAACAGAGCAAAGTCTGAAACAGGAAATCAAATTACTTTGCGAAGGGATAAAAAGAAAAACATCATGAGAACATTCGCAGCAATCCTCGCATTTCTTGGCGTCTTTGGAGTGGTTCCCGCGCATCGGCTCAATCGGCAAAGCAATCCAGCAGCTTCTCAAGGTCCAAATCTGTTCACCCGCCATTATCAGGAGGGTGAAAAGCTCAGCTACCATATGGAGGCGACCAATGAGGATCACGTCGGCACGAAGAGTTATGAAGCTCAAGCCGACGGCATCGTGAAAAAAGATTCAGCGGGCAATTTCTACGAGGAATATCAGTGGTCGGCTTTAGCGTGGGACGGTAAAGCCATCCCCGTCGCTCCAGATTTCAGGCAAGTTCTCTCCCTTGATCCTGGCTTTAAGCCGTCGTTTCCTGATCTTCAACACGCAGGTTCCGGACTTGTTGGGCCGGTACTGGATTTTATGACCTTCTACGTCGATCTGGGACTGGCCATTCGCAAGGGAGGACTGAATCACGTCGGCGACCACGTTTATGTGCCGTTTGGACGGCCCACATCGTGGGCCGCAGGGGAAGGTCTGATAATTGGCGAAGATTCGATCGATTTTGACATCACGCTTCAAAAGGTTGATCGCGCCGCCAACACAGCCACCGTGCTCATCCGGCATGTTCCTCCTGCCGAGCCCAAAATCAGTTTGCCGACTCCATGGATGCATGTTCCTGTCGCCGATACACCGAACAACTGGGTGGAGGTAGGGAAGAGCAAAGATGGGAAGTATGTCGCCTCCGTCGGGAAAGAGACCTTCGACGTCGTAATCGAGACAAGCCTGACCGACGGACGAATATTGTCCGCCACCATGGATAACCCTGTGGAAGTCCTGGAGCGAGAATGCAGCGACGCGGCCCTGACGTCGTGTGGCGAGCCTATTCGCTACCAGATCCGGCGCCTGATCGAAATCCGTTAGAATGGTCCGGGCCGGGCGAGCCAAAAGCATGGACTATTCGTTGCTTTGGAAATTGGGGTGGTTACGCTATAATCAAGCTGCGATTTTGGAGGATATAACGAAGTGTTGATGATCCGATTGTCCCGCATTGGCAAGAAGAAACAGCCGGCTTATCGCGTCGTGGTCATCGAGAAGACCCGTCCGCGCGACGGTCGTTTCGTTGAAATTGTAGGGACATACGATCCTCTGAAGAATCCTGCGATCGTTAAGCTCAACGCCGAGCGCGTGAAATATTGGCTCGGTTGCGGTGCCCAGCCCAGCGACACCGTCCGCAGCTTCTTGCGTCACCAGAAAATCGCATAGAGCATCCTACTCTTCAGGGGTTCCGACCTTCAGCGTCGGATCTAGCCTCAGCGGATTTTTCCGCCGGACCCAGCGAACGTCCGGAGGTTTCTCATGATCAAGGAGCTCGTCGAGTCGATTGCGAAAGCTCTTGTCGACCACCCCGAACAGGTAATCGTGAACTCCATCGAAGGCGAGCAGGTCACGGTTCTTGAATTGCGCGTTGCTCAGGACGACCTCGGGAAAGTGATTGGGCGGCAGGGCCGCACTGCGAAATCCATCCGCACGCTCCTGGGTGCGGCCGGCATGAAACTGAAAAAGCGATTCACTTTGGAAATACTCGAATAACGTCGTGGCGGACTTTCCAGCCAGTCGCGTCACACTCGCCAGAATTCTGCGCGCTCGCGGACGCCGCGGTGAAGTTGCGGCTCAAATTCTCACCGATTTCCCCGAACGCCTTCCGAAACTCCCTTACGCGGAATTGTGGGATGGAAAAAATCTGCCGCGCCGCGTAGGAATTCGCGAATGCTGGCTCCATAACGGTCAGGCGATTTTTCTTTTTGAAGGCTCGAATTCCATCTCCGATGCGGAACGCCTTGTCGGTTTCGAAATTCAGATTCCGCTTTCCGACCGCGTGCCCCTTGCAGCCGGCAGCTACTTCGTCACGGACTTAATCGGCTGCGAAGTTTTTCAAAGCGCGAGCCGCGCTGCCGCTGGAAAAAACGGTCCTGAGAAACTGGGTGACGTCCGCGATGTGCAATCCACGGGTGAATCTGTCGCCGGCACGCCAGTTCTAGTTGTTGCCACTCCCCATGGCGAATTGCTGATTCCCCTGGCTACCGAGATTTGCACGCGTATTGACACTGCCGCACGCCGCATCGACGTGGTGCTTCCCGAAGGTCTTCTCGATCTAAATCAAACGTAGAAACCGCGCTGACAGAAACGCGACTGCGGTAAGATTCCACTACGATGCGTTTTGATCTGATTACGATTTTCCCGGAGTTTTTTCGCGGGCCGCTGGACTATGGCATTGTGCGCCGCGCGCGCGAAGCGAAACTCATCGACATCGCGATTCACGATCTGCGAAATTTCACGCACGATCGTCACCGTAGTGTGGACGACCGCCCGTTTGGCGGCGGTGAGGGCATGGTGCTGAAGCCTGAGCCGCTTTTCGACGCGGTCGAGTCGCTCATCGGGCCAGTGCAGGACGCACAAACGTCGCAACCGGCGATGGGAACTGCCATTGTGCTGCTTTCCGCTTCGGGAAAAGTATTCCGGCAGGAAATGGCGCGAAGATTTGCGCAATTCGAACGCGTGATTTTAATTTGCGGGCGCTATGAGGGTGTGGACGAACGCGTAGCCGAGCATCTGGCGACTGACGAAATCTCCATCGGTGACTTTGTGCTCTCCGGTGGCGAATTGCCTGCGGCGCTAGTGCTTGATGCGGTCACCCGCTTGATTCCAGGCGCACTGGGCAATGAAGACTCCGCTGAGAATGAATCCTTTTCCGTCGCGCCGGATCAGACGAACGCCGCACCGGTCGATGGGTCACGGAGCGCCAAATCCCGAGCCTCGCATCGCGGCATTCTGGATTATCCGCATTACACGCGCCCGCAGAATTTCCGCGGCTGGGAAGTTCCGGAAATCCTGATGAGCGGAAATCACGAGCAAATCCGGCAGTGGCGCCATCGGACGGCGCTCGAGAAGACCCGCCGCAATCGGCCGGATTTACTGGCGGAGGAAAATCGGCGAGGCGACATCGGGAAATAAACTGCTGCTCTAATCATTCGCCGAGTCATTCGCAGTAGCGGTTCGCCCGCGCGGTGCCGTTCAAATCGCGGCGTTGTGCTGGCACGTTGACGTTTGATAGGCTCGCTCGCGAGGAAAATTCGGAATGGCGATCATTGACGTTCACAATCATTATTATCCGCCTGCGTATCTGGATGCTCTGCGCGCGGGCTCCAGCGTAGTGAAAGTTGATTTCGATACGGAGGGCAATCCACGGCTACACTATCCCGGCGATTACAACGTAGCAGTGCGCGGGCATCGCGACATCGATTTCCGCGATGGTGAGCTCGCGAAATACGGCGTCGACATGCAGGTGATTTCGCTGACGACTCCCGGAACGCACGTCGAATCGCCTGCAAACGCCGTGAAACTGGCGGAGGTGGTGAATGACGCGTTCGCGGAAGTGGTGCGAACGAAGCGCGGAAAATTCGTGGCGCTGGCGACGCTTCCGCTAAATGATCCGGCCGCTTCGGTGAAAGAATTTGAGCGCGCGTGCCGCCAGCTTCATTTTCCTGGCGCGATGCTCTTCAGCAACATCAACGGCGTGGCGCTGGCGGACAAACGCTTCTGGCCGCTCTACGAAGTCGCCAACGATCTCGGTGCGATTTTGCAGATTCATCCCACCGATCCCGCAGGCGTCGAAGCGATGGCGGATTACTGGCTGATGCCGCTCGTGGGATTTTTATTTGACACGACGCTGGCTGCCGAAAAACTCGTTTTCAGCGGCGTCGCGGAACGCTTCCCGCGCATTCGGTGGGTCTTGAGCCACCTGGGAGGCGTGATTCCGTATATTGCGGAGCGCGCGGATCGCGGCTTTCGCGCGTTTAAGGAATGCCGCGTGAATATTTCGCGTCCGCCGAGCGAATATCTGAAGCAATTTTATTACGACACGGTGAATTTCGATCCCCTCGCATTGAAACTGGCCATTGACTTCGCCGGGGTCGAGCACATTCTTGCAGGCAGCGATTATCCGCACCAAATCGGCAGCATCCCGGAAATGCTCGCGTCGCTGCGCAGCCTGCCGATTCCCGCCGCGGACAAAGAGAAAATCCTCGGCGGCAACACCGCGCGTTTGCTGAGTTCTAGAGAACACTAAGCGACATGTGCGCGGCTTTTTTCAGCCAAGGGACGGGTGTCGATGATTGCGAAGGCCCACCCACGAAGGACACGTTCATTACCCTGTTTGGACACGATGAAGAAAAGGAAGACGTAAAGGGCGGGCTCGCGACCTCCACAAAGCAAAGACAGATGCCCGTAGACTGTTTGCGCTTACGTTTCGGGGTTGCCGCTGGCAAAAAGTAAGGATTTTAGCTATAGTTTGAGGTTCGCACAGATAGAGCTGGCCCCACCTGAGCGGGTCTGCCGGGAAAATTTACCATGAATCGCGTCATTGATAAGGTGCAGGAGTCTCAACTACGCACGGATTTTCCGGCGTTCCGGCCGGGAGATACCGTCCGCGTGCATGTGAAGCTGCGTGAGGGCGAGGCAGGAAAAGAAAAAGAGCGCGTTCAGCCGTTCGAAGGCGTGGTCATCAAGAGGCGCGGACACACGGCCGGAGCGAGCTTCACGGTGCGGCGTGTCAGCTTCGGGATTGGCGTCGAGCGGATTTTTCCACTGCATTCGCCGACGATCGCTTCCATTGAAATTGTGCAGCAGGGCGATGTTCGCCGCGCGAAACTTTATTATCTGCGCGGACTAACTGGAAAATCAGCACGAATCAAACGCGTGGAGCGCGAACGTCCCGGGAAAGCCGCCGAAACGAAGAGCGACGAATAGAGTTTCGCCTCCTGGTAAGTGACAAAAGTTTCTTCCGACTGGCCGCACCCTAAGTGCGGCCCTTATTCTTTCCGCGCTCGAATCCGCCGAGATGAAATCTGAAGCAACGTGTGTGGTAGAATCGCGCGCGATGGGGCGGCTCTGCTCTTCGCGATACGAACGGCTGGCGCGTCAGCAAGGATGGAAGCGCATCTGCGGCATCGACGAAGTTGGCCGCGGCTCGCTGTTCGGTCCTGTCGTCGCCGCCGCAGTCGTGTTAAACCCCCGCCGGCGCATTGTCGGGCTCGACGATTCCAAAAAACTAACGCACGATCGCCGCGAAGAACTGGCGCAGCGCGTTCGCGAACACGCCCTCGCGTGGGCGGTGGCGGAAATCGACGCGAGCCGCATCGACGCGTGGAATATTTATCAAGCCAGCCGTCAGGCAATGCTTGCCGCCGTTGAAAATATCCGCCCTGCCGCGGATTACCTGCTGATCGACGCAATGGAGCTGCCCCTGGCCGTCGAGCAGAAATCGCTGATTCACGGCGATGCGCGCTCGATTTCGATCGCGGCCGCGTCGATTCTTGCCAAGGTGGAACGCGACCATTTAATGGACGATTTCGACCAGCTTTATCCGCAGTACGGCCTGGCGCAGAATCGCGGCTACAGCACTCCGGACCATCTGGAGGCGCTGAAGCGTTATGGACCGACGCCTCTGCACCGTTATTCTTATGCGCCGGTGCGCGAATCGACGTGCTGGGCCGTTAGCGCAACGCAAGAGACGCTACCGCTGGGGGCCGTCGCCGCCAACTCTACAACCGTGCGTCCGGAGTCTCCGCTCCCCGTGCGCGATTGACTCTTCGCTTGCCTCTAACGGGATGGCATACGGGTGGAGCCGTGCCAGAGGGGCCGCGCTTCGCTCAGGTGTTATCGAGTTCCTACACGCATGCCCAGCAGCGCGTTGACCCTTGTTTTTCGCGTATGCTACCGTAGCCTAGCCCAAGGAAACTCGCACGATAACGCCCTGTCGTGGGCGTCCGCTACAGGCGCGCGGATGGGGGCTTTCCCGGGAAACACGCATGGCCATGAATAAAGCCAAAATCATGGAATCGGCGCTGAAATCGCTGAATCAGGGCAAAGTCGCCCAGGCGATTCAGGAATATCAGACGATTCTGCGCGGTGATCCGAACGATCAGGTAGTGCTGATGACCGTTGGGGATCTCTTCGTGCGGCAGAACAGCATGCCGCAGGCCGTGGAATATTTCGAACGCCTGGCGCAGCTCTACCTCAACGATGGATTCAACAGCAAGGCCATCGCGATTTACAAAAAGATTTCGAAGCTGGCCCCCAACGAAACGCAGCCGCTCGAAAAACTCGCGAATCTTTACGTTCAACAGGGGATTTTGAGCGAGGCGCGGCCGATTTTCTTGCAACTCGCCGAAGCACACCTGAAAGCCAATCAGACTGCGAAAGCCGTCGAAGTTCTACGCCGGCTGCTCGAAGTCGAGCCCGATAACCCGCGCGTGCAGCGGCGCCTCGCTGAGCTGTACATCGCTATGGGTCAGAAAAAAGAGGCGGCGAACACGTATTTGCAATTTGCGCGGTACCTGCATGAGCATGGGGACGCCGCCGAAGCGCAAAAAACAATCGATGCCGCACTCGCCGCCGAACCCGGCAATTCCGCCGCGCTGCTCCTGAAGGCGCGCATGCTCGGCATAGCGGGCGACACAGACGGAGCGTTGAAAACACTCGCCACTCTGCCGGATGCGGACTCGAATTCGGAAATTCTCGGATTGCAAATCGATATTTGCCTGAAGGGCGGAAAAAACGAGCGGGCCGTCGAAGTGGTTCAGCATGCCGCGCTGCAGGGCGCGGAAAAATATGTGCTTGTATTGCGCGTTGCCAGCACCCTGATTGAAACGGACGACGCGGACGACGCGCTTAAACTGATTGATGGAATTCGCGAGTCGGCGATCGCTTCTGGAAATCAGGAGCATCTGGCTAAAGTGCTCAAGGCCGTCTCGGAACGGCTGCAGGATCGCATCGAGCCGGTGGAATGGCTCGTCGATCTTTACCGCCGCATGGGAGACAACAACCTTTCAGAGATGCAATCGCAACTGGCCGACGCTTATGCGAATGCCGGGCAATCCGATCGCGCAGAGGCCACGCTGAACGAGTTGCTCGAACGCGAACCCGACAATGAATTTGCGCGGCAGCGCCTGACTCAAGTGCGCAAGAAGCTCGGTCATCCCTCCGGCGCGCCGGCCGACCTTGACGACATTTTTCCGCAGGAGCCCGCGCCGGCTGCTCTGCTCGGAACTGCCACGCCGGTTCCGGCTACCACGCCTGCGAACGACCTCGGGCTCGATGATGAAACGCAGCGTTTCGTTACTCAAGCTCTCACGGACGTGGATTTGTTTTCGAGCTATGGGCTGACCCAAAAAGCCATTCAGTTGCTCGATAATATTCTGCAGCGCGTACCGGGACACGCACCCACGCTTGAGCGTCTGCTCGATTTGAACCTTGGCGCGGGGGATGACCGGCGAACCGCCGAATTGGCAGCGCAGTTGGAGCAGATTTACACTCAGCGTGGCGACGCCATAAATGCCGAGCGTTTTACAGAACTGCGTCGCCGCTTCCAGCGTGCCTCGGGCGCGACCGACGAAGAACTCACTGCAGCCCAGACCGCCTCCCGCCCTACAGCCTCCGGCCCGGCGGAGTTCTCCGTTCCCGCGGCCCCGGCGGAAAAGGAGATTCCCGCGGGATCGGCAGCGACCGCTTCTCCCGCCGAAGTTGCGGGGTCTACGCGCGCGAGCGGTCACGAAATTGATCTTTCGGACGAGTGGGCTAACTTAACCGCGTCAGAAGGCGCTGAAACTGTTGGCGATGCACCCAAACCACCTGCAGCCAGTGCCGAAGCACAGGTTCCCGCAGCAGCAATGGAGTCTGAAGCAGCGGAATTCGAACTCGAGCTAGTTTCTGAAACGACGAGCGCGAATAATGAGGCCACAACCACGGAAGGTTTCCTTGATCAGCTTGTCGCGGAAGGGGAGGGTCTGGAAACTTCCGCTGTGGAAGCGCGCGCGGAAACAAAATCGCAGCATGTCGATGAACCTGTTCCTGAGGTCGAATCGGCCGTGCCTGGCGGCAAAAACGAGTTAAGTGAAGTTTTTCAGGAATTCCGCAGCGAACTTGGCGAGATGGGAGAGAAGGACGAGGACGAAGACCTCGAGACACACTACAATCTCGGTATCGCATATCGCGAGATGGGCTTGCTTGACGAGGCCATCGGTGAATTCCAAAGAGTCGCGAAAGCGATTCAGGAAGGGCGTCCCTTCCGCTACTCGATGCAATGCGCGACACTTCTTGGCCTGGTTTTTATGGAGAAACAAGAGCCCAAAATCGCCGCGCTGTGGTACCAACGCGCGCTGGAACTTCCGGGACTTGATCCAGAAACAGTTCTCGCTTTGCGGTATGATTTGGGCTTGGCGGAAGAGCAGGCAGGCAACAGCCGAGCGGCGCTCGATAGTTTCCGGCAAGTCTACGCGATGAACATTGACTACCGTGACGTCGCGGAGCGCATCGCGACGCTGCAAAAACACTGACATCCATTGGCCAACCGTCTCCTACGCGTGCTGTTGCTGCTTTTGTGGCTCGAAATGGGCCTGCTGATCATCCTCATCCCATGGTCGAGATTCTGGGAGACGAATTATTTTCTCAATCACTATCCGTCACTGATACCAATTTTGCTCAATCCTTACGTTCGCGGAGCGATTTCCGGACTGGGTGTGGTGGATGCCGTGCTCGCGGTGGATTCCTTCCGGCGCAAACGAACAGCAGTTTCGCCAAGCAATTAACCCCGCGGCTACTCACATGCTTCTCTGCTATGTAACGGACCGGCATCTCCTGCGAAGTCAGCGACCCTCAAGCGCCGGTTCCACCGATGATTTACTCGTGCGCATCGAACGTGCCGTCGCCGCCGGCGTTGATTGGATCCAGATCCGCGAAAAAGACGCGGCGTCGCGGGAGTTGCTGGAGCTTACTCGCCGAGCCATGGCCGTAACTCGACAAGACGCGAATGCTCGCGCGCGCGTCATAGTAAACGACCGGCTCGATATTGCCATCGCCGCGGGCGCGGACGGGGTGCATCTTGGCGGCGATTCAATTCCGGTTGCCGAGGCTGTGCAATGGTGTCGCGCCGGAAACGCCCCGGCGCATTTCATGGTTGGCGCGTCATGCCACGATGTCCAAGGAGCTATCGCGGTCGAACGAGCAGGCGGGAATTACATTTTCTTCGGGCCAGTCTACGAGACGCCCGCCAAGATGAGATTTGGAGCGCCGCAGGGTGTCGATAAGCTTGCCGAAGTTTGCCGGAGCGTTCGGGTTCCGGTGCTGGCCATAGGCGGCATCGACGAGAAAAATGCGGGGACTTGCTTGCGCGCCGGTGCGGCAGGTGTCGCCGCAATACGACTGTTTCAGCAATCACCTGATGTTGCTTCTCTTGGCGGCGTCGTTACCCGTCTGCGCGCGACTCGGCCAGACACCACCCGATAGCCGGACAAGAACGGCCTTCTACTGCTCCATTTTGAAGATCAAGTTTCACTCGCCCAGCCACTTTCCTACCGGCTCCCAACCTTGCACGTGGTCGCAAACCACTTTGATCGTTCCAGTGATGGGAATTGCAAGCAACAATCCGAGCGCGCCCCACATCCAGCCCCAGAAAAGCAGCGCGATGGTAACGGACACGGCGTTTAAATGGACGCGGCGTCCGACAAACGCGGGCAGCAGATAGTTCGCCGCCATCAAATGAAAAAATCCAAGTACTCCGCAAATCAGGAGGAATGGGCCCACGCTATGAAACTGCTTCAAACCAATGAGGACGGGCGGCATCCAGGCGAGAACCATGCCGAGATAGGGTACAAGGTTCAGCAAGCCAGAAACGAGCGCGGTGAGAAAAGAAAAATCCAAGCCCATGGCCCAGAAAAATGCCCAGCTCGCAAGGACAAGAATCAGCCCCACGAGCGCGGTTCCCACCACGTAGCTGCGCAGCATATTGCTGACTTCGGAGAGGGCGATTTTTACGGGTGTCCGGTGCCCTATGGGAAATAACTCCATCGTGCCATGCCAGATTTTTCGTTTCCCTACGAGCATGAAAAACACAAGAAAGGGCACAAACGTGGCGGCGAACAATCCTGTATAGAGGGAACCGAGCCGTTGAAGCAGCGCGTCGCGTACCGGATGCGATTCCGCCACGGTGACCACACGCGGCTCGCGCGATTCGCGCGGCGGCGAAAGTTCGTTGACTCGCAATTCCAGCAGATTCATGCGACGCTCAATGCCACTGGTGACGGCGCGCAGCGGGGCGCGATATACGGGCCAGTCCACGCCAAATTGGTCCACGCGGCTGACGAGCGAAGAACCGAGAAAAAAGAGCAACGCTATTGCCACGATCAAAACAACGAGCGAACCCAACACTCTGGGCAAGCGGAAAAGTTCGAGCCACACGACCACCGGATCTAGGAAATAGGCCAGCAGGATCGCCACCAGCAGCGTGACCACCACGCTTGAGGCCAGATAGAAAAACGCGATCACAATTCCCGCGGCGATAATTCGCGCGCTAACGGCCGCGGTACGCAGGGGTTTCTCTTCGTGGGTCAGGACGGGGATGGTGTCCGGCATTTCCGTGAAGATACCACAGACGGGCTGCAAACTATCTTGTTTCGTCTCGCGCCGATGCGCGTTTCGTCATTCGCACGATGGGAAGCGAGACATCATTCGAGAGCGGAACTTCAAGACGTTCCAACTCGACGTAACCTTTAGCGCGGTAGAACGGCACGCCGGTCAACGTGGCGCCCATCTCGAAGCGGGTAAAACCCGCGGACCTTGCAGCGGATTCGCAAGCTTCAAGGATCATGCCGCCGATGCCGCGTCGCGCCCAGGCGGGATGTATGAAGAAAGCCCGAATCTTTGCGGCATCGCGGGCCGGATCCAGCAGCGCATCCTGCCGTCCCGTCCAGTGATCGCCGCCATAGAGCGTCTGGCGTTTGCCCCATCCGCCGCATCCAACGATTACGGAATCGTTCTTTTCGGAAGATTTAATTGCCGCGCCGAAATACGTTCCGTCCGCGATCAACTGGCTATCCACGCCGTAAACCGTCTTCAGTGCGAGTTCAATTTGAGCCGGCGTGTAATCCTGCGCCTGCAATCCGCGGACAGAGGCGTCGATCAATTCACGCAGGGCGGGAATGTCCGCAGGAACTGCCTGGCGAATTTGAATATTCATTGGCGTGGAGAACGATTAATTCAGTCGTGGACTTTGGTTTCGATTTCGTTGCGCAGCGCCGCAATGAATTGGTCGAGCGGCTGAGGGCCAAGGTCGCCTTTGGAGCGATGGCGCACGGAGACGGCGCCGGATTCCGCTTCTTTGCCGCCAACGATGAGCATGTAAGGAATCTTTTGGAGTTGCGCATCGCGGATTTTCGCCTGCAGTTTTTCGTTGCGGTCGTCAACATGAACCCGAACGCCCGCGGCCCGCAATTTCGCTTCAACAGATTTCGCATATTCTGAAAATTTCTCGCTGAGCGGCAAGATGCTCGCCTGCACGGGAGCAAGCCAGACGGGGAAGGCGCCCGCGTAGTGCTCGATGAGAATTCCGAAGAAACGCTCGACCGAGCCAAGCAGCGCGCGATGAACCATCAGCGGTTGGTGGCGCGCGCCGTCCTCGCCTACGTATTCCAAGGCGAAGCGCGCGGGCAAATTGAAATCGAATTGCACGGTGGTCAACTGCCACGGGCGGCCAATTGCATCGATCAATTTCACATCGATCTTTGGGCCGTAGAACGCAGCTTCGCCTTCGATGCGCTTGAACGGAATTTTCATGCGCTGGAGAGTATCGGACAGCGCGGCAGTGGCGCGGTTCCAGTCTTCCGCTTTGCCCGCGTAATTTTCGGGATGTGCGGCATCCCACTCGGAAAGCTCGACTTCGTAACGGTCAAAGCCGAACGTCTTCATTACCGCGAATGCGAAATCCAGGCAGCCCGCAACCTCGGACTCGATTTGATCCGGCCGGCAGAAAATGTGCGAATCGTCCTGCGTGAACCCTCGCACGCGCAACAAGCCATGTAAAACGCCCGAACGCTCATAACGATAAACAGTCCCCAGCTCGGCATAGCGCAGGGGCAAATCGCGATAGCTGCGCAGATGCGACTTGTAAATCAAAATGTGGCCCGGGCAATTCATCGGCTTGATCTGGTAATCGGCTTTCTCGATTTCGATGGGGCTGAACATGCTGTCGCGATAAAACCCAGTGTGTCCGCTGGTCTTCCATAGATCGAGGCGCATGACGTGCGGGGTGAAGACGAGATCGTAGCCACGGCGCAGCAGTTCCGCGCGCAACCAGTCCTCGACGATGGTGCGGATCAGGCCACCCTTGGGATGCCAGAAAATCAGTCCGGGACCGGCTTCGTCTTGAATGCTGAAGAGATCGAGCTCCTGCCCGAGCTTGCGATGGTCACGGCGCTTGGCCTCTTCCAGTTTGTGCAGATACTCGTCGAGCTCGGCCTGGGTGTAAAAACACGCGGCGTAAATCCGCTGCATCTGCGGATTGCCTTCGTGGCCTTTCCAGTAGGCCCCGGCGACGCTCATCAATTTGAATGCCTTGATGCGCCCGGTCGAGGGAATGTGGGGGCCTTTACAGAAATCGATGAATTTTCCCGTGGTGTAAAACGACACCATCGGCTCGATGGCTTTTTCCTCGATCAACTCGCATTTGAATTCCTGCTGCGAGTCGCGATAGAACTTCAGAGCCTCGGGCTTGGGCAGCAGTTTGCGCTCGTTTGGAATGTTCTGGGAGGCGAGCTCGCGCATCTTTTTCTCTATGCGTTCCAGGTCTTCGGGCGTGAACGGCTCGCTCCGAACGAAATCATAGAAGAAGCCATTGTCGATCGGGGGACCGATGCCCAATTTTACGTTAGGAAAAAGTTCGATGACCGCGGCGGCAAGCAGATGCGCGGCGGAATGGCGCAGTACTTGAATTGCCTCGGGATTCTTCGGGGTGAGAATTGCGAGCGAAGTATTTTGATCGAGGGGACGAGAAAGATCCCACAATTCGCCGTCAACGCGAGCAACCAGCGCTTCTTTTTCCAGCCGCGGCGAAATTTGCCGCGCGATTTCGGCAGGAGTTGTCCCTCCAGCGACTTCGCGCTTCGCTCCGTCCGGCAGCGTGATTTGTATTGTGCCCATCGGCATTTTTGAGAGCATCTGACGCGCTCTCGCTTCCGTGCCCAATCGCTGGGAGCAGCTAGCTTACTGGCCGCGGCAATCACGGTCAAGGCCACCACTTGCGCTGAATTCGCCATACGTTGCATTCAGAATTTAGTTTCGTCGGCGGAGACGTCGTGTCGCCTGGCCGGGCTGTTTGCCCCAAGATCGGCGAAGAGAACTTGCTGGCCTTCGATCAGCGGAAAGCCTTTCGAAGATGTCATAACCTTCGCGAGGGCCTGGTAAAAATAAAAGTTCTGCTCGCCTGCCTGCAAATCCTCGATCGAGTCCCACAAAGACATAACTCGGACATCGGCAGTAGCCGCTGGGTCCTCTGTACGAAGAACAATGAGCGCGCGAAACCCATGCTGCTGATGCGCGTGAGGAACCGCATCCCGCAGAGCGGCAAGAAACGAATCGAGCTTGTCCGGAACTATGTGGAACTGCGTCACGCGTGCGTACATAGCGCCTCCTCCAGTAACTGGCCGGATTGCGACTAGCCTAGCCTTATCGGCTGGCGCAGTAAAGCGCGTTGGGGCCACCAGGTCATTCTCCCCGGGCTCTCCGGGCACAAGCGATTGTCGTTTTCGTCGTCGAGGCCGAAACGGAGCTTGTTCGCGCACGCCAACGCACCTAATTTGAGGAGTCAGGAGCAAACCACCGTGTGGACTTATCTGGCTGGACCAATTCTCGCGTTTTTGCCGGCGCGTTTGCGCGCCACATATTGTGGTGACATTCGGGTAGATTGGTCGCGGGCGACCGTCCTTTCGGGAGTCATCGAATCGTTTCTGGCCTTGGTGGCACTGATCGTGTGGTATTCAGTCTTTGTCACGCGAGCCGGTCCCGCGATCAGTGCGCATATTCCCTGGCCCTTTGCGGGCCCCATGGGACTCTTGTCGATGTACATGCACCCGCTGACCTGGCTGATTTGCTACTTCGGGGCGGAGGGCGCGGTGCGTGCCATAAGCGGTTTGGCGACGCATGAGGTCCCCGGGACGCTGCCGTTGGTGCTCCTCGACCGTGCCATTCGGTATGCGAAGACGGGTGAATGGCGTGCAAAATCGAATCTGGCGGAAGACGAAGTGACACGCGATGAAGGAAATTGGGATTTGAAAATTGCTTCCTGCGAGCCGAAGGCGCACTGGAAATATCCACTGACGATTCGTTATAGCGGTGAGTTCTTTCAGGTGCGAGGCGAAGAGCACGCCGCAACGGGCGGGCGTCCGCACATCTATTTGCTACGGCGTTTGCCGACGAATGAAATCATTCGAGGACTGGAAGACTACGAGCCGCACTCCGCTTTCGTGCAAGACAATCCTCCGGGTTTCTTCGCCACCGTGTACGGGGAAATGCGCAAGAAGTTTGCGAAGTAAATCCAGGAGAAATCATCGACGCCCAGCCCGTGTGAAAAATCCGCGTGACCTAACACTGCCTAGGGATCGCCGGCGAAGGTGCTGCAACAGTGGGTCAAGTCGTCTTGCACGACGGCGAGCGCTTGGCTGGGGGAACCAATCAGGCGGTAATGGCCCAGCGACGTCACTTCATGCAAAGTGAATATGAAGAGAAACTTCCTGCCGGAAATATCGTATTGATAGAGGGAGGGCTCCCAGATCCCGGGCGCTACGGGCACCTGCTCCATGATGAAATGGCCGCCGCGATAAACTTTGCCGAGAATGCCGCCGCCGATCGAGATGTCGCGGACAATGCTGGCGTCGGCGCGAACGAGCTGGCCGGCCGACGCGTCTACCCAGATCGTGGCGCGGGCATGAACCAGCCAGTCAGTGGAATCGCCGCGGAGCTGATAGGCTGGATTGGGATTCAGCTGTATTTTTTCAAGCACGCGGCCGTCGCGAACTTCGCGGCCCATCCAAGTGAGCACATAGGCGTTCGAAACGCTGTTAATCAGGCGTTCGCGATCTTTCAGTTTTTTCTTTTGCTTGGCCACAACGGCAACTTGACGCGGGTCGTCGGGATGAACGGCGACCTGAAGGACGTGCTCCCAATCGCGTAGCTGGCGCTGATATTCGACGGGGGACACAGGCTGGTTGTTTTCCCTAACCAGGAGTTTGAGGGTGCCGCTTCCCGTGGGTACCACACGATAGAGCTTGTCTTCCGTAACGCGGCCGTTGGAGCCGTTGCGCTCGACGTGGTGCTCCAAGCGCTCAAACGTGTCTAGCACCACATCGTTGCGGTGCTGGTTGGCAATGATGCGGCTGAGAAGGTCTTGGATCTGCGCTGGCGCGAGGGCGGTTTGGTCGGACGCCGGTTGCGTGGCTTGTTGCTGCGCCGCAAGGAGCGGTATGAAAGAGACGGCAACGGCAACCGCAACGACGCCGACGCATCCGAATTGGAACAGGCGCTTCATGGCAAACGAAAGTTTCACTTCCCTTCGGAGAGTCTCGTATGATGGTTTTAGAGAAACGATTCCTATACTCGTTTTACCGCTTTCCGTATTGTAGAGATATTTCCGTTCATTGCGGTGCGGGACTGGACGATTGGTATCGAGAGCGTCATCCTGGCCATTAATGCTGTTCCATAGAGAACTTTTATCTCATAAGGAACGTCTATACTGATTAGATGCCGAAGCCGCCCAAATTAGGACTAGGTTTTCGACAGGCGAGCGTCACGCTGCGCGAGGCAACGTGGCTTGCGTTCGATACCTTGCGTGCGCATAAGCTACGCAGTTTTCTGACGCTGCTCGGGGTCATCCTGGCGGTGACGACGCTCGTCTCCGTGATGAGCGTGCTCAATGGGCTGAATCTCTACGTGGCTAACAAGATTGCCAACCTGGGTTCCAATGCATTCGTGCTTGATCGCATCGGCATCGTAACGAACTTCGATGATTTCCTGAAAGCGGACAAACGGCCACCGTTGCGCATGGAGGATTATCATGCGCTGAAGGATCACCTGCAATATTCCAAAGAAGTGGCGGCGGAGGAAAATACGATCGCGGATGTTCATCAAAACGAGCATCTGATGGAAGACGTGCAAGTGATCGGAGCGACGCCGGAATTTGCCGAGGTGCGGGATTTCGACGTTGCTTCGGGGCGTTTTTTCACATACGCGGACGAAGATCACCGCACACCAATTTGTTTTCTCGGCAACGACGTAGTGATGAAATTGTTTCCGGGAGTGGATCCGATCGGAAAAGAACTGCGGGTCGGAGCGCAGCAGTGCCAAGTGATAGGCACGGCCAAGTCATTGGGAACGATTCTGGGCCAGTCGCGCGATAATTTTGTGATGCTGCCGCTGACAACGTACCGGACAGTCTGGACGTCCGCCGATGATTCGATCACTATGTTCGTCGAAGCCATCAGCACGGAGGCGATGCCGGAAGCGATAGATGAAGTGCGCGTGCTATTGCGGTCCCGGCGTCACGTGCCGTTTCGAGCGGAAGACAACTTCGGCATCATCGAGCCTTCGTCAATCACAGGCCTATGGGAAAAACTTACGGGAAATCTGTTTGGCATCGCCGTGTGGCTGACGAGCGTGTTCCTGGTGGTCGGAGGAATTGTGATCATGAATATCATGCTGGCGAGCGTCACGGAACGGACCAGGGAAATTGGTTTGCGAAAGTCGCTGGGCGCGCGGCGCCGGCACATCGTGCTGCAATTCCTGATGGAGTCATCGATTCTTTCGGGCGTCGGAGGACTCGCGGGAGTCCTGCTGGCCGTTGGAATCGCCATGCTGGTGCGAGCGATATCGCCGCTGCCGATTTCAACTCCGATTCATGCCGTAGTGATTGCGCTGTTGCTTTCGACCGGAGTGGGGCTTTTCTTCGGGATTTATCCGGCCATGCGCGCGTCGCGGCTGGACCCGATCGAAGCATTGCGAGCCGAAACGTAGAGGTGAGTGATGAAACAGGACATCCGCGAAAATCTTACGCTGGCTTTCGACACGCTCCGCACACACAAGGCGCGCAGCGCACTGGCCGTTCTCGGCGTGGTGATTGGCGTGGGCGTGATCATCATTGTTGCATCGCTTATCACGGGATTTAAGGCAACAATCGCTGCGGAGATCGAAGGCTACGGCGCTGATACCGCCTACGTGGATCGCTTCGACCAGGGACCGCACGTGGGTCGCGTGCCCAAGCAGGAGCGCGAAAGGCCGCCGCTTTCTCTCGCCGATGGCGAAGCGATTTTGGCCTCGTGTCCCTCCGTGAAGCAAATCGCCATTTCGACTTTCAATTGGCACCAGGTCCACAGCATTCGCTACGAGAAAAACCAAGTTCAGAATATGGAGTTCCGCGGCACGTTTCCGGCGTACATGGAAGTTTACGGTAATGCACAAATGAAAGCGGGTCGCTTCTTCACAGACTCGGAGAACGAGCATCATGAAAAAGTTGCGGTGCTGGGTGAAAATATCGCGACAGCGCTCTTTCCGACGGCGAATGACGCCCTGAACAGGAATGTGGTGATCGATGGTTCGGATTTCCTCGTCGTTGGTGTCTTCGAGAAGCCTCCGGGAGGGTTCGGGATGCAGGACGAAGACCGGCGCGTGACCATTCCCTACAATACGTTTATGAAGATGTTTCCGTCGACCCGGGACAATGGCTATCGCTTCCTCGCCTATCACGGGAAGCTCGACGAAGCGGTGGACGAAGCGCGTGAAGTATTGCGTCGCCGGAGGAAAGTGGCCTATGCCGCGCCAGACAATTTTTCCATCACCACGCAGGTGCAGGAGGAAGAACAGTTCAACCAAATCATCGGCGGCGTGGCTTTGGTGCTTATCGTACTGAGCTCGATTGGCCTGCTGATTGGCGGCGTGGGTGTGATGAACATCATGCTCGTGAGCGTGACTGAGCGGACGCGCGAGATCGGCGTGCGCAAAGCCATTGGCGCGCGCAGCCGTGACATCACGTGGCAGTTTCTATTCGAGGCCATGACTTTGACGGGTTCCGGTGGCATTCTCGGAGTTTTATTTTTCAGCGGGCTCGCGATGCTGATTCCGCGCGTCACTTCGATGAAAGCTGCGGTTCCCCTGTGGGCTGTACTCGTCGGCATCGGAGTATCCGTGGGCGTCGGGCTGGTCTTTGGCGTTTGGCCCGCCATGAAAGCCGCGAAGCTCGACCCCATCGAGGCTTTGCGATACGAATAAAGCGGAATCATCAGCTCGTTTCGTTTTTCCGACTTGATGGACGACTTGCCTTGACTATATGACTTCGGCAAGATAATCCGCTGTCTCCATGCCCACTCTGCTTTACAGGCTTGCTGACAAATCCGATGTCCCGGGAATGGCGCATATCCGCGCCGGCGAGTGGGAAACGGAAGAGTATTGGAGGGTTCGCATTTCGCGTTATATGGACTGCGAAGTGCACCCGCAGCATGCGTTGATGCCTCGTGTCGCTTACGTCGCCTTAGAGGACACTGCTGTGGTGGGTTTTATCGCCGGGCACCTGACGCGCCGATACGCTTGCGACGGAGAATTGGAGTGGATCAACGTCATCCAGGAGCGTCGTGGAAGCGGCATTGCTTCGCGGTTGCTTCGCCTCTTAGCGGCATGGTTTACCGAGCAGAAAGCATTACGGATCTGCGCGGACGCAGAACCGTCCAATATTGCAGCGCGGCGTTTCTACAAGCGGCACGGCGCTGCTGATCTGAATGCGCACTGGCTGGTGTGGAACGACATAACCACAGTCCTTCGCAACAAATGATCAGGTCTGCGGTTTAGTCAGTTGCCGGCATGAGGCGCGGCGCCGGCGTGGAGCGCCACGAGTTGCGGGTCTTCTAGCATGTCCTGCGGGAATTTCTTTACATATTGATCAACGGCGCGGCACCAGATGCGGTGCATGAAAGCATAACCGAAGGCGTGCATCTCGTTCATCGCCTCCGGCTCGGTCCAGCCTTCATTCGCCATGCGATAGACGGCGATCATCGCGCCCGTGCGATCAATTCCGCCATAGCAGTGGACAAAAATCTTCTTGCCGGGATTTTCCTTTAAGATTTGAAGAAAATCCGCGGCAATTTTGTCGGACGGACTCCGGCAATCCCAGCTCAGCAGAATTAATTTCATGTTATTCGCAGCGGCTTCTCGTTTCTCCTGATTCAGATTCAAGCCGCGAAAGTCGACAATCACATCGATGCCCATTTGGGCCAGGCTTTTAAAGCCTTTATCGGACGGCTGCGCTCCGCGATAAAGAGTTGGGGTCACCTCGCCGAAATTCGGCACACCCTCGAGCGAAACTCTCTTCGCTGGCGCGTGAGCGATTGTGGAGTGTTTCGCCTTGGATTGTGCCTGAAGCGCGGGAACTGTGGTGCACGCGCAGAGAGCGACAATTATGATTGGTCGCAGGCTGCGGATTGGTCGCGAAAGGCGCACGAAGATTAGATGCACATAAACATAACCACGACTGCGAAGCGAAAGAAATGAGGAGCGGCGGATTGCCTTTTGGGGCTGAACCACCAGCTATAGACAAGTTGGGCACGAGTACCCAAAGATTTTGTGGTAGCGTTGCGCTTTCTACTTGACACTTTTTCCACAACCCGGTAATACTCCGTTCCCAGATTCGGGAGAGTGTGGTACGGGCCGTGAGCGGGGGGAACGGGATCCACGGCGCCGACCCGGGTTAGAAACCGACGAAATCAAGGGCCAGCCGCCCGACCGTAAATTGCAGTGTAAAGTGCGGGAGGAGCGAAGCTTTTTCTTTTTTTCGGTTTTAGGCAGCGCGGAAATCCGCTGCACCCGACTTGCGTTGAACTGCTCCAAGAGCTAGAGTCATTCTCTCAAGAATCGAGCGGCGGCTGCCTGCCCTCTCTAACCGTCGCGTAAGCCGGAGCTCCGGGATTGCGGTATCATTGTGAATCCGCTGTCCCCCACCCGGCAAATCCATCAGCGGCAGGACTGCCTGCGCGGAGGCGGAAAAAATGGCGGAAGCAAAGATGGCATTGAGCAGTAATGTGGCGGGCAAAGTGGACGTCGAGCAACAGGACCGCAAAACAACTAAGACCGGGCTGGAATTCCGGCGCAAATTCACAGACGGCAAAGTGTCCCCATTTGACGCCGTCGAATGGGAGCGGCGGACGGCGCAGATCGGGAACGAAAAGGGCCAGGTGATCTTCCGCCAGGATAATATTGAAGTTCCGAAGTCATGGTCGCAGACTGCGACGAACATCGTCGCGTCGAAATATTTTCACGGAAAGCCGAACACGCCGGAGCGCGAAGGTTCGGTGCGCCAATTAATCGGGCGCGTGGTGGATACGATTGTGCACTGGGGAGAGCACGACGGATATTTTGCGTCTCCGGAATCGCGAGCGGCGTTCAGGGACGAACTGACGCATTTGCTCGTCGAGCAGAAAATGGCTTTCAATTCGCCAGTGTGGTTCAACGTGGGCGTGCAGGCGAAGCCTCAGTGCTCGGCGTGCTTCATCAATTCCGTCCAGGACAGCATGGATTCAATCATGAACCTCGCAAAAACCGAAGGCATGCTTTTCAAGTGGGGTTCCGGGACAGGAACGAATTTTTCGACGTTGCGCGGTAGCAAGGAAACGCTTTCGGGGGGCGGAATCGCGTCCGGGCCGGTGAGTTTTATGAAAGGCTTCGACGCGTTCGCGGGCGTGATTAAGAGCGGCGGGAAAACGCGGCGCGCCGCCAAGATGGTGATCCTCAATGTTGACCATCCGGACATCGCGGAATTCATCGACTGCAAAATGAAGGAAGAGCGCAAGGCCCAGGTGTTGATCGAGCAGGGCTACAACTCCTCGATTGACGGCGAAGCGTACAGCTCCATCTTTTTCCAGAACGCCAACCACTCCGTCCGGGTCACCGATGAATTCATGCAGGCCGTGGAAGACGACCGCGACTGGTGGACGCGAAATGTAAATGATGGCCAACCGGTCGAAAAATTCAGCGCGCGCGACCTGTTGCGCAGAATGTCCGAATCAGCATGGCAGTGCGGCGACCCGGGCATGCAATATGACACCACGGTGAACCGCTGGCACACCTGCAAAGGAACGGACAAGATTTACGCGTCGAACCCGTGCTCGGAATATATGTTCCTTGACGACACGGCTTGCAATCTGGCATCGCTCAATCTGCTGAAATTCCTCGGATCGAATGGACAGTTCGATGTCGAAGGCTTCCGGCACGCGGTGGACGTCACCATCACGGCGCAGGAAATTCTGGTTTCCAACGCGAGCTATCCAACGCCGAAGATCGAGCGGAATTCGCACGATTTTCGCCCGCTTGGCCTGGGTTACGCCAACCTCGGCGGGCTGCTGCTTTCG